>Ga0302326_10003978_pt1 | contig 34513 bp, 30 predicted proteins | sample Palsa_T0_3_FD_202264 | JGI IMG/M metagenome (GOLD analysis project Ga0302326, IMG submission 202264) | Peat permafrost microbial communities from Stordalen Mire near Abisko, Sweden - Palsa_T0_3 | ecosystem: Environmental > Terrestrial > Soil > Palsa > Peat permafrost | place: Sweden: Abisko...
CGACACGCTCGACGAGGAGGTGACCGCCGCCGGGACTCACCCCGGAAACCTCAAAGCCGCGGCAAATTTACAGCGGTAAAGAGACGCAACCCACTCGCGCCGGAGACCCGAGATTCGCCAGGAGCAGGTTCGTGGCGTTGGCCGCCGCGGGCTTGCACGTCCAACCGGGACGCTGGCCGTAAGCGAGCGCGCGTCCCTCCAAGTGACGGCGCGATCGTAGCTTCGCTCAGTGCTCCGGGCACGGTCCTGGAGGTGCCTCGACCTCTCGCTGAACAGCGAGCGCTCGCGTGGGTCACGGTCGGCGAATACGCCCGCATTACAGCCGATCTGCGACCTCGGCGCCTCAGGTTTCGTCCTCGGACGGCGTCATTCACTATTCCCATGCACTAAACGCCAAGGATCCCCGGAAGTCATGAAACAGAAAACCCAGCATTTGCGGGGCTTCCAGAATGGGCACGGGTGGTTTCGAACCGCCGACCTCTCGCGTGTGAAGCGAGCGCTCTCCCACTGAGCTACGCGCCCGAGCTCGTGGAGTTTACGTGCCCGGTGAGCTCGCTCGCTGTGCGCGCCGGACTGTTCCGGCCTGCTGCGGGATCACAACCGAACGATGTTGTCGCTGTCGAGACCGCGGGTGACGCCGCGGAGGTCGATGAACAGCTCCGAGCTGCCTGCGACCTGCAGGTGGTCGATGCCGGGATGGGCGGTCACCAGCACGACGGCGTCGGCTTCGGTGACGGCGTCCTCGAGCGCCACGCTTTCGAGCGCGAGCTCCGTCAGCTCGGGAACGTATGCGTCGTGGTACGCAAGCACGGCGCCTCGCTTGGCGAGGAGCTGCATGATCCGGAGCGCCGGCGACTCTCGGATGTCGCCGACCCCGCCTTTGTAGCTGACGCCGAGGATCGCGATCCTGGAGCCGTTGACCGGCTTGCCCACGTCGTTCAGTGCACGCTCGATCCGCTCGACGCAGAAGTGCGGCATCTGCTGGTTCATCTTGCCCGCCAGCTCGATGAACTCGGTTGAGAGGTCAAATTCGCGTGCCCGCCAGGTGAGATAGAACGGATCCACGGGCAGGCAGTGGCCGCCCATCCCCGGACCGGGCTCGAAGCGCATAAAGCCGTATGGCTTGGTTGCGGCCGCGTCCACAACCTCCCAGATGTCGATCCCCATCCGGTCCGACAGGATCGCCAGCTCGTTCATCAGTGCGATGTTGACCGAGCGGAAGATGTTCTCCAGCAGCTTGGTCATCTCCGCGGCCTCGGGCGTCGTCACTCGCACGATGTGGTCGCAAATGCGGCTGTAGAGCTCCTCGGCGCGGTCACCGGACTCGGGAGTGATCCCGCCGATGACCTTCGGGGTGTTTCTGAGGGTGTAATCCGTCCGGCCGGGATCGACGCGCTCAGGAGAGAACGCCACGCTCAGTCCGTCGCCGACGCGCAGCCCGGACTCTTCCAGCAGGGGTATCAATTGCTCTCGGGTCGTGCCGGGATAGGTGGTCGACTCGAGCACCACGAGCTGGCCACGCTGGAGCACGTTCGCGAGCGACCGTGCGGCGGCCCAGAGCGGCCTCAGATCGGGCTCACGGTTGCGCGTCAGCGGCGTCGGAACGCAGATCACGACCGCGTCCGAGCGCGCGAGCGGTGCATAGTGGGTCGTCGCCTCGATCGAGCCGAGCAGACCCTGCAGGCGTTCTGACGGCACGTCCTCGATGTACGAATTGCCGGCGGCGAGGGCATCGACCTTCCGCGTGTCGACATCGACCGCGACGACGCGATCGCCTGCCTCCGCGAATGCGACGACGAGCGGCAGGCCGACGTAGCCGAGGCCGATCACTCCGACGGTCATTTTCTCTCGCACGACTTGCACCCTATCTGCCCGCATCCTGCAGCTTCTTCGGCTGATAGCGCGAAGAACGTTAGCGGCCGTCCGTCCAACTCGACGGCATAGCGCGCCGCCGGTGCCGCTTCGCGAGTAGGATCATGCGTGGACCGTGCTAGGCGGGGAGTTAGCGGCGCCCTGAACCCGCAATCCGCTCTAGCGGGGCTGAATCCCCCCCCGAGGGGCGCAGGCCCTGGGTTAGCGCCTCGTCAGTGGTGATGATGGCCCGGTCCCGTGGCGATGGAGACCCGTGAACCAGGTCAGGTCCGGAAGGAAGCAGCCTTAAGCGGTCACCTCCAGGCGTTGCGGGAGCGCTGGGCCGGAGCCGGCTGACGGCGGTCGCGGCCCAGGTACCGGCTTCGACGGGGGGTGCACGGTCCACTAATAGGCTCACCCACGCGCCGTCGTGACGGCGCGTCGGCGCTCGCCGCCGCTGGATCGTCCAGCCTCGCCGGAGCCGCCACTAGACTGGCCCAGAGTGTCCGAAGGTCCGTCGCTATACCGCCGCCACCGTCCCCGCACGTTCGCCGACGTCGTCGGGCAAGAGCATGTCGTGCGGACGCTCAGAAACGCGATCGAGCAGGGCAAGGTGCACCATGCCTACCTGTTCGTGGGCTCGCGTGGGACGGGCAAGACCAGCATGGCGAAGATCCTCGCGGCGTGCCTGAATTGCGAGCACGGGCCGACCACCGAGCCATGCGGGAAATGCGATTCGTGCACTTCAATCGCCAGCGCGACTTCGCTCGACGTGATCGAGATGGACGCGGCGTCGAACAACTCGGTCGACGACATCCGCGATCTGCGCGAGAAGGTCGCCTACGCGCCGGTGTCGGGCCGGCACAAGATCTACATCCTCGATGAGGCTCACATGCTCTCGCACCAGGCGTGGAACGCGTTCCTGAAGACGCTGGAGGAACCGCCGCCGCGGACGATCTTCGTGCTCGCGACGACCGAGGCCCAGAAGGTGCTGCCGACGGTTGTCGATCGCTGTCATCGCTTCGACTTCGGCCGTCCCTCGGTCGAACAGGTTGCGGCTGTCTGCAGACGCGTGGCAGAGCAGGAGGGGATCGAGATCGACGCCGGAGCGCTCGCGCTCGTCGCCAGGAACGCGACCGGGAGCTTCCGGGACGCGCTGGGTACGCTCGAGCAGCTCGTTACCTACGTAGGCGGGCGGATCGAGCCGGCCGATGTGCTCGCCGTGCTCGGCGTCGCCGACGCCGAGCAACTGTTCGGCGCGGTGGAGGCGATCGTCGCAGGTGATCCCGCCGCGGCATTGCGTGCCGCCGCCCGGCTGTCGGAGTCAGGGCGCGACGCCGGCCAGGTTCTGCGTGATCTCGAGGTCCACGGGCGCGAGCTCCTGATGGTTCAGATCCTGGGCGACGTCCCACCCGAGCTTGAGGTCACGCCCGAGCGCGATCGCCGACTCGCCGAGCAGTCGCGGGCGCTTTCGAGCGCCGACGCCGTGCGGCTGCTCGATCTCGTCTCGGCCGCATTGGAGTCCACCACGAACGGTTCGCAAGCTCGCATCCAGCTCGAGCTGGCGCTGGTCAAGGCGGCGGCGCCCGAGGTCGACCCTTCGACCAAGGCGCTCCTCGCCAGGATCGAGCGACTCGAGGCCGGGCACCGCTCCGGGGCACCGGGCGGTCTACGGGCCGTCGCACCCGCCGAACAGTCGCCGGCTACAAGTGCCGCAGCGTCCGCGCCCGCTGCCGCCGCGGCGCCCGCGGTCGCCGCCGCCCCAGCGGCCCGTCCGGCCGGCGGATCCGTTGCCGCGGCGCCCGCCACGGCGCCGGTGTTCCCGGCGGAGGTGACGGCGCAGCCGGCGCTCGATCTTCCCGCTGCCGTTGGACTCTGGCCCGCCGTCGTGGCGCTCGTCGGCGAGGAGAACAAGATGCTGGCGGCGCTGCTGAAGGATGCCCGGCCCGTCGGTGTCAGCGACCGTGAGCTCGAGCTCGCCTTTCCGCCGGGCGCGGCGTTCCTGAAGCGAAAGGCCGAGCAGGAGGACCACCGCAGGGTCGCCGCGGACGCGCTCCACGCCGTCAGCGGGTGCACGCTCGCGCTTCGTTACGAGCTCGGAGGCGAGGAGCTCTCCAGCGAGGCGGACGCCACGGTGCTCACCGGCGAGGAGCTCGTGCAACGCTTCCTGCAGGAGTTCGACGCCGAAGAGCTACTCGACGAGGACGACCCCGACACCGAAGGCGAGGCCAAATAAATGCCACCCCAGCCGAACATGCAGCAGTTGCTCAAGCAGGCGCAGAAGATGCAGGAGGAGATGCTCGCCGCGCAGGAGTCGCTGAAGGACGAGGTCGTTGACGCCTCCGCGGGCGGTGGAATGGTGACCGTCCAAGTCACCGGCGAACTTCACGTCAATTCGATCACGATCAATCCCGTAGCCGTCGACCCTGACGATGTCGAGCTGCTTCAGGACATGGTGCTAGCAGCGGTCAACGAAGGTCTGCGCGCGGCTCAAGAGCTGGCCAGCGCCAAGCTCGGCGGAATCGCAGGGGGGATGGGCGGGCTCGGCCTGCCGGGGTTCTAGCGCGCCTTACCTGCAGACGTAGCCGGGGAGCGGGCTGCCCCTTGCCCGCTCCCCGGCTTGTACCCCGTCCTGCCGTCCCTCGAGAAAGCTTGGGAGCGAGGTCTCCCGTTGACCCCGCTCCTGCATGTACCCCTTACCGTCGTCCCTGAGAAATCCTGATCGGAATCATGAGGCCTGATCGGTCTGGCGTCGTCCCCTGACTGGGGTGATCATGGGGTGAGGTCCTGGCGCGCCACGGGTTACGAAGGTCTAACCCTTTCTGTCCGCAATGCCGATAGCATGTGGACAGGTTGGTACCGGGGAGCGCCGAGCCGAACAAGAAGACGAAATGGTCAGCCGCTCCCCAATCACAGTCGCCCTCGCCCGATTCGAAGATCTTGTCAGCCGCGGTCTCCGTGCGCTGATCGACGAGGACGAGAGTCTGGTCCTCGTAGCGGTTGACGTCCCGCATGAACAGCTGCCGGTCGCGCTGACGAAACACGCTCCGCGAGTGGCGATTCTGAACTTCGGTTCGCTTCGCAGCGCGGCCGAGGTCAGGGACCTCCACTTCGCCCATCCCAGCACTCACCTGGTCGTGCTCGGGAACCGGCCGACGCCTGCCGAGTCGAGCCAGATGCTCTCGTTCGGCGCCACCGCGTGCCTATCGAAGACAACTCAGGCTCGCGATGTCCTGAATGCAATTCATCTCGCGTCCCGCGGCCTGCACGTGCTCCCGACGACCCGATCCAGTCGCGATGCGACCGGTGACGAACGGTCGATCGCCGGGCCAGAGCTGCTGACGCCACGCGAGGCCGACGTTCTCGACCTCCTCCAGCGTGGACGCTCGAACGCCGAGATCGCCGCCAGCCTCCATGTCAGCGTCGAAACGGTGCGCACCCACGCGCGGCACATTTACCGCAAGCTTGGCGTCAGAACGCGGCGCGAGCTGCGCGCGAGCCGCTGAGCAGGTCCCGGGCGACCAGCAGCTCCGCGATCTGGACTGTGTTCGTCGCTGCGCCCTTGCGCAGGTTGTCGCCGACGATCCACATGTTGAGGGTGCGCGGGTTCGACTCGTCGCGGCGGATGCGGCCGACGTAGACGTCATCCTGTCCTGAGACCTCGGAGGCGAGCGGGTAGCGCCCCGACGCCGGGTCATCGACCACGACCACGCCGGGCGATGCCGCGAGCAGCGCTCGGCAGTCCTCGGGGCTGAGCTCCTCTCGGGTCTCGACGTTGAGCGCCTCGGAATGGCAGTTGCGCACCGGGACGCGGGCGCACGTCACGGTGATGCGTAGGTCAGGGAGCCCGAGGATCTTCCGGCTCTCAGCGATCACCTTGCGTTCCTCTGTCGTGTAGTCGTCGCCGTCCTTGAAGGTCTCGACCTGGGGGAGCACGTTGAATGCGATCTGGTGTGGGTAGATCCCCGGCGCAGGTGGCTCCTCGCCGTTCAAGATCGCCCGAGTCTGGGCCTCCAGCTCGGCGACGGCCCGCTTGCCGGTGCCGGAGGTTGACTGGTAGGAGCTGAACACGATCCGCTCGAGGCCGGCCAGATCGCTGATCGGCTTCAGCACGACCAGCGCCTGCATCGCTGTGCAGTTCGGGTTGGCGACGATGCGCTTGTGATGCTCGAGCGCTTCTGGATTCACCTCGGACACGACGAGCGGGACGTCGTCGTGCATCCGCCAGTAAGAGGAGTTGTCGACGACGACCGCTCCCCGGGCGGCGAACCGTGGCGCCCAATCGCCGGAGACCGACGAGCCGGCGGAGAACAGCGCGATGTCGAATCCGCCGATCTCGTCCTCGCTCAGAGCGCGTACCGTGAGCCCGCCCGCCAGCTGCTGCCCGGCGGAGCGCTGCGACGCGAACGGGACGATCTCCCGCGCCGGGAAATCGCGCTCGCGCAGGATCTCGAGCATCGTTCTGCCGACAGCGCCGGTGGCGCCGACCACAGCGATCCTGACGTCGGGGGTCATCGCGGACCGTCCTCTGGCTCGATCCCATCCGTTCCGAGCTCGAAGGCCGCGTGCAACGCTCGGACCGCCTGCGGGACGAGGTCGGACCGGATCACGCACGAGATCTTGATCGGCGAGGTCGAGATCATCTTGATGTTGATCTCCTCGCCCGCGAGCGTCTCGAACACCTTCGCGGCCACGCCGGGATGGGAGCGCATCCCCGCGCCGACGAGCGAGACCTTGCCGATGCCGGGGTCCGTGTCCACCCGCGCTACACCCAGCTCGCTGGCGATCGGGCGGAGCACCCGCTCGGCAGCGGCCAGATCCTCGTGCGGCACCGTGAATGACACCTCGGCGTTCCGGCCCTCCCCGAGCGGCTCGTTCTGAATGATCGTGTCGACGATGCAGTTGGCGTCGGCCAGCGCCCGAAAGATCGCGGCCGCCGCTCCCGGCCGATCCGGCACGCCAAGCAGCGAGATCCGGGCCTCCTCGGTCGAGTGCGTGACGGCTGTGACAAGTGGGCGCTCCATCGTTTCGTTCTCTCCGAGCACAACGGTACCGGGCGCATCGCTGAAGCTGGAGCGACAGTGGATCCGGACGCCGTGGCTGCGGGCGTACTCCACGGACCGGAGCTGGAGGACCTTGGCGCCCGAGGCGGCCATCTCGAGCATCTCCTCGAAGCTCACGACGGGCAGTTTGCGTGCGTCCGGGACAATCCTGGGGTCGGCGCTGAATACGCCCGCAACGTCCGTGTAGATCTCGCACACGTCGGCGTCGATCGCCGCGGCGACGGCGACGGCTGTAGTGTCCGATCCGCCGCGCCCCAGGGTGGTGACGTCGCGGCTTGTGGAGACGCCCTGGAAGCCGGCGACGAGGACGATCTGGTCCTCGCCAAGGGCCTCGCGAATACGATCCGCGCGAACATCGAGGATCCTTGCCTTTGTGTGGGATGTGTCAGTGACGATTCCGGCTTGGGATCCCGTCAACGAAATTGCGCGGTGGCCGAGGTCGTTGATCGCCATCGCGCATAGTGCGCAGGAGATTCGCTCGCCCGTCGAGAGCAGCATGTCCATCTCGCGTGCGTCCGGGTCGGGCGAGACCTCCTCGGCCATCGCGATCAGCTCGTCGGTGGTCTTGCCGCGCGCCGACAGCACCGCGACGACGCGGTTCCCGGCTTCGCGCTGGGCGACGATGCGCCGGGCAGCACGCTTGATCCGCTCGGCGTCTGCGACGGACGTACCGCCGAACTTCATGACTACGGTTCCAGACTGGGGCACGGCCAGGAAGGGTACGTGGACCTGGGGTCCCGGGTCGTGAGTCGGCCCCCTGGCCCGCCACTGCGGAAGCCTCGCCTGTCGCCGGTTCCCTCATCGGAGGCACGCGCACGTGCGATCCGCCGCCGCCGAACGGTCGCTGCGGTCGTCGTCGTAGCCCTCATCGTGATTGTGGTGGTCGCGGTCCAGGGATCCGGCGGCAACGGTGCCCAGGTTCCGCTCGGTGGTCCCGGACGGGCGTCGGTGCTTACTCCGGACACCGGCGGGCGGGCCGGGTCTGCCGACGCACAGCCTCGAGTAGCCCGGGCCGCGCCATTCACGCCCGCGCCGGCGGCCCTGTCGGTGGCTGCGCGACTGCCCCTCCCCAGCGAGGTCGCACAGCTCTTCCTGATCGGCCTGGACGGCACCTCGTCGAGCTCGCCCAACGTCGCGGCGTTCGCGAGCATCGACTGGGGTGGGGCGGTTCTGGGGCGCGAGGACTTCATCAGCGACTCTCAGATCGGGAGCCTTGCCGGCGGGATCGCCGCGCTGGCCAGGAACGCGGGTAACGTGGCGCCGCTGATCGCCGCGCCCCAGGAGGGGGGGCCGGAAACCGCCTTCCCCGACCTCCCACCGGAGGGCGAGTCCGCGATCGGAGCCACGGGCAATACCAGCCTGGCTCGCTCGCAGGCACAGCTCGCAGGTAAGCAGCTGCGGGCGCTCGGCCTGAACATGACATTCGCACCGCTTGCGGACGTCGATGTGCTCGGAGGAGCGCTGAGCGGCAGGCTGTTCAGCTCCAGTCCGGGCGCCGTGGCGAGATTCGCGTCCGCCGCGGTCGGCGGCTACGCCGCCGCCGGCATGATCGCCGCCGCCGGCCACTTCCCCGGCGCCGGCGCCGCCTCGGCTGACCCGGATGAGATGACGGCGACCGTCGGAGGTTCGCTCTCGAGCCTCGAGCAGCGCGACCTGGTCCCATTCGCGGCGATCGTCCCGAGCGCGCCGGTGATCATGATGTCGAACGCGGCCTACGCGGCGTTCGACGGCGTAACCCCGGCTGGCCTATTACCGCAGGCGGTTCGGCTGCTACGCGACCACTACGGGTTCCAGGGCGTCGTGATGACCGACGATCTCGATGCAGCGCTACTGGCCACGGGCGGCACCGCCGGTCAGGCGGCAGTCAGCGCGATCGAGGCAGGCGACGACCTTCTCTACATCACCGGCTCGCCCGCCGAGCAGCTGAGCGCGTACCACGCGGTCCTGAGCGCCGCGCAGAGCGGCCGGATCTCGCGTGCACAGATTCGGGAGGCCCTGCTACGGGTGTTGTCCCTGAAGGCGCGATACGGGCTGCTGGCGGGGTACTAGGCTCGCAGGGTGGGGGCGGCTTCTGGCCCCGGCTGGGTCCCCCGGCTGGGTCCGCTACACGGCTCGTCTGCCCGAGAGCGCCCTGCCCAGCGTGAGCTCGTCGGCGTACTCGAGGTCGGCGCCTACCGGCAGCCCGCTCGCGAGGCGTGTGACGGACACACCGGGAGCCCGGTCGCGCAGCGCCCCGGCGATGTGGAGTGCCGTCGCCTCGCCGGTGGTGGTCGGATTGGTCGCGATCACGACCTCGCGCACGATCCCTTCCTCCACACGCGCATATAGCTCCGCGATCTTCAGATCCTCAGGATCGATACCGTCGATCGGCGACAGCGCCCCGCCGAGGACGTGGTAGCGGCCCCTGAACTCGTGAGTGCGCTCGATCGAGATCACATCGGATGGCTCTTCGACGACGCAGATCATGTCGGGGTCACGTCGCTCGTCGGCACAGATCCTGCAGCGTGGCCCGTCCGCCAGGTTAAAGCAGACCTCGCACAGACCGATCCGCTGCTTGACCTCGCGGATCGCGTCAGCTAGCGCAAACGCGTCCTCATCGGAGATCCGGAGGAGGTGGAACGCGAGCCGCTGGGCGGTCCGCCCACCGACGCCGGGAAGCTTCGCGAGCTCCGTGATCAGACGCTGCACCGGTGGCGCGTACACCGTGCCAATGTAGCTTGGCCCGCGGCGCGGGTGGTGTGACGGTGCGCACGGGTCTGCGGGCGTGAGGTGTCGCGGGCGCGTGACGGGTGTGGCGGCTCTGCCTCATCCGTGCGACTTTTCGGGCGGTTTCGGCGCCGCGCGGGGCCAAACCGGCCAAAACTCTGGGCGCATGATGAATCCACCACGGCTGGAGGGTGTCGCGGCATGAAATGTTGCTCGGAGGGTCCGTCCGGTTCCGATCGGAGGGTCGGTTGATCCGGGACGCCGAACGCGAGCTCCTGAACAAGCCGAGATCTCCTACAAGCGGCTCGTGCAAGTCAGCAGGCTGGCGCTCCGGCGAGAAAAGTGGGCGCGAGCGCGACACCGGAGCGCGCATAAATGAGGCCCTCGAAGGGCAAAGCTGCGCGGCAGACTCAAAGCTCCTGACGTCTGCGCTTCGCTACGTCAGTCACTCGCGCCCAAAGACAGCCTAACGTCCAGCGAGAACGCCCGCAAGCCCGGCGAGGATCACCGCCGCGCAAATACCGGACAAAACCCGAACCGCCGACCCATATCCCCGCAAGCTCAGTCGCGCATACGCGCCGTGTTGTGAGGACGTGACAGCGGAGGAAGCGAGCGGCTCAGGAGAGTCACGCATCATTCCCTACGGATAGCGGAGGTGTTGATGCGTCCATCCCTGCAAACTGGGCGGATCCCACCGTGGAGGTCGCTCCAGTCTCGCCGCGCGCCCAGGCGATTGCGGCGGTGCTCGCGTGCGGTCCTGAGCAGACGGCCAAACCCGAACGTATCGTCGAACCTAAGCGCCGGCGCCGGCGACGACCGACGTCGTCCAGTCGATCACCGCGGTCGGGCGGATGACGTGCTTGCCCATCCCGAGCTCCTTCGGCTCGAGTCCAAGCGCGAGCCCGACGAGCTGCGGAAGATGCAGTACCGGCATCCCGAGTTCGCGTGCCACGACCTTCTGGGCGGCCGGCTGCTGCAGGTCGAGGTTCAGGTGGCACAGCGGGCACGGCACGACGAGGCAGTCCGCTTCGGCATCGATCGCGTCCCCTAGGTGGCGACCGGCCATCGTCAGCGAAGCCTGCTTGTTCATCGTCACGATTGGGAAGCCGCAGCACTTGTAGACGCCGGCGTAATCGATCACCGTTCCACCGAGTGCCTCGATCACCATGTGCAGATAGCGGTCGCGCGGATGCTCGGCATCGACGCCGAGGCGGTCCGCCGGGCGCACGATGTAGCAGCCGTAGAACGGCCCGACGCGAAGATTCGTCAGTGGTCGCCTGACCTTCGATCGCAGCGTGTCCAGGCCGATCTCCTCGACCAGGAGCCAGAGGAAGTTCTTGTTCGTCAGACCCCGCTCGTAGCGGAGGCCCTCGTCCGCGAGCGTGGAATTGACGTGCTCTCGGTACTCGGTGTTCGCGTCGAGGCGCTCCTGGCACTCGGACTGGGCACCCTGGCAGGTCGAGCAGATGTTCATCATCAGCTCGCCCTCTGTCTGCTGCGCGAGCGCGAAGGTCCGCGCGTTCAAGGTGTCCGCGAGCTCCTGATTGTGTTCGGCGATCACGCCGGCGCCGCAGCACGCCGCGCGATCCAGCTCGATCAGCTCGAGGTCGAGCAGCGGCGCGACCTTCGCCATCGATCCGTGCAGCTCCGGGGTGAACCCGCGGCTGACGCACCCGGGCCAGTAGGCGATCTTCATGTGAACGTGGACTCGCCTTCTCCGGACTCGGCTGGTGTTATGAAACCGCCTGACGGCGAGTCCATTGGGAGTTCGGTCGTGGGTTCGGATTCTGGTGGCGGCTCTGGCGCCGAACTCGTGGAATCGGCTGGCGCCGATTCCAATGGGAGTTCGGTCGCGGGCTTGGACTGTGGTGGAGGCGCCGGCGCCGAACTCCCGGGTGGTGGTGATTTCTTGACTTCCGGACCGGGGAATGTGGGGGACTTGTCGACCACGGGCGGCGGCTCCGGCGGTGCCGGCGGCACGAGGGGCGTTGGGTCGTCGGTGTGTGGGACGTGGGCCAGGTCGCCTCGCTCTTCGGCGTTCTCGTAGCCGGAGATGTAGAGGTTCAGCTCCTCGCGTGCCGGCCGGCCCTCTATCTCCTTGAAGATCTTCTTCACTGCCGCGGGCGCCTTGTGCGGATGGAGCAGCACCTTGGCGGGCGTCATCTTTCCGCGGGCGATTGCCTTGGCGGCTGTCGGCAGCGACTCGATCAGCTCGGGCGCGGCCCGAGGGTGCAGCTTCCCGCCGTAGGAGTCGGGCAGCAGGTCGGCTTCGTGGAGGATGCCGTTGCGCTGGATGTTCTTGACGAACGCTCGCTCGTGGCGGTGGCCGTTGTTGCGGTCTTCGATCTTGTGGTCGGTGCCGGCGATCCGGCGCAAGCGCATGATCTGGCTCATCGGGGCGACGCCCTTCGGGCACGCGTCGATGCAGTTGAAGCAGTGGGTGCAGTCGTAGATCCCGTGCTCGTCCTCGGAAAGATCCTTCAGCCGCTCGTATTGCTCCGCGTCTCGCGGGTCGCCGACGAACCGGTAGGCCTTCGCGAGCGCGGCGGGGCCGATGAAACCGGGATCCACCTCCATCGACAGGCAGTCGGATACGCAGGCGCCGCACTGGATGCAGGCCATCGACTGGGTGACGTCGACCATGTTCTCGTGGGGGACGATGTACTCCCGCTCCGGGATCGGCTCCTGATTGATCAGCCACGGCGTGACGCGACGGATCTTCTTCCAGTGCACGGCGTCCATGTCGACGATCAGGTCGCGGATCACCGGCATGTTCCCCATCGGCTCGACGGTGATCGGCGCCCCCTCCTCTCCGCGCGCGGCGGCGGCACTGAGATGCGTATTACATGCGAGACCGGGCTTGCCGTTGATCCTGACGCCGCAGGAGCCACAGATCGCCGCGCGGCAGGAGCAGCGAATCCCGATCGACCCGTCCTCCTTGGCCTTCACCTCGAGGATCGCCTCCAGCACCGAGCTGTGGGACTTCATCTCGACCGTGTGGTCCTCCCAGTACGCGGCCTCGCCGGACTCGGGGCTGTAGCGGCGGATCCTCAGCGTGTAATCGGGCATCGGGCGATCAGTAGGTCCTTTCCTGCGGTTGCCAGCGCGTGATCGTCACAGGGGAGTAGTCCACCTTGGGGACGTCACCGCCGTTCATCGCGATGTCGATGTGCTTGAGCCATTGATCGTCGTTGCGTTCGGGAAAGTCGGTGCGGAACTGCGCTCCCCGCGACTCCTTGCGCTCCTGCGCCGCGACGACGATCGTCTCCGACACGTCGAGCATGTAACCGAGCTCGATCGCTGCGATCACGTCCTGGTTGAAGACCGAGCCGCGGTCGTCGATCGCGGCCGTCGCCGCCTCCTCCTTCAGCCCGCGGACGATCTCATGGGCCTTGGCGAGCCCTTCCGCGTCGCGGAAGACCGCGCAATAGCGATTCATCGTTGTTCCGAGCTCCTCCTTGATCGCAGCGATGCGCCGCCCGCCCGCTGGCCGGGCGATGATCGCCGCGATCTGCGCCTCCGCGTCCGTGAGCTTCGCCGCCGCCGTCGACGGCATCGCCATCTCCTTCGCCCGGGCCGCGGCATGCTCACCGGACCGCCGCCCGAAGATCAGGGTGTCGAGGAGCGAGTTGGCGCCAAGCCGGTTGCCGCCGTGCACCGACACGCACGCAACCTCACCCGCCGCGTACAGGCCGGGCACATTCGTCTCCCCGTAGGAATCGGTCTTGACGCCGCCCATCATGTAGTGCATTCCGGGGCGGATGTGGATCGGCTCGCGGGTAATGTCGACGCCGGCGAAGTCCCGGCCGATGTTGACAATCTCACGGAGCGCTTCGAGCGTTCGCTTGCGCGGCACCTTGGTGATGTCGAGGGCGACCGTGCCGTCGGGGAAGCCGCGGCCCTCGTTGATCTCGGTCTGCTCCGCTCTCGAGACGACGTCGCGCGAGGCCAGATCCAGCTTGTTCGGCGCGTAGCGCTCCATGAACCGCTCACCGTCGGCATTGAGTAGCCATGCGCCCTCGCCGCGCGCGCCCTCGGTGATCAGGAACCCGTTCTCCGCGAGCGTGGTGGGGTGGTACTGGACCATCTCCATGTCCATCAGCTTCGCCCCGATGCGGAACGCCTGCGCCATCCCGTCGCCGGTGACGATCAGCCCGTTCGTCGTCGGCTTGAACGCCTGCCCGGCGCCCCCCGAGGCAAGGATCACCGACTTCGCATCGAACACCTGCAGCCGGCCGTCGCGGAGATTGCGGCAGATCGCCCCGACGCAGTGGCCGTGATCGTCGCGGAGCAGGTCGGTCGTGAACCACTCCTCATAGCGGTCGAGCTGACCGTGGTGCTTCATCAGCTGCTCGTATAGGACGTGCAGGATCGCCTGTCCGGTGATGTCGGCCACGTAGTAGGTGCGCGCCTGAGATGCGCCCCCGAACGCGCGCGTGCCGAGATGGCCGGTGTCGGAACGGTGGAACGTGACGCCGATGTGCTCGAGATAGAGGATCTCGTCGGGCGCCTCGCGGCACATGATCTCGATCGCGTCCTGGTCCCCGAGATAGTCGGAGCCCTTGACCGTGTCGAACGCGTGCGACTCCCACGAATCCTCGGGATTGAGCGCCGCGTTGATTCCGCCGGCGGCGGCGACCGAATGCGAGCGGATCGGATGAACCTTGCTGATGACCGCGACTGAGGCCCCGGCGCTCGCTGCAGCCAGGGCGGCGCGTTGGCCCGCCAGGCCGGCGCCGATGACCAGGACGTCATGTGACGGCATGGCGGGCGATTCTATTCGGCGGGCGGGCCCGCAGCGGCGCGCCCCTGGAGGCCGCCTGGCACGCCCGTGCGTCCGACCTACTGTGGCTTCATGCCCCCACGAGGGTTCCGGGGGTGATTCAGTACGCCGATCAGGTAGTCGCGATTGAGGCGCCCGATCACCCGAATCGAGATCTCCTTCGGGCACGCGGCCTCGCACTCACCGAAGTTCGTACAGCCACCGAAGCCCTCGGAATCCATCTGGTCGACCATGTCCTGGACGCGGGCGAAGCGGCCCGGCTGGCCCTGGGGCAGGCGGCCGAGGTGCGTGATCTTGGCGCCGGTGAACAGCATTGCGGCGCCGTTCGGACAGGCTGCGACGCAGGCGCCGCAGCCGATGCAGATCGCGGCGTCGATCGCCTCCTCGGCGTCCTCGGGGGAGATCGGGTTGGCATTTGGCTCGGGTTTCGGGCCGGCGTTCACCCCCGTGTAGCCACCGGCCTGCTGGATCCGGTCCAGTGCCGAGCGGTCGACGATCAGATCCCTGATGACGGGAAAGGCGGCGGCCCCGAATGGCTCGACCGTGATCGTCGCGCGGTCGTCGAACTGGCGCATGTAGACCTGGCACGTCGTCGTCCCGCCGCCCGGTCCATGGGGGCGCCCATCGATCGTCATCGAGCAGGCACCGCAGATGCCCTCCCGGCAGTCGTTGTCGAACGCGATCGCGGTGCCGCCTTCGACGACCAGCCGGTCGTTGAGCGCGTCCATCATCTCCAGGAACGACTCGTCGGGCTCGACCCCGGCTACCTCGTAGGTCTCGAACCGGCCGGCTGCGTCGTGCTCCGCCTGGCGCCAGACGCGCAGGGTGAAGTTCACCTGTAGCTCCTCGCCTTTGGCTTCATCTCGCTGAACTCGAGCTCCTCGACGTGGCGTACGGGTGGCGCGCCGGTTCCCTTGTGCTCCCAGACAGCAACGTGGGCGAAGCGCTCGTCGTTGCGGATCGGCTCGCCGTCGTCCCCCTGATGCTCCTCACGCAGGTGACATCCGCATGACTCGTCGCGCATCAGCGCATCCCGGCACATCAGCTCGCCGAGCTCGATGAAGTCGGCTACGCGCCCCGCGTACTCGAGGCTCTGGTTGAGCGAACGGGCATCGCCGCCGACCTTCAGATCCGACCAGAACCGCTGACCGATCTTCGGGATGTCGTTGACCGCATGGGCAAGCTTCGTGCCAGAGCGCGCAACGCCGCAGCTGTCGAGCATCAGCCTCCCGAGCTCGCGATGAAAGTGGCTCGTCGGGGTCTTGCCGTCGACGGCAAGCAGGCGCCGCAGACGCTCGTCGACCTCGGCCTCCACCTCCGCGTACGCGGGGTGGCTCGGGTCGGCGTGCGGGTGCTCGAGCCGCGCGAGGTAATCGGTGACCGTATGGGGGAGGACGAAATAGCCGTCGGCGAGGCACTGCATCATCGCGCTCGCTCCGAGCCGGTTCGCTCCGTGGTCGGAGAAGTTCGCCTCGCCGATTGCGAACAGCCCCGGGATCGTGGTCTGCAGCGTGTAATCGACCCATAGGCCGCCCATCGCGTAATGCGGCGCAGGGTAGATCCGCATCGGCACTTGCCACGGCGTCTCGCCGGTGATCTGCTCGTAGAGGTCGAACAGGTTGCCGTAACGGTTTGCCATCTCCTGCTTACCGCGCCGCTCGATCGCGTCGCTGAAGTCCATGTAGACCGCACGCCCAGTCGGACCGACGCCGAGCCCCTGGTCGCATACGTGCTTGGCGGCACGAGAGGCAACGTCGCGCGGAACGAGGTTGCCATACCGCGGATACATCTCCTCGAGGAAGTAGTAGCGCTCCGCTTCCGGGATCGCGTTCGGCTCGCGCGCCTCGTCGGGCTTTCGTGGCACCCACACGCGGCCGTCGTTACGCAGCGACTCGCTCATCAGCGTCAGCTTCGACTGATGCTCCGCCGTCGCCGGGATACACGTAGGGTGAATCTGGGTGAAGCAGGGGTTCGCGAAGGCGGCGCCGCGGCGGTAGGCACGCCAGATCGCGGTGACGTTGCAGCCCATCGCGTTAGTCGACAGGAAGTAGACGTTCGAGTAACCGCCGGTCGCCAGTACGACCGCGTCGGCGGGGTAGGAGCGGGTCTCGCCGGTAACCAGGTCGCGGGCAACGATCCCGCGCGCGCGGCCGTCACAGATGACGATGTCGAGCATCTCGTGGCGGGTGTGCATCGTCACGAGACCGGCCTTGATCTGACGCGACAGCGCACCGTAGGCGCCGAGTAGCAGCTGCTGGCCGGTCTGGCCACGGCAGTAAAAGGTTCGCTCGACGAGCACGCCACCGAACGACCGGGTCGCCAGTAGGCCGCCGTACTCGCGGTTGAACGGCACCCCCTGAGCAACGGCCTGGTCGATGATCTCGGTCGAGAGCTCGGCCAGCCGCCAGACGTTGGCCTCGCGTGAGCGGAAGTCGCCGCCCTTGATCGTGTCCGCGAACAGCCGGTGGAGCGAGTCGCCGTCGTTCGAATAGTCCTTCGTCGCATTGATCCCGCCCTGGGCGGCGATCGAGTGCGCGCGCCGCGCGCTGTCCTGATAGCAGAACGCCTCGACGTGGTAGCCCATCCCGGCGAGTGTCGAGGCGGCGCTCGCGCCCGCTAGGCCGGTGCCGACCACGGCGATCACGTGGTCGCTGCGGCGGCGCGGGCCGACGAGCTCGTGATTGTCTTTCCAGATTCGCCACTTCTCTTCGATCGGACCGTCGGGAATGCGCGCGTCCAGGTTCATCAGCCGGCTCTCGATCCGTCGTGGGACACAGCGGTGGGGGTCGGCTTGGGTAATGCGCCGGTCCAGAACAGCGTCGGCACGAGCGCGAAGCCGATCACGGTGACGAGGGTGACAGCAGTTGCGAGGCGGCGCCAGAACCAGTTTCGGTCCGGGTTGTCGACCCCGGCGGTCTGGGCCCCACTCCACAGCGCATGGTTCATGTGAAAACCGAGCAGGACGACGGCGCCGACGTAGATCAGCACGATCCACCACTTCTGGAACGCGTCGTACGCGTTTGCGTAGACGGTTCCCTCGTGGAGCGGGGTCGGGTGGATCGTCAGCGTCGTGAACTGGAGGACATGGAAGACGACGAAGACGAGGATCAACACCCCTGTCAGCGGCATCGTCCGGGCGGCGATCGTCGATCGGATGCGCTTGGGGCGGTGGTCCTTGGACTGCGCGGCCTGGTTGCGGCGGTAGAGCTGTGTGACCACCGTCACATGCAGGACGAGCGCCGTGAACAGCACGATCCGCTCGGTCCAGAGGGCGAAATCGTGCGGCAGCGCCGGCGATCCGAGCGTGCGCAGGAAGTGGGCGTAGCGATCAAGCGCAGCATGGCCGTGGCCCGGGCCCTCGAGCGCCTTCAGGTTCCCGAGCATGTGCGCGATCACGAAGCCAGCGAGCAGCACGCCGGTGACAGCAGCCACATACTTCTTGCCGATCGTCGAGCGCCAAAGGGTCCGCAGGCGGTGGGGCCGGTAATCGATAGCTTGACCTTGGGTGCTCATGTGGTGGGGGCGCTTCGCGCCCTTAGGCTGACCCCGCGGCGATTCTATTCGGACGGCGGGCGCTAGCGGGCGGGCGAGCCGAATGCCGACTGCAGTGCCCGGCGGACCTGCTCGATCGTGATCACGCCGCGGAGCGTGCCATCGCGATCGACCGCCATCAGCGCCCCGAGCCGGCCAAGCGGCTCAGAGTTGAGGAGCTCGTTCAGCGGACGGTCCTCGTCGATCCGCCAGGACACGGCTCCACCGTCCTCGACGACCCCGGCCACGGTCAGCCAACCCTCGCCGGCGTCATGGGCGGCCTGCGCCCGCTCCTGGCGGACGATCCCGAGAAAGCGGCCGTCTCGGTCGACGACCGGGAACCAGGACCAGCCGTAGCGCAGGAAGTACGTCTCGAGCGCCTCGCTAACCGGGGTCTCGCCAGGGATCGCCACCGGCTGACGGTCCATGATGTCGGCGACGCGCACGCCGGTGATCCGCTCGGTCAGCGCCGTCTGCGCGAGCGCCCCGCGGGCGGCCTGGCTGATCAGCCATCCCATCGCGGCGAACCAGACCCCCGCGAAAACATCGTGGAACGCGATCAGGAAGAAGATCCCGCCCCCCACGAGAATCCACGCAAATCCCTGCCCCAGCCTCGCCGCGACGCGCGTCGCACGGACCTGGTCGCCGGTTAGTCGCCAGACGACCGCCCGCGCGATCCGACCCCCGTCGAGTGGGAATGCAGGCACGAGGTTGAAGACGAGCAGGATCACGTTCATCACCAGCAGCCAGCTCATGCACAGCAGCACCGGCGTGACCTTCACGTTGCTCTCGAGCAGGGCCGCGTCCAACAGGCGATGCGGACCGACCACGGCGAGGTCGATCGCGAGACAGAGCACGACGACGGCGAACGTGGCGGCCGGTCCCGCGGCGGCGATGCGGAACTCCTCGCCGGGGGACTTCGAGTCACGGCTCATCTGGGTGAACCCACCGAACAGGTAGAGGTCGATCCGCTTGACCTCGACTCCCTCCCGCCGGGCTACGAGGGCATGCCCGAGCTCGTGCACGATCAAGGAGGCGAACAGCAGCAACACGCTTGCGACCGTCGTCATGTAAGCGACGCCGTCGGAAGTGTGCAGCGTGTTGCGAAACTCACTCGACAGCAGGTAGATGAGCACGAACAGGATCAGAAACCAGCTACCGTCCACGCCGATCCGAATTCCGAATGCGTTGACCAGCTTGATCGAGCCGCGGCGAGAAAACATGCTGCAATGGTCGCATAGGCCCGGCCAGTGCACACCGGGTGGCGAAACGGCGACGAAGAGGAGCGAGGAATGAGCGCGAAGGCGACCGAGTTGCGCCGACGTTTGGCCGAGCTGACGGACCTGCGCAACACTGCGCAGCTGCTGCAGTGGGATCAGCAGACGATGATGCCCCCAAAAGGTGCCGCGCTTCGCGCCGATGAGCTTGCGACCCTCAACCGAATCCTCCACGAGCGCTTCGTGTCCGCCGAAACGGGTCGGCTGCTGGAGGCTGCCGGGGACGAGCTGAACGGAGCCTCCCCCGAATCAGATGAGGCACGACTGGTGAGTGTCGTGATGCGCCGCTGGGAGAAGGCACGCCGGGTCCCGAGCGACCTCGCCGCCGATCTCGCTCGCGCCGCGTCGATCGGACAGGAGGCGTGGGTCGGCGCGCGCTCGCGCTCTGACTTCGCCTCCTTCCTCCCCCACCTGAAGCACAACATCGCGCTCAAGCACCGTTACGTCGAATGCTTCGAGGGCTTTGACAGCGCCTACGACGTACTGCTCGACGACTACGAGCCAGGCTTGCGCAGTGCCGAGGTTACGACACTGTTCGCCGAGCTGAAGACGGAGCTCGTGCCGTTGATCGGCGCGATCGCCGCGCGATCCGATGCCGTCGACGACTCGTGCCTGCACGGCGCCTTCCCGCTCGAGCATCAGCGGCAGCTGGTCGCGGACGTAGTCCACCGGATGGGCTTCGAGGATGCCGGGTGGAGACTCGACGACACCGTGCACCCGTTCGCGACCGGATTGGGGTCTGGCGACGTTCGCATCACGACGCGCTGGGACGAGACGTTCCTGCCGATGGGTTTATTCGGCGCGATGCACGAGTGCGGTCACGGGCTCTACGAAGCCGGCATCGCCCCCGAGCTGCAGCGCACGCCGCTCGGGTCCGGCGACGCGCTCGGGCTGCACGAGTCGCAGAGCCGCATGTGGGAGAACATGATCGGACGCGGCCGGCCGTTCGCCGACTATCTGGCTCCGCGGATCTCCGAGCTGTTCGGAGGCTCGGTATCGGACCTCGATCCTGAGACGTTCTATCGCGCGGTTAACCGCGTGCATCCGACCTTCATTCGCGTCGAGGCGGACGAGGCGACATACAGCCTGCACGTGATCCTGCGCTTCGAGCTCGAGCAGGATCTGATCAACGACCGGATCGACGTCGAGGACCTGCCGGCGGTGTGGAACGAGCGCTTCCGGAGCTACTTCGGCCTCGAGGTGCCCGACGACGCGATGGGGGTGCTGCAGGACGTGCACTGGGCCGCCGGCCTGATCGGGTACTTCCCGACCTACGCGATCGGCAACCTTGTAGCCGGACAGCTGTGGGAGCGCGTTCGCGCCGACCTGCCGGACCTCGACGCGATGGCATCGGCCGGCGATCTGCTGCCCCTGCGCGAGTGGCTGCGCGAGCACGTGCACCGGCACGGCTCGAAGTGGGGCGCCGGCGAGGTGCTCGAGCGCGTAACCGGGCACGGAATCGCGGTCGCGCCGTTCCTTTCCTACCTGAAAGCCAAGCTGACCGATGTCTACGGGGCCTTCGGCCCTTAAGAGTTCGGTCGTGGGGTCCGGCGCTTGTGGCGGTGCCGGCGCCGAACTCCTGGTGCTGGCGCCTTCGGCGCTTGAGAGTTCGGTCGAGGGTCCGGTGCGGGTGGAGCTGCCGGCGCCGAACTCCTGGTGCTGGCGCCTTCGGCGCTTGAGAGTTCGGTCGTGGGGTCCGGCGCTCGTGGCGGTGCCGGCGCCGAACTCCTGGTGCTGGCGGGGCGTTCGGCGCCGGGACCGCTATCGGCCGGCCTGCAACAGGTGCCGGTTGAGGAATTCGGCTTGGTCGGCTATGGCTAGCTCGAATGGTTGCCCGGTGTAGATGTCGAAGTGGCCGATGGGGTAGCGCTTGACCTCGGCGCGCGGAGCCTTCTGCGCGTAGCGGAGCGTCGGTGCGGCCGGGGCGAGCGAGTCGCGTTCGCAGACGCAGAAGAGGATCGGGCACTTCACCTTCGCTGCCGCTCGCCCCGGACGGTAGAAGGGGATCTGCAGCAGAAATCGGGCCGCGATGCAATTCGTGAAGGCGACGCTCAGCGGGATCATCGACCGGTAGCCGGGCTCGGCGTCAGGAGTCGCCATCAGTGCGGTCGATCCGGGCGGCCCGATCAGCGGCACCATCACCGGCTTCGCCCGGGCAAGCCGTGCGAGCTCGTCGCGCACGGCAGGCACCGCCGAGCGGAGCAGGCTGGCGCGGTTGGCGGCGCGCACGGAGGCGGGTCCGTCGGTGAACGGGCACTGGCTGACGACCGCGGCGACGGCCGTGTCCCGCGCCGCGACCTCGATCACGTGGCCGCCACCGAACGAGCTGCCCCAGATTGCGACCCTGGTCGTATCGACGTCGGGGAGGCTGCGGACGTAACGCAGTGCGGCGGCCCAGTCGGCGAGCTGGCGGTCGATGTCGAGCAGCTGGCGCGGCTCGCCGCCGCTGTCGCCGAAGTGCCGGTACGTGAAGGCCAGCACGGCGATCCCCATCCGCGCGAACCGCTCGGCGTAGCTGGCGAGGCCAAGCTCGCGCGTCGCCCCGAGCCCGTGCCCCATGATCACGACCGGCGGTCTGTCGGCGTCAGGGCGGAATCCCCACGCGGCGCATTCCGCGTCGCCGGAGCGGAATGAAAGCGACATTCGCGTGTAGGGGACGGCGGGCATCGACGCAGCGAGCGTACACGCGCGCGCAGCGGTATACATCGATCGGGTACGCAACGAGAAAGGTGAACCAGTGAGCCAATCCCCTGTACGTGTAGCGGTGACCGGTGCCGCCGGTCAGATCGGCTATGCGATCCTGTTCCGGATCGCGAGCGGCCAGCTGCTCGGGCCAGACATCCCCGTTCATCTGGCGCTGCTGGAGATTCCGGCTGCGGTGAAAGCGGCCGAGGGCACCGCGATGGAGCTCGACGATTGCGCATTCCCGCTGGTCGCGGGGATCGACATCTACGATGACCCAGCCGCCGCGTTCGACGGCGTAAACATCGCGATCCTCGTAGGGGCGCGCCCGAGATCCAAGGGTATGGAGCGATCAGATCTGCTGGAGGCCAACGGTGGCATCTTCAAGCCGCAGGGCAATGCACTGGGTGCACATGCCGCATCTGACGTGAAGGTACTCGTGGTCGGCAACCCGGCCAACACCAACTGCCTGATCGCAAAGAGCAACGCCCCCGATATCCCGGCGGAACGGTTCACGGCGATGACGCGCCTGGATCACAACCGCGCCATCGCCCAGCTCGCCGCCAAGGCCGGCGTGACGGTAAAGGACGTCAGCAACATGACGATCTGGGGCAACCATTCCGCGACCCAGTACCCCGACATCTTCCACGCCAAGGTGAACGGTCAGAATGCTGCCGAGCTGATCGACGACCAGGCGTGGCTCGAGGGCGACTTCATCCCAACGGTACAGAAGCGCGGCGCGGCGATCATCGAGGCGCGCGGCGCATCTAGTGCGGCCTCGGCGGCAAACGCAGCGATCGACCACGTTCACGATTGGGTGCTTGGCACCGCGCCTGGGAACTGGGTGTCGATGGCGATTCCATCGGACGGCTCATATGACGTACAGGAGGGAATCATCTCGAGCTTCCCGGTCACAACATCCGGCGGATCTTACGAGGTCGTTCAGGGCCTCGAGATCGACGCTTTCTCGCGTGCACGCATCGATGCGACGGTGAGCGAGCTGGTGGAGGAGCGCGACGCAGTCACGCAGCTCGGCCTGATCTAGAACCACCACCGCGCCCGGCGTGGGCGGCGCCGGGCGCAGCCCACGCCACACACTGGCACAGCCTTACTCCCCGGCCGGGAACCACCCCTGCCCATCGCGCTTGATGCTGCCATCCTTCTCCAGCGACGGCATCACTCGGTAAAGGTAGTTCGGCTGGATCTTCAGCGCCTCGGCGAGCCGGGGGATGGTAATCCCAGGCTCTGAGCGCACGAGATCGAGCGCCTGGCTCGCGCGGGTGTTACCACCGCGCCGACCGCGCGGGCGGCCAGGACGGCCGCGCCGCGGTGCACCGGCTGTGCTCTGTGGCGCAGTGCGACGTGCACGCCTCGGGCGAGCATCTGCCGCCGGCGAGTCGTCGCTGGTCAGTGCCGTGCGGGCGGCTTCGAGCCTGCCGACCTCGTCCTTGAGCTCGCGAAGTCGCGCCTCAATGCTTTTCACGGCTGTGTCAACGAAACCGGTCATTGTGTGCCCCTCTCTGGTTATCGTGCAGAAGATTAATGGAACAAAGATACAGAACGCACTCGCCAGCGTTCACATCTTTCGTTCCACCAGTGTCTTCAGCTGCTGCAGAGACGTGTGAGCCTCGCGTTCAGATGTGGCTCCGACGATCACGCGGCTCGCAGCGACGCCTAGTCGTCCTCCGGGCGTCGTGAACTCGTTCGTGTAGTCAAACAGCGTGTGTTGATCACCATCGTTGGTGAGCTCGTAGCGCGTGCGCGCGCGGGAATGGGCAGGCCCCTTGCCCTCCCAATCGGCGAGACAGGGCTCGTTCACGTCGACGAGCGTCCACTGCACACGGAAGGTAACGCCACGGATACGCAGGCTCTGCACCATCGTCGCGCCCTTTTTAGGGGGTCCGGCCGAGAATGAGTCCAGCGATCGGTGAATGCTGACCCATTCGTGCAGCCGTTTCGGATCCATCACGACATCCCACACCTGCCGGACGGGCGCGTCGATGCGGATCTGGGCGTGGACGATGCTCATCTGCGGGTGAGACACTACGGATTCGGCGCGCTCCGGGTGGCCGAACCGGCTACCGGGCGATCAATCGCTCCGCTGCCTCCCATTCGCGCAGCGCGCGCTCGATTGCCGCGTCGAGCGAATGCATACGGACACCGAGCAACTTCGCGGCGCGATCGTCACGGGGCAGCAGGTCCTCGCCCAGACTCTCCATCAGCGGTCCTACGAGGGCGTGATCCTCACCGGCGATCACGGCCGAGATCCGGCTTGCAATCGGCGTCACGGTGAGCCGCCTGAACGAGATCGTCGGCCTCGACACAAGCATGTGATGACGGATGCGATCGATCAGTTCACCGTAGGAGACGATATCCGGGCCGCAGATGTCGAGCGACTCGCCTCCCACCTCGTCGCTGGTCGCGGCACGTGCGAGCAGCTCGATCATGTCGCGCTCGTCGATCGGCTGTGTCACATGCGTATGCCAGGCCGGGACGGCGAGCACGGGCAGCCGCTCCACCAGGTGTACCAGGAAACGGAATGCCCGCGAGCGCGCGCCGATCACGATCGAGGCCCGGAATGCGACCGAGTCGGGGATGGCGTCCAGCAGCGTGTTTTCGACCTCGAGCCGGCTCGCGAGATGGAGCGACTCGGGCCCGTCGGCGGGGACGAGGCCACCGAGATAGACGATTCTGCGCACGCCGGCGTCGAGCGCCGCTTGGGCGAAGTTCTCCGCCGCCGCACGCTCGCGGACATCGAATGAACCGTTCGAAGATGGCTCCATCGAATGGATCAGGAAGTAGGCGACATCGATGCCGCGCAGCGCGTATTCGAGTCCCACTCCCGTGATCGCGTCCCCCGTAGCGACGGGAATCCCGAGCTCGACACGGCCTGGATGCCGAGTGAAGCCGCGGACCCGATGCCCGTCGCGCACCAGTCGGGGCGTGAGCCGCGACCCGACGTAGCCGGTGATCCCGGTGACGAGGATGTTCACCGGCGGAATATGACAACCGCGATCTCTCGGGGCGCATGAACGCCCCGGATCGATCGCTGCTCGATGTCCGAGGTGCGGCTCGGCCCGGCGGCGAAAACGACGTTGCCCGGAAGCTCGGGGTTGCCCGCGTGCAAACCGACATGGCGCAGCGCCGATTCCATGTCGGCCACCAGGTCATTGGCTTCGAGGAGGACGACCTGCCGGGTCGGAAGAACGCCGGCGGCACGCGGCCTGCCGGCGCGGTGGGCGAATCCGACGGCGCCCGTGTCCGCCACCGCGACATCGGCGACGATCAGAGATATCTCCGCTTCGGCCGCCGGAGCTTCCTGTGCGTGCTCGACGATCCCGTCGAGCGCCGCGTCGCGCCAGCGGGCCACGGTCGCCCCGCCGATCAGCTCGTGTGCGACGGCACGCGCCGCCGCCAGCGAGGGCGCCTCGTGCAAGCTCGCGGGGAGCTCCTCGAGACGCGCGCGGAAGCGGCTGAGCAGGGGGTCGGGCGTCGGATCCTCAGCCGCCACCGCGCACCCTCCGCCAGCGCAGATGGAACGGCTCGGGGTCGGGTGCGCGCGCGTCCCGGCCTTCGGTCCAGCCAGAGAACGGGAACGGCGCCCGCCGCTGCCAGCCGTCCCGCGCGAGCGCCGACCACAGCGGACGCAGGGCGCGGCCGGCGGTCGCCGCCGTGGCGCGATACGACGCCGGGCGCGACCAGAGGCGGGCCCACGCCGCGAACAGTGCCGCCTCGGCACGCGCCGGGTCGCGCTGGTGGGTCAGGTGCCGGAGCATCACGAGCTGATCGTCGAGCGGGATCTTCACCGGGCACGCCTCGACACACGCGCCACACAGGGTTGAGAGCCCGGGGAGCGAGCTTCCTCGCAGCTCGGCGGCGTCGCCGTCGCGGGCGAGCAGCGGCGTGATCACGGCCCCGATCGGGCCGCTGTAGGTGGATCCGTAGCCGTGCCCGCCGACCTGCCTGTACACCGGGCACGCGTACAGGCACGCGCCGCAGCGGATGCAGTGCAACGCCTCCTCGAACGGCGTTCCCCGGATCGCCGAGCGGCCGCCGTCGAGCAGCACCAGGTGGACCTCCTCGGGCCCGTCGTCGCCATCGCGCGCCGGGCCGGTAATGAACGACGTCGAGGCGGCCGCCGGCGTCCCGTGTGCGGCCAAGGGCAGCATCTGCAGAAGATGGGCGGCGCCACTCCAGTCGCGAATCACCTTCTCGATCCCCATCACGGCGATGTGCACCCGTGGCAGCGAAGTCGTGAGGCGGATGTTCCCCTCCGATTCGACGATGGCGAGAGTGCCGGTCTCGGCTACCGCTAGGTTGATTCCGGTGATGCCGACATCGGCGGCGAGGAACCGCGCTCGCAGTACTCCGCGCGCATACTCGACGAGCGCGGCCGTGTCGTCGGGGTCGAAGCGGCGGCCGGACTCCCGCGTGAACAGGTCGGCCACCTGAGCTGCGCTCAGATGCACCGCCGGCGCCACTATGTGTGAGGGCCGGTCTCCGATCGCCTGCACGATGTACTCGCCGAGGTCGGTCTCCACGGCGTCGATCCCTGCCAGCGCGAGCGCCGGACCAAGACCGATCTCCTCGCCTGTCATCGACTTCCCCTTGACCGCGCGTGTCGCGCCGGCGTCGCGGCAGATGCGCACGACATCGGCACAGGCCTGCTCGGCGTTGCGCGCGTGATGGACTTGACCGCCGGCTGCGATGACGCGAGCCTCCAGCATCTCCAGTAGCTCGGGGAGATTGCGCACGGCGTCGGAGCGAATGTCTCGTGCCCGCTCGCGCCACTGCTCCCACTCGACACGCCGGCGCGCGTCGGCGCGGTGGGTGGCCCAGTTGCCCGCGGCGCGGTGGAGGTTCGGCGTCACCGCCGGATCCGGTCCGCGACGCGGCGGCTCGATCACGAGTCGGCCCGGACCGAGCTCTCGTTCACTCGCGCCGGTCACGAATCGCCTCCACCGAGCTCGAGTCCGCCGGACCGCCCGGACCGCTCACAACGCGCCGTCCGGCTCGAGCAGGTCGACGAGGTGATGCACGCGTAGCTGCAACCCGCGGCGACGCGCTCTCCCCTCGAGATGCATCAGGCAGCCCACGTCGGTCGAGACGATCGCCTGCGCGCCTGCCTCGAGGGCGGTGTCGAGCTTTTCGTCCGCCATCGCGACCGAGATCTCGCCGAGCTTCAGCGAGAAGGTCCCGCCGAACCCGCAGCACAGCTCGCCCCTGGCCGGCTCGACAATCCTGCAGCCGGTGACGCCGCGCAGCAGCGACATCGGCGCATCGGTCACGCCGAGTCCGTACCGCATGTGGCACTCGTGGTGGTAGGCCACAGCAGTCAAGCCTGGGCCTGGATACCGGCCACCGACCGTCTGCCGACCGAGTTCGCCGACGATGAAGCTCGGCAGCTCGTACGTACGGGCGGCGAGCCTGGCGGCGATCGCGGCGCGCTCGCCGTCATACAAGCGTGGGTAGTGGTGGCGCACCATGTGCACGCAGGACCCGAACGGAGCCACGATCGGTCCCTCCGTATCGGCGAAAGCGTCGAGGAAGCGGTCGGCGACCTTGAGCGCCTCATCCGGGTAGCCGGAGCTGAGCGCGGGCTGCCCGCAGCAAGTCTGTGATCCTGGAAAGCCGACCTCGCAGCCGAGGCGCTCCAGCAAGGCCACCGTGCGCTCGCCGACGGCCGGGTAGAGCAGGTCGACCAGGCAGGTGACGAACAACTGGACGCGTCGGGCGGGCACCGCCGGAAAGCTACGGAAAATGCGGGTGGTTCTCGGGTCGGGTGCAAGAAGTCCCGCTGTTTGCAGGCAATCAGCTCGGGCCGGAAGTTCATGCGTTTTCCGGGAAACGGGGTTGCGGCGGGGGGGCGAACTCGGTTTGATGGTGACGTCGTCAAGTTGGTTCAACCGCACGGAGGAGGACGGGATCGGGTATGGCTGATGGGCGCTCACGGGCAATGAAGGCAAGCTGCGAGAACTGCTTCTTTCATCAGAACAGCCTTTGCGCAATCTCGGCATCCGGCCCCTGTCCGACCTTCAGGCCCGCCCATCCGGACGGGCTCCGCCCGCCCAAGCAGCTGCGGTTCGTGTTCCGTCAGGAGCGGAGCCTGCAGGTCGCGTGGGCGTTCCCCACTGCCCAGGAGCAGGTGGCACTCCACGCATGAGCGGATGCGGACGGTCCCGCCGCGCGGTATGTTTCCACGCATGTACGCGCCCCTGATCGGCGGCTTCATCGCGTTCGTCCTGCTCGCCGTGATCATCGGGTGGGCTGTGGATCCGTCCCGCGACCGCGACTGAGAGCCTGTCTAAGCCCCGCTGCGGGCGGCTAGGACCAGGTCATACTCCCGCTTGACGTCCGCGCGGTCGGAGGGTTCAGGGACGGACTCGATGCTCGACTGCAGGATCATCGCCGCCTGCTTCAACAGGACCTCCCGTTGCTCGGCGCTCAAGGCTTCGCACATGATCTTGGTCAGTGCGTCGAGCTGGCGGATCATGATCGCCGGCATACCTCGGCCGGCCTGGCGGATCTTCTCGAACGCGCGCTCGACCAGACCCTCCCAGCTGACGTGCGCGGTGATCACCCGCACATATCCGAGCGAATCGCGGTGCTCGCGTGTTGGATGCCATCCGGTGGACACCCTGCAGAGGCTCTCGCCCAACCAGTCGATGCAGGTCAACGCGGTGAACGTGTCGTTGACCGCAGGCGACAGCGCTCGGATCGCGATCTCCACAAGCTGGTCGAACGCGAACGCGAGATCCTGCGTCAGCGTCCGGTTCGGGCCCGTCACATGAGCGCGGCGCAGTTCCTGCGCGACGGCCTCCGCGGCCTGTGCCGGCCATACGATCGCCATCGGGTGTCCCTGGATAAGGAACTGTCCGGGGCGGTGCAGAAGCCTGACAACGGCACCCTTCTCGGTCGCGAGCCTGACCAGCGTCTTGTGGCGGATGAACTGGAGGTAGCCGCTCGCCGGCGCCGGGACCGTGCCCCCGCCCGTGCGCATCCGCGCCAATAGCTCGGTCACTGACGGTCCTGCCAGGAGGGTGTTGCCGTCACCCTGCTCGGCGTCGATCGCCCGCGACAGGTCGCCCGCGATGCTCGCTATCACCTGGGGTAGCTGGATCGACGTCGCGATGTGGTTGATGAAGTAGATCAGGACACCCATCGAAGCTGCCACCAGCGCTACCGACACCGTCACCGATAGGTGCGGCACGAACTGACGGCCGTCGCGCAGGGGCCCGGGGACCGACACCAGGACGAGGGTGGCGTACACGAATGTCGCCACGAACGTTCCGAGCGTGACCTGTGTGCCGCGGTCGCGGATGAAGTTGCGCAGCATTCGCGGCCCGAACTGCGTCGAAGCCAGGGTCAGGGTCACGATCATGATCGAGAACACCACGCCGACAACGGTGATCACCGCCGCGGCGAGAGCGGTCAGGATCGCTCGCGCTGAGTCGGCCGTACCTGAGATCACCCAGGACGGGAAGCGCAGGGTCCCGTCGAACGCCAGACGGTCGAGCGCGTGCGTCACGGCGTACAGCGCGATCGCGCCGATCACCTCTACTACGGGGACGACCCAAAGGTTCGTCCGCAGCGCCTCTCGCCGCCACTCCGACAGCGGGAACATCAGCGGTTGGTGTGGTCGGCGAACATGACTCCGGGCAGGTGGCAGGGCTGCCGACCAGTCTTCCCGGCTCACCTATCCGGATCGTAGCTGCCCGTGCCAGAGGCACGGACCCGCTGCAACACCGCATGCGCGAGCCACGCTCGGTCCCCCGACCCGGCGTTTTGAGCGAGCCTCTAAAGTCTCCCTGTCAGGAGCGAGAGGAGAGACGTGCGCATCACCGTGCTGGGGAAGTCTCCAGCTTGGCAGGACGCCGGAGGCGCCTGCAGCGGGTATCTGATCGAACAGGACGGGTTCGGGCTGCTGCTCGACTGCGGGAACGGCGTGTTCTCGAAGCTGCGGCGCTTTCGCGACTACGTCGACGTCGACGCGGTGATCATCAGCCATCTGCATGCGGACCACATGCTCGATCTGGTGCCGTTCGCGTATGCGTTGACCTACGCGCCGCGCCAACAGCCGGTGCCGGTGGCCGGTTGGCCTGGAAACGAGCACCCCGCACGCCCCGAGCTCTACGCACCGCGGGGCGCCGCCGAGACGTTCCGGAGCATCGTCTCGAACTGGGGCAACGACGAGCTGATCGACGACGCCTTCCAGCTGCGCGAGTACGAGGGGACCGACGAGCTGGAGGTCGGACCGTTCACGGTTCGGTTCTGTGAGGTTCCCCATTACCTGATCACGTTCGCGGTCGAGCTGTCGAGCAAGAGCGACGGAGGCCGGCGGTTCACCTACAGCGCCGATTGCAGTCCCAACGACGAGCTCGTCGAATTCGCGCGCGGCACCGACGTGCTGATGATCGAGGCCACGCTGCCGCGTCCCGAGCGGACCGGCAAGCGGGGGCACCTGACCCCGTGCGAGGCCGGCGACCATGGGCGCCGAGCCGCCGCCGGGCGGCTCGTGCTCACTCACATCTCTGATGAGCTCGACCCGGCATGGGCCAGGTCCGAAGCGGAGCGAAGCTACGGGGGCCCGGTCGAGCTCGCGGCCGAGGGCGAGACCTACACGGTTTGAGAGGCTGTCGGGGACCTATGGGTAGGCTGTGACGAGATGCCTGATCGCGACCTCTTCGCCAACTTCGAGCGCATGCGACGCGAGATGGACGAGCTGTTCGGAGACGTGTTCGAGCGGACCGGCCTCGGACGGAAGCGCGCCGGATTCTCGCCTGCGGTCGATGTGACATATGCGTCCGATCCCCCCCGGGTGATTGTGACCGCCGAGCTCGCCGGTATCGACCTCGACGACCTCGAACTCGAGATCCAGGGCGCGCACCTGATCCTCGCCGGCCACCGCAAGCCGGCGGCCGTCGACGGCGAGGTCTACCAGCAGGTAGAGATCGAGCACGGGCCGTTCCGCCGCGTTGTCGAGCTCGCCGGCGAGGCCGTCGCCGAGGAGGCGAAGGCTCGATATCAGGACGGGATCCTCCGCGTGGAACTGCCACTGGTCCAGTCAGAGTCTCGTGCGCGCAGCGTCCCGATCGAAATCAACCAGTCCCGGGAGAAGCCCCGGTGATCGAGATCGGGGCCAGCGACGGTGGCCCCAAAGTGGTGGAGGTCGGCGCTCAACGGGCCCTGCCCGACGCCGCCCCCGTCCTGCCGCTACGCGACCTGGTCACGTTCCCCGACATGCTCGTTCCGCTGAACGTCGGCCAGCCGCGAAGCATCGAGCTGATCAACGATGTGCTCGGCGGCGACCGCACGATCGCGATGGTCGCCACGCGCAGCACCGACGTCGAGGTGCCGGGCCCGGACGACCTGTACACCGTCGGCGTGCTTGGTGTCGTCGCGAGGATGATCCGCGTTCCCGACGGCACGCTCAGGGTGCTGATCCAGGGGGGGCAACGCATTCGCGTCGAGCGCTGGGACAAGACCGAGCCGTACCTGGTCGCGGAGATCGCCGAGGCGCCCGACATCGTCAAGCAGACACCGGAGCTCGTGGCTCTGATGCGCAACGTCCAGCAGACGTTCTCGAGCATTGTGGAGGAGGTGCCCTACCTCCCCGAGGAACTGCAGGTGATGGTCGCAAACGTCGATGACCCAAGCGCGCTGTCGCATCTGATCGCGGGCGCGCTGAGGCTGAAGACCGAGGAGAAGCAGGCGCTGCTCGAGGAGGTCGATGTCGCCAAACGGCTGCGGCGGCTGTCCGAGATCCTCGCGCGTGAGCTCGAGCTGGTAGCGATCGGATCCAAGATCCAGTCGCAGGTCCAGTCCGAGCTCGAGAAGGGGCAGCGCGAGTTCTTCCTGCGCCAGCAGCTCAAGGCGATCCAGGACGAGCTCGGCGAGACCGACGAGGCGCAAGCCGAGGCCGCTGAGCTGAGGGAGCAGCTCGCCGCGCTCGACCTCCCCGCAGAGGCACGCAAGCAGGCCGACCGTGAGCTCGCCCGCCTCGAGCGCCTCCAGCCTGCGATGGCCGAGTACGGGGTTGTGCGCGGCTATCTGGAGTGGATCGCTGCGCTGCCGTGGAACATCTCGACCGAGGACAAGCTCGATCTCGATCATGCGCGCAAGATCCTCGACGAGGACCACTACGACATCGAGCAGGTCAAGGATCGGATCCTCGAGTTCCTCGCGGTGCGCATCCTGAAGCCGGATGCGCGGGGTTCGATCCTGCTATTCGTGGGTCCGCCCGGCGTCGGCAAGACCTCGCTAGGGCGCTCGATTGCACGTGCGCTCGGCCGCACGTTCGAGCGCATCAGCGTCGGTGGCGTTCGCGACGAGGCTGAGATCCGCGGGCACCGGCGTACCTACATCGGGGCGATGCCGGGGACGATCATCCGCGCGATGCGCGACGCCGGCGCGAACAACCCGCTGCTGATGATCGACGAGATCGACAAGATGGGCGCCGACTTCCGCGGTGATCCTTCGAGCGCGATGCTCGAGGTGCTCGATCCCGAGCAGAACCGGACCTTCCGCGACCACTATCTCGACCTCCCCTTTGACCTCTCCCACGTCATGTTCGTAACCACCGCGAACACGCTCGAAACGATCCCGGGGCCGCTGCGCGACCGCATGGAAGTGATCCAGCTGGCGGGCTACACCGAGGCGGAGAAGCTCGAGATCGGCAAGCGGTATCTGGTGCCGCGACAAATCGAGCGCAACGGGCTCAAGGACAGCAGGATCGCCTTCACCGACTCCGGGCTGCGTGCGATCATCGCCGACTACACCCGCGAGGCGGGCGTCCGGCAGCTCGAGCGTGAGATCGGGGCAGTCTGCAGGAAGGTCGCACGCCAGCTGGCGGAGGGCAAGGCGAAGCGGAAGGTCATGGTCACCGAGCCGCGCGTGCGCGCATTCCTCGGCCGCCGTAAGTTCTTCTCCGAATCCCGCCGCCGCACTTCGCGCCCGGGCGTCGCCACCGGGCTGGCGTGGACGCCCGTCGGCGGCGACGTGCTGTTCATCGAGGCGACGTCGATGAACGGCAGCGGCAGGCTCCAGATCACCGGCCAGCTCGGCGACGTGATGAAGGAATCCGCACAGGCCGCGCTCTCCTACGTCCGAAGTCACGCCAGCGAGCTCTTCCCTGAGCTTCCCGACGACTATTTCGCCGCGCACGACATCCACATCCACGTGCCGGCGGGTGCGATCCCCAAGGACGGCCCCAGCGCCGGCATCACGATCGCGACAGCGCTCACCTCGCTCCTGTCGGGGCGCCCCGTTCGGGCCGACGTCGCGATGACCGGGGAGATCACGCTCACGGGTCAGGTCCTGCCGATCGGCGGCTTGAAAGAGAAGGCGCTCGCGGCCCAGCGGGCCGGCATCAGACGGATAATCGCCCCGGCTCTGAACGAGCATGACATCGAGGACATCCCCGAGCCTCTTCGAAAGGACCTCGATTTCGTGTTCGTGAGCGACTTCGACGAGGTTCGCGAAGTGGCGCTCGAATCGCCTCGCGCGCGAGGGCGAACCCGAGCCGTCCCGGCGTGACTCACCCACGGCGCCGCGGGTATCCCTCGAACGAGAGCCAAGTTACTTCGCGTATCCTGATCATCACGAGCCACAGCACGGAGGGAGACCAATGTCAATACGCAAGAAGGTGAAAGCCGCGGCCGAGCCGTTCAATGCCGCGGACATCGCCAACATCGCAACGTCGAACCCATACATCCAGCGTCTGATCGAGGACGCCGAGCTGCGCGAGAGCGTTCGCACAGTGCTCGATGCGACTCGCAGCGCGTACAGCCGCCTCTCGAACGGCAAGGCGCCGACGAAGGTGCTGCTGGACGACAAGAAGCTCCACAACGACCTGCGCACCGCCGTGGACGCGATCCGCGACGCGACAATCGCGCTCTCCGACGCGCCCAAGCGCGCCGCCCGAAAGCGCCGTTTCACGTTCGGCCGCACCGTGCTGATTGCCGGTGTCGGCTCTGGCGTCGCGATCGCCGGCAGTGAGAAGCTTCGCTCGAAGCTTCTCGACACCCTGTTCGGCGCCGAAGAGGAGTTCGAGTACTCGCCGGCGTCCGCGGTCCCGGCCCCGGCCCCCGAGCCGGATCCAGCTCCGGCCGCGTGAACATCCCCCCCGGGCGCGTGGCGGCAGCCGCGCGCGCCGGGGGATGTTCATTGCGACTTCCACGGCGGGTGCTGGTGGGCTGGGCTCCTGGGGGAAGTCGCGGCGCGTGAAGGGTCCGGCATTGGGGGGGCGTTTCCGCTAACCGCCGTTCCTCTTCGAGCTGCTTGGTGGTTTCGCCGTGCCCGTAACGTACGCGGGCGAATGCGACGCATCGCGATACTGGGGGCGGCCGGTCTGGTGGTGCTATTACTCGTCCTCGCGCAGCTGGTGCTGCCCGGTATCGCCGCGCAGCAGCTACGCGACCGGCTCGCGCGCTCCGGCAGGGTGATCTCGGTCCAGGTCTCGGCGTTTCCTGCGATCGAGCTGCTCTGGCATCAGGCGGACCGGGTCGAGGTTCATCTCGCGACCTACCACGGGTCGACGGGCGGGCTCGGGCACCTGCTCGATCAGGCGAACGACGTGGGCACGATTGAGGCGAGGATCGACGTTTTCACGACGGGCCTGA
>Ga0302326_10003979_pt1 | contig 34509 bp, 22 predicted proteins | sample Palsa_T0_3_FD_202264 | JGI IMG/M metagenome (GOLD analysis project Ga0302326, IMG submission 202264) | Peat permafrost microbial communities from Stordalen Mire near Abisko, Sweden - Palsa_T0_3 | ecosystem: Environmental > Terrestrial > Soil > Palsa > Peat permafrost | place: Sweden: Abisko...
GAGCTGGAATCCACCGTGACGGTCTGCGCCGAAGTTTCGAAATTGGACTGACTGACGGTGATTTTGTAATCGCCGACCGGCACGCTAGTGAACGAAAACTCTCCGTTATCGTTGGCTTGCACGGTTTGAGAATAATCCGAAGTAATGGCCTGCAGCCTTACCGAGGCGCCGGCCACGGGCCGATGCTGCGGGTCATGCACGATTCCCTGTATTCTTCCAAAAATTGTCGCTTGGAGCAGAGCGCCAAGAAAAGTAAAGACAATAAATGCACAACTCCAACGCATGGAGTCCTCCTCCTCAAATTGAATTCAACTGTGAGTGCGTGACCTAGAGGACGCTGGGAGGAGGGCGCTGATAGAGAGCGAGGTCAGACTGCGTAGAACGGAAGCCATCGAGTGACGCGATCGCCTTAGAAATCGCGGGTGCCGGCTGCGCGAATGTGATCGCGGGAGTAACGGTTCCCGCAACGGGCTGGCTCTGGCGGATCGAAATCTGGCATTGGTCGCAGCAATCGCGTGAGGAAAACGCCGGGCCGGATGCTGGTCCGGATAAGTGATGCGATCGTCGGCAGCAGCTGGCGCTCTTGTCTTTGCAGCAACAGGCGGCGGAATCCTGCGAAGCGAATGCAAGCGCGGGAATGGGCTGCGCGAGAAGAACGAACGCCAACACGCCAACCAGGAATCGGACCGCGCGCGCAGGCATCAAGGCCAGTATACTGCGGGATGGCATGTCGTTAAAAGAGTACAGCCGGAAGCGGTCCTTCCATAAGACGCCGGAACCCGAGCCGCGCGCTAAATCGACGCCGGCAGGAAATTACTTTTGCGTGCAGCGCCACGATGCCACGCGACTGCACTACGACTTTCGCCTGGAAGTGGACGGAACGCTGAAATCGTGGGCCGTTCCGAAAGGCCCCAGCCTGGAGCCGCTGGCCAAACATCTTGCCATGCACGTGGAGGATCATCCGATCGACTACGGGAGTTTTGAGGGCAACATCCCGAAGGGCGAGTACGGCGGCGGCAGCGTGATGTTGTGGGATCGGGGCAACTACGAACTGCTCGGCGATGCGCCGGCGCCGGCGCAAATCGAGCGCGGCGATTTTAAGTTTCGATTGCATGGAGAGAAGCTGCGCGGCGAATTCGCGCTGGTGCTCATGAAAGGTCGCGGCAAGGGCAACGAATGGCTGCTGATCAAGAAGAAGGACGCCGAAGCGAAGCCGGGCTGGAACATCGAGGATTACGCGCGTAGCGTGCTGACGGGGCGCACGCAGCAGGAGATCGCTGAGAGCCTCGCGCCGGCAACCAATAACCAACAACCAACAACCCGCGCCATGCCGTCCGGCGCGGTGCAATCGCCCATGCCCAAAGCAGTGTCGCCCATGCTCGCCACCATCGCCACGCAGCCGCCCACCGGAGACGCTTGGCTCTACGAAGTGAAATGGGATGGCGTGCGCGCGCTGTGCTTCATCAGCCGTGTCCACGACGAAAACGAACTGTGTATCTTTTCTCGTACGCAGAAGCGCTGCGAACAGCAGTATCCCGAGCTGAGCGTTTTGCCGCGCCAGGTGAAAGCGCAGCAGGCCATTCTGGACGGTGAAATCGCGGTGCTGGACGACCAGGGCCGTTCCAGTTTCAACTTGATCCAGCCGAGGATTTCCGTGACCGATGCAAATGCGATCGCGCACCTTTCGCGGTCCGCTCCGGTGCATTTGTTCTTGTTCGACCTGCTGTATCTGGACGGCTACGATCTGGGAGGCACACCGCTCGATGAACGCAAACGATTGCTGGCTGAAATCGTGACGCCGTCGGAACGCATTCATGTTTCCGATACCTTCACGGTGGACGGCCGCGCGATGCTCGAAGCGGCACGCGCCAACGGGCTGGAAGGAATCGTCGCGAAAGCGCGCGCGAGCAAATACGAAGGACGCCGCAGCCGCGACTGGCTGAAGATCAAGATCAACTCCACGGACGAGTTTGTCATCGGCGGATTCACGCACGGCGAGCGCGACTACTTCAGCTCGCTGGTGCTGGGACGTTACGACGGCGAAAAGCTGGTGCATGCCGGCCAAGTGGGAACGGGATTCAACGACAAGTCGCTCAAGGAAATCTACGATAAGCTCCAACCGCTGATCACCAAGAAAAGCCCTTTCACCGGAAAGGTGAAGGCGCTGCGCGATGTTACCTGGGTGCAGCCGGAACTGGTTGCCGAAATCAAGTATCTCGAAATCACTCCCGATGGGTTGTTGCGCGCGCCAGTTTTTATCGCGCTTCGGACCGATAAGCAGCCGAAGGAACCTCGTCAAACCGCACTTGTCCCGACGGATTCGCCAAACGAAGTTTCGCTCGACGTGGAAGGGCATCGGCTGAAGCTGACGAATCTAACCAAGGTCTTTTATCCGGGCGAAGGCATCAACAAACGCGACGTGATCAACTACTATGACGCCGTGGCGCCCCTGATTCTTCCGCATTTGCATGACCGGCCGCTTTCGCTCAAGCGCTATCCGAATGGGATCGACGAGCAGTTCTTTTTTCAAAAAGACGCGGAGGGCAAAGTGCCGGAGTGGGTGCGGCTGGAGCCAATTTTCTCCGAGCACAATCAGGACAAGATTCACTACATTATCTGCAACGATCGCGCGACGCTGGTGTACCTGGCGAATCTGGCGAGCATCGACCAAAATCCGTGGATGAGCCGCATCGGATCGCTGGACAATCCCGATTTCGCATTGATCGATCTCGATCCCACCGAAGGCTGCCCGTATAACCAAATTGTCGAAGCGGCGCAGCTGGTCAAGAAGACGCTGGATTCGATTGGCCTCGCGGGTTATCCGAAAACCACCGGCGGCGACGGGATGCACATCTACATTCCGCTGGAGCCGGTGTACACATTCGAGCAAGTGCGGTCGTTCGCGGAGCTGCTTTCCGTTTTGGTGGTCAATCAGAACCCCGAGCTGTTCACCACGCCGCGTACGGTATCGCGCCGCAAGAAAGCCAAGGTGTATTTCGATTACCTGCAGATTTCGAGCGGCAAGACCATTGCAGCGCCTTATGTGTTGCGCGCGCATCCGGGCGCTCCAGTCTCGACGCCGCTGGACTGGACGGAAGTGAAAGCGGGCCTGGAGCCAAGTCAATTCAACATCCACAATGCGCTGGAACGTTTTGAACGTACCGGCGATCTGTTCGAAGCAGTGCTTAGGAAGCCACAGAGGCTCGAGCCGGCTTTGGAGCGGGTGGGCGGGAATAGCGCTTTACCAGAGCAACACCGAAAAAAATGATCAGCATCGCGATCACTTCCTGCAGTCCGATGTGCTCACGGAAGAAAAGCCAGCCGAGGAAAACCGCGATGACCGGATTGACGTAATTGTAGATACTGACCACGGAAACTGGCAGCCGTTCGAGCGCAATGATGTACGCGCTGTAGCCGACAATGGAACCGAAGATCACCAGGTAAACGACTGCGCCGATGCTGCGTCCGCTCCAAGTGGAAGGATGAGGTTTCACAAACAACGCAGGCACTGCAAACGCAAGGCCGGTGGCAAGCTGCTGCACCGCTCCAGTGACGACAGGATGCGCCGTGGTCTGATGACGCCGCTGGAGAATGGAACCCAGGCACCAGGCGAAGCAGCCCAATTGCAGCAGGACAAATCCGCGCAGCAACGGGCCCCCGAAGCCTTCGCGCATGACCTCGGGCGCAACCAGCAGCGTGGTTCCGGCCAGGCCCACCAGCATGGCGAACAGAGTGGGCCCATGCAAGCGCTCGCCGCCGGGGATCAGCGCATCGATGCCGATCATCCAGAATGGCGATAGCGTGATGAACACCGCGGCCAGTCCGCTGGGCACCCATTGCTCGGCAAAGACCAGGCATCCGGTGCCGCCGCCGATGAGGATGACGCCGAACAGCGCGGTGTACCAAAGCTCGCGGCCGGACGGCAGATGAGCTTTGGAGAAATATGCAACGGTCAACAGGATCAGGCCCGAGATCGAATAGCGGAGGCTCATGAGCACGGCCGGCTCGATGGTCTCGACGGCGATGCGAATTCCGAGATAGGTTGTGCCCCAGAAAAAGCAGACCGCCGCCAGCGCCAAGTAGGCTTGAAAGTGAGGATGGCGCTGCAAAATTCAGGGTAACATTGAGAGTTGATACTCACCGTAACGATCAACCCTTCCGTTGATCGCAATGTCCAAGTCGATCGTTTGGTTTTCGAGGATCGGGCTTATATTCTGGCACGCAGTGACTCGGCTGGCGGCCGGGGAATGAACGCCTCGCGCGTGCTGGATTCGTTCGGAGCAAAGACGCTGGCCATCGTGACTTCGGGAGGCGCCAGTGGACAGCGGCTGGAAAAACTGGCCGCGAAATCCGGGTTCCCGGTGAAGGTGGTTCCGATTCACAACGAGAGCCGGGTGAACCTGACCATCACCGACAAGCAGGGGCTTGCGCTGCGATTGAACGAGCGGGGCCCGCTGATCAAGCCGGAAGAGCTGACGCGCGTGGAGAAAGCCGTCGCGAACCGGCTGGAATCGGCTACGTGGCTGATGTTGTGCGGCAGCGTTCCTCCGGGCGTCTCCACCGATTTCTATACCAAGTTGATCCGGATGGCGCGAGAACGAAAAGTGAAGACGCTGCTGGACACTGACGGCGACGCGCTGCTGCACGGTATTGAAGCAGGACCGTCGATCGTAAGTCCGAATCAACCGGAGGCTGAGCGATTGTTGAATCGGGCGCTGATTACGCGGGTGCAATTCCTGGAAGCTGCGGCACGAATCAAAGCCATGGGCGCTGAAGCCGTGTTGCTGTCGCTGGGCGGCCGCGGAGTAGTGGCGGTAAATGAGAACCAGTTGCTGGAAGTGATCCCGCCACGAACCGACGCGGTGTCGCCGCTGGGGGCCGGAGATGCGCTGGCGGCGGCCTATGTGTGGGCTGCGACCAAGAAAAAGGATTTCGCCGATTGTGTGCGCTGGGCGGTAGCGGCGGGGACGGCGTCGGCGAAATTGCCGGGACTGGAATTCGCAAGCCTGGAACAGACGAAGGAAGTTTATAAGTCAGTGGAAGTGAGGAAGGCGTAGGCCAGTCACGCGCGTCACTCCGCTCCCTCACGGTCGCGGTTCGGTAAGGTCGGGCGTTTGGGCGTGTTGATGAGCACGACGAACAGCAGGAGCAGACAGAGCAATGTCGCCACGCAGCCAATGACCAGGTAATCGGTGGACTTGTGCGGTCCTGGCATCACGGCCAGCAGAATGGCCACCGTCACAGCGAAGATCATCAGCATGCCGAGGGTCAACCCAAAGGTTCTGTTCATTAGTCGTACTTTTCAAAAATGATCTGCTTGCGGTCGAAGCCTAACTCTTTGAGAATAGCGCGGACGTCGTCGACCATCGCCTTGAGGCCGCAGATGTAGACATCGAGATCGGTACGTCCGGCAAGGGCCTCCGTCAAATGGATCTGCACGTGGCCGGAGCGGCCGTTCCAGGAAGAATCCGCGCGGCTGAGGATCGGCCAAAAGCGAAAGTTGGGATGGCTGCGGGCGAGGGCATCGAAATCGTCGCGATAGTAGATGGTGCTCTCGTGACGAACACCGAACAGCAGCGTAAGTTGCCTGGCGTGCGGATGCGAGAGATAGCCGGGCGCCATGGAGCGGAACGGCGCGATGCCGGTGCCGGTGGCGATGAAGAGGGCGTCCTTGGCTGGATCGCGCACGACGAAAAAACCGAGGGGCGCGGAAATCTCGACGGAATCGCCGGGCTGCAGCGCGAACAGATGCGGCGTGAACACGCCCTGATGCACCAGATTGAGGCACAGCTCGAAGCGATTGCCATCGGGCAGCGAGGCAATGGAGTAGGGGCGGATGATCTTCTTACCGTTGATGTTCTCTTTGAGCGAAACGAACTGGCCGGGTTTGAAAGGGAGCTGCTGGACTTCGGGGACTTCGAAGACGAAGTGGCGGACTTCGGGAGCGATGTCGTGGAACTCGAGAATGGTGGCTTTCATGCGGTGTCCAGCGCTTCGGTGGCGCGATCGAGCAACGCCTGGACGAGCGCGGGATGGCCGTCCAGCGGGGCGGTGATCTGCATTTCGATATTGGCGTGAGCGCGAGAGGCTTCCTGGGCGAGGCGCGGAAGATCGCGCTGCATGTGCGTGCCAAGCGTCAGGAAATAAGGGATGACGACGATTCGCCTGGCGCCACGCGCGATGAGGAGCCCGGTGGCGCGGGTTAGATCGGGTACTCCAAGTTCGAGAAACGCGGCCTCAACGGCGTGATCGCCGGAACTGGCCATCTGAGCGGCAACGTCACGGACGGCTTGATTGGCGCTTTCGACGCGCGAGCCATGAGCGAATACGATGAAGCCGGTCATAGGCGTCTCATACCTGCCCGATCATACTTGCCTGATCATACTTGGATGAGGGGCGAGGTGGGCTCCACGGTCGCATGGTCTCGCGGAAAATAGGCGCGAAGGTAATCGAGGAAGGCGCGGCTGCGTGGCCGTCCATTATTTTGATTCAGCTCGATGCGCTCGAGAAACACGAGTGTGCCAAGGATTTCGGCGTCGCGAAGGGGCGTGGCCTTCTTTTCGGCGAGTTCCTTGCGCAGACCTTCCACGGCTTCCTGCATGCGTTGATGAATGCCTGCCGCGATGAGATTGGTGGGACGGGTTTCATAATATAGACCACTTTGCAGCGTGCGGTAGGTGCGGATGAGCGATTGCAGCGCTTCGCGAACATCGGAATCGACGGCGCCCGCGGCGGCGAGCGAGACGTCGAGAAGCCGGGAGCTCAAAAACATCAGAAGGGGTTCATGTTCGCGCAGGAATTGCTCGGTGACCTGGACGTCCCGGTTCGGGACTTGGTCCGGGTCTAAAGTGCGAGGCCTTTCATGCAGGCGGGCTTCGGCGAGGTAGGGACAATCGAGAGGGCAGCTGATGGTGACTTCGCGTTCATTACCGCAGCAAAGGGAGCAGATTTCTCCGCTGACGCCGGGGCAATGGCGGCGCGGTTTGCGCGTTTCGCAGATCTTGCATTTCATTGGGGCCGATGGGTAATTTCATCGTAGCATCGGCATCGGAAGTTGAGGCGGCGCGGATTTGGGCGTCCAGGTGGCGCATCAGGGGTAGTTTTGTGTTTGGCCGCGATAAATTCCTTTTAATGTTCGGAAGGGGGATGGGAAGGAGCGGATCCGGGCGCGATGGGATGAGATGCACATGCAAGTCCAGGGTAGAACGAGCGGGGTGGGCCGGGGGCGGGCCGGTCGTTAAGTTCAGGTGGGTGAAGGGTAATCTTCTCGTTCGGATGCGTGACTACGAATACTCCCCTTGACTATCTACAATCGCATCGAGTATTGTAGATAGTCGAGAGGAGAGCGCATGGGTAAGCCGACTGACCTGGTTCAAGGCACGCTGGACCTGCTGATTCTCAAAACGCTGTCGCTGGAGCCGTTGAATGGATGGGCCATAGCGAAGCGCATTGTGCAGGTTTCCCATAGCGTGCTGCAGGTTCAGCAGGGTTCGCTGTACCCGGCTTTGCATCGTCTGGAGCACCAGGGCTGGATTCAGGCCGAGTGGAAGGATTCAGAGAACAACCGGCGCGCCAAGTTTTATTCGCTGACCGCGGCTGGACGAAAGCGGCTCAAGGCGGAACTCAAGCAATGGCGCCGCCTCTCGGATGCCATTGGGCTGGTGATTGAAGCGGTGTAGAGGGACATCATGCGCTGGCTGGCAAGACTCCGAAAGATTTTTCAATCGCTTTTCCGGAGGCGGCAGATCGAGCGGGATCTCGACGCGGAGCTGCAATATCATCTGGAGCAAGAAATGGAGAGCGGCATCGAAGCGGGCCTGTCGCCTGAAGAAGCGCAGTTGGCGGCGCGGCGGCTGGTTGGATCGGTACCGCTCTATAAGGAAGAATGCCGGGATGCGTGGGGCATCGGTTTCGTAGAAAACCTGATGCGCGATCTGCGCCACGCGACGCGGATGCTACGGCGGACTCCGCTTTTCACGGTGACAGCGATCAGCCTGCTGGCGCTCGGCATTGGCGCAAATACTACGGTGTTCACGTTTGTGGAGAACATCCTGTTGCGCTCACTACCGGTGCGCGACCCGCAACAACTGGTGGTCCTGAATTGGGGTGAGATGACCAACATGTCGTACCCAAATTACGTCGACTTCCGCGATCGGAACACAGTGTTTTCGAACCTGGCCGCGTACCGCTTCAATCCGGTGAGCATGGGTGTCCAAGGGCGAGAGAGCTCTCGCGTGTGGGGCTACGAGGCTAGCGGCAATTATTTCGGGACCCTCGGCGTTCAGCCGCTGCTCGGCCGTTTCTTTGGGCCCACGGAAGACGACAAACCGGGCGCCAATCCGGTTGTCGTGATCAGCCATCGTTATTGGACGAGCCGGTTCAACGCGGACCCGGGCGTGATTGGACGAGCCGTGAAGATCAACGGATATCCGTTCATCATCATCGGAGTGGCGCCTCCATCTTTCTCGGGAACTGAGCTAATTGTGGCCGGCGACTATTGGGTTCCGATGAGTATGGAGTCCCACATCGAGCCGGGCAACGATGACTGGATCCATTCCCGCGGCGCCCAAAACATTTGGACCATGGGCCGGCTGAAGCCTGGCGTTTCCGGCGCTCAGGCTGCCGCCAATCTGGATCAGATTTCCCAGCAACTAGCCCGCGCCTATCCCAACGAACTGGACCAAAGGACCAGATTCCACTTAGCGCGTCCGGGGTTGATCGGCCAGACTCTGCGCGGGCCGATCACGAGCTTCGGAGTGGTGCTCTCGGGCATGGCGGGAGCGGGGCTCCTGCTCGCGTGCATGAATCTTGCGGGCATGCTGTTAGCTCGCGCGGCGGATCGGCATCGCGAAGTCGGGATTCGATTAGCTCTCGGCGCCAGCCGATTCCAACTACTGCGTCAACTTATGACGGAAAGCCTGTTTCTTTCGACTGGCGGCGGTGTTCTGGGCGTTGCCAGTGCGTTTGGCGCATGCCGCCTGTTCAGCGCGTGGCATCTGGAGTTTGATCTTCCCTTGGTGACGGCTCTTCGCCCCGACGGCCTGGTGTTGTGTTTTGCCGCGGCGGTGGCTCTGGCGACTACGGTTGTTTTCGGTTTAACACCCGCGCTTCAGGCGATTCGGACCGAGGTTATCCCCAGCTTGAAGAACGAGCCAGTGTCAAGCCGCTTCCGCCGATGGAGTGTTCGCGATTTCCTGGTGGGCGGGCAGATCGCACTTTCCATGGTCCTGGTGATCGGTTCCGTGCTGGTAGTGAGAAGCCTGCGGCACGCGCTTACGCTCAACCTCGGCTTCAACCCGGACCGCGCTGTCTCGGTGTCTTTTGATCTCAGCCTGCAGCGTTACAGCGAGGAAGGCAGCCGGCGCTTCGACGCAGCACTGGTTCGAAAAGCTTCTGGGGTCCGTGGCTTCGAGTCCGCCGGCGTCATCAACAGTTTGCCACTTCGCTTGGGGGGCGAGAACAATCGGGTAGTCTCCCGCACGGATCGCCCCGTGCCCAAGCCTTCGGAAAGGATTGGGGCCATTATCTACAATGTCTCGCCCGGTTACCTGCGGGCGGCCGGCACGAGACTGCTGTTCGGCCGTGACGTAAATGATTACGATCGCGAGGGAGCGCCGCTGGTCGCCATGGTCAACGAGGCCTTGGCGCATGTGTATTTCGGGAAAGAGAATCCCTTGGGCAAGCGCGTTCGCTTGAGTACGGATCCAGCGGACAAGGGAATCGAAATAGTTGGAGTAGTGGAGACCGGCAAGTATGAATACATGGGGGAGGATCCAAAGCCGGTTGTTTTTCTGCCGATCGCACAGACCGGGACCGCATGGACGACGGTGGTAGCGCGCACGTCCCTACCCACGCAACAAGCGTCAGAACTGTTAGGGAAAACCGTGCTGGATCTGGATCCGGATCTGACCCTTTTCGACGAAGGCGGATTGAGAACTCAGTTGGCGATACCGTTATTTCCGGCTCGCGCGGCAGCGATCGTTCTGGGTATTTTCGGTGTGCTGGCCACGGTGCTGGCGGCCACCGGGCTATTCGCATTGGTCGCCTACGCGGTAGCGCGGCGAACTCACGAGATCGGCATTCGGATGGCTCTGGGCGCGCGGCCGGTTCAAGTGCTTAGGCCGGTATTGGCGCGGACGCTGGTGCTGTGCGCCGCCGGGATTTCAATCGGGACAGTGATCACACTCGCAGCTGCACGATTGCTATCGGCCATTCTTTATGGCGTGAGCCCGCGCGATCCGGCGACATACATCACGGCAATCCTTCTGTTGACGGGGGTGGGACTGCTGGCTTGCTGGGAGCCCGCGGCGAGAGCCATGCGAATTGATCCGGCGAGGGCGTTGCGGGAAGAGTGAGTGTAGTCCGCTCCCTCACGGTCGCGGTTCAGTAGCGGCGCGGCTCGGTTAGTCGCGGTAAACTGGACTCGATCCGACCTATGCCGCTTAGCATTGGCAATCTGCTTGGCCCTTATGAAATTCTCGAACCCATCGGCGCGGGCGGGATGGGCGAAGTCTACAAAGCCCGAGACACGCGGTTGGACCGCATTGTAGCGATCAAAATTTCAAACGAACGGTTCACGGAGCGGTTCGAGCAGGAAGCGCGGGCGGTTGCGGCGCTGAATCATCCCAACATTTGCACGCTGCACGACGTGGGTCCGAATTATCTGGTGATGGAGTACATCGAGGGCGAATCGCCGCAAGGGCCGATGCCGCTGGATGAAGCTTTGCGCATCGCAAGGCAGATCGCGGACGCGCTGGAGGCGGCGCACGAAAAAGGTATAACTCATCGCGACCTGAAGCCGGCGAACATCAAGATCAAGCCCGACGGCACGGTGAAGGTGCTGGACTTCGGACTGGCAAAGCTGGCTGCGGTTAGCAGCGGCAGCGGAGAGCGCTCGCCCACGTTTACGATCGGGATGACTGAAGCCGGGATGATTCTGGGAACTGCTTCCTATATGGCTCCGGAGCAGGCTCGCGGCAAGGCTACGGACAAGCGCGCCGATATCTTCGCGTTCGGCGTGGTGCTGCACGAACTGATCACGGGCAAGAGACTGTTTGGCGGCGAGGACGCGGGCGAGATGCTGGCCAAGGTGATTCGCGACGAGCCCGATCTGAGCGACGCGCCGCACAGCGTCCAGCGGCTGCTGTCGGAGTGCCTACAAAAAGATCCGCGAAAACGGCTGCGGGATATCGGAGATGTTTGGAGACTGCTGGATGGAGTTTCGGCGGCGAATTTCACCGCGAAAACGGCAAGTGCTACTGAGGCGAAACGGTCGGGAGTGGAAAAGTGGCTTTGGCCAGCCGTGGCGGGGGTGTTGCTGCTGAGTACAGGCGCGCTCGGGTTCGTGCATTTTCGGGAAAAGCCGCCGGTAGCGGCCGCCATGCGGTTTGAAATCCTTCCACCGCCTAAAACCACTCTCAACTCATTCGCCCTTTCTCCGGACGGGCGCAAAATGATTATTAACGCCCGCGGTCCAGACGGGCGCAGCAGTTTGTGGATCCGCCCGATGGATTCGCTTCAAGCGCGCGAATTGCCGGGAACCGAGGGCGCGGGCCCGGATCCGGAGTGGTCGCCGGACAGCCAATACGTTGCCTTTTCTTCGGCGGGCAGTCTCAAGAAGATCGACATTGCAGGCGGGCCTCCGCAGACGTTGGCCCCGGTAGTTGCCCCGGCGGCCGGTATCTCCTGGAGCCGGCAGGATGTGATTCTGTACGGGAGCAAGGGCGTTATCAATCGTGTCGCGGCTTCGGGGGGAGAGACATACCCGGTAACAGTTTTGAATCGCCAACGGGTTGAACTGGCGCACGGCTTTCCCTTCTTCCTGCCGGACGGGAAGCACTTCCTGTATTACGAGGTGATGTCGACCAAGGAAAGCACCGGGGTCTATATCGGCTCGCTAGATGCCAAGCCGGCAGAGCAGGGACAGAAGCTTTTGATCGCAGGCACGGCCGCAGCCAAGTACGTAGCGTCTACAGGTGGCGGCCTGGGCTGGTTGTTTTTTCTACGTGGCGAGGCGCTGATGACGCAGCCTTTCGATGCGGGGCGTCTGGAACTAACCGGACGCGCGGTTCAATTGGCCGACCGAGCAAATACGGACAACGCTGGGGGTTTGTTCTCCGTTTCGAATAACGGGCTATTGGCGTACGCGGCGACAGGCGGGGACAAACGGCAATTGACTTGGTACGACCGGGAGGGCAAGGTGCTGGGTCACGCGGGCGAGCCCACGGGGCGTGACGAACTGGCGCTCTCTCCCGATGGGACACGAGTAGCTGAAGGCCGGGTGGACGAGCACGGGACGTGGGGAGTGTGGATGCTGGATCTGGAGCGGGGCGTCAATACGCGACTGAGCTTCGACGCCGGAGGCGGCAGCGCGACCTGGTCGCCCGACGGCACCCAGATCGTCTACGCGCCGGGCGGAGGCTTGTCAGCGGACCTGTATCGCAAGCCAGCCAACGGCGCGGGCCAGGGCGACGTGCTGCTGCACTCCGAAGCAATCAAGACGCCGGATGACTGGTCGCGCGACGGCCGGTTCATAATCTACATGCAGAGAGAGAAGAACGCTGGCACCTCCTTATGGGTGCTTCCCTTGCAGGGGGACCGCAAGCCGGTCCCGTATCTGGTGACGCAGTTCAATGAGGGGCAGGCCCAGTTCTCGCCGGATGGGCACTGGGTGGTCTACACGTCCAATGAATCGGGCACCAAAGAGGTTTATGTGCAACCGTTTCCGGTTCCGAGCGGCGGGAAATGGGTAGTGTCGAACGGCGGGGGCAGCCAGCCACGCTGGAGCCGCGACGGCAAAGAGCTTTTCTATTTCGCGCCGGACAGGATGTTGATGCAGGTGAGCGTTACGGCCACGGGCGGAACATTCCAACCGGGTGTTCCCAAGCCACTGTTCCGGGCGGCGATTCTAGGCGGCACGGGCGCCGCGCCGGGCATGGCATGGCGCTGGGACATTTCTCCGGACGGGAAGCGTTTTCTGATGGACACGGCATTGGAAGAGTCGACTGCGACTCCGGTGACGGTGGTGTTGAATTGGCAGAGCGCGGTGAAGTGAAAACGCGCCGAGGCGGTTCGCGTCTCTGTATGTCCGTTCGTGCTCGGTAGCGTAAAATGCAGGTATGGCGAGGAAAAATCCCGGAGGAGCGGTTGTTGGACGAAAGGCCGGGGAGAAGAACGGCCCGGCGCGGACTGCCAGGACCCGCGATCAGCGCAGCGAGAGCGCCCGGCTGGGCGAGTTGACTTCAAGCCACGATACTTCGGACCAGGCCCTTGCGACGCTGCTAAACCGTCTCCGGGCGAGTGTTGATCCGGCCGAGATACGGCAGCTCTCGGATCAGATCGAGCGGATTATTTTCCATCGACAAATGGCGAATGCCTAAGCTTCGGAGGCCGCCTCCGCACGGGATTCTGGATCATTTGTTACAGCGTTTTCGTCAAGCGATTCAGAAAAATTCACGCTCGTCGGCGAGGGGGATCTACCGAAGACGTTTCTAACGGCAGGCATGCGCCCGAAGGGGGAGGAGATCATCTAGCGGCTAGTTGCCGGGCAATTGAAAACTAATTGACTTCTCGTGACGGGCGCTGTCTTTTGGGTGGTGCATGGTAATTTGAGCGTTCTTATCGGAATTGCCGCTTGCTGACGCGCGCGGTTCAGTCTTATCGGAATTGCCGCTTGCTGACGCGCGCGGTTCAGTCTTATCGGAATTGCCGCTTGCTGACGCGCGCGGTTCAGTCTTATCGGAATTGCCGCTTGTAAATCAGCGTGACGCTCAAAATACCGTTGTAATCGAGCAGCGCTTGGGCGGACCAAATTGGCGTGAAGGTCCAGAGGGCTTGAACCGTTTCCGCGTTCGCGGTGTTCAAGCCAGTGATATAGGTGAAGGTGAGGTTGTTGCTGATTTGTTGCGTGAGGCTGAATTGCGCGACGGGAAGGTCCGACCCGCCGGCGAAAGTGGGACTGATTTTCAGCTGAGTGACTCCGAATACGCGCTGGAGTTGACTGGACACGGGATCGGCGAGGGCTGCGCCAACGATCGCCGATTCGCCCATTTGCTGAAAGCTCTGCGATCCGATGGAGGGCTGATTCGCAAGCAGCGTAGGGTCGGAGGTCGGCGTGGTTCCGGCGGCCAGCAGGCTGACGATCTCCTGAAACTGAAGCGGCGGATTCGAGGTATAGCTGAGCTTCATATTGTCGATGGGGCCGGTAACTTTCAGGTCCACATCCACGCCTTGCGCCTGCGCCTCCAGACTAAGATCCAGGATGGGTTCAACGCGAATGGGATTGAAGAATGAAATGGAGCCCGTGTTGACGGTGTAGGTCGAGCCGAAGAACAGCAGCTTACCTTCGGTGATGTTGATTCGCCCGAGAATACCGGGCTGGGCGGCCGTTCCGCGAATACGAAGGTTGGCGTCTAACTGAAGGTTTTGGGCGATGGAGGACTGCACGGCCAGCGCGCTCGAGCTCCGCACGCGAAGATCCAGGCGCATATTGTCGAGCAGGGGCGACGGGGCGGAGGCTTGCACTGGCGGCGCGGCCAAGCTGAGGATAGAGCCGAGATCGGTGCGAGAAGCGTAGATCACCTGATCGAGCGTGACGGTCCCCGAGATGGAGCTGTTGGCGGTGCTTCCAGCGGCATCCATGTTGGCCGATACAACAACGCTGAGGCCCGGTTGAAGCATGAGGCGCACTCGCGTGGCATGGGCCTGCAATCCGAATCGCAACGTTCCGTTCATAGTGGCCGAGCCCGCCAGCGTGAGCTTTCCGCCGCCAACTTCGGCGGCCATATTGCGGATGACCGCGCTGTCGCCGTTCAGAAGAACGACGCCGTTGGCTTTCCAGATTCCAGTAGGCAAGGCGGCGTAAGCGAACGAGCTATTGCGCAATTCTACCTGCCCGCCGAGGACGGGCTTCGTGATGGTTCCATGAACGGTGGCGCCCAGCACGATGCTGCCGGAGGAGGTGATGGATTGGTTGAGTTTTTCGAGGATGGCCAAGTCCAGGTTGCCTCTGAGCGCAAGGTCGAGGGGCTGGCCGCTCAGTGGAAGGACGCCGCTGGCTTCGAGACTGGTCTGCGGACCGGTGAGATGCGCGGATTGGATGCGGAGGACGCCGCGATCGAGCGCCGCAGTAATCGGTCCCTGATTCTGCAGCAGAACGGCGGAGGCTTTGCGGAGCAGAGAAGAATCGCTCGAAAGTTGAAGACGCGTGAGCTGGAATGAGCCGCCGAGGTGGTCCGGGTCGGTGAGCGGGCCGTTGACGGAAGCTTCGCCATCGGCGGCGGCTTCGAAGCCTTGCGGGGCAATGAAACTGGAGCCGAGCAGAGGTGCCAGCCTGGTCCATGTGGCGTTTTTAAAAGTGAGCTGAGCGCTGGTGGAATAGCCGGATGCGAGTTGGATGGCGCCGCGGCCTTCGAGGGATGCTCCGGCCAGATTGGAATCGAGCGTCAGGTTCACGCGGCCCGCCGCGGTATTGGCTCTGAGCGTGAGATCGCCGAGGGAGCCGCCATTCGTGGCCAAGCCAGAAGCTTTGATACTGCCGTTCAGTTCGCTCATCAGAATGCGTGGATCGGACGAACGAATCTGCGCGGCGCCATTCGCCTCGATTTGCACAGTGCCGGTGAGGCCAGGGGTTCGATCGGCGATGGTCTTCACGCGCGCGAGGTTAATGCTGCTGGGATCGATGTGAAATTGCAGATTGCCGGATTCGATGACGCCGGCGGAGTGATCGTAATGCGCGCTGAGAGCGATGCGGGAAGGGCCGGAGACGATTTCGAGCTGAGCCAGATCGATACTGCGCGGCATATAGCTGAAGCGGGCTTGGAGACGATCGACGGCGTCGTCGTAGAGCTTGGCCTTGGACAGATTGAAGTCGGCGCTGCCCTGGGGATTGGCTGCGGTTCCGTTGAAATTGGCGGTGCCAGAGAGCATGCCGCGCACCGGGATATCGGTGCGGTGCGCAATGTCGAGCACTCGTTCGATAGGGAGATTGGCGAGCGTGGCGCGGGCCGAAGTTGGATAATCGGACAGCAATTGCGTGTCGCCGGTTAGGCTGATGTTCGATCCCGCGAAGTTTGACGTCAAGTTATAGTTGACGGACTGGCCGCTGGTTTTGGCGGTGGCAGTGAGATCGCCATAGCCCTGGCCTTCCGACTGCAGGCCGCGGATGGAGGCGTTGCCATTGACGGCGGTGAGCTGGAACGGGACCGATGATTTGTCCGCATTGGATAAATTTCCCACGATGCTGGCCGTGAGCTGCACGATTCCGGACGTGTGAGGGCGCTGCTTCTGAACAGAGGTGAGCTGCGCCAAATCGACTTGCGTGCTTTGAATGTTGGCGCGCAACTGGCCGGTGGTGAACGTATCGCGCGGATGCTGGAATTCGGCCGTGAAATTGACGCGGGCCGCGCCAGCTTGGATGGACGCGTTGGGCACGGTGACCAGTTGATCGGTAAGATTGACCTGCGCTTGAGCGCGATCAAATGGCTGGCCGTCAATGGAGCCGGCGGTGACGGTGAGGGTGCCTGAGCCGCCCGGGTTTCCGAAAGTTCCATTGATGTTGACGTCCGCGGCGAGTTGGCCGGAATAACCGGCATTGGGCTGATCGGCGAGGGCCAACAGGTCCGCGAGATCGCCGTTTTGAATTGCGGCATCGATGGACACCGGGGCGCTGGGGAACGTTTTCCAATCGCGCAGGCCGAGCGATCCGGAGAAATTCGCCTGCATCGCGGCGCGGCTGAGGCTGCCGCCTTGAACCACGACGTTGGACTTCGAGAGAGACGCATCGGCGAACAAGCTATCGAACTGGCGGCCGGCGAAAGCCAATCGAGTGGCGGTGAGATGGCCGGCGATGCGCGGCGAAGTCAGAGGACCGGAGACGGTGCCGGTGAAGCTGGCCTGGCCGCCGTTCAACGCGATCTGCGGTCTGGAGGATGGCGCGACGGGTGCGAGGAGGTCGTCGAGATTCGTGGTGGTAAGGGCGACATTCAATTGCTTGCCGGGCGAGCCGTCGATGGTGAGCCGCGAATGTGGCAGGGTGAGAAGAGAATTCTGAATGGCAAGGTTATCCTTCGCACCGGTGTATGCTGCGTTCAAATGGCCCGACACGGGAACGCCGCGCGGCCCGGGCGCTATGGACAGCTGTGCGCGAGCGGTTAGTTGACGCAGGAAGGGCGCGTTGAAATTTCCAGCGGCGTCGAGTGCGCCGGAAATCACACCGTCGTAAGGGAGCGGCTGTGTGCCAGCGGCGCGGATGGCGTTTTGAATATCGAGATGCCGCAGGTTGCCGCGCAGTTGGTAACGGGCGAAATCCTGGAGCGAGATATCGCCGGAGAATTCGGCGCCGAAGGCTGAGAGTTGAAGATCACTGAGCGTGAGATTGTTTTGAGCGTCGAGCTTGGCGATTCCGTTGACGCCTACTACTCCTGCGAGATGCGTGGACGCGTTTGCCAGGCGCGCCAATTCATCCAGCGACAGGCGGCTCTTGAAATCGAGACCACGATCCAAGGCGCCGGAAGCCTGGATACTCGATTGCCCGAGCGTCAAGCGGAGGTCGCCCACTTGAATGCTGCTCCCGGCCGTGGTGGCGTTGGCGTCGAGATCGATGCTGGAGGGCAAATTGGGACTTATATTGAGCGGCAGGTCCATGGCGCGCCTGAGATCGGCCAGCGCGATATGACCGTTCAAGCGCGCCGAGACGCGGGGGTTCTGAAGATCGTCGAGAGAGGCGTCCAGCGCCAGATCCGAAAGAGGCGACGCGATCCGCCCGCCGTGGAATTCGATTTTGTCGCGAGCCAAGGCGATGGGCAGCGAGACGGTGAAATCGACTGGAGTATTCCGGCCGGAGACGACGTAAAGCGGCTGGAGCGAGATTTGTCCACTGTATCTTTGGCTCAAGGTATTGTAGGAGAGCTGGGCGCGCAGGTTGTTTCCACGAACATTGAGTTCGTGCTTTTGCGCGGCGACCGTGACAAGACCGTTGTTGATTTCGAAATGCCCGATGGCCAGGTCGACAACGTCTTGGAGAGGCGATGAGGTCGATTTCTGGCGCGGCGTGGGAAGATTGGTACTTCCGTCGGGATAAACGATGACGTTGCCTTGCGGACGATCGATGTCCAGGGCGGCGATGTTCCAGAAACCGTGAATGGTAAATAGACGAAGATCGACCTGAATCCTGGCAACGCGCAGAAGTGGCGCGGCGCCCTGGGGTTCGTTTCCGTGCAAAACGGAATCCGTGAGCACGGCGCGAAGATGCGTCCAGTCGAATTGAAATGAACCGGCGTCGACTTTTCCACCGGTACTGTCGGCGATGGACGCGACGATCTTTTCCTTGATGTAATTCCTGAACCACGCGGTTTGGACCAGCAGAATGGCGGTGATGCCCAGAACAAGAATTAGAGCTAATGCAGCGACGAGGATATTGCGGACGATTCTCACTAGCCGACTCATTCGAAGGCCTCCTGCTTGTATTCGACGCGATAACCTTGCCGGGTTTGATCGAGCCACTGATTGAAACTCTGGTTAATGCGTTCGCCTTCGATCGTTTCCTTGATCTTGGGCGCAAGCGCTTCCATGGCTATCGGGCTGGGCTGCTGCTTACGCAGCTCGGCGGCATGTTGCTCGTAGTAATTCCGAATGTCTTCGTCGGTGACCACGACGCCGGCGCGGAAGCGCTGGTTGATAAACTGAAGCACGGTAATCTGCCACAGCAATCGATCCCGGAGCTCGCCTTCCGTCAAACCATACTTCTGCAGCTCCTCGTGCATGCGCTGGCTGGAATTTCCGAACCGATCCCGGCGGAGTTGCACTTCGAGCGCGGCGCCTTCCGCTTCCGGCGGACGTTGGTAAGAACCGGCGATTATTTCCTGGCGAATAATATCCTGGGTGATCAATCGTTCGGCGGCTTCGTGCTTGGCGGCGGAGGTGATCTTGAGCGGTTCGCGATTCAAGAACTCGGTGAGGCGGATGTCGCGATCAAGATCGCTGGTTTTGATGACGTGCGTTCCCGTGATCACCGCAATGCGATCCAGAACCACCGCGCCCGAGAGCAGGGTGGAGAGAGCGAAGATGAATCCGGGGCCGCGCATCTTAAAACGTCTGCCCAATCGAGAAAAAGAATTGGTAATGACTAATACTTTGTGGCGAGGGTGTGCAATAAGCCGGCAATTGGTTAAGCGGCTTGTTCGGATTGCAGTTTAATAATTCCGCCGGCGTGCCGGAAAATCCGATGTAGGACGGTGGATTGATGCTATAGGCGATGTCGGCGCGAATGGGGCCCACGGGGGTGCGATAGCGAATTCCGAAGCCGACGGCATGGACCATGTAGTTGAAGTCCTGCGGATTGTTTTGATGGAAGCGGAATGAGATATCGCTCAGGCTTGAATAGACGTTGCCCATGTCGTGAAATATGACGCCCTGAATGTTCTGACCCAGGAACGGAAAGCGCAGCTCGACATTATTGATGAACAATGCATTGCCGCCCAGCGGAAAGCCCGTAGCTTCCGAAGAGGGCCCGTCTGGAACCAGCGGCGCACCGGTGTCGCGCGGCCCGGCTTGATTGAACGGGAATGCGCGCAACGAGTCGGCTCCGCCGGCATAGAAACGTTCGGGTAGCGGCACGGACTCCTGGGCGTCAACCCCGGCCGGCGGCGAGAAGGGCACAATCACTCCAAATTGAGTTTGGCGCGCGAGCACCCAGTTCTTGCCTAATGAATAATAGGTCGCGTTGCGCACCAGCGCCCGAGCGAAGCTGCGCTGGGACCCGAAGTATTTGGCGCTGACACCGATATTCACGGTATTGTACATGCCGTGGTGCGGGTTCAGCGGATTGTCGCGCCGATCTTGCGTGAGATTCGCGGATAACATCCCGATGCGCACCGATTCCAGGAACTGGGGAATCAGTAGCACGGGAATGATGACGTCGCTGACGCTCACGTTCCGGTAAGAAAACTGGAACTGGCCGGTCAGACTTTTGTTGAATTTCTGCGAGAGTTGGATTGAGACTTCCTCGCGCTTCGATGCGAAGGTGCGGACATTGAGCGTGTTGTCGAATAACAGCGAGTAAGTGAGACTGCGATTCTCGACGCCACCCAGGTGCGGCAGTAAGTAAGTGAGAGAGGCGCGCTTTTCGATGGAGGAATACGCGCCCTGAAACGTCACTGTATGTCCCAGCCCAAGGAAGTTGAGGCGGCTGACGGAGAGGGAACCCAAAGGGCTGACGCCGAAGGTTCCGCCAGGCGACGAAAGATTGCTGCTGTTGGGGGTGCCGAATTGCGCCAGCTCGAGTCCGAAGCCGATGGAGAAAGTGTACCGGTTCGCCTCCTCCAAGTGGTAGATCACGTTTTTGTGGGTGGTATCGCCATCGGGATTTTCAATGGCGGTCTCCACAGCAGCAAACACGCCTAAGTCGTACAGCGACTTTTGTATGTCGGTCTCTTCAACCGGCGACAGCGGATCGCCGGGTTTCAAAGTGATTTTCTTTTTGACTAACGACTGGCGCGTGGTGTGGAGGCCGTTGATGAGTACGTCGCGAACAAACTCCCGCTCTCCCTCCGTAATGTTGTAGACCACGCGCACATGCCCGGGCTCGATGGGCTGCCAAGCTGCCTTGAAGGCGACTTTGGGAAATCCGTGCGTGTAATAGTAAGTGAGAAGCGAATCGCGATCGTTGGCGATATTCACTTCCGCGAAGGGCTGTCCGGCCGCGGAGGCGCGCGGAGGAAGCTCATCGAGTTTGAACTGGGTGACCCCCTGGATAGAGAAATCGTCTACCAACCATTGCCGGCCTTCATCAATATGCATGGTGACGCCGATGCTGCCGGGCTTGCCGCTGGTGACCGGAGCAACGCTCGAAGTGACCTTGGCTTCGCGGAATCCGTTGGCGTTATATAAGTTGGTAATGTTCTCCTCATCCTTGCGCTGGAAAGCCTCGCTATAGCGGCCGTGACGCAGAATCAGGAGGCCGGCGGGCTGCATGAACATCCGCTCGCGAAGGGATTCCGTATCGAAATAATTATTGCCGGTAATAGTAAGTCGCACTAACTTGTAGCGCATGCCGCGCGAAATTGAGTACTGGATGGTTTCGACGTCGTTCTGAACCGGCTGAACGCGGAAATCGACGGTGGCGTCGTAATAACCCTGGCTTTGAAAATACTCGCGCAGATTGACACGCCCGGTGTTGAGCAGATCGTCGTCGACAGTATGTTCCTGGAATACCGGCACGTAGCGCTTCAGCACGCGATGAGAGACTTTCGTTTCCACGGAGGTCACTTCGACCTTGGGACCCGCATCGATATCCAGGTTGGGCCTGACGCGGCGGCGCTGGGCATCGTAATCCAATTTCTTCAGCTCGACGCTCGCCAGCAGGCGATCTTGTTTTCCGTACTTGTTTAACACTCCCTGGACACCGCCGCGCGTGCGCGTGCTGCTGACATGTCGCCACCAGTGGATGATAGGCAGCCGCCAGCCGGTGGCGCGCAGAATGGTGGCGTCCGGGAGTTTGGCTGCTCCGTTAATGGCGGGCATTTCATACTTGGCGCGTTTCCCGGTTTTGACGTGAAACGTGAGGAAAATTTGCTGGGAATCGTTATCGCGCTCGACGGATGGATCGATCTGCGCCTCGTACAGCCCGTTGGAATCGAACAGGCGGCGCATGCTGCTGAGGGCGGTCTGCACTTCGGCCTCGTGAAAAGGGGTTCCCAGCGAGAACTGACCGGCGCCTTCGATCTGCGCCTTGTTGGGCGATTCAAGAACTCTCCCCTGCACCGTGACGCCGCCGAGAAATAAAGCGTGGGTGGTGACAAAGCGGACGATTACGCCGTTGCCCGACGGCTCGGCTTCCACGGCGATGTCGGAGAAAAGTCCGGTACCGAACAGTCCGTCGATGGCATGGGCAACGTCTTCGGAGCGCAGGGGTTGGCCTGGCTTGAGGGGCTGGACGCGCGCCAAGTCAGCCGGATCGAGTGGCTGGCCGTTGGGAAACTGGACGTCCACAATCGTCTTGCCCTCATACGCGGAGGGTTGTGCCGCCGCGCGGAACACGCCGAGGAAAGCCAGGACACACATAACGCCCGCGATCCGCCGAAGCGCATAGCACACTTAGGTTGGACCCTCGTTCGAGTTTTTGGTTACGTGTGCAAACTCGAGGTGCGATCCGTAGCGGCGCGCATACACTTTGGTGAATTCAGCGCCCAGGAAAAAGAGCTGCGCTGAATAGTAGATCCAGACAAAGAGCAGGACCACGGCCCATGCAGCGCCATACGTGGATTCGAAGCCGACCCGCACCAGGTACAGCGCGATCAGTTGCTTTCCGATGGTGAAAAGCAGCGAAGTGACGGAGGCGCCAATGGCAACGTCGCGCCACTCCAGCCGGACGTCGGGAATCAATTTGTAGACGGCCGCGAAGAGGAGCGTTACGACCAAAAAGGAGACGGCAAATTCGGCCGTGTGCAGCAACCATTCGGAAGTGGGCAAGAGCGACCGGAAGAAGGTGCTTACTGTGGTAATGGATGCACTGAGCACGAGTGAGACTAACAACAGAGATCCGGCCCCAATTATGATCAGAGACGAGAAGAAGCGCTGCTTGAGGAACAAAAGGATGTCATCGCGCCAAGTGCTTTCCTGGGGCGGCTTCACATCCCAGATAAAGTTTAACGCGTCGTGCAACTCCACGATGACTGAAGACGCACCCACGATAAGAGTCGCAAGGCTGAGGAGTGTTGCGATGCCACCCGTGCCCGGACTGTGGGAGCTCTGAATGGTAGCCTGGATGGCCCGTGCGGCCTCGCCACCGACGAAGTTCTGGATTTCCCAGGCAAGCTGTCCGGTAACGGCTTTTTGTCCGAAGACGAGATCTGCAACCGCGACTGAAATCACAAGCAGCGGCGCGGTAGCCAGGACGGCATAATAGGCCAGCGCGGCGGCCAGGCGCGGAGCGTTATCCTGCGACCAGCAGCCGAAAGTGTCCTGGACAAGAACGACGGCATGCCAGCGAAGGGGAGAGGTTTGCGAGGAACCCTGCATGCTATCTCAATTGACGCCGCAATTGCCCGGTTTGAAACTAGCGCCGTGTTGAAATGTTACCGCGTTCCTGTTTTGGACCCAAACGGGGCGTAATCGACCGTCCAGCAAAATCCCACCGTTAAGTGCGGCAGTGTATCATAACGAAACTATGAGACGTGTTGCCGTAGTCCTTCTGATATTCGCCGGGGGCCTCTCCCACGCTTTGGCGCAGACTGCGGCCGAGCCGGGCGTCGTGGTGGGCGTAGGTGGATTCAGCCACATCGTCGCCAATGTGGAACGATCGGTCGAGTTCTATCGCGACGTGCTGGGCCTGGAGATGCCAAATCCGCCGCGGGCGTTCGACAGTACGCCGTGGATCATCGCTATGGGCAACACGCCCGGCGCGCAGTCGCGTCCCGCGATTCTGAGGATACCGGGATCGAAGCTGGGCATCGAGTTGATCGACTACAAAGACATCGATCGCCAGGCGGCGCATCCACGATTTCAAGATCCAGGCGCGGCCAGCGTGATTTTGACGGTGCGCGACATCGATCCTTTAATGGCGAAGTTGAAGGCGGCGCATGCGCACATCAACAGCAAGGGCGGCGAACCGGCGACAATTGTGGGCGCGAATGGCAGCCGCGGCCATGTGGTTTTCGTGCAGGATCCGGACGGCTTCTTCGTCGAAATCTCGCAGCGCGATCCGGCGCCCGCGACCACCGCACCGGCCGACAGCAACATCATCGGCGGGGCATTCGAGATCATTGTCGCGGATCTTGATCAGACCCTGCACTTGTATCGCGACGTGTTGGGATTCCAAACGCAGCCGCCTACGGCGTTTGACGGAACCAAGCTCATGATGGACACCGCCGGCACGCCGGGCGCGCAGTTTCGCCGAAGCTCGGCGCTGATTCCCGGCACATCGGTGATGATGGCGTTCATGGAGCTCAAAGACATCGATCGCAAACCGCTGCACACGCGGGTGCAAGATCCTGGCACGGCGATTTTGCAAGTTGGCGTGCGCGACATCGATGCCACGGTGCAGGCGCTGAAGGCCGCCGGCCTGACGGTGATTTCGAAGAATGGCGAACCGGTGATGAACGGCGCGTCGAAATTCTGTCTGGTGCGAGACCCGAACAATCTGTACTTGGAACTGTTCCAGCGGGGGGCCAAGTCGCAATAGGAGCGGCCGCAATAGTAACCTAAGTTAGAGAGAATCCAATGATCGCAAGCCAACCGTCCGTTCAAACCGTTTCCTTCTATATCAACGGCCAATGGGAAGACTCCGGCAGCCGGCAGCTCAAGCCGGTGACCAATCCCGCGACTGGCGCGGAAATCGCGCAAGTAGCCTACGCCACGGCCGAAGATGTGGATCGCGTGGTGCAGGCCGCGCACGCCGCGTATCTCACATGGCGCAACGTTCCGGTGGTGGATCGGGTGCAGCCGTTGTATCGCTACAAGACGCTGCTAGAAAAGCATGCGAACGAACTGGCAGCCACGCTGACTACGGAAAACGGCAAGACCATCGACGACGCGCGCGCCGAAGTTCGCCGCGGCATCCAGATGGTGGAAGTGGCCTGCGGCATGCCGACGTTGATGATGGGCGATTCGCTGAACGACGTGTCGAGCGGCATCGACAGCCATACCATTCGACAGCCGCTGGGGGTTTGCGCGGGGATTACGCCGTTTAATTTTCCGGCGATGGTGCCAATGTGGATGTACCCATTCGCTATCGCAGCGGGAAACGCGTTCATCCTGAAGCCGTCGGAAAAGGTTCCGATGACACCCACCTTGGCGGCGAAGCTGCTGCATGAAGCCGGGATTCCGGAGGGCGTTTTCAATTTGATTCACGGCGACAAGGTGGCGGTGGACGCGCTGCTGCATCATCCGCTGGTGCGCGCTATTTCGTTCGTCGGCTCCACGCCCATCGCGAAATATATTTACAAGACCGGGGCGGCGGAGGGAAAGCGAGTGCAGGCGCTGGGCGGCGCGAAGAACCACCTGGTAGTGATGCCGGATGCGCAAATGCCCAAGACAGTGGAGAACATCATCAGCTCGGCGTTCGGTGCGGCGGGCGAGCGTTGCCTGGCTGGGAGCGTGCTGGTAGCGGTGGGCGATGCGGCCGAGCCGCTACTGAAGCTTCTGGTTGAGAAGGTGAATGCAATGCCGATCGGCGACGGCATCGAAGAAGGCGTCGGCATGGGGCCGCTGGTCACTAAGGAACATAAGGAGCGCGTGGCCGGTTACATCGAGAAAGGCGTGGATGAGGGCGCGAAGCCGCTTCTGGATGGGCGATCCTACAACGGGAACAACGACGGCTTTTTCCTGGGGCCGACGATTTTCGACAACGTGCAGCCGGGGATGACGATCGCGCGGGAAGAGATCTTCGGGCCGGTGCTTTCCGTGATTCGCGTGAAGACGCTGGAAGACGCCATTACGCTGGTGAACAGCTCGCCATTTGGCAATGCCACGTCGATTTTTACAAGCAGCGGCAAGGCGGCGCGCGAATATTCGTCGCGTGTGGAGGCCGGCATGATTGGAATCAACGTCGGCGTGGCCGCGCCCATGGCCTTCTTCCCATTCGCGGGCTGGAAGAACTCGTTCTTTGGCGATCTGCACGCGCACGGCAAGGATGCCGTGATGTTCTACACCGAGCAAAAAGTGCTCATGACGCGGTGGTTCTAACGGTCGAGTCGCAAAGTGATTCCGCCGCGCGCCAGCCGGTTCACACGGTTTACGGCGGAGCGCAATTATTCAAGCCTGAGACGCCGGCGCGGCTAGGTGCGCACGCGCTCGAACTGATTCGCACATACACGCCGGACGCGGCTTCATTCGCACAGTGTCTGGGACTCACGGGCGGCGAGTTTGCGAGTTCCGTGTTCGATCGCACCGTGGCAAAGCTGGGGCGAGAGCCGGTGGAGGATTTTCGGATCGATTTCGAGGACGGCTACGGATATCGCTCCGATGCGGAAGAGGACGGGCACGCGCGATCCGCTGCGCGGGCCTTGGCGCGGGCGCAGGCATTGCCTGGTTTTCCGCCCTTCATCGGAATCCGCATCAAGCCGTTTACTGTAGCGCTGCGGGCCCGGGCAAACCGAACGCTCGATCTGTTTTTCGAGGCGCTGTGCAGCGAGACGATCCAGCTGCCGGAAAATTTCGTGGTGACGCTTCCGAAGATCAGCGTCACCGAGCAAGTAGCGGAGTTGGTAGAAACACTTCAGGGCCTGGAAATGCGGCATGGACTGCAGCCCGGCATCGTGAAGATCGAGCTGATGATCGAAACTCCGCAGGCGATCATCGATTCGTACGGATCCTTTTGCATTCCGAGGCTGATTGAAGCGGCGGGCGGGCGATGCCGTGGGCTACACTTCGGCCCGTACGACTACACCGCGAGTTGCGATATCGCGGCTGCCGAGCAGCGCTTGGATCATCCAGCGTGCGACTTTGCGCGGAACGTCATTCAGGTGAGCGCCGCGGGCCGTGGAGTGAGTCTCTCCGATGGTCCGAGCACCATATTGCCGATCCCGCGGCATCGGGCGGCGGCAGGCGCGTTGACTGCGGAGCAGGCGGCGGAGAATCGCACCGTTGTGCATCGGGCCATGCGGCATCACTTCGATCTGGCACAGCGATCGCTCTCGAACGGCTACTACCAGGGTTGGGATTTGCACCCAGGCCAGCTGCCGACGCGGTACGCGGCAGTGTACGCATTTTTTCTTAAGAGCCTGGATTCCACCGCGGTGCGTCTGCGGAATTTCATCGACAAAGCCGCGCAGGCCACGCTGGTAGGCGATGTGTTCGACGACGCGGCCACCGGCCAAGGGCTCCTGAATTTTCTCCTGCGAGGCGTTAATTGCGGCGCGTTCACAGCGGAGGAAGCGGGCGCATCCGGGCTCACGATTGAGGAGGTACGCGGGCGATCGTTTCTAAAGATTATGGCCAACCGCGCGCAGTAAGAACGCGTAGTCGAACGCCACTTCCTTGATTCCTTCGTAGCGGCCGGATGGACCGAAATGCCCACTGCCGAGATCGGTCTTGAGAAGCACATTCGAATCCTCGTTCAAAGCGCGCAGCTTGGCCACCCATTTTGCGGGCTCCCAGTAAGACACGCGCGGATCGTTGAGGCCGGCCGTCACCAGCATCGCCGGATACTCGCGCGGCGCAAGGTTATCATAAGGCGAGTAGGACCGAATGTAGCGGTAAAACTCCTCTTGCTCCGGGTTGCCCCACTCCTCATATTCGGCGATGGTGAGGGGGAGAGTGGGATCGAGCATGGTGTTGAGGGTATCCACGAAAGGCACCTTGGCGATCGCGGCGTGAAACAAATCGGGACGCAGATTCAACACCGCGCCCATGAGCAATCCGCCCGCACTGCCACCCATGATCGCGAGGCTTTCTGTTGCGGTATAGCGCTCGGCCAGCAGATGTTCGGCGCATGCGATGAAGTCCGTGAACGTGTTCTTCTTCTGAAGAAGCTTGCCTTGATCGTGCCATTCCTCGCCCAATTCGGCTCCGCCACGTATGTGCGCGATAGCATATACAAAGCCGCGGTCGAGCAGGCTCAGCCGTGCGGAAGAAAACGTGGGATCGATGCTGTGGCCGTACGCGCCGTAGCCGTAGAGCAGCAGAGGGCTCAAGCCGTTTCGGTCAAATCCCTGGCGATACGTCCCTTTCTTATACACCAAGGAAATGGGCACTTCGACACCGTCGGGCGCCTTGGCGAAAATGCGCTCGGATTGGTATTGCGACGCGTCATAACCGCCGCGCACTTCATATTGCTTTTTCAATTCGCGCTCGCGCGTGTGAACGTTGTAGTCGAACACCGACGGTGGTGTGACCAGCGAAGTGTAGTTGAACCGCAAGAGATTCGTCTTATACTCGGCGTTGCCAGCGGCGCCCACACTGTACACGGGCTCGGGAAAATCGATGTAATGGGAAAGAGCGCCGGAGCCGTCGCGGATGCAGATTTTCTCGAGGCCGCGCTCTCGCTCGTAGATTACGATGTGATTTTCGAACGAATCGACACCTTCGATGGTGACGCCGGCGCGCGCCGGGATGACCGTCTCCCACTTCTCCGCTGAAGGATTGCTCACGCCCGTTCGCATCAAGCGAAAATTCTTGGCCTGGTCGTTGGTGCGAATGTAGAAATGCTCGCCGTGATGCGATGCGTCGTATTCGACGCCCTGGCGGCGAGGCAGCACCACTTGAAATTGGCCGCGCGGGTCGTCAGCTTCGAGGTATCGCAGCTCGGATGTAAGCGGGCTGGCCAGTTCGATGAATATGAATCGCCGGCTGCGCGTTTTCGCCAGGGACAGATTGAATCGCGCGTCGTCTTCCTGATAAACCAATGCGTCCTCAGTCGCACCAAGTTCATGACGGTAAGCTCGAAAGGGCCGTTTCGCGGCATCGAGAACCGTATAGAAGAAAGTGCGATTGTCGTTGGCCCACTCGAGTGAGTCGTAAGTATTTGCGATCCGATCCGGCAGCAGCTTTCCGTTGGCGAGATCCTTCACTTGGATGGTGTAGGATTCGTCGCCTTCTAAGTCAGTGGAATAGGCCAGGAGCCGATGATCGGGACTGACGGCGAAAGTACCCAGCCGGAAGTATTTCTGCCCTGCGGCGAGGGCGTTGGCATCCAGCAAGATTTCTTCGACGGCGCCAGTGCTTCCGTGCTTGCGGCATTGAATCGAGTACGCCTTCCCTTCCTCGGTGCGCGTGTAATAGAAATAATCGTCGCGCTTCACAGGCACGGTAACGTCCGTCTCTTGAATGCGGCCGAGAATTTCCTTGTATAGCGCCTCCTGCAAGGGTTTGGTGAGCGCCATCACTTCTTCGGTGTAGCGATTTTCCGCTTCCAGGTAAGGAATGACGCCGGGATCGGATCGGTCGCGCAGCCAGAAGTAGTTATCGACGCGAGTGTCGCCGTGCAGCGTGGTTTCTTTCGGGACGACTTTGGCACGTGGAGTTATTGGCTCTCCTCTTTTCCCATGTACAATTCGCTGACCAATTCGCGATGGTTCTCCAGCACGCGGTTCCGCCGGACTTTCATGGTGGGCGTGAGTTCACCCCTCTCGATCGAAAATTCCCGCTGCAGTATCCGAAACTTGCGAATCTGCTCGAAGGGAGCGAGCTGGCGGTTCACACGCGCGACAGCCTTCTTCACCTCGGATTCCGCCGAATCCCCGTTCTCAGCGGCGTTTACGGTGACGAGAGCCGTGACGTATGGCAGGCGGTCTCCGATTAAGACCAATTGATTGATGATTGGCTCGGTCTTGAACAGGAGCTCGATTCGCGCGGGATAAATCTTCTTTCCGTTGGAGGAAACGATCAACTCCTTCTTGCGGCCCGTGATGTAGACGTAGCCATCGGCATCAATCTCTGCGATGTCGCCGCTGTAGAGCCAGCCATCGCGCAGCACGGCTTCAGTGGCAGCAGGATCGCTGAAATATCCCGAGAACAGGGCCGGACTCTTGATCAAAAGCTCGCCGTCTTCGGCCAGGCGCAGTTCCACCCCAGGCAGCTTTACGCCGATGCTGCCGGACTTCGGGCGATCGAGAGGGTTGAAGCAGACTACGCCGCCTTCGGTGAGCCCATAGCCTTCGATGAGCGGCATTCCGATGGCCGCATAGAAGCGAGCGAGATCCTTGCCGAGCGGCGCGGCGCCCGAAGCCGCGAATCGTATCCGGCCGCCCAGGCGCGTTCGGATCTTGGAAAACACCAGACGATCGGCGATCTTGAGCAGAGCCAGCATCGTTTTGGGAACCGGCTTGCCTTCCTCGCGGAGCCGCGCGACTTCGGCGCCCAATCCAACCGCGCCGTGGAACATTTTTCTCGAGATAGCTCCGCGCTTTTTGATCTCGGTTGTGATGCTGGCGAAAATGCGCTCCCACACGCGCGGCGGGGCAAGCAGGAAGGTTGGACGAATCGTTTTCATCTCGCCGGGAAGCTTGGCGAGGCTCTCGGAAAACCAGACTGGGGCGCCCATGCGGATGGGCAAAAGTTCGATTACCACGCGCTGCGCGATGTGCGCGGAGGGGAGAAACGCGATGGTGGAATCGCTGGGCGTGAGCGGGAGCACGTGCGGCCCCATGTCGATGTTGGAGGTGAGAGCGGCATGCGTAACGAGGCCCATTTTGGGTTCGCCGGTTGCGCCGGAAGTGAGATAGAGGACGGCGGGATCTTCGGCGCGCACTTCAGCTAGAATTTTCTGGAACGCGCGCGAATCCCGATCCAGGGCCCGGCGGCCTTCGGCTCGCAGTTGATCCAGCGTGAGCGCGCCCTCGGCTTCGCCAGTCAGCAGGATCCATTGCAGCTGAGCGAGTGACTGGCCGCCGGCGGCAAGCAGCACCTGCATGCTCTTGGGATCCTCAACGAACACGGCCCTGGCATGGCACGCTCGTATATTGCCGACCTGATCGATAACGGGATAACTGGTGTACAGCGCGGCGGCAATGGAGCCGTTCGAGAGCACTCCAAGATCGGCTAGGTAGAATTCGGCGCGGGTCTCGGAATGCAACGCAACGGTTTCTCCTTTTTTGATTCCGATGCTGCGAAGGCCACAAGCGATTTCTTCGGCTGCGCGTTGATATTCGAGCCAGTTGTAGGTTCGGTAGCCGCCCTTGCCCGTGGGCTGGTGTAAGGCCGCCGCTTTGCCATACTTTCGTGCTGTTTCTTCGAGGACCGTATACACGGTGCGAGCACCCATGCGCTTATTGTAGACGTGCTACGGTGTGGATTGTGTCAACGTCCACGCTTGCGAACACTTGGCGGAAAGAGCTTGAAGTAGCCGCGGATGCAGCCAGGAAAGCCGGCGAGATCGCACTGCAGTACCAGCCTGATATCGTCGCTGAGACCAAGTCCGATCATTCTCCGGTGACGCAGGCGGATCGCGAGTGCGAGCGAATGATTGCGCGCATGTTGAGCGATGCGTTTCCGGAAGATGGGATTCTGGGCGAGGAGGGCGCGCGTTCGGAGTCGCGTAGTGGACGGCGCTGGATCATCGATCCGATTGATGGAACGCGCGATTATGTGCGCGGCAACCCGCTATGGGCGAATCTCATCGCGCTGGAGGCTGAGGGCGACGTAGCCGCCGGCGTTGTGAATCTGCCGGTGCTGGGCAAGCTGTATAGCGCGAGCCGAGGCGGCGGAGCGCATCTCAACGGTTCCGGCATCCACGCTTCTTCCAAGACATCTATAGACGACTCTGTTCTATGCGTGAACGGCTTCGACAAGATGGCCAGCTCGCCGTTCCGCGGGCAACTGCTGGATTGGATGGAGCGGTTTTGGGCGGTGCGCGGGCTAGGCGGAGCAGCGGACGCGATGATGGTGGCGTCGGGGCAGGCGGAGGTCTGGATTGAGCCGGTGGCGGCGCCTTGGGACTTCGCACCGCTCAAGGTGATTCTGGAAGAGGCCGGCGCGTGCTATTTCAACGTCGACGGCGGTTCATCCATCTATGCGGGCAACGCGATTGGCTGTGCGCCAGGATTGGAGCAGGAAGTCAGGCGTTTCCTCGGGCTCACTTAAGAAACAGGCCGAGGCGCGCCATGGCTTCTTCCAAAATCGGACGGTCGGCGGCGTAACAAATTCGGACCGAACCCTCGCCGCCGGCTCCGAACGCAACGCCGGGGGCCAACCCGACTTTGGTATCGAGCAACAGCCGTTTGCAGAAATCGAACGAGTCGGAAACTCCGGCGATTTTGGGGAACAGATAGAACGCGCCATCGGGCTTGGGCACCGTGATGCCCGGCATCTTGGCGAGCGCTGCGAGGCAAAAATCGCGATTCTCCTTGAGCCGGATCAGCATTTCGGCAAGCGCTCGTTCTCCCCACAGGAGCGCTGTTTCGCCGGCGCGCTGGGTGAAGCTGGGCGCGTGTGAAACGACAAACTCGTTGAGTTGCGTGGCTCGCGCAACCAGATCGCGGCGCGCTACCAGCCAGCCCAGACGCCAGCCCGTCATGCAATACGCCTTGGAAAACGACTGTATAACCATCAGCGCATCATCGCGCGTGGCGAGCTTCAACATCGAGGGCGCGGGCGTAGTGGCGGTCGGTCCGGTGTAATTCAGCCGTTCGTAGACTTCGTCGGCCATGAGCCACAGGCCATGGCGGCGCGCGAACTCGAGCAATTGCCGCTGCTCGTCGATGGTGGCGACCCAGCCCAGGGGGTTCGAGGGCGAGGTGTAGAGCAGCAGGCGCGTTCGCGGCGTTAGGGCGGCTTCGAGCGCTCCGAAATCGATCCCGTAGCGATCGCCCATCAACGGCTGCGCAATTTCAATAGGCACGGCATTCGCCATAGCGACATTGGCCGCGCCGTTGGGCCAGGCGGGCGTTAGCACCAGCGCTTCATCGCCCGGATCGAGCACGCAACGAATGGCGAGGTGCAGCGCCTGGACTCCGGAGGCCGTGACGACGATCTCGCCGCCTGCGTCCAGCTCCACGGCGTGCAGGTCATGATAGTAGCGCGCGATTGCCTTTCGCACCGAAGGCAGGCCGGCGTTCTCGGTGTAAAACGTAAAACCGTCCGCCATGGCTTTCTGCGCGGCGCGCTTGATGAACTCGGGCGTGGGGAGGCTCGATTCGCCGAAGTAGAGCTTCAGCACGCCGTCCATGGACATCGCCATTTCGGCAATCTCACGAATGCGCGAATGCGGAACTGCGAGCGCCGAAGCGGCGACGGACGGGCTCAATTTGGTCAGCGCGCTAGACACCCTCGAAGATCGCCGATGTTGGAATGCTGAAGCCGGGAAGAACGGGATCGGTCAGCGGCTGGTCGCGCTCAAATTTCTTGGCATCGCCTACCGAGTCGAAGATGCGTACTACGCGCCGCTGCGGGTAAACTGCCCAAACGGATTTACCGCCATGGGCAAGATAGAGTTCAACCTTCGTTTCGAGGCGCGCCGCGGGCTCTGAAGAGACCACTTCGATCGCTATTTCCGGAGCGCCTTGAATCCATCCTTTGCTCCCGGGACCGGTTCGGCCAGGGAACAAGACGCTCAGATCCGGCATAAGAGCGTTATAGTCATCCACATGATACATGCTCTCGGCAAACAGCTCCGCCGGTGAATTCTGGGCCAGCCAGAGCACCAGAATCTTGGTGGTATTCTTCTTTACGACCTCGTGCGGAATGTGCCCGAAACTCATGCTGGCAATCTCGCCCCCAATCAGCTCCAGGCGTTCGCCTTCGGGCTCAGGCATCGCAATGAACTCGGGGACTGTTACCAGCGTCGTGGTTGTGCCCATGCTTTGATTGTACCTTCGACGGTTCGCCTAGCGGCGGACTCGGGCGGCGGCGCTTAGTTCTTCGATCTGCACCAGCTCAGTTGGATAGTTGCCGGTGTAGCAGGCGTAGCAGTATTGGTCTTTGGCGTCGGACACGGCCTGGCGTAGAGAGCCCAGCGAAAGGTAGGCCAGCGTGTCGGCTTCCACAAACTGGCGGATCTCCTCTATGGATTGATTGGCGGCAATCAGCTCGTTCTTGCTCGGCGTATCCACGCCATAAAAGCACGGAGAAATGGTGGGCGGACAGGAGATGCGCAGGTGCACTTCGCGCGCCCCTGCATTGCGGACCATTCGAACGATCTTACGGCTGGTTGTACCGCGCACGATGGAATCGTCCACCAAAATCACGCGCTTGCCTTCCAACTGGTGGCGCACCGGATTGAGTTTCAGCTTCACACCGAAGTCGCGAATGGCTTGCGACGGCTCGATGAAGGTGCGTCCCACGTAATGATTTCGGATCAGAGCTTGCCGGAACGGGATGTTGGATTCGGAGGCGAAGCCGATTGCCGCAGCCACTCCGGAGTCGGGCACCGGAACCACGACATCGGCAGGCACGGCGGATTCGCGCGCCAGCAGGCGGCCCAGGTTTTCGCGCGATTGTCCCACCGAGCGCCCGAATACAATGGAATCCGGCCGGGAGAAGTACACGTGCTCGAATACGCAATGTGCCGATGGCGCTGCCGGCGCGTAGCGCTCGCGCGTCAACCCCTCGGGACCGACACACACCATTTCACCGGGCTCGACGTCATTCACATAGTCGGCATTGATGAGATCGAAGGCGCAAGTTTCGGATGCGAAGACGTAGGCCGTCCCGCCTTCCGGCGACGGCATTTGTCCAAAGGCGAGCGGCCGGAATCCATGCGGGTCGCGCGCGATGATAATGCGATCTTTGGCCAGAAAGACTAATGAAAACGCGCCTTCCAATTGCAGCAGCGCTTCCCGCAATGCGCCCGCCAGAGTTCGCTCGCGCGAGCGCGCTACCAGGTGCAGGACGACTTCGGTATCGCTGGACGCCTGGAAGATGGATCCCTCGCGCTCCAGCTCGCGCTTCAATTCCGCGGCGTTGGTGATGTTGCCATTGTGCGCCACCGCGATCTGTCCCTTGTTGCAAGCCACCAAAAACGGCTGAGCGTTCAACAACACCGTATCGCCGGCTGTGGAATAACGCGTGTGGCCGATAGCCAGGTTGCCGGGCAGGCTGGCGATTTGCTCCGGCGTGAAGATATCGGCGACGTGCCCC
>Ga0302326_10003980_pt1 | contig 34509 bp, 32 predicted proteins | sample Palsa_T0_3_FD_202264 | JGI IMG/M metagenome (GOLD analysis project Ga0302326, IMG submission 202264) | Peat permafrost microbial communities from Stordalen Mire near Abisko, Sweden - Palsa_T0_3 | ecosystem: Environmental > Terrestrial > Soil > Palsa > Peat permafrost | place: Sweden: Abisko...
GGCGGCTCCATCGCCACATGGCAGAGCAGCTGCAGCATGTGGTTCTGGATCAGGTCGCGCAGCGCTCCCGCGTGATCGTAGTAGCCCGCGCGCGTGCCGATGCCGAGATCCTCCGCCGCGGTGATCTGCACGGAGTCGATGTAGTTGCGGTTCCACAGCGGCTCGAACATGCCGTTGGCGAACCGGAACGCCATCATGTTCTGCACCGTCTCCTTGCCCAGGTAGTGATCGATGCGGAAGATCTGCGCCTCGTCGAAGATCGCCAGTACCCGTCGGTTGAGCTCGCGCGCCTCCTCTAGCGTCGTGCCGAAGGGCTTCTCGATGATCAAGCGCACCTCTCCTCCCGACTCGTGGTGGGCGAGCTGGGAGCTTCCCAGCCGCTCGACGATCACCGGGAAGAAGCTGGGCGCCGTCGACAGGTAGAACGCGCGGTTCAGCGGCTCGCCAGCCTCTTTCTCGAACTCGTCCAGCACCGTGTGCAGCTCGCCGTATACGGCCTCGTCGTCGAACGTCCCAGGCACGTACTTGACGTTGTCGAGCAGGCTCGACAGTACGCTGTCGTCGGGTTTGCGCCGCGAGAAACGGCGGATCGCCTGCTCGCACTCCGCGCGGTAGTCGTCGTGCTCTTTCTCTTTGCGCGAGACACCCACCAGGTGGAAGCGCTCGGGCAGTGCGCCCTCGTGCGCGAGGTTGTACAGCGCCGGCAGCAGTTTGCGCCGGGCGAGGTCGCCCGTCGCGCCGAAGATCACCAGCGTCGTCGGCGCCACCGGCAGGCGCTCCAGGCCCGCCGTCAGCGGGTTCTCCGGCACGGCCTGCGGCGTCGGCTGGCCAGCCGTGGCCGCCACCGTCAGCTGCCTCCGCGCCGCGGGCCCGTCGTATTCGCCGCCGCCCGTCGGGCGCCGGCGCCCGACCCGACGGCCTTGCTGGCCGTGGGTGGCGCGTTGGCGGCCGTGCTCCGTGCTTTCGCGCCCGCGCCGCGCGCCCCGCCGTCCGTCTTCGCGGCGGCGCTCGGCGCGCCACCGGCGGCGGCCGGCGCGCTCTTGACCGCATGCCCGCCGAACTGGTTGCGCAGCGCGGCCAGCACCCTGTCGGAGAAGTCGCCGTTGCCGCGCGAGCGAAAGCGCGCGTACAGCGACGCGGTGATCACAGGCGTCGGCACGTCGTGGGCGGTCGCGTCCTCGATCGTCCAGCGTCCCTCGCCGGAATCCTCCGTGTAGCCCTCGATCGCCTGCAGCTCGTTGCCGTCCGATTCGAACGCGCGCGCGGCCAGTTCACACAGCCACGAGCGCACCACCGAGCCCTGACCCCACAGGTGCGCGATCTTCGCGTTGTCCAGCTCGTACTCGCATTTGTCGAACACGTCGAAGCCCTCGGCGTATGCCTGCATCAGGCCGTACTCGACGCCGTTGTGCACCATCTTCACGTAGTGGCCGGCGCCGGAGGAGCCGAAGCGCAGCCAGCCGCGCGGGCCGATCGCCGCGCGACTCTGCTTGTTCGTCTGTGGCGCCAGCACGTCGAGGATCGGCGACAGGCGCTTGACCGCTTTCGGCGGCCCGCCGACCATCATGCAGTAGCCCACTTCCAGACCCCACACGCCGCCGGAGACGCCGACGTCGACATATTCGATGCCGCTGCGTTTCAGTTCCGCCGAGCGGCGCTTGTCGTCCGTCCACTTCGAGTTGCCGCCGTCGACGATCGTGTCGCCGCGCTCGAGCAGCTTCGCGAGCTTGTCGACCGTCTCCTGCGTGGGGGCGCCGGCCGGGACCATGATCCACACGATCCGCGGCGCCTGCAGCTGCTTGACCAGATCCTTCAGCGAGCTCGCGCCCGCCGCGCCGTTCTTGACAGCCTGCTTGACCGCCTTCTCGTCGAAGTCGAACGCCACCACCTCGTGCTCGGAGTCGCGGCGGATGCGGTGCACCATGTTGCCGCCCATCTTGCCCAACCCGACAAAACCGATCTGCGTCATGCCTGCTCCTCGCGCTCGTTCATGTCGGGATCGTAGTGACCGCCGCACTGGTATAGGTTTCCGGTGTCGGTCCTTGTCCTCTGTGCCAGCGCGCGCGAAGACCGGCGAGCGCGACCGGCATACGGGCGAAGCCGAGATCGTCCGTCGACAGCAACACACCGTGAGTCCAGATCCAACCCATCAGCGGCCCGACCGCAACCTCGCGCTCGAGCTCGTGCGCGTGACCGAGGCCGCCGCGCTGGCAGCCGCGCCGCTGGTCGGCAGGGGCGACAAGGAGGCCGCCGACCAGGCCGCCGTCGACGGCATGCACTACATGCTGCAGTCGGTGCAGATGGACGGCGTCGTGGTGATCGGCGAGGGCGAGAAGGACGAGGCGCCGATGCTGGCCAACGGCGAGCAGATCGGCGACGGCTCCCCGCCGCAGGTTGACATCGCCGTCGACCCGCTCGAGGGCACCACGCTGGCCGCTCACGGCATGCCCAGCGCGCTCGCCGTGATCGCGCTGTCCGGGCGCGGGACGATGTTCGACCCGGGGCCGTGCGTGTACATGGAAAAGATGGCCGGCGCCCCCGACATCGCCGACCTGCTCGACCTCGACCGCCCGCTCGGCGAGACCGTCAAGCTGATCGCCGAGCGCCGCGGCTGCCCGGTGGGCGACGTGATCGTCGTCGTGCTCGACCGTCCCCGCCACGAGCAGGGGATCGCCGCCATCCGCGACGCCGGCGCGCGCGTGCGCCTGATCGCGCACGGCGACGTGTCCGCCACGCTGCTCGCCGTCACCGAGCGCTCGCCGGTCGATCTGCTGTGGGGAATCGGCGGCACGCCCGAGGGCGTGATCTCCGCATGCGCCGTCAAGTGCGTCGGCGGGCAGCTGCTCGGCCGACTGTGGCCGCGCGACGATGCAGAGCGCACAGCTGCGCGAGAGGCCGGCTATGAGATCGAGCGCGTGCTCGACCGCGACGACCTCGTCGCCGGCGAGGACGCGTTCTTCTCGGCCACCGGCATCACCGACGGCGACGTGCTGCAGGGCGTGCGCTATCCCAGCGCCGGCGGCGCCACCACCGAATCACTGGTCACACGCTCGCGCTCGGGGACGATCAGGCGCATCCGCGCCACGCACGATCGCGCCAAGCTGCGCGCCGTCGCCGGCGAGCACTACTGACCTCCGTCGAAGCGTCCCACCCGCGACTTCGCGAGATCCAGGCGGGCGAGCGAGCGCAGGAAGCCGTAGGTCACGATCACATGGATGCGCGACTGCGTGGCGTTGTAAAGACGGCGGCTGAGTTTTGACGCGATCGACGGGTAGAAGTTCGCCACCTCGACCTCCACATGCAGGCGGACTGACCGCGGGTCAACGCCGGGCTGCCTGAGCACTTCGATCTGCAGGTAGCCGCGCCCGTTGCGCCCGTACCGTCTGGACACCAGCAGCCCGCGGGCGATGCGCCAGCGGACGAGACCGCGCGTGGCGTCCATCTTGTATTCGGGCGCTTGAAAGGTGAGCAGCTTCAGCGCCGGGGCGACCAGCACGACCGATCGCTCGTCATCGGAGTAGTGGACATGAACCAGCCCCAGCGTCACGCGGGCGAGAAAGCGCCAGTAGGTGCGCGCCAGGCGCTCGAGGTACTCGGGGGTCCACATCTCCCGCAGGACCGCCTCCTCGATCACCAGGTCGGCCTTCTGCACCGAGCGCACGGCCCCGGTGTCGCGGTCGAGCGTGGTCGCGTCACCCAGGTCCGTCACGCGTGCGCGCTCCGCGCCGTCGGGCTGCGCAGAGCGCGCGCGCCGGCCGCGCATCAGGCTGCTGGCCAGCCCCGCGAACAACGTGCCGACCACGGCGATCGCGATCCAGACACCGGTCATGTCGGCTTCGAGCTTGCCACGGGAGCCCCAGGCTACCCCCGGCGCGGGCGACGCGCCCAAGCCTTGAGCATCCCCGCGCGGGCTGGTAGCGTGAATGTCGTGCCGCTGCGTGGGTAGCGTGCAGGTGATCCGGTGAAAGGTCGTAGAGCTCTGCGAACACTGCTTCCCTGTGCAGTTGCTCTTCTCGGCACCGGCTCGCTCGCGGGCTGCAGCGGAGACACGGCGAGTTCCTCCAAGGAAGCGCAGTCGAGCGCGGCGCAGATCGAACACAGCGAAGAAGTGGCTGAAAAACAGGCGGAAGCTCAGGAACTCGCGAAAGACCGCGAACTGCTCACGTCGATAGAAGCGGGAAACCAGGAAGAAGTGGCGGAGGCGAAGGCCAAGAAGATCGAAGCGGCCGCCAAGGCGCGGGCGAAGAAGAAAGAAGAACAGGCGGCCAAGAAAGCCAAGGAGAAAGAAAAGGCGGCCGAAGCGAACGCGAAGAAGCGGGAAGAAGCCTACGAAGCGCAGGCCAAGCGCAAAAGGGAAGCAACCCGCCAGCGCGAAGCGGACGAACGCAAGGAAGCGGAAAGGAAGGCCGCGGGCACAGTGAACACCAGGCCGTCGACGAACGTGGAAACCGCGCCCGCGCGCTCGCTACAGGGAAAGACGCCGAGCGGGGCGCACGGCTGAGCGATGGATCTTCGCGCCAACAGTGCGGGCGCCCGCACGCGTGGCGGCGCCGTGACGCGGACCCTGCTGGTGGCGCTCGCGATGGCGCTCGCCTGCTCGCTCGTCGCCTGTGGTGGTGGCGGCTCGGGGAAGTCCGCGTCCAGCGGCAAGTCCGCCGCCAAGGGCAAGGAAGCGGGAGAAGAAACCGCGGAAGCCTCCACCACCGGCGAAGACGAAGAAGAACCCGGGCAGGCTGCGCGCGAGAAGCAGGAAGCGGCGGCCAAGGCCAGGTTTGAAGCCGAAGCTAAGAAGGAGCGCGAACAAGCCAAGAAGCGAGCCGCCTCCTCGAGCACCTCCACCAAGAAGGGGAGTAAGGGCTCCAAACGGCGAAAGAAACGCTCGAAGTCCAAGAACGGCTCCGGGAAAAAGGAACGCAAGTCGAAGAAGAACGCCAGCACTCAGAACACCGCCGCCGAAGAAGCGGCCCGCAAGAAGTTCGCCGAAGAAGAAGCGTCCGAACAGAAGTCGTTCAAGCGACTCGAAAAAAGCGACGCCAGGTAACGCCGCGGCGGTAGGCGGGATCGAGCGTCGGCGTGCGGTCGCGTCCTGCCTTCCTGCTATTCAACGTGCGTGCCTGCCGATCGCTCCGAGCACCCCGCCCCCCGCGCTCGGCCGCTCGCCGACCTGCCCGGTGAGGCGCTGCTTGCGCGTGAGCAGGATCTCGCCAGGCGCTGGGCGATCGCTTTGATCGCCGCGCGGCCTCTGGCGGAGGTCGGCGAGATGTCCCTCCAGGCGCTCGCCCGCGACGCGCCGTCGCTGTGCGCGCAGCTGATCAGGGCCGTGCAGTCAGACGGCGAGCTGGATCGTCTGACGGGCCGCGGCGCCGAGACGGGGCGCGACACGTCCGCGCCCGTCCGTCGCCTCGCTGCGATCGCCGGCGCGCACGGTCCGGCTGCAGTCGTCGATGCTGTGGAGGCGTTGCGCGGCGTGCTGTGGGAGGCGCTGTGCGAGCAGCTCGGCTCGCCGGTCACCGATCGCGCGTCTGCGCGACTGCTGGCGGACGCCTGCGATCGCCTCGCCCATGTGTGCGCGGCCGCGCTCGCCGTCGCGCTCGACGCGATGTCCGCCACCGCGCTCGAGCAAACGGATGCGGCGCCCGACGCTCCCCGACCGCCGCCGCGAGCCTTCGCGGAGAGCTTGCAGCCGGTGGGCGTCGGCGCGGTCATCGTCGACGAGTTGATGGGCGAGCCCGCCCAGCCCTCGGCCGTTGCGATCGAGGTCCACGACCAGCGGCGCGAGGAAGGACCGGCGGCCTGGATCCGGTCGATCGGCGCCCAGCTCGAGCGCTTCGAGCGCGACGAGCGGCCCTTTGCGGTGCTGCTGGTCGAGCTCGCGAACATCGAGCGCCTGCGCCGCGAGGCGCTCCCCGAGGAGCTCTCGCAGCTGGCCGAGCAGGTCGAGCAGGCGCTCGCGGCGACGCTTGGCGAGCTGTCGGGCTCGCTCACGCGCGAGCGCCCCGGCAGGTGCTGGGTGCTGGCGCCCCACACGGACACCGCCGGCGCCGCCCTGCTCGTGCACCACATCACGCGCGCGGTCGCCTCCGGCGCCAGCTATCGCGCGCAACCGGTCGCGGTTGCCGTCGGGACAGCGGTGTGTCCCCGCGACGGGCGCGAGGCCTCGGCGCTGGCTGCGCACGCGGACGTGGGCCTGTACGCCTCCCACGCGGCGCTGCGCGCACCCGCCGGGCGCCCGTCGGCGCAGGTGGACGAGTCAGCGTAGGAGCTCAGCCCGCGAGTGCCCCGCCGGAGGCGGCGGCGGTTTCCGAGCCGGGCGGCAGGCCCAGGGTGGGTGTGTTGGCGGTCTTGCCGACGATGTGGGTGGCGATCCTGACCGTTTCGGTGATGCCGAGCGCTTGCGCCGCGCCCGCCGTCAGGTCCCAGTCAACGCCGTGGCTGTAGGGGCCGCGATCGAGCACCGGCACGGTCAGGCTGCGGCCCTCATAGGTGACGTTCACGAGCGTGCCGCACGCGAGCGTGCGGTTGGCCACGCCCACCACCGCCGGAGTCAGCGTCTGGCCACACGCGGTCTGCTTGCCGAAGAAGCCCGGGCCAAACCAGGTCGCGACCCCGCTCGCGCGCACCTTCGCCGGCGTCGAGTTAGCCGGCGCCGATGAGCTGGCTGTCGCTCCGCCGGTGTCGGCGAACGCGCTCACGGCCGGGCTCGCGACCGACGCAGTTCCCGCCAACAGGGCGAGCACGGCCACGGTTGTCTTGAAGTTCGCACGCATCGTCTCTCACGCCTACGGGGTCAGCTGACGGGCTCGCGCGGCACTCGGGTGCAGCGCTACGGCCCCTGCGGACCGATTCGCCCCAGCGGATCCTACGATCCGCATTGGGTCCCCCGCCTACCTCGACCGGAGTCGAGACAGCTCGGCGTTGGGCGGCAGTATACAGACGCTCACGACAGCGGCAGGCGCGAGAGCATGTCCTTGAGCAGGCGCTCTCCCGTCGACAGTCCCGCCTTCGCCAGCTCGCCGATGATCTCCGCTGCCGACGCCACCAGCTCGGGTCCTCCCGGCGGCTGCACCGACCCACTCGCGCGCTCTCCCTCGCACTCGAAGCCCTGCCTCGGGACCGGCTCGCGCGGGGTGCTCGAGCCGGCGATGGCGCGTGCTGGCGCGGGTTTCCGACGGGCGCGCGTCGTCTTCTGCGCCCTCGCTGCCGGCCGGCCGTTGGAGCGCGCAGGCGTGGGCTTGCCCGCGGCGGGGGTGGGCTTGGCGGCGGCCGCCGCCGGCTTGCCGGCAGCGGGTCTCGACTTGCTCGCTGCGGGCGCCGGTTTGGCGGCGGCGGGGGCGAGCTCGGCGGCGCTCGCCCTGGCGGTTGCTCTGCGTGCCGCCGCCCGGCGCGGGCTCGAGCGTTGCGGGCGCGTGCGCGGGAGGTTCGCGAGCACTCCCTGGCTCTCGCGCGGCTCGCTGTCTTTGGGCGCGCTCACGCCGACATCATTGCTTAACGCGGCACGCCCGACACGCCCGCCTCGGGCGTGCCGGAATTCGCCGATGGCGAGCACGACGCGTTAGGATGGGGTCCTGCAGTACCGACCGGATCTGTAACGTCGGCAGGGTGCAACCGTATGTCCGGCGGTGTCGCCGTTCTCGGCAATAATCCTGGGACGGGGCTCCTGTCGCGTTCGGATTGTCGATCGATGGAAGAAATGGAAACACGAATGTCAGTAGTCGAGCTGCAGGAGCTGGATGAGGTCAAGGGCCTGCTGGCCAAGGGACAGCAGGTGGGGGTGCTCTCCTACGCGGAGATAACCAGGGCGATGTCCGAGCTCGATCTCGACGAGTCGGACGTCGAAGAGCTGCACGGCTTCCTCGAGCGCTCGGAAATCGAGCTCGTCGAGGACATCGATCCGGCGATCGCCGCCTCCGCCCAGCTCGAGCGCGCGCCCGACAAGCGCAGCCGGCGCAAAGCGAAAACGACGCTCGACCTCAAGCCGGACATGACGACCGACTCGCTGCAGCTGTTCCTCAAGGACATCGGCAAGGTGCGCCTGCTGACCGCCCAGGAGGAGGTCGACCTGGCCAAGCGGATCGAGCGTGGAGACCTCGACGCCAAGCAGAAGATGGTCGAGTCCAACCTGCGGCTGGTGGTGTCGATCGCAAAGAACTACCGCAACCAGGGGCTTCCGTTCCTCGACCTGATCCAGGAGGGCACGCTCGGCCTCGTGCGTGCGGCCGAGAAGTTCGACTACCGCAAGGGCTTCAAGTTCTCCACCTACGCCACGTGGTGGATCCGCCAGGCGATCGCACGCGCGCTCGCCGACAAGGCACGCACGATCCGCATCCCCGTGCACGTTGTGGAGAAGCTCAACAAGATCGGGCGGGCCGAGCGCAAGCTCGTGACCGAGCTGGGACGCGAGCCGACCGCCGATGAGATCGCAGAGGTGACCGGCATCGACCCCGAGGAGGTCGACTCGATCAAGCGCTCGGCGCAGGCGCCAGTCTCGCTGGAGAAGCCCGTAGGCGACGAGGAGGAGTCTGAGTTTGGCCAGTTCATCGCGGACGAGCGCGCCGAGTCGCCGTACGAGCGCGCCGCCGAGATCCTCACCAAGGAGGCGCTGCGCGAGGCGCTCGAGAACCTCTCCTACCGCGAACGGCGCGTGCTCGAGCTGCGCTACGGGCTCGGCGGCGAGCATCCGCGCACGCTCGACGAGGTCGGGCGCACGTTCAACGTCACCCGCGAGCGCATCCGCCAGATCGAGAACCAGTCACTGAAGAAGCTGCAGTCCCTGGCGGAGGCGCAGAAGCTCCGCGACGTCGCCTGAGCGATCGGTCCGTCCACGGCGTCTGGCGCTATTCAAGCCCCGCGCGCCGGCTGCCGATCAGGGGGCATGTTCGATGTCAAGGCTGCCCTTCGTGAGCTCGTCGAGAAGGAGGGCTCCGATCTGCACCTGAAGGTTGACTCGGCGCCTCTCTACCGCGTGCACGGCGAGCTGACGCTCGACGAGAGCGCCCCGCAGCTGAGCGCCGAGGACACCGAGGGATCGCTGCGGACGCTGCTCACCGACGACACCAAGCTCGGGGAGTTCGCCCACGAGCACGAGGTCGACTTCTCCTTCGAAATTCCCGACGTCGCGCGCTACAGGATCAACGCCTTCCAGCAGCGCGGGGTGATCTCGCTGGCCTGCCGTGCGATCCCCCACCGCATCAGCACGATCGAGGAGCTCGCGCTGCCGCCGGTCGTGAGCGAACTCGCTGAAGAGGAGCGCGGGATCGTGCTGCTCACGGGCACCACCGGGTCGGGAAAGTCGACCACGCTGGCGGCGATGATCGATCACATGAACCACACGTTCAGCAAGCACATCGTCACGATCGAGGACCCCATCGAGTTCGTCCACCGTGACCTGCGCTGCGTTATCAACCAGCGCGAGGTAGGCATGGACACAGCCTCCTTCAAGCGCGCCCTGCGCAGGGTGCTGCGCCAGGACCCGGACGTGATCCTCGTCGGCGAGATGCGCGACGAGGAGACCGTGCAGACGGCGCTGTCCGCCGCCGAGACCGGTCACCTCGTGCTCTCGACGATCCACACCGTCGACGCCACCGAGTCGATCAACCGCATGCTCGACTTCTTCCCGCCGCATCAGCACGCGCAGGCGCGCAGCATGATCGCCGGCACCGTCAAGGGCGTGATCTCCCAGCGCCTTGTGCCGGGTGCCGACGGCGGGCGCGTGGCGGTGTGCGAGATCCTGCGCATGACCGGACGCGTGCGCGACATGATCGTCGACCCCGATCAGACGGGCAAGCTGGTCGAGGTGATCACCTCCGGCGGCTACTACGGCATGCAGACCTTCGACCAGGCTCTGTTCGGCCACGTCAAGGCCGGGCGTGTGACCTTCGAGGACGCGATGCGCGTCGCGTCCAGTCCGCACGACTTCAAGCTCTTGATGCAGGCCGAGGGGCGCACGGGCACGACGATGGACGACGTCGCCGTCGCAGAGGCCAACCGCGCGTCGGAATCGAAACCGACGCTCAGCGCGGCCTAGCAGTACTTCATTTGGTAAAGTAAAGGCCGGAATGGCCGTCGATGAAACATGCCCGGTGTGCATGACCGCCGAGATCGTCTGCGGCAAGTGGACGTTGTTGCTCGTGCGGGAGCTGTCCGAGGGCTGCTCGCGTTTCTGTGAGCTCGAACGCTCGCTCGCGGGCATCAGTCCCCGTACGCTGTCGCTGCGCCTGCGCGCGCTGGAGGAGCAGGGGATAGTCGAGCGCCACACCTTCCCGGAGGTGCCTCCGCGCGTCGAGTACGCGCTGACCGCCAAGGGGCGCGCGCTGCTGCCGATCATCGATGACATGCGCACCTACGGCGAAGATTGGCTGCGCGCCGAGTGCGAGGAGCGCGCGCAGCAACCGACGAGCGCCGAACAAGCGCTCGCCATCGCGTAGGCCCACCGCCGTAGCGGCATTAAGTGGGGGATATGATTGCACCGTGAAGATCGTCGCGATGTTGCAGACCTACAACGAGCAACGCTTCATCGGTGACTGCCTCGATCATCTCTCCGAGCACGGCATCTGCGCATATCTGGTCGACAACGAATCGACCGACGACACGGTCGCGATAGCCGAGCGCCGGCTCGGAAAGAGCCTGATCGGCATAGAGACGCTGGAACGGGACGGTCACTTCGCGCTGCGCAGCCAGCTGCGGCGCAAGGAGGAGCTCGCGCAGAGCCTGGACGCCGACTGGCTGATTCACCTCGACGCCGACGAATTCCGTGTCTCACCAGATCGCGGGCGCTCGCTCGCGCAGGCGATCGCCGAGATCGACGAGGCGGGATTCAACGCGATCAACTTCCTCGAGTTCACCTTCGTGCCCACGCGCGAGGCGCCCGATCACGACCACCCCGATTACCTGAAGACGATGCGCTCCTATTACCCGGTACTGCCGCGGTTTCCAAATCGGCTCAATGCCTGGAAGCGCCAGGATGGGCCCGTCGAATTGACCTACTCCGGCGGCCACACGGTGCGCTTCCCCGGCCTGCGCATGGCGCCGCGCTCGATGTACGCGCGCCATTACCTGTTTCTCAGCTTGCAGTACGCCTCTCGCAAGTTCGGCCCGCAGCGCTACGCGCCCGAGGAGATCGAGAGCGGCTGGCACCGCTGGCGCGCGCGTCAGACCCCGGCCACGATCGAGCTTCCATCCGAGCGCGAGCTGCGCACATACACCGCCGACCACCTGCTCGACCCATCCGACCCGTACACGAGCCCCGCACAGCTGCTCGGGGGCTCCTCGGTCGAGCGTTTGGCCGCTCAGCGGCGCTGGCTGCGCCACCATTCCGCTCGCTGGCTCAGGCGTGCGAAGATAGGCAAGCGGCTGCCCGCGCAGGCGTCGAGCGGATCGACCGACAGCTAGCCGCGATCGTCCCACGGTCGCCCCGCGGCCCGGCGCGTAGCCTGCAAGACGGTGTGCGCCCGGCAGGAGCGCGCCCGCCCAGGGCGAAGTCAGCGGACCATGCGTTCGCTCGAGCTGACAGCGGCGGTCACCGACTTCGTCGAGGCTGCCGCCGCACAACTGCAGGCCGAAGTCGCCTGCGGCGCGGAGGTCGCGTTCGAGCTCGAGGGCCAGCGGGCGGGCAGAAGAGGCGCCGCTCGCGCGGGCGGCTCGGTGCTCTACGCCTATCGAGCGCTGACCGACAGGTTCATCGGTGAGCGCTCGGCGACGCTGGCGCGGCTGCCGAGCTACGGCGAGCTTGCGGGGTTGCTCGAGGGCTTCGGCGGGCTCGAGCGCTACCTGGCGAGCGTCGGCGCCGATCCCTCGCGCGGCGAGGTGCGCGCTCGCGTGCGCATCGCGATCACGGCGCTGCTCTGCGATGTGTTCGAGGAGCAGAGCGATTTCCAGTTGCACCCCGAGCGGCTGCGCGCGGCGCGGGAGCGGCTCGAGAGCTCGGCGCTCGCCGACGGCTGCGAGACGACGATCGTGGCAACGCTGCACGGGATCGCGATCGGCTCCACCGAGCTGGCGCTGACGAAGAGCCTGGTGATAGTCCAGCCGCACGCCCTCGAAGGGCTGCCCGAAGAGGCTCTCACGGCCGGCGGCACGGGCCGCCACGACCATTTGATCGTCGCGCTGGCCGCCGGCGAGGACGAGCCGAGCCAGGCGATCGCCCGTGGCTGTGAGGTGCTGAGAGAGCTGCTGCGGGCGCTACGGCTGTTCGGTGACGGTCGCGTGACGCTTGGCACGCTCGCTTGGGCTCGCGTCGCCGGCGGCAGATGGCGGACGCTCGCGCTCGGCACCGGCGGTCGCCCCCACGGCATGCTGGTGGTGACCGCGGAGCAGGAGGACGAGCTCCGCGCGTTCTGCAACCTCGTCTCGCGCCGCGCCCCGCACGCCAACGAGGTCGCCTGGGCGCTGCGGCGCTTCGAGCTCGGCTGCGAGCGAGAGAGCCCAATGGAAGGTCTCACCGACCATCTGCTCGCGCTGCGTGCGCTGCTCGAGCCCGAGGGGCCGGCGAGCGGTCAGCTCGCCGGGCGTCTGGCGGCGCTGTGCGCCATGGCCGAGCAGCGGATGGCTTTGACCGAGCGCACGCTCGCGGCGCTGGCGCTCGAGCGGGACGTCGTCAGCGGCGGCGCGGCGCACCCCGACCCCGAGCGCCGGCCGGACCCCGCCCGGCCAGCGGGCCAGCTCGAGCTGGCGAGGGACATGGCCGATCACCTGCGCGCGCTGCTGCGGGATGTGATCTGCGGTCATCTGGGCACCGACCTCGTCGGCTTTGCCGAGGAGATCTTGCTCGCGAGCGCGCAGCCGTCCGATGACGAGGCCGCGCCAGCGCCGTCAGTCGAAGAGGCACTCGGCGATCCGAGCCAGGCCTCGGAGATCCTGGACATCTTCATCTAGGTGCGCCACTAGCGTCGGCGGGCGAGCGCCCCACGCGCCCGACAGCCGCGCGACCGTCTCGCGGTCACGGCGGGCGAGCACGTCGAAGTCCGCCAGATTGGCCGCCACGCGGGATGCGAGCCGCTCGCCGAGTGCGGGCGTGAGCAACTCGCCGGCCGCCCGTGCACCGACACCGTGCAGGCCGTACGAGTGCACACGGTTGACGATCAGCTCGCCCACCGACAGCCCACTCGCGGCCAGCCGCTCGAGCAGGAAGCTCGCCTCGCGCGCGGGCTCCGGCTCGGGTGAGGTGACGATCAGGAACGTCGTGCCCGGGTCGCGCAGCAGCGCCCCCACGCTGCGCGTGCGCTCGCCGAAGCCCTCGATCACTCCCGACAGCGAGCGGAAGAAGCGCGAGAGCTCGCCCAGCATGTCCACGCCCGTCACGCGCGCGAAGATCGCAAACACCAGCGCCGTGCCGCGTCCGAACACCCGTGCGGTCAGGCCGCCGGGCTTCAGGAAGACCTGCAGCGCGCGTCCTTCCAGGAAGCCGAGCATGCGGCCGGGCGCGTCGATGAAGTCCAGCGCGTTACGCGACGGCGGCGTGTCGAGCACGATCGCGTCGAAGTCGTGCTCCTCGTGCAGCTCGTACAGCTTTGCGATCGCGCTCAACTCGTGCGAGCCTGCGACCGCGCTCGACAGCTCGCGGTAGACGGGGTTCGCCAGGATCTCCTCGCGCGCGCGCTCATCCGGCGCCAGGCGCACGATCAGCTCGTCGAACGTCCGCTTCGCGTCCAGCATCATCGCCCACAGCTCTCCCTCGACCGCCACGCCCTGCTCGCGCAGCAGCTCCGGTGCGATCCGCCGGGGCTCGGAGGGCAGCTCCGCCAAGCCCAGCGCTGAGGCCAGGCGTTTGGCCGGGTCGATCGTCACCACCGCGACCTTCTCGCCGCGCTGCGCCAGCCCCAGCGCGAGCGCCGCCGCCGTCGTCGTCTTGCCGACGCCGCCCGCGCCCACGCACACCAGCACGCGCGCGCGGCTCACGCGCGAGGCGAATGAGTCCCCGCCCGCTCCGTGGCCGCCCGCCCGATGCTCGCTCGCCCCGCCCTCGGCGCCGGCGCTACTCGTGTCGACCATCCCGGGATCGTAGTTCCCGTGCAGGAATCGCCCCGCGGCATGCGAATACCCACCGGAGGGTTTCCAGCAACCGAGTATCGGAGCCACCGTGCAAGGCAAGGCCAAGGTCATCGCGTTCGCAAACCAGAAGGGCGGCGTGGCCAAGACGACGACGACGCTCAACCTCGCCGCCGCGTTCGCGGAGGAGGGCCACCGCGTCCTGTGCGTGGACATGGACCCCCAGGGGAACCTGACGATGTCCCAGGGGATCGATCCGGACACGCTGGAGAAATCGATGTACGACGTGCTTGTCCACAAGGTCTCGATCCGCGAGGTCATCCGCAAGCGCGAGATCGACGTGGCGTGCGCGTCGATCGACCTCGCCGGCGCGGAGATCGCGATGTCGACGATGATCGGCCGCGAGCGCTCGCTGCAGAAGGCGTTCGAGCCGATCCTCGAGGACTACGACTTCATCTGCATCGACACCCCGCCGAGCCTGGGGCTGCTGACGATCAACGCGCTGACGGCCTCCGACAAGGTGATCGTCCCCGTGCAGTGCGAGTATCTGTCGATGCGTGGGCTCATCCAGCTTCAGAACACGCTCGCGATGATCCGCGAGAACCTCAATCCCGGCGTTGACATCGAGGGTATCCTGCCGACGTTGGTGGATTCGCGCACGATCCACGCGAAGGAGGCGATCGAGATCCTCGAGGAAAACTTCGGCGACCGCGTGTTCGCGTCGCGCATCCGCAAGACCGTCCGTTTCGCCGAGGCGCCCGTCAAGGGCATGTCAGTGCTCAAGTACGAGCCCGACGGCGTCGCCGCCCAGTCCTATCGCCAACTCGCGCAGGAGGTACTGACCAATGGCCAACGCTAAACGCGCGAGTATGCGTGAAGGGCCTCTGGCGGCGCTTTTCCGCAAGACCGAAGAGGCGGAGGAGTCGCAGGAGCGCCCGCGGTCGACTTCCCACGACGGCGCCGACGGACCGCCGGTCCACCCCCGCGAGAGCGGGCTGCCACACCCGGCCCTGAGCGCCTCGACGCTGGCGCCGCCGGCCGAGGAGCTGCGCATCCCTTCCCCGCAGGAGCGTCTGCGCCACGCGTTCTCCTCGGAGATTCCCGAGAATGTGATGGATCAACCGGCGGCGAAGAGCCGTCACGAGCCGGCGCTCGCCAGCCGCGAGACAATCGACGACTATGCGCATGGGCAGGGGCTGCCCTCGAGTCGCTCGGCGACGGTCGGCCAGCCGGTGATCCGCGTCGTCGGCGTCGGTGGCGCTGGCGTCAACGCGGTCAACCGCATGGTCGAGGCGGAGGTCGAGGGCATCGAGTTCGTCGCCGTCAACACCGACATGCAGTCGCTACAGCAGTCGACCGCCGACATCACGCTGCACATCGGCGCCGAGCTCACGCGCGGCCTGGGCTCGGGCTCGGACGCGAACGTCGGTCGGCAGGCGGCGATGGAGGACTACGACCGCATGAAGGCGTTGCTGAAGGGCTCGGACATGATCTTCATCGCCGCCGGAGCCGGCGGCGGCACCGGCACCGGCGCGGCGCCCGTCGTGGCGCGCATCTCGCGCGAAATCGGAGCGCTGACGGTCGCGATCGTGACCAAGCCGTTCGGCTTCGAGGGCACGCGCCGCGGTGAGCAGGCCGAGCGCGGCGTCGGCGCGCTGGCCGATGAGGTCGACACGCTGATCGTGGTTCCCAATGACAGGCTGCTGGGCGTGCTCGACAAGCAGACGGCGATGGTCGAGGCGTTCCGCGTGGCCGACGACGTATTGCGCCAGGGCGTGCAGGGCATATCCGACCTCGTCACCCTCCCCGGCCTGATCAACCTCGACTTCGCGGACGTGCGCACGATCATGAGCGAGGCCGGCAACGCGCTGCTGGGGATCGGCATGGGCGTGGGCGAGAACCGAGCGACCGAGGCCGCGCTGCAGGCGGTGTCCTCGCCGCTGTTGGAAACCTCGATGGAGGGCGCGCGTTCGATCCTGCTGTCGATAACCGGCGGAGCCAACCTGTCTCTGTGGGAGGTCAACGAGGCCGCCAAGTCGGTCTCCGAGGCGGCTCACCCGGATGCCAACATCATCTTCGGCGCGATGGTCGACGAGAAGCTCGACGATCAGGTGTGGGTCACCGTCGTCGCGACCGGCTACGGCGACGAGGGCAGGCGCAAGAGCGTCAGCCGCTTCAAAGAGCCCGCCACCGGCGAGGTCAGAGCTCAGCGCGCGGGAGTCGCGCGCCCGGCACGCGATCGCCAGGACAGCGGCCAGCGCCGCGGCGGCCTGTCCGTCGACGAGTTGGACGTACCGGAGTTCCTCCCCAACTTCTGAGAGCCGTCGGCGCTTCCTCACGCGCCGCTGTGGTATCGCTCTGCAATGGGCGCAGCCGATAAGGGGGTCGTCGCCGCCGGGCATCCGCTGACGGCGCGGGCGGGCGCGCAGGTGCTGCGCGAAGGCGGCAACGCCGTGGACGCGGCCGTCGCGGCGATGCTGGTGTCGTTCGCGGCCGAGCCGCTGCTGACGGGCCTGGGTGCGGGGGGATACCTGCTGGTGGCTGGCGGCGGGGTGTCGCCCAGCTTGCTGGACTTCTTCGTGCAGGCGCCCGGCCGCGCGGGCGACGGCTCGCAGGTCGAGCTGAACGCGATCGACGTGTCCTTCGGCGACGCCGAGCAGGTGTTCTACATCGGGCCCGCGTCGTGCGGCGTGTACGGCGTGCCGGCGGGCGTGTGCGAGGCGGCGCGCCGGTGGGGGACGATCCCGCTCGACCAGCTCGCGGCGCCCGCGGCGGCGCTCGCGCGCGAGGGGGTGGCGCTGAACGCCGGGCAGGCGTACGTGGCGGAGATCCTCGTCGATCTGCTGACCTCCACGCCCGAGTGCGCCGCGCTGTGGGCGCCCGAGGGCAGCCTCCTGCGCGAGGGCGGCGTGCTGCGCAACCCCGAGCTGGCGGACGCGCTGCTGCGCCTGGCGCGCGAGGGCGCCGAGCCCTTCTACAGGGGGGACATCGCGACGGCGGTGTGCGAGTGGCTGAGCGAGCGCGGCGGAGCGCTGCGCGGCGAGGACCTGGCCGGCTATGAGGCGATCGAGCGCGAGCCGATCGAGATCGCCTACCGCGACCGTCAGATCCTGACCAATCCTCCGCCGTCGGCCGGCGGCACGCTACTCGCGTACGCGCTCGCGCTGCTCGACCGCGGACCTTCGCCGCCGACGCTCGGCTCGGTCGTCGATGCGATGGCAGCCGCCCAGTCCGAGCGCACGCCCGAGTTCGTCGAAGGGCTCGACCAGGAGGGGTTCCTCGAGCGCTTCCTCGCCTCGCGCCTGGGCTCGACGACGCACATCTCGGTAATCGACGCGCACGGGTGCGCCTGCAGCGCTACGTGCACCAACGGCGAGGGCTCCGGGGTCGTGGTCCCGGGCACGGGCATGCACATCAACAACGTGATGGGCGAGGAGGACCTCAACCCGCTGGGCTTTCACCTGCATCCACCGGGACGGCGGATGCCGAGCATGATGGCGCCGTCGGTGGTGATGCGCGACGGCGAGGTCGAGCTGGTGCTCGGCAGCGCCGGCTCGAATCGGATCCGCTCGGCGATCCTACAGACGATCGTCGGCGTCGTCGACCATGGCATGTCCGTGCGCGAGGCGGTGCAGGCCCCGCGCGTGCACTTCGAGGACGGCGTCGTCTTCGCCGAGCCGGGGATCGACCTGCGGGAGCTACGCGAGGATGCCCGCATCGTCCGCTTCGGTGCTCTCAACCTGTTCTTCGGCGGCGTCCAGGCGGCGCTGCGGCGGGGCTCGGAGGTGACCGGGGCGGGCGATCCCCGACGTGGCGGCGTGGCGGTCGGCGCGTGAGGGCCGCGGCTACGCTGCTCGCCGCGGCGGTCTTGCTCGCCGCCTGCGGGGGCGTGACGGCACCCGACCTGTTCATCGTGGACCGCACCGGCTCAACGCCGCAGGCGCGCCTGACGCTGCTGGTCGACGAAGAAGGCGGTGTGACGTGCAATGGGCGTGCAGCCGCGCACAAGCTGTCGGACCCGCAGATCATCAAGGCGCGCGAAATTCAGGAAGACCTGCAGAAGCCATCCTCTAGTCACCTGTCGCTGCCGGCGCGCGCGGGCTCGGTGCTGAGCTACTACGTGCGCGATGAAAACGGCTCGGTCCGCTTCAGCGACAACTCAGCCGGCCAGCCCGCCGTGCTGCAGAAGCTGCAGCTGTTCGTGCTGCAAAGCTCGCAGGAAATCTGTCACCTGCCCGAGTAGCGACACCTGCCGAGTGGCGGCGCTAGGAGAACCTGACCTTGCCATTGGACAGCGCACGTACCTGTGCGCGCTCGACCAGCTCCAGGCGCTCGATCGCCGTGCGGATCAGCAGCGCGAGCAGGCGCAGGCGGGCGTTCTCCGAGCGCAGCTCGAGCAGTTCCTGCTTCGCGTCCACGGCAAACTCCACCGTTGCCGCCATGCGATACGCATCGAGCTCGTCGAGCTCGCGCGCGCCGAGCTCGCGGTCGGTCGCCTGCATAACGAGCTCTCGATACAGCGTGCGAGCGGTCTCGGCCGCCTGCGCGTCGAGCTCCTCCTCGGGCTCACCGAGGAACTCCACAACCCCCGCCGGATAGGGAAGGTCGTCCTGGCGCTCGAGTAGGCGAAACGGCCGTGTGCCGCGCGCGAGGATGTTCAGGCGCCCGTCATCCATGCGCTCGAGCACCTGCTCGATCTCGCACGCGCAGCCGACCGGCTTGAGCTCCTCGTCGGACAGCCACACGATCCCGAACTCGCGCTCGGGCGCCCCCATCTCCGCCTCCAAGCAGCGCTCGATCATTTTGAGATAGCGATCCTCGAAGATGTGCAACGGCACGCTCTCGGTGGGCAGTGCGACGATGCCGAGCGGGAACAGCGGGAAGCCACTGGAGACACGCTCGGGCATGCAGCTGAGTCTAGGTGCAGCGCGAGAGCGTTGATTACACCTGACCAACACGTCGGCCGCTAAGCTGGCCAGCCGGACAAGATTTGGCTTGCCTGTTGACTTATCGCACCATCGATGTAACCATGATGTTGCAGCGCCGAGCGATGGAGATGAAGCAGCCGGTGGGAGGGCAGTCTGTCGCCGGGCGAATCCGCAGCGACTACGGAGGGTTGCATATGCCCGGGCCGGCCGGCCGGATGACGACAATGGACCTGGGTTCTCGATGACCGGGCGCTTGGCGCTCGGAGCTTTCACGAACGTTTCTTGGCGGGCGCTCGCGGCCGCCGCTCTGCTGTCGGTGTTCATCGCCGCTCCGTTCTCCGGGCACCAGCTCCTCGCGCCGGGCTCGGCCGGCGTCTCCCGAGTGCCGGCGGCCGGCGCGGGCCTCCCGCGGCGAGGCGCCTTGGCGAGTCTCTCGCCGGCGGCGCGAGCATCGATCTCGGCTGCGCTCGGCGCCGACGAGGGCGCCTACCGAATCCTCAGGGCGCCGGCGGGCCTGCAGGCACTTAACCCCGCTCAGCGGTTGAGTGCCGTGTTCGCTCGATCGAAGGTGCTGATCGCCTCGCGAACGCTGCGGTTGGGCATCGGCCTCAGTGCCGTGGGCTATCCAGGCGCACTGCGGAGGGTCGACCCGGTGACCCCCACCATAAAACAGAATCATGTCATATATTCGTATCCAGGTGTGAGCGAGTGGTACGTGAACGGTCCGCTCGGCATCGAGCAGGGATTCACCCTCGCGCGCGCGCCCTCGTCCCGCGCAACCGGTCCGCTGACGCTGGCGATGAGCGTCTCCGGTGACGCTCGCCTCGCACTGGCTGGTGGCGCGCAGGGTGCGACCGTTCGCGCTGGCGCTGGGATGCTGCGTTACGGCGGCCTCAGCGCGACCGATGCCCACGGACACCCGCTCAGAGCCTGGCTGACGCTCGCCGGCACGCGGCTGCTGCTGCACGTCGACACGCACGGCGCGAGCTTTCCCGTGAAGGTCGATCCGTTGATCGAAAGCGCTCCGGAAGCCACGCTCGACTCCGCGGAACAGAAGCCCCACGGCCGCTTCGCGATGGCGGTCGCGCTTTCCGGCGACGGTCAGACGGCGCTCGTGGGCGCCCCGTGGGAGGACGGCGGCACCGGCGCCGCGTGGGTGTTCACGCACACCAAAGACGGATGGGTCCAGAGCGGTGGGAAGCTGATCGTGCCCCCAGCCGACAGCAAGGCCGGAGATTGTGGCAACGAAACCCCCGAAGAAGCGGCCGAAGAAGGTGAAATCACACCGCCGCCCGGCGAAGCAGACGAGTGCCGGTACGGCCGCGCGGTCGCCGTCAACGGCGACGGGAGCGTGCTGGCGATCGGCTCCCCGCGCGCGAACTCGGACTCCGGGGCGGTGTGGATCTATACGCGCTCCGGTTCTACCTGGGGTGAACCCGCGGAGCTGGAAAGCCCCGCGGGCGGAAGAATCCGATTCGGTCGCAGCGTCGCCATGTCGGCCGACGGCGACACGGTGCTCGTCGGCGCTCCTCAGGCGGGCGGGCGCACTGGAGGTCAGGCGTGGGTGTTCACGAAGGGCGCCTCCGCGTGGGAGCCGGTGGGCTCGCTGGCCGGCGAAGAAGCCGAAAGCGAAGGATCGTTCGGGCGCAGCGTCGCGCTCGCGGCCGACGGCGAAACGGCCCTGATCGGCGCTCCCGGCATCGAGGGCACGCAGGGCGCGGCGTGGGTATTCGCCAAATCCGAAGCGGGCTGGAGCGGGCGCGGCGTGCGCCTGACCGGCGGGGACGCGGCAGCGGAAGTCGGGTTTGGAAGCAGCGTCGCGCTGTCGGGCGAAGGCGCCGTCGCGCTCGTCGGCGCGCCCGCCGACAACGAGGACGCCGGCGCCGTGTGGATGTTCACGAACGCGAAATCCGACTGGAGCGAACCGGGTTCGGCGCTCCCCAGCCCGGCCCAGGCCGGCGAAGAATTCGGCGACAGCGTGGCGCTGTCCTCAGACGCCACGCATGCGCTGATCGGGGCCGGCGGCGCGATCGGCAGTCGCGGCGACGCGCTGCTGTTCGAAGGCCCGGCGGCGAACTGGGGCGAAGCCCACGCGCGGCTGACGGGGGGCAAGAGCGAGAGCGGCAGCGCGCTGTTCGGATCGAGCGTCGCGCTGTCCGCGAACGCCGAAATCATGCTCGCGGGCGGGCGCTCGGAGAGCAAGTCCGGAGCGGCGTGGGTGTTCGGTCCCTATCCGTCCGTCGGAGAACTGACACCGTCCAAAGGCCCCACCGCTGGCGGCACGGCGGTCAGGATCAAGGGCGAACATCTCAGCCGGGCCACGACGGTTCGCTTCGGCTCAAACGAAGCCGAAGAACTCCGCACGATCCCAGGCCACGAAGAACAAGAACTGATTGCCGTCTCGCCCCGGGGCATGGGCGCCGTCGACGTCAGAGTCGAAACGCCGATCGGCATCAGCGCGCCCAACTCCGGGGATGTCTTCACCTACAAAAGCAGCTCAGATGAAGGCGGCCACGGCAAGGAACACGAAAAAGGAGGCGGCGAAGAAAACGGCGGCAAAGGAACCGGTGGCAGCGCTCCCGAAGGCAACGGCACGGGCGGGACGGGCGGTGAAGGCACCGGCGCCACCGTCGGGCTGTCGAGCGGCGCCGTGCTGGCGTTCGGGCCGGTCACGGCCAGCGTCTGTACCGTGTCGCTGCTCAGCAAGAGGATCGCCGTGCAGAGCCATGGCCTCGCGCTGTTCAAGCTGCGAGGCGCCGGCACGGCCAAGTGCGCCGGAAAGCTGAAGCTCACAATCAGCCGCAAGGTCACCAGGAAGAAGTACAGGACCAAGACGATCGGCACCGCGAGCTTCTCGATCTCTCCCGGCAAGATCGTGGCGGTCAAGGTCAAGCTCAACGCTACCGGGCGCACCCTGCTGAAGGCGGGCCACGGACGGCTGAGCGCGAACCTGCTGCTCGTCAAGTCCTCGCCCACGCCATCCCAGGCGCACACTGCCAGCGTGCGCTTGACCCAGCAGAAGTCACACCCGCCGAAGAAACCCTAGGCGGCTTCTGCGCGCGAGTCGGCAGGGTCCTGCGCACGCACCCGCTCGTAGTCGGCGCGCACCCTGTCCGTGCTCCAGAAAAGCGCCTTCGCGGTGCTCGGGCCGTAGATCTGCTGGCGGTGAGTGAGCGCACGAAAGCGGTGGTCGCACGTCACACACATCCAAAGCGCGCAGCGAGCCAGCTCCGCGTACAAACGTGAGTGATATTTACGGTAATAGAAGTAGAGGCTGTGGAAGCGAAACGGTGCCATGACCTCCCGATCGACGCCGTCGCTGGATGCGCGGCGGGCGTGAGCGACGGTGACGGATGGCACGAACAGCGTCTGCCACCCCCGCATGCCCAGCCGCCGACATAGATCCTCCTCCTCGCTGTACAGGAAGAAGCGCTCGTCGAAGCCGCCAACCGCGCGCAGTGGCTCGACTCGGCACAGCATGCACGCGCCCACCACATAATCCACGACGATGTGATCACCGCGCTCGACGGGCACTTCGCGGTCGAGGCGTTTCAATGGACGCTGCATCCAGCCCGGGAGGAATGTGTACAGGTTTCCGCTGATCCGTGAGAACCGTCGCGCTCGCAGGCGCCGGTTGAACACGGGCCCGGCGACCGCAGCCGTCGGGTTTTCCGCCAGAGCGGCCGTCAGTCCCTCCAGCGCAGTCGGCGAAGGCCGTACGTCCGGGTTACAGATCAGCACGAGCTCGCTGTCGGTGATGCGCAGGGCCGCGTTGCACGCGGCGCCGAACCCGTCGTTGCTTCCCGTCTCACATACATCGAATCCCGCCAGGCGAGCACGGGCGACGCTGTCGTCAGCGGAGGCGTTGTCCACCACGAGCATCCGCCCCGGCGAAACCGAGCCAGACTCGAGCGTCTCTGCCAACTCAGGAAGATGTCGCGCGCTGTTGTGAGTGACGACCACCGCCGTCACCGCGGCGGTCCTCATCTATGGGGCTTGGGGCTTGCGCGCGGCGAGCATCAGGTTGTAGAAGATCGCCGCCGGCATGCGCGGCTCCAGCAGCCTGCGGTCGAGTTTCTGCAGCGCCAGGTAGCCGTGGTAGGCGTACAGGCGCCACGCCCACGGCACCTGCTCGGGGTCGGCGCTCGCCTCGAGCGTGCGGTTGGCCCACCCGAACCAGTTCGCCAACAGCTCCTCGCCGGTGACGCGCACATCCTGCAGGCCGGCCGCGCGGGCGATCCGCGAAAGCTCGCCCGGGGCGAACGCGTGGAGGTCGACGCCGCTCTCCCGCGCCGCCGCCGACTCGCCGCGGTCGAGCGCCGGCGCGCGACCCGCGCCGAGCGCGCGCCGCCACAGCGGCGCGAGGGTGGTCGCGATGCGCTTGGGCACGCGTGCCAGGCGGTCGCCGTAAAGCGAGGGCTCGCCCGCGAACAGCACCGTGCCCCCGGGTGCGAGCACGCGCTCGAACTCCGCGAACGCGCGCGGCAGGTCGGGGATGTGGTGGAGCACGGCGTGCCCGAGCACCAGGTCGAAGCTGTCGTCGGCGAACGGCAGGCGCTCGGCGTCGGCCGGCTCGGTGCGGACCTCCACACCGATGCGCGCCGCGTTCGCGCGCAGCGTCTCCAACATTCCCGGCGAGATGTCGCTGCACGTGGCCGAGCCGATAAGCCCTGCGCGCAGCAGGTTCAAGCTGAAGTACCCGGTGCCCGAGCCGATCTCCAGCGAGCGCCCGAACTGCCCGGGCTCGTGTCCGAGCGCCCTGCGCACCTTCGCGCTGACCTGGCTTTGCCCGATCTCGCCGAAGTCGATGCCCCACTTCGAGTCGTAGTGCTCGGCCGCCACGTCGTGATAGCGGGTGTTGGCGTCGCGGATCTGTGCGGCGCTGAGGACGGACGACATCACACGGACCATATACTCGCGCGCCGTGCCCACGCCTCGAACTCGCGGTCTGAGGATTCCGACGGTAGGGATCTCTTGAGCTCCATGCCCGATGTCGCCTCCCAACCGAGCGCCTACCGGCAGCGTGACCAGCCGCCGGACGTGCCGCCGCTGGAGTTGACGGGCGAGCGCACCCTCCCCGACGTGCCCGAGGAGAACTACTGGTTTCGCCGGCATCTGATGGTCTACGAGTGGATCGCCGAGCGCGTGCGCGGGCTTCGCGCGATCGACATGGCCTGTGGCGAGGGATACGGCTCGGACGTGCTCGCGCGCACCGCCGCCGAGGTGGTCGGCGTCGACGCCAACCCCGACGCCCACGAGCACGCGCGGCTGCGCTACGTGCGGGCAAACCTGCGCTTCGTGCGCGAGCTCGTCGACGGCTTCTCGCAGGAGGCCGACGCCGTCGTTTTCCTGCAGACGATCGAGCACCTGCAGGACCCGGGCGCGACGCTCGAGCACTTCCGCTCGCTGGCGGGGGAGCGCGGGGTGGTGTTCGTGTCCACGCCAAACGTGCTCACACTCGCGCCCAAGGGCGCCTCGCGCTCGGACAACCCTTGGCACGTCCACGAGTACCGCCAGCACGAGTTCGAGAGCCTGTGCCGGTCGCACTTCGCGGACGTGCAGATGCACGGCCTGTTCCATGCGCGCAAGCTGCGAGCCCACCAGCTCGCGCTGCGGCTGGGATGGGATCGCGTGCACACGCGCCTCGGGCTGACGCGCGCCTTCTATGACCGCTTCACCCCGGCGATCGCCGCCCGCGACTTCGCCCTGCGCCCAGCCGGCGAGGCCGACATGGACAAGGCGCTTGACTTCCTCGCGGTGTGCCGGCGGTGAGACTGGAAGCCCGCCCGCCCCGCGATCGCGGTGCGCTGGCGATCGTCCTGCACACGCACATGCCCTACGTCGAGGGCTTCGGCACGTGGCCGTTTGGCGAGGAGTGGCTGTGGGAGGCGATCGCCTGCTGCTATCTGCCGCTACTCGACCTGCTCGACGACGGCGCGCCGCTGACGCTGTCGCTTACACCCGTCCTGTGCGACCAGCTGGAAGCACCCGATGTGAGCGAGCGCTTCGTCGCGTTCGTGGAGGGCGTCCGCCGCCAGACTCACGCGCAGGACGCCGCCGGGCTGCGGGCGGGGGGGCACGAGACGCTCGCGCGCGAGCTGGAGCGCTCGTGGCTTGACTACGCCGGCGCGCTCGAGAGCCTGCACCGGCGCGGCGGCAAGCTGCTGGGCTCGCTCGCCCGCCACGCTCAATGGACGTCATCGGCCACGCACGCGGTGCTGCCGCTGCTGGCCACCGACGCGGGTGTGCGCCTGCAGGTCCGCAGCGGCGTGGCCGCCCATCGTCGTCGCTTCGGCGACGGCTGGCGCGGCGGCTTCTGGCTGCCGGAGTGCGCCTACGCGCAGTGGCTGGAGCGGGCCCTGGAGGACGCCGGCGTGGCCGCCGTGTGCGTCGAGCTGACCGAGCGCTTCGGGCTCGGCGCCGGCGAGCACCTGCGTCCGATCGCCACCGAGTCGGGGGTGTTGCTCGTGCCGATCGACCGCAGCACGATCTCGCTCGTGTGGAGCGACGACGGCTATCCGGCGAGTGGCGCATACCGCGACTACCACCACCACACGGTCCACCACCACAACCCCTGGAGCAACGACGGCCGCCCATACGACCACGCCGCGGCGCTGGCGCTGGCGCGCGTGCACGCCGCTGACTTCGTCGCCAGGGCGCTCGCCCGTCTGCGCGACGCCAACGAGTCGGCCGCAGCGGGCGGGTCCAGGTTCGCGCTGCCCGGCGGAGGGCTGATCGTGTGCGCGCTCGACACCGAGCTGCTCGGACACTGGTGGTACGAGGGGGGCGAGTGGCTGCGGGCGGTCGTGGAGGAGTGCGCCCGCCAGGGACTTGAGCTGGTGCGCCTGGACGACGCGCTCGAGCGACTCGAGCCCGTCGAGCCCGTCGACATCGGCGAGCGCGCGAGCAGCTGGGGAAGCGGCGAGGACCTCTCGACATGGTCGGGCCCGGCGGTCGCCGAGATGGCGTTCGCGGCGCGCGCCGCCGAGCTTCAGGTGGTGGGCGGCGCGCGGGCTAGCGCGGCGGCGGTGCGCGAGCTGATGGCGCTGCAGGCCAGCGACTGGCCATTCATGGTCTCTCGCGAGATCGCCGTGCCATACGCGCAGGAGCGCTTCGAGAGCCATCGCCGGCGGCTGTCGCTGGCCCTGGCGGCGCAGGAGCTGGCCGACTCGGCGGCGCTTCGCAATCTCGGCGCCGACGCCGACCGCGCGTGTCTGCTCGACCCGTCTTAGCGGCTGGGCTCACTCCCAGCGCATCGAGCGGGGCGCGTCGCGCATGCGCAGCACGCGCGCGGGGGCGCCCGCGACGACGGCGTTCTCGGGCACGTCCCTGGTAACTACCGCGCTGGTGCCGATCACGCCGTTATCGCCGACCGTCACGCCGCGCAGGATGCACGCGCCGTAGCCGATCCACACGTTGTGGCCCACGCGCACGTCGCGCTTGTAGATGCCCTGCGCGCGGATCGGCCGCTCGACCTCGGTGACGCCGTGGTCGAAGTCGATCAGCATCACGCGGTCGGCGATGATGCACTCGCGTCCGATCGACACGTGCTGGTAGGCCGAGATCGTGCACTCCTGGCCGATCACCGTCTTTGCTCCGATGCTCGCCTCGCCCTCGTGCACGCGGATCTTGCACCCGTGTCCGAGCCACGCCCAGCGCCCGATGCTCAGCGTCGCGCCGCGCCCGATCTCCAGCTTCACGCCGGGGCACACGAAGCAGATGCCGTCGGTCCGTAGGCGTTTGCCGTAGCGGAGCCTCAGCAGCACGTAGCGGGCGAGCAGCCGCGCGTATCCCAGCGTCAGCATGTGGTGGGCGCGCATGAAGCGCACGAGCGCGAGCGGCCCGCCGTGCAGCGGCGCCGGTGCTCGGCGGATCCCCTCCAGCAGCGTCTGGTGATCATCGGTCGCGGGCGCGTCGGCGAGCAACTCCATCGCTGTCCAATCGTATTGCCCTGCGATGATTGCGCGCTCGATGGCCGCGCCGACCCTCGCACAGCGCCTGCTCGACGGCGACCGCCGCGCGCTCGCGCGCGCGATCACGCTCGTCGAGGACAACCGCCCCGAGGGCTGGGAGCTCGTGCGCGAGGTCTACCCGCACACGGGTCACGCCGACGTCGTCGGCTTCACCGGCCCGCCCGGGGTGGGCAAGTCGACGCTAATCGGCGCCCTCACCAAGGCGCGCCGCGCAGCCGGGCGCACCGTCGGAGTGCTGTCCGTCGACCCGTCCTCGCCGTTCACCCAGGGCGCCCTGCTCGGCGACCGCATTCGCCTCACAGAGCACTTCCTCGACCCCGGGGTGTTCATCCGTTCGATGGCCAACCGCGGCGCGCTCGGCGGCCTGTCCGAGGCGGCGCTGCAGGCCGCGCTGTTGCTCGACGCCGCCGGACGCCAGGACGTGTTCGTGGAGACCGTCGGCGTCGGGCAGGCGGAGATCGACATCATCGACCACGCCGACACGATCGTGCTCGTGCTGATGCCCGGCTCCGGCGACTCGATCCAGGCGCTGAAGGCCGGGGTCATGGAGATCCCCGACGTGATCGTCATCAACAAGGCCGACCACCCGCTCACCGACACCATGATCCGCGAGATCCGCGGCGTGCTCTCGCTCGCCAACCTCGACCGCACGCCGGAGGAAGCCCGCGCGCACTGGCGCGTTCCGATCGTCAAGACCGAGGCGAGCCTCGGCAGGGGCGTCGATGAGCTCGTGCAGAGGCTGCACGAACACCGCGAGCACATCCTCGCCGCCGGGCAGCTGGCCGAGCGCCGCGCGCGCAACCTGCGCAGCGAGGTGCTCGCAATCGCCGCCGCGCGACTGCGCCGGCGCCTGGAGGAGGACCTGCACGAGGATCCCGAGTTCCAGCGCCTGCTGGACGAGGTCGTGCAGCGACGGCTGGACCCCGCCAGCGCCGCCAGCGAGCTGCTCGCGCGCGCCGGCTAGGCCCCCAGCGCCCTCGCGATCACCATCTGCTGGACCTCGTCGGTGCCCTCGCCGATCGTCAGGATCTTCGCGTCGCGGTAGAAGCGGCACACCGGGTACTCCTCGATGAAGCCGTAGCCGCCGTGGATCTGCACTGCCTCCTCCGCGCAGCGCACCGCCAGGCGCCCCGTCTTCAGCTTCGCTTGCGCGGCCGTCAGCGTGAAATTGCGCCCGTGGTCCTTCTCGAGCGCCGCCTTGTGCACGAGCAGGCGCGCGGCGGCGATCTCCGTGGCCATGTCGGCGAGCTTGCCCTGGATCGCCTGGAACTTGGAGATCGGCTTGCCGAACGCCCTGCGCTCCTTCGCGTACTTCAGCGCCTCGTCCAGCGCTCCCTGGGCGAGGCCGACGCCCATCGCCGCCACGCCGATGCGGCCGATGTCGAGGATGTGCAGGAACTGCTTGAAGCCCGCACCGCGCGGTCCCAGCAGGTTCTCCTGCGGCACGCGGCAGTCCTCGAAGCTCAGCGGGCGTGTGTCGGAGGCGTTCCAACCCATCTTCCGGTAGGGCTCGCCCTGCTCGTAGCCGGGCGTGCCGTTGGGCACGATGATGTTCGAGATCTCCTTGCCGACGCCGTCGCCGTCGCTCTCGCCGGTGACCGCCGTAATGCACACCATCCCCGAGATATCCGTACCGGCGTTCGTGATGAACTGCTTGGCGCCGTCGATCGCCCATTCGCCGTCGGACAGGCGTGCGCGGGTGCGCGTGTTGCCCGCGTCTGAGCCCGCCTCCGGCTCGGTCAGCCCGAACGCGCCCAGGCGCTCGCCCGAGCACAGCCGTGGCATCCACTCGCGCTTCTGCTCCTCGGTGCCGAACACGTAGATCGGCTGGGTGCCCAGCGAGGTGTGCGCGCACAGCGTGATCGCCACCGAGGAGTCCACGCGCGTCAGCTCCTCCACCGCCAGCGCGTACGCCAGCGTGTCTCCGCCGCCGCCGCCGTACTCCTGCGGGAAGGGGATGCCCATCAGGTTCAGCTCACCCAGCTTCGCCACGATCTCGTACGGGAACGACTTCGTGCGGTCGAGCTCCTCCGCGACCGGCGCGATCTCGCCTTGTGCGAAATCGCGCACCGTGCGCCTGATCAGCTCGTGGTCTGGGGACAGGTCGAAGTCCATCGCCGGGGAGCATTCTCACACGCCGCGTCTGGAAGGATGGTCTGCGCGTGCCCCGAACCAGGCTGATCCTCGACTATCTCGCCCGCGGTCGTGCCTGTCGCTACGGCCCGCACCGCTCGCAGCGCGCCGACCTGCACCTGCCGCGCGGCGCCGGCCCGCACCCGGTGATGGTGCTCCTCCACGGCGGCTCGTGGCAGAAGCGCTACGGCAAGATCGTCATGCGCGGGCTCGCCGGCGATCTCGTGCGCCGCGGCTGGGCGGTGTGGAACGTCGAGTACCGGCGCGTGGGGGAGGGGGGAGGCTGGCCGGCGACGTTCGCCGACGTCGCCGCCGCGATCGACCATCTCCCGCACCTCAACGCCCCGCTCGATCTCGAAGACGTCAGCGTGCTCGGTCACTCCGCCGGCGGCCATCTCGCGCTGTGGGCCGCCTCCCGCGAGCGCCTGCCCGACGCCAGCCCCGGCGCCGCTCCCGCGATCGTGCCCAAGCGTGCGATCGCCCAGGCCGGTGTCTGCGACCTGACCGGCGCCTACCGGCGCTGGCGCGGCGGGGCCGTGCGGGCGCTGATGGGCGGCTCGCCGGAGGATCTGCCCGAGCGCTACGCCGTCGCCGACCCGCTCGTGCTGGTGCCACTGGCGATGCCGGTCCTGCTCGTACACGGCGTGCTCGACGAGACCGTCTCGGTGGAGCTCAGCCGCAGCTACGAGCGTGCGGCGCGCACAGCCGGCGGCGAGGTCGAGTTGGTGGAGATCCCTGGCGAGGCAGGCCGCCACCGCGCGCACATCGATCCGCGCGGCCAGGCGTGGGCTGCGGTCGTGCGCTGGCTGGCCTCGCCCGCGCGCGGCGCGGACATCAAGCGACCCACCCCGAGACCGCGCAGCGGTCTCTCATCAAGTCCATAGACGCGGCGGGACTTCAGGCGCAGTAGGACTTGGCGAGCTCGACGAGCAGCCGCACGCCGTAGCCGGAGGCGCCCTTGCCGACGTACGCGCGGTCCAGCTCCCACGCCGACCCGGCGATGTCGAGGTGCGCCCACGGCGTATCGCCGACGAAGTTCGACAGGAACGCTCCCCCGACGATCGTCCCCGCCTTGCGCGCCTCCGGGGCGTTGTCGAGATCGGCGTAACGGCCCTTGATCAGCTCGCTGTACTCCTCGTGCAGCGGCAGACGCCAGACGATCTCACCGCTGCGCTCGCCGGCCGTCGCCAGCCGAGCGGCGAACTCGTCGTCATTGCTCAACAGCCCCGCGTAGGTCGAGCCGAGCGCCACGATCACCGCGCCCGTCAGTGTCGCCAGGTCGACGATCCGCTCCGCGCCCTGCGCGACCGCGTGGCACAGGCAGTCGGCGAGCACCAGACGACCCTCCGCGTCGGTGTTGTTGATCTCGATCGTCCTGCCGTTGGCGGCGGTGACGATGTCCCCAGGCTTGATCGCCCGCCCGCTCGGCAGGTTCTCTGTCGCGCCCACCACCGCCACGACGCTGACCGGCAGCTTCAGGCGCGCGATCGCCGCCACCGCCTCGACCACCGCCGCGCCGCCGGACATGTCGAACTTCATCTCTGACATCTTCGGCCCCGGCTTCAGCGAGATACCGCCGCTGTCGAACGTCACCGCCTTGCCGACGAAGCCCAGCGTCGGAGTGGCCGAGGCCGCCGGCGGACTGGTGTAGCGGAGCGTGATCAGCGCCGGCTCCTGTTCGGAGCCCTGAGCGACGGCGGCGAAGGCGCCCATCCCGCGCATGCGGATCGCCTCGCCACCCTCAACCTCCACCGACAGATCCTCGAGCTCGTGCGCGAGCGCCCGCGCGTAGTCGCCGAGCGCCGTTGGCGTGAGGTCGTTGCCGGGTCGATTCTGCAGGTCGCGCGCGCGGTTGACCGCCTCACCCAGCACCGCGCCCTCGCCGACCGCCGCCTCCAGATCGCCCGGGCCGGAGACGATCAGGCGCTCGAGATGCTTGGTCGGATCCCGCTCCGTCCCGCCCTGCTCACCCCCGCCGTCAGCGCTCGACTTGTACAGCTCGAAGCGGTAGTCGCCGAGGATCGTTCCCTCGACCAGGGCCGCCGCGATTGCTCGCTCCCAGTCGTCGAGCTCGCCCGCGCCGGTGTCGCCGGGAAGCTCCCAGCACAGCGCCCGCGTCGATATCTCTCGCGCGCGCTCGCCCACAACCGCAGCCGCCACGCGGGCGCGCTCGGCGGTGAGGTCCTCGCGCGCCCCCAGCCCGACCACCAGCCACCGCTTGCCCTCGGCGTGAGTCAGCGCCAGCGCCTTGAACGAGCGCCGGGCCTCACCCGAGTCGAGCAACTCGCGCACCTGCGCGGGAGGCTCTCCAGGAAGATCCTCGTCCGCGAAGACGCCGAGAACGATCGTGTCAGCGTCGCCGTTTCCGGTTCCTCGCGCGGTCGCGGATGTCTGCATGCGCCGGCACGATAGCCAGCTTGTGAGCGATTCGTCGTCGCGTCCTCGCCGCAGCCGCGCCGGCGGGTGCCAGCCAGCCGCGACGGCGTCGCTCGGTGGGAATTGCGCAGCGGTCCACTACCATTCTCGCTCTCGCGTCCGAATTCAGCGACCAACAGGAGCAGACCCGCTTCATGTCCAACACCGTGATCCTCGGCAGTGCGCGCACCCCCGTCGCCAAGATGGGCGGCGGCCTGTCAACGCTTGACGCCACCGAGCTCGGCGGGGTCGCGATCGGCGCCGCGCTCGAGCGCGCGGGCGTCGAGCCCGAGCAGGTCGAGCACGTCGTCATGGGCCAGGTGCTCCAGGCCGGCCAGGGTCAGATCCCCTCGCGCCAGGCGCAGATCAAGGCGGGCATCCCCAAGGACATCTCCTCGGAGACGATCAACAAGGTGTGCGCGTCCGGGCTGCGGGCGTCGGTGATCATCGACCAGGCGATCCGCGCGGGAGACATGCAGGTGGGCGTCGGCGGCGGCATGGAGTCGATGTCCAAGGCCCCATACCTGCTGCCGCAGGCGCGCTTCGGCTACCGCATGGGCGACGCCAAGATGCTCGACGCGATGGTTCACGACGGCCTCACCAACCCGTTCTCCGGCAAGCAGATGTTCGTCGAGGCCACCGAGGTCGCCGGCGAGCTCGAGATGACGCGCGCCGACATGGACCGCTGGGCGCTGCGTTCCCACGAGCGGGCGCTCGCGGCGATCGACGAGGGGCGCATGGCCGAGGAGATCGTGCCCGTGACCGTCAACGGGCGCAAGCAGAGCACCGTGGTGGAGGTCGATGAGGGCCCGCGCAGGGACACCTCGCTGGAGCGGCTCGCGGCGCTTCCGGGCCTGGTCGGCAAGGACGGCTCGCACACGGCCGGAAATTCCCCGGGTGTCAACGACGGTGCCGGCGCGCTCGTGCTCGCCTCCGAGGAGTGGGCGGCGGCCAACGGCAAGGAGGCGCTCGCCGAGATCCTCGCGCACGCCCAGAGCGCCAACGACTTCGCCTACCTCGCCACCACGCCCGCGAGTGCTGCCAAGAAGGCACTCGAGAAGGCCGGCCTGCAGCCGGGCGACATCGACGTGTGGGAGATCAACGAGGCGTTCGCGTCGGTCACGCTCAACTCGATCCGCATGCTCGGCATCGACGAGGATCGCGTTAACGTCAACGGCGGCGCCGTCGCCCTCGGTCATCCGATCGGCGCCTCCGGCGCCCGCATCCTCGGCAGCCTCGTGCTCGAGCTGCGTCGCCGCGGCGGCGGTCTCGGCTGCGCCGCGATCTGCTCAGGCGGAGGGCAGGGCGACGCCCTGATCCTCAGAGTCTGACGACCCCGCAACAACCGGTGAGCGCGAGCCGATTCGGCGCTGAGGGGTCGTCCAACGGCAGGTCGCGCGGCGCCGCTTTCTTCGACCTCGACAAGACGCTGATGGCGGGCTCCTCGGGCATCCACTTCGCTCGCGCCGCCTACGAGAGCGGGATGATCTCGCGCCGTCGGCTGGCGCGCGACGTGTACGAGAACCTGCGTTTTCGACTGCGCGGGTCCACCGACGAACGCGCCGACGACGTGCGCGAACGTATCGGCAAGATGATTGCGGGCGTGCGCGTGCGCGACCTCGAGCGCCTCACGCCGCGCGTGCTCTCCGGTGTGCTGCCGCGCCTATATCCGCAGATGCTCGAGCGCGCCTACGCTCACCAGGACGCCGGCCAGCCCATCTACATCCTCACCGCCGCCTCGCAGGAGATGGCCGACCTGCTCTCGCTCGTGCTGTTCTTTGACGGCGGGCTCGGCTCGCGCTCGGAGGTCGTCGACGGGCGCTACACCGGCCGGCCGGCGGGTCCCTTCAACTACCGCGAGGGCAAGGTCGTCTCGATGCGCGAGGTGGCCGAGCGCGAGCACGTCGACCTTGCCGCCTCCTATGCGTACTCGGACTCGGAGTCGGACCTGCCGATGCTGCGCGCGGTCGGCCACGCGGTCGTCGTCAACCCCGACGCCGTGCTCAGGCGGATCGCGCTGCAGGAGGGCTGGGAGGTGATCGAGCTCGATCGCCTCGGACGACGCCTGAAGATGTTCGGTGCACTCGGCGCGCTGGCGGCCGCCGGCGGTCTCGGCACCGTCGCGCGCCATCGAATGGAACCCACCCGCCCCGCGCGAGCCGGCATCCGGGGATAATCTGCGCAGCGCATGGTGTCCTCGCCCACCCAGAGCAAGATCCGCGTCGTCGTCGCCAAGCCCGGTCTCGACGGCCACGACCGCGGCGCCAAGATCATCGCGCGAGCCCTGCGCGACGCGGGCATGGAGGTGATCTACACGGGGTTGCACCAGACGCCCGAGCAGATCGTGGAGACGGTCATCCAGGAGGACGCCGACGCCGTCGGGCTGTCGATCCTCTCCGGCGCACACATGACGCTCGTGCCGCGCGTGGTCGCGCTGCTGCGAGAGCAGGGCATCGAGGACGTGCTCGTGACGGTCGGCGGCACGATCCCCGCGGAGGACATCCCCGAGCTCAAGAGCCTCGGCGTCGCCGAGGTGTTTACGCCCGGAGCCCCCACCCAGGCGATCGTCGATTTCATCCGCGGCGCGGTGGTCGCGCGCTAGGTGCGGTGGCGGCCGTGCACCATCGCGGGGAACACTGTATAGCGATGGTTATACAGAGTCCGTCAGCGTACGCAGCCGGCGTGGCGCCCACGACCGATTGACTGGTCAGTCAATCGCTTAAACGGGTAGGATTACCCCACTAAGACCCCAAGGAGAAGCCGACAGAATGAAGATATGCGTCCTGGTGAAGGAGGTCCCGGACGCCGCCGTCGAGAAGCGGATCAACCCCTCGACGGGGCGTATGGACCGTAGCGGCGAGAAGAACCTCAACCCGTATGACACGCACGCCATCGAGGCGGCGATGCAGATCAAGGAGGGCGGTGCGGTCGCGGTCGAGGAGATCGTCGCCGTGACGATGGGCCCCGACAGCGCGGTGCGCGCGCTGCACAAGGCGGTGTCGCTCGGCGCCGACCGCTCGGTCCACCTGTCAGACCCGGTCGTCGCCGGCGCCGACGTCGCGGCGCCCGGCGACGCC
>Ga0302326_10003983_pt1 | contig 34485 bp, 30 predicted proteins | sample Palsa_T0_3_FD_202264 | JGI IMG/M metagenome (GOLD analysis project Ga0302326, IMG submission 202264) | Peat permafrost microbial communities from Stordalen Mire near Abisko, Sweden - Palsa_T0_3 | ecosystem: Environmental > Terrestrial > Soil > Palsa > Peat permafrost | place: Sweden: Abisko...
TTTTGGCCAGTTTCGACCTCTTGGGAACCTAATCAGCCTTCCGGCGCATCTGACTAACGGAGGTTCTGACCGACCGTTACTACTGGTGACTATCCCGGTCCGGGTGAGTCTAAACTGGTGGTATACTGCCTGTATTCAGCGCCGTAGCTGGGGCGGACGTTTGCCCTCAACGAAGGAAATCTCAAGATGGCTCGTAGTTCTCGCCGATCGCTCTACCTGGTACTTTTCTTTCTGCTTGCCTGCGGCTTCCTGGGCATTCTGTTCGCCCAGCGCTCCGGCCAGCAGTCTTCCATGACCGGCGACTCCGAGGTCAAGGACAGCCTGAAGCAGTTCACCGACGTGTATGCCCTCGTCGAGGATAACTACGCCGAGCCGGTGAACGCCGATAAAGCCATCTACAACGGGGCCATCCCGGGCATGCTACACGCGCTCGATCCGCACTCCAATTTCTTTGATCCAAAATCCTACGCGCTCATGCGCGAAGATCAGCGCGGCAAATACTACGGCGTCGGCATGACCGTCGGTCCGCGCAACAATAAAGTCATCGTCATCTATCCTTTTACCGGAACGCCCGCCTACAAGGCGGGCATTCACCCCGGCGACGTCATCATCGCCGTCGACGGCAAGTCCACCGAGAACATGAGCACCGGCGACGTCGCCGACCTGCTCAAGGGCCCCAAGGGCACCACCGTTCACATCAGCATCGCGCGTGACGGCGTCGAGAAGCCCATGGAATTCACCCTCGTCCGCGACGAGATTCCGCGCTACAGCGTGGACGTACATTTCCTGATCAAGCCCGGCATCGGCTACATGCACGTCAACGGGTTCAACGAGACCACCGAGCATGAGGTTTCCGACGCACTCGACTCTTTCGGCGACTTGAAGGGACTCATCCTCGACCTGCGCGGCAATCCCGGCGGCCTGCTCAGTGAAGGCGTCGGCGTCGCCGACAAGTTCCTGAAGAAGGGCCAGCTCATCGTCTCGCACCATGGCCGCGCGTCTGCCGAGAAACGTTACATCGCGCAGCACGGCAACGGCGGCAAGGATTATCCCATCGTTGTGCTGGTGAACCGGCTTACGGCATCGGCAGCCGAAATTGTCTCCGGCGCCATTCAAGACCACGATCGCGGCCTGATCGCGGGCGAAGTCACGTTCGGCAAAGGTCTGGTGCAGACGGTATATCCGCTTTCGGAAAACACCGGACTCGCTCTTACCACCGCTCACTACTACACCCCAAGCGGACGCCTGATCCAGCGCGACTACAGCAACATATCGCTCTACGACTATTACTACAACCGCGACAGCGCCGAGAACCCCAACATGGCGAACCGCGAAGTGAAGCTCACCGACAGCGGACGTACGGTTTACGGCGGCGGCGGCATCACTCCCGACGTCAACATTCCTCCCGTCAAGGGCAATCACTTCCAGGACACTCTGCTGCAGCACTACGCCTTCTTCAACTTCGCCAAGCGCTATGTGGTGGACCACCATCCCACCAAGAGCTTCGAAGTGGACGACGCGACCCTGCTGGAATTCCGCAAGTCTCTCGACGATGCCAACGTTCCCTATACGCAGGCTGAACTGCTCGACAACAATGACTGGATCCGCTCGAGCATCAAATCAGAGATTTTCGTCGACGCCTTTGGGCAGGACGAAGGCATGAAGGTTCGCGCCGAAGCCGACCCGGAAGTGGTCAAGGGCCTGGAACTTCTGCCGCAAGCAAAGGCTTTGGCAGATAGCGCCCGGAAGATCATCGCCGAGCACAACGCCGCCCCGGCCTTCAATCGGTGAAGGCTTAGATCTTGGCCTTAAAGGTCTTAAGTCTTAGGGCAAGCAACACACGTCGGGGTCGGTCTAAGACCTAACACCCAAGACCGAACACCTTAAGACCGCTCACTCCACGAGCGCGGGTAGTGTCAGTCTGAGGTTCGTTTGAAACCGATCATCCTCACAGGTGCCGTCCTTCTATCTCTGGTCGCCGGATGGACCGACTTGCGCCGCCGCCGCATCCCCAACTGGCTAACCGTGCCCGGACTGCTGATCGGCGTCACTGCCAATACAGCCCTCACCGGCTGGAGCGGGCTGGCAAATTCTCTGAAGGGCGCTGCTGTCGGCCTGGCCTTGCTGCTGCCCTTCGTTCTTCTGCGCAGCCTGGGCGCAGGCGACTGGAAGCTCGCCGGAGCGCTGGGCGCATTCTCAGGTCCGGGGGTTTTGGTCGATCTGCTGCTAGGGTCGATCTTTGTGGCCGGGCTAATGGCTGTAGCCCTGATCATTTACAAACGGCGTGTGCTTCAGACGTTGCGCAATATCGGCCACATCCTGATTTCATTGGTAACTTTCCGATTGCCCGGATCGCGGGTTTCGCTGGATAATCCGGAATCGCTGAAAATCCCCTACGGGGTCGCTCTGGCGTTCACGGTAGTGCTTTATGGGATCCTCTGGAAACTGCGAGTGGTCGCCTAGAATGCATTTCGTGCGATCCATGCTCCGCCGTCTGGCCGCTGACACGCGCGGTGCGGAAATCGCCGAGGCCGCGGCCGTACTCCCGCTCATGTTCATGATGCTGCTGGGCATTTTCTGGTTCGGCCAAGCCTTCAGCATCTATGGCGCAATCACCCGCGCCGCCCAGGAAGGCGCCCGCGCCGGAGCCGCTCCTTACTGCTCGACTTGCACCGGCAACAGCCTTACCCAATACGAGACCAATGCAGTCAGTGCAGTACAAGCCACCTTGCTTGCCTCCAAACTGGATCCCACGCAGGCTCGGCCCCCGGCGCCGGCTCCAACCGTTTTCTCCTGCATCACCCAAGCTCCTGTACCCTGCCCCGGCGCCACAAATTTTTGCGTGCAAGCTCCCATCGAGTTAACCAATTTCGCTTCTGGCGGTACTCGAGCCTGCGAGATTTCCGTTTCGTTTCAGTATCCCTTTCAATTTTGGCTGCCTTTCACCTCCTTGAACCAGCAGCGAATCTGGATCAACGCCTCCGCACGCATGCGCATGGAGGCCCATTGATGGCTTCGCGCATGATGGACTCGCCGATGATGGGCTCGCGCATGCAGAGTTCGCGCATAGAAAGTTCGCCGGCTCTACCGAGCCTTCTACCCGGGCTCGCCAGATCCGGAGCGGGCGACCGTGGCGCGCAGTTGGTGGAGTTTGCCGTGGCCCTGCCCTTGCTGGTGCTGTTCGTGGTCGGCATCTTCGACTTCAGCAACGCCTTTACCTTCAAACAAAAGCTTACCAACGTGGCGCGCGATGCCGCCCGTGTGGCGGCAGCGGATGTCGCGAATGATTTGCAATTCCCCTCGAGCTCAGCCCCCGCCTCGGTCATCGATGCATACGAAGACATTGACAGGTATCTGTTAGCCAACAACATCAACGACTGCGGCATCGTGCAGAGCAGCTCGCCTTCCAGCACGTTGACCTGGACGTCCACCGCCAACGGAAACGGCTGCCCTCCCGCCGGGCTGACCATTATCATCAACCGGGGCTATTATTTCTCTCCGAACCTGGCGACACAGCCGGCCAACGTGCTTTGCCAGCCGCCAGCCTTGAGCGGGGGCCCGACGCAAACCGCGCTCATCGGCACCTGCGTCAGCATTCAGTACCCCTACCAGTGGCGGTTCGGCAACATCGCGAGCATTCTGGGGCGCAGCCAAAGCCTGCCCCCCGTGATCACTGCCACGGCCGTGGCCCTGAACGAGAACTGAAATTGGCAAAACTGAATATTGATATGAAACCGCCAATCATTCGAAGATGCCCGCGTACCTGCTCCTCCCACCCGGACGAACGTGGTGTCACCATGGTTCTGGTCGCCATCGCCATGGTTGCCATCATTGCCATCGCGGCCCTCTCCATTGACGTCATCACCCTCTACCTGGCGCGCGAGGAGGCGCAACGGTCCGCCGATACGGCCGCGCTCGCCGCCGCCCGCGTCATCTCGGTTTCCGGTATGACCGGTGATCCCAGCAACTCCGCGTTTTCCTGGCAGGCGATTTGCGGTCCGGGAGGTGCCGCCACCCAAGCAGCCAACGCGGTCGCTACCCAGAGTGCAGTCGGGGGCACGGTAGCAAATGCCGTCACCGTGCTCTACTCCGCCGCGGGCCAGGCAGGACAAACCGACTGCTCTACCGGCCTGCCCGCGGCCTTCGGCGTCAACCCGATGGTCACCGTCAAAATCACGCGCACCAGCCTGCCCACTTTTTTCTCACGCATCTGGGGCAACACCGGCAACACCGTCAACGCAAGCGCCACGGCGGAAGCTTTTAATCCGTCAAACTCGGGGAACGTCGGCAATGTCGTGACTGGGACGATCACTCCGGTGCAACCAAGCTGCGTGAAGCCCTGGGTCGTGCCGAACATGGACCCTTTGCCTCAAGGTGGAACAGGGTATTGCACGGGAGCGGCGTGCCAACCCTTCGTGAGTACAGCGGATGGTTCGATTACCCACTCAGGAATCTCGACTGGAGGCTTTGGCCTGACCGGAGTGATCGGAGAAACGTTCTGGCTCGCCCCGGGCTGCAGCCGCCGGTTCCCGCAAAACTGTACGCTTCACGCCAATGGAACAATCCAACCCCAAGCCAACTACACTGCAGGCATCACTTATCTCAAGGGACCTCCGAATTTGCTCTATGTACCCGGCCAGGTCGGGGTGAACCCGGTGGTTGCAGTTCCTTCCTGTGCGCAGGGCGCGTATCAACAATCAATCGGAGGCTGCGATTCTCCGATCAATTACCAATGTGGAGTGCAGAACGCGAACATAGTGGACTTGTCCACCGAGAATCCCGGCGCGTCAGGCGATACCACCAATGGCACGCTTTGCCTGACTAATCAGGCCGACGTTGCCGTTACAGGGGAGCCGACCGGCCAGGATTATTTCAATCCTTTCGCGGCACCCACCCCCCCAATCCCGTTCCAGATTCTTTCCGGGACCCGGAATGCGCTCGGCGCCTCGTTCGCCGGAACCCCCATCAGCACGAGCACGTCGATCGTTTCCCTGCCAATCTACGACAACGGTACTACCTCGAACCCGATCAAGATCGCCTCCGGCGGAACCACCCCCGTCACCTTCGTAGGTTTCCTTCAGGTCTTCATCAACGCGGTCGATGGGAATGGAAACGTGTACGTCACCGTGCTGAATGTGGCGGGTTGCGGCAATGGCAACGGCGCGCCGGTCGGGTCTAACCCCGTGACGGGCACTTCTCCCGTACCGATCCGCCTGATTACGCCTCAGTAAAGGCGCAGGCCGCCCGCGGTCCATCTTGTAGTGATTCTCAACAGACCAGCTTTATTGGTTGGGAGTACTTTCTTCCGCCGGAGGCTTGCCTTCACTCTGCGCCCCCGGGGGAACTGGGCTGGCGAGTGCCCCATTCGGTGGCGGCATACTGGCGGTGTCACGATCCTCGGCGTCGTCATTCTGCACACTGTTTTGAGCCCCGTTCTGCGCCCGCTCCTGCACCGGCGCCAGCGGCGGCGCTACGAAACCCTCGGGCCGAACACTCAGGATCACTCGATCCAGCTGCCGCGGATCGTTCACCGCGCTCAGAATCAGAAAGTTAAACTTGGAACCGTTCAACAGCCGAGCCAGAACCTCCGGCGCAGGCCCCGGCTCAATGTCAGCCGCAACTTTTTCCTGCTCCGCTCCGGCAGCAATCGAAACCTCAGCCCCGGTGCGCTGCTGCACCGCGAACAACACCTCTGACAGCGTCGCCTTGTTGGCCCTGATCCCCAGCAGTCCGTTGCGATACGTAACCTCGAGCAGCGGTTGGTCAGCAGTCACAACCCTCACCGGTTCCGCCCGCCTCGTGTAGTTGGCAACCACCAGGCCAGGGCGCTTCACCGCTTCCGAAGCAAGATCACCCGAACGCGGATTGTCCGAACTAGGATTGTCCGAACGCAGCTTGTCTGAACGAAGATTGTCTGCGCCCTCAGCAGCGTCCGCCCCACTTCCTGTGACTTTTATAATCACCGTCCGGCCGTAGGGAAAAATCTGGTACGACTGCGCGGAATTCAAATCGAGCACGACCCGCGTGACCGGGGGCTTGGCCTGAAACAGGCCGACCCGCAAGTCCTTCACTTCTCCCCGATTTACGGACTGGCTCCGCACCTGGCTGCTGGGAACGGCGTTCGGAAAATCAATCACCAGACGATCCGGCCCACTCAGCACTTGCGTCTCGGGGACGATCCGGTCGCTGGCCTGCACTTCGATCTCAACTGAATCCTTGCTGCCCAGAACCTTCACGCTGCGCACCGAAGCCTGCGGAACCGGGGCCGGCGGAGGATTGGAGCCCGGCCGAACCGAGCCCTGCGCCAAAAGTAACGTCGCCCCCAGCGGCGCACACAGTCCGGCCAACAGAAGGCGGCTCGTCATAATTCGCGAGATGATTCGCGAGATAGTTCGCGGGAAAGTTCGCGAGCAACTTTGCATGAACACCTGCGCCTGGGCGGTCTGTTCCGGTTCGTCTGCGGGCCGAGCCAAATCAGCCTCGGGCGACCGGCTCTAAATGGTTGATTCTAGCGCGATTGTAGCGGTCAGAACTACAGGAGGGGCTTACGTTGGTATTAGAACCAAGGGTTCGCCTCAGTGCGTTGTCGCCCAGTGCGTCAACGGCTTCAAACGGAGGGTTTTCCTTCACCTGGCTTCGTGGTCAAGGATTTTCAAGGCGCGCCAAGCCGCGCTAGCCGCGGACAAATCGGTAGCGTGCCATCCCCAGCATAGCCGCCAGTCCAGTGCCGACCAGCAGCCAGGTGTCGGGCTCCGGAACTTCTCCCCCGGGGCCGCATGGATTCCCCTTGCCCTTCTTGCCAGTGGTAGTAATGACGCTGCCGTTCTTATTCTTTCCCACCCCGCAAACGCTGGGCAGCGGCGGCGGAGAAATCGGAACCCACATTTCATTCACGAACGGATCGTACAAACTCAGCGGCGGCGCCGGTCCCAGTCCCGGCAACTCAGGCCGGTTCAGCAATGCGGACTGGAAAGGAACTGGAGGACCCGCCATCGCTGTTCCGGTGGCCGGGTGTGTGGGCTCTTCAAACTTTGCGGCCGGCGGCTCTGCCGTGGATGTCGCCTGCTGCGGAACTTCCTCCACTCGATTCCCACAGCGCGCCCGCGCCCTGACCTTGCCGTGCACAGTGATCACGCTCTCGCCCTTTTTGAGCGACACTGGCCGCCGCATCCAATAAACCTTCTTGCCGATGCGGTACGAAACGTAAGCCGTCAGCGTGGCCTTCAAAACTTCAATCTGGGCGTGATCGTAGTCGAATCCCGCATAGTGCTCCGCGACCACCGGATCATGTTCCGCCACCCACTTCAACTCGCTCACATCCCTTACCCCGCCGGGCACGACGGAATATGCATAAACCGGGCGGCTTTCGATCTGGCGCAACGATTCTTGCTGGGTGAGCGCCAGGATATTCTGGTTGGCTTCGCTGGCCTGAGGATCAGGCCCGGTCAACCGGGACGCATGAAAAACCGAGGCACCCAGATGCTGCAGCCCGACCGAGGCGAATCCAATCGCCAGGCCCAGACAAAAAACGCCCACCAACACCCGCCGAATCTTGCGATTCCGGCGATGGCGTCGAGTCCGGCGGCGCCGCATTACTTTCACTAATTTCTCTGCTTCTGATCCGCTCTGCAACTTCTGCCTACCTTCGGCGGCCAGCTCCCGGGCTCCGCTTAAAAAGACACTTCGCTATGCTCTTTCAGTGCACTTCAGTGGCCCATCACTGGGCGACCAAACCCCTCAAAATGCAGGGGATATCAGCCCCGATTGCGCTCATGCTAACAGACCGCGCAGGCCTTTGCACAAAATATGTTCGGCCCTATGTTTACTCCGTATCCCGAACGCAGCGGAACCCGACTCCGCCGGAACGATCCAGCCCCGGCGCAGTCAGCAGCAGCTTGCCATGCTCGTTGAGCTTGTAGGTCACCGGAAAGTACCAGATCGACCCTTGCGGCTGGTAGTATTCCCCGCCGCGTACAATGCCGGCGCGCGTGTGCTCGTCAGTAAGCTCGTCCGTCCATTGCCACACATTGCCGACCAGGTCCATTACTCCGAATGGACTCTTGCCCTGCGGATGCGCATCCACCGCATCCGGCCCACGCATGCTTCGGCCCTTGTCGGGCACAGGCACAGCGCTTGCATTCCAGTCATTCCCCCAAGGATAAACCCGCCCATCGCCGCCTTGCGCCGCGTACTGCCATTCCCACTCGTGCGGCAGCCGCTTCCCTGCCCACGCCGCATAAGCCCGCGCGTCCTCTAACGAGACCCACGTCACCGGCTTGTTTTCCCAGCCGGCGGCAAAACTTCCACTCTTCCAGTCGCGCAGAAAATTAAGTTCATCCTGCGGACGATAGTGCGTACTCTCCAGAAACTTCTTAAATTGCGCATTGGTCACTGGATACGTATCCATCCAGAACGACTTCACCGCCATGCGATGTTCGTGAAACCGCCGCGGCGAATCCTCCCACGGATATTGCACGTCCACGCCAACATCATCCGAGCCTTCGATCTCAATTCCCTGCACCCGGAACAAAAAGTCTCCCGCCGGAATCCGAACCATTCCGTCGTTAGCTTGTGATTCCGGCGCCGGCTTGGTCTCAGCGATCGGCATCATCTGCTGCGGCAGCACCGTCCGCTCATGCGAATAACTCGCCAGCGGCCGGGAAGTCATCTCCTTCATCTTCGACATGAGCGTCTGCATAACTGCGCCAGGAGCTGTCTTGGTCGCCAGCAACGCTCCATAGCCATGCGCTTCGAGATCGAAGCTGAGCACGACGTTCCCCTCCGAACTCCGCTCCGGCGTCAGTTCGGTCCCACGATAAAGATCAAAATAATGCATCCCTTCTTCCGCATGAATCTCGATCTCACGACCTTCCACGTCATACTCGTTGCGGTTCACGATCGTCCACACCGTCTCGTCACCCCGCGGCCAGCGGCTGGCGAAAACGCCGTAGCGCAACATCGGGGCCAGCGGTTCCCACTCGCTGCTCGTCAGAAACGGGGCGACCGTCCGTTCAACCGTAGCCACCCGGCGAGTCGCTTCCGCATCCCGCGGCGTGATCCCATTCCAGATTCCCCAAATGTTTTCCCAGCTTTCCCAGCCGACGCCATTGAAAAAGGCAACCTGCAGATCGTTCGTTTTGTCGCGATTCCAGCGATCCGAAATGTTCACCATGTGGCGCGGCTCCAGCCACTTGTACTTGTCCACCATCGGAACAAAAGGAAAGTTATATTGTCCCCAGGTCATCACATTCCACGCCAGGGCTTCATCGGCAGGACCATCCTCCGGCTCAAACGCCAGCGGATGCCCCACTTGATCGGCCGCCAACGAAAATGCCAGCGGGACTCCATCCTGCGTGTCGCCGTTGATGCCGTCCGCTCCAATCTCCGCCATCAATTCCGCAATCGCCCGCGGCCACGGCTTGCCCGGATCGCGCGTGCCCTGGTCCCACATCATCATCGGAAACAGAACCCGCACCCCGCGCTTATGAAAGTCGGCAATCATCTGCCGCACGCCCGCCACCCCGCCCGGCATGCTGCGAATCAGGTCATGCTGGTTCCGGTCGTCAACCCCCATGTTCGGATACGTCGGCCAGATCAGCACCGCATCAATGCCCCCATAGCGCTTTTCCAGATCATCGAGATACCGGTCCACGGTGTATTTCCCCTCGACCGGATCATAGAAATAACGGTCCTGCACCATCATCTGCGGCTGAATAAAACTGGACTGCGTCCATTGCAGCGCCGGCATCTCGTAGCGCGACCCGTCGTACCCCACCCGGATCAGCCGCTCGCTCCGCCAATGCCGAATGTCGGCCAGCCACGCCTTGTGGTCTTCCGCCGTGCACGCTTTCCATCCCCCCTCATACGCCGCCTTCAGCAACAAGCAATCGGGCGCGGGAATCTGCTGATGGTCAGGATCAAACCGCGTATCCTGCGCGCCCGCCACAAAAGAAAAATAAATGAAAGAAAAACCAATCAGGCTGGCCACAACCAACGGCTTCGCTTTCAGCTTCATGAGCGCAATCCCTCCCCCTCGACGGCCAGCTAAATCTCGCGACACACTCGACGGGAAATTGTATGCGACTGCGGGGAAAAAGTTGGCAAGTACCTGAGAAGATTGGTGGAGCTAGTCGGGATCGAACCGACGGCCTCGTCGTTGCGAACGACGCGCTCTCCCAGCTGAGCTATAGCCCCACGTGTAGGTAGGTGAACTGCTTCGACTGCTCAGATATTTTATCAGCGATCCAGAATCGGCACCAACCGGACCGTCACCCTGGGAACGGTGCACCCTTGGATTCTGAAGCAGCATCATCGTCGGCGTCATCCCGAGCGGAGCCGTTCTTCAGGCGAAGAGAGGGATCTCCCGCACATCGACACTCGCGTCAAGGCTACACTGCAGGACGAATCGCCACTACTCGGCTTAAGCCGCCGGTACCTTGGCGGCTAACCCCGAGACTCACCGTCGAACAATCCCCTTGACGAAATCCCCGCGCTTGCGTCTAACTAAGAGATACCCGCGACGGGAAAGCCCGCCGTCCTCAAGCACGCTTCACACCTTGGAATAGCCGATGTTTGCCCAGCTGAATCCCGCGACCGCACGCCGCCAGCGCTGGCTCCTGACCGCTTCCCTCGCATTCCATGCTCTGTTGCTCTTGTGGCTGCTGCACACCCCCGAGCCTCAACTGCTCTCAGCAAACTCAGTAGCGTCAGGGCAGAATGGCCGGTCGGTCACGCGGCTCTACTGGCCCAGCAAATCTCCCGACGATAGCAGCCAGAGTTCTTCCGACCGCGCGACCCAGCGCTACCGTCACCAGCGTCTCAGTCACAACAAGCTGACTTTGAACACGCCCGCTCAAACCGCGAAGATCTCTATCCCGCTCAATCCCCTGGCCCGCACCAAAGCTGAGGACGATTCCAAAACTCAAACCCTTTCGGCTGCCGGTCACGGAGCGCAGGCCGGTCCCACCTACGGCACGCTGAGTCGCGGCTCATTTTTTGGCGACGAAATTCGCCCCGCTCTGCCGGTCACAACTTACGATCCAGTCGTCTACCCGTGGCAATTGCCCAACTACCCCGGCAACGAGGTCATCGAAATCACCATCGACGAGCGCGGCGAAATCGTCAAGAAGACTGTGCTGCAGAGCCTGGGTCCTGATATTGACAGCCGCTGCCTCGCCGCCCTCGAGAACTGGCATTTTCAACCCGCGACCCGCAATGGCGCGCCCATCCCCTCCAAGCAGGACGCCATCTTCCCCTTCAAAGCGCGCGGCTAGCCAGTCCGCGCTCCGCGTCTCGCAGCATACTCAGCCGCTATAATCAAAGTGTGAGTGAAGGCCAGATCCAGCAAATCGCTTCCGCTGATTTTCCCACCCGCTGGGGCAAGTTCCGCATCTACGGCTTTCGCGGGCACTTCGGTTCCGATGGCAATCACCGCGTCGAAGAAGCGGTCGCCCTGGTCATGGGCGACGTCCACTCCACGCCGCCGCTGGTGCGCGTTCATTCCCAATGCCTGACCGGCGACGTCTTTCACTCCCTGCGCTGCGATTGCCGCCAGCAGCTTGAACTCTCGCTCTCCCTGATCGCCGAAGAAGCCGCCGGCATTCTCATTTACGAGCAGCAGGAAGGCCGCGGCATCGGCCTCATGGCCAAACTGCAAGCCTACGAACTGCAGGACTCCGGACTCGACACCGTCGAAGCCAACGAGCGCCTCGGTTTCAAAAACGATTACCGCGACTACACGCTGCCCGCCGAAATTCTCAAGGCGCTGGGCGTCACGCGCGTGCGCCTGCTCTCAAATAATCCCGAAAAAGTCGAAGCCCTCGAACGCGCCGGAGTGCAAGTCGTCGAGCGCGTCCCCTGCGAAGTCACCCCCAGCCCCCACGCCGAAGAGTACCTCAAGACCAAAAAAGATAAACTCGGCCACCTGTTCACATAAGGCCATACAGTTTGCCGAAGCACTCGATTGAGGCCCCCGATTTTGGATGGCGCAGCGCCTTCAGCGCCGCGATAACGCTGAGGAGAGAACTTTGTCATCCCGACCGGAGCGCAGCGAAGCAAGCGTAGTGGAGGGATCTGCTTTTCCCCTTCCGCCATCCCATGCACAGTCCTTGCACGCACCGTCCCCTCGTGCTCTAATCTCGCTCAATCACTATTAATGCCCGCGCCATCTCCATCCAAATCGAGTCCTATCTCGTCCCGTCTCGCATTGTGGCTCGCCGTGATCGCTGCCGCATCCATGCTCTACTATCACCAGGCCCTCTTTATTCCCCGCGCCGTAGAAGCACGCTCGACCATCGGTCTTGGGAACGGCTACTCGTTCGGCAACGACTTCTACCAGGTATGGTTAACCTCGCGGGAGTGGCTTCGGCGCGGCCGCGATCCCTACAGCGCCTCGATGACACGCGAAATTCAGACCGGCCTCTACGGCCGTACGCTTGATCCTGCCCTTCCCACCGATCCCATCGACCGGCGGCAGTTCCCGTACCCGGTTTTTGCCGACCTGCTGTTCTGGCCAGCCTCCGAATTCCCTTTCGAATTCGTGCGTGCAGCGCTTGTCTGCCTGTTCCTCCCACTGACTGCCGGGACCGTGCTGCTGTGGCTGCGTGCTTCGGATTGGCGTCTCGGATGGAACTGGGCGGCGGTTATTCTTCTGCTGACCCTTTGCAGCTATCCCGTGCTCGAGGCCTTGTACGCCGTGCAGCTGGGGTTGGTCGTGGCGTTTCTGCTGGCCGCTTCAATTTTCGCTTTGCAGCGCAGCCGATTCCTGGTTGCTGGAATCTTGATGGCTCTCACCACCATTAAGCCGCAAGTGACTCTGCTCGTAGCCTCTTACGTTCTGCTGTGGAGCCTTTCCGACTGGCGCCGACGGCGTAACTATTGCATGGGACTATTCGCTACCCTGATTACTTTGATCGGGGCAGCGCTCGCCCTATTGCCAAACTGGATCTATTCCTGGATCCACAGCATCCTCGCCTATCACAGCTACACGACGCCCCCGCTGCTGACAGAAGTTCTAACCAGGCCCCTGGGCGCGCGCGTCGCTGGCCCAGCCACATTCTTGCTGTTCGCTGGCTCCATGACCTTTGCCGCGATCCTGGCTTGGCGCAATCGCACCGCTGCGGCCGCCTCGTTGGAATTCTGGCTGACCTTGAGCCTCTTGCTCTCCCTCACCACCATCACCCTACTCCCCGGGCAGGCCGTCTATGACCACCTTGCACTTCTGCCCGGAATCCTGCTGTTGCTGCGGCGCCGGAGGGAAATACTTTCCGCCGGCCCGGTTCCAACCGTCTTAGCGGTGGTCGGCGCCGTTGTTCTCTTCTGGCCTTCGGTGGGCGCATTCGCGCTGATCGTCTTACGTCCCCTTCTGGCCCCTCCATTTTTCTTCTCACGAGCAGTCTTCGACTTTCCCATCCGCACCGCGGCCTCGCTTCCCTTCGCCGTGCTCGCGCTCCTTGCCTGGATGTTACGGATCAAGACTTTGCGCACCAAGACCCGGCGCCTCAACCCTGCGACGAATCCGGAATCCGTTTGAGCGCGCCCTTGTTTTTCACTGGCAAATACCGCGGCGCCGCCTTCGCCAGCGCCGAGTAGACCTCGGCCGCAGCTGTGCCGCGCAGCACCCCAGGTGCCGCTTCACCGTATCCACATCCCCGCGGACAATTGGTCCACTGAACCCGCCCGCCGCAGCGCCAACGCCAGCGCCGACCCGAAATTCCCCGCTCCCACAATCGCGGCCAGCGGCTTCGCCACCATGCCCGGCAGCATTGCAGGCGCGGCTTCCGGCGCCCGGCTCCCGGCTTCCGGCACCCGGAAGCCGGACAGCGGAAGCCGGAAGCCGATATATTGTTCCCATGCCCAAACCCTCCCCCAAAACAGCCGGCAGCCGGACCAAAGAACGCATCGTCTCCTCCCGCACCGTCTATCGCGGCCCGGTCTTCACCGTCACCACCGACGACGTCGAAGAACCCAACGGCGTGCGCGCCCGCCGCGACGTCATCCACCACTCCGGCTCCGTCGTCGTTCTTCCCGTGGACGAGTCCACCTTAACCCCTCGCGTTCTTCTCGAGCGCCAGTATCGCCACGCCGCCACCGACTACCTCTGGGAACTCCCTGCCGGCCGCATCGATCCCGGCGAGCACGCGCTCCACGCCGCCAAACGCGAACTGCTCGAAGAAACCGGATACACCGCCGCCCACTGGCGCCGCATTTTCAAGTTCTACGCCAGCCCCGGCTTCGTCGCCGAAACCATGTCAGTCTTCCTGGCCACCGGCCTGCGCGCCGGCAAAGCCCAGCCCGAAGCTGATGAAATCATCCACCTCCGCAAGGTTCCACTCCCCGCCGCCGTCCGCATGGTCCTCCGTGGCTCCATCCGCGACGCCAAAACCATCTCGTCCATCCTATGGCTCGACCACATGACCCGCACAGCGAAGGCCAAGAAGCTCAACACCAGGAAGTAACCCCACCCATCGGTTGTCCTCCCGAGCAAGCGTCCTTTGCGCAGCCAGGGACCTGGGCGAGCCGCGCGGTGCGTCGCGCAGCATTTATTGAGAAACGCCGCGACGCAATAATCGCGCGTTTGGCTCGCTTCCCTATCCCCGCCCCGCCGCCCTCCACCACAATCCCTTGACAGCGCACCCTCGCCGTTCCAAAATGCATCCTAGGTACTGCGGGCACGTCCTTGGGCCCCCCAGTTAAAGGACGTGCAGAAAGCGGGGGGTACGTGGAACGTCTGAAAGGAACCGTCAAGTGGTTCAATAACGCCAAGGGATACGGCTTCATCGGCCGCGCCGACGGGCCGGACGTATTCGTTCACTACAGCGCGATCACCTCCGGGGGCTACAAGAGCCTGCAGGAAGGCGATCCGGTAGAGTTCGAAATCACCGAGGGCCAAAAAGGTCCACAAGCGGCCAACGTAACCAAGGCTAGCTAGCAGCCGCTTCTGTTGCGTGCCCGAGATGAAGGCCTCAGTATCGCTTTCCTTCGTGTCCTTTGTGGTTAGTGGTTTTGCCTCCCTTGAAGACCGAGCGGAGGCTGACGCCGCGCTCTGGCTCTCTCCCTCCAACTCGTTTAACCTTATTCCAATTCCATGGACAACAAAGCCATCGCCAACATCCTCTACGAAACCGCCGACCTGCTCGAAATCGACGGCCAGGATTCCTTCCGCATCCGCTCCTATCGCAACGCCGCTCAGGCCATCGAGAATCATTCCGAGCAGATCAAACAACTCATCGCCGATCCCAAGCAAGTCCTCGCCATCCCCGGCATCGGCAAAAGCATGCTGCGCAACCTCCAGGAACTTTTCACTGAGGGCAAACTCGCCGTGCAGACCGAACTGCTCGCCAAGTACAACCCCTCCATGCTGCAGTTGTTGAAGATTCAGGGTCTCGGCCCCAAGACCATCGCCCTCATCTGGAGCGCCTACCAAGTCAGCGACGTCGACGGCGTCGAGAAACTGGCACGCGAAGGCAAAATCCGCGAACTCCCCCGCATGGGCGAAAAGCACGAAGCCAAACTCCTGAAAGCCATCCAGGACTACCGCCGCATCAGCGGACGCTTCCTCATCGACGCCGGCGAAGAAGAAGCTGAAAAACTAACGGAGTATCTGAAAAAGTTTCCCGGCCTCGACAAGATCACGCCCGCCGGTTCCCTCCGCCGCGGCCGCGAAACCGTCGGCGACCTCGACATCCTCGTCACCGGCAAAGCCTGCACCACCGAAGAAGGCCGCCAGCAGGCCATCGCCTACGTCGCGAAATATCCCCCGCTCATGGACGTCATCGCCAGCGGCGACAACAAAATCAGCTTCCACCTGCGCAGCGGCATGCAGGTCGACGTTCGCCTGCTTCCGCCAGAATCCTTCGGCGCAGCCATGCAATACTTCACCGGATCGAAGGCACACAACGTAGCCCTCCGCCAGCGCGCCCTCAAGATGGGCTACACCCTGAACGAATACAGCCTGTCAGACTTGGAAACCCAGAAACCGGTCGTAGGAAAAACCGAAGAAGAAATCTACGCCAGGCTCAAGCTCGACTACATTCCGCCCGAGATGCGCGAAAATCTCGGCGAAATCGACCTCGCCGAAAAACATGCTCTACCCCAGCTCATCACCCAGGCCGATCTCAAGGGCGACGTCCACATGCACACCGTCGAAACCGACGGCAAGAATACCATCGAAGAAATGGCCGAGGCCGCCAAAGCCCGCGGCTATCAATACATGGCCATCACCGACCACTCGAAAAATTTAGCCTTCGCCAACGGGCTCGACGATAAACGCGCCGTCGCGCACATCGCCCGCATTCGCGCCGCCGGCAAACAAATCGAAGGCATCACCATCTTCGCCGGCATCGAAGTAGATATCCTCGCCGACGGCGATCTCGATCTCTCCGACGACGTCCTCGCCCAGATGGACCTCGTCATCGCCAGCGTTCACTCCGTCTTCAATCAGGAACCGGCAAAAATGACCGAGCGCCTGCTCAAGGCCATCGCGAACCCCAACACCTCCATCATCGGCCATCCCACCGGACGCATCCAACTGCGCCGCGACGCCTACGCCTTCGACATGCACGCCATCCTCACCGCGGCCGCGAAGCACAAAGTCGCCATGGAACTAAATTCCTATCCCGACCGCCTCGACCTCAACGACGTTCATCTCCGCCAGGCCAAACAGCAAGGCGTAAAGATCGTCATCAACACCGATTCTCACCATACCTCGCACATGGAAAAAATCCGCTACGGCATCCTGCAAGCCCGCCGCGCCTGGCTCACCAAAGACGACGTCCTCAACACTCTCCCCGCCCAGAAATTTGCCAAAGCTATGAAGCACGCGTGGGATTCCGTCAAAGTCGCCTGAACCTCGGCGACACCGCCGTCCAAGCTCAGACCACCCTCAGTTTCAGACTTCCCTTCGTTCTAGTGGGCGTCAGCCCGACAAGGAGATCATCCCGACCGGAGCCGCTTTTGGTAGACCCCCGGCTTTCAGCCGGGGGCGCGCGAAGCGCGGCGAAGGGAGGGATCTCCCGCGCATAAGCCCCCGTCCTTTCACCGAAGGCTCCAGCCGCCGAGGCGCTTGATCTCTCCGACCCCGCATCCCGATCGCGCAAGGCTTTCCTTCGTGTACCTTCGTGTCCTCCGTGGTTAACGCCCTCCCCTCCAACGTTTTCCACAGCCTTATTCCATTCCCTGTGACGGACAACCTTGACCGAGGCAATAGAAAGCGCAAACTGACCCCATGCCCACAATTTCCCCAATCGGGACCGAAATCTTAGCAGCGCAGGAAGTCCCAACTAAGTCCTTATTCCATAAGACTTTGCGTGCAAGTTATTTAGAATCAAGATTTTGCAGTCAGGCTACAGGATATGATGACACTAAGCCTCATAGAATGAGCAACGTACAGAGAGTGATGAAAAAAATATGGGGGGGGGGTACCCGTTTGAGAAGGTAGCACTCTCCGACCCCAGTCCAGAGGCGCATGGAGCAAGAATCGAAGATGAAAGTCGATATTTACCGCAAACTAGAAACTCCCGAGTCGATCACCGGCGAGTTCTGGCTCGACGGCCTCAAGCAATGCTATTTCCTCGAGCCCTCGCGCACCACGCCGTTCTACCCCGGCCACCCCTGCATCACCGCGGGCACCTACAAGGTCGTGCTCACCCTGTCGCCTCATCTCGGCTACATCTGTCCCGAGGTGCTCAACGTCCCCGGCCGCACCGCGATCCGCTGGCACATCGGCAATTTCCCCAAGGATGTCCTCGGCTGCTGTGTGGTCGGCGCCCAGGTCGGCGAAAATCTGGTCTCGAACTCCAAGCTAGCCTTCGCCGCTCTCATGGCAAAGCTGCAAGGCCAGGACATCACCGCCGAGTATCACGACCCCCAATGACGTCCTCTAGACCCAGGTTCATCCCGTCCGGCGTAGAATCGCCGAGTACGGAAAATCCTATGCCCGACCAACCCCCCGCCCCGCCACCACCTCCGCCCGCCCCTGCCGGCCCGACCATCCACATCGCCGAAGAATTCGGCACGGCAAAGAAGAATCTTCCGCCCGCCAAAATCATTCTGATCGGCATCGGCGCTCTGCTGGTCGTTGTGCTGATCGTGTCGTTCCTGAACCGCGCCCGCCCGCAGGCCGCCGGTTCGCTCGACAACGTGGTCGCGGTCGAGATTCCCGGTCAAGCTTCCACCATGGTCGCGCTCACCTTCACCATCCGCAACACCAGCGACAAAGATCTCTACGTCCGCAGCCTCGAAAGCTCCATCAAGGCCCCCGGCGGCGACTTCACTTCCTCGGCCGTCTCCGCCGTCGATTTCGACCGCTATTTTCAGGCCTTCCCCGCGCTGAAAGTCGGCACCCAGCCAGCTCTCCCGCCGGAGACCAAAATCGCGACCGGCGAAACCTCAGCCCGCACCATCATCGTCGCGTTTCCCGTAACTCTGGATGCCTTCAATCGCCGCACCTCCACCAGCGTAGTGATCTGGCCCTACAACGAAACCGTCCCCGTGACGCTGACGAAGTAAATGTGGATGCGTATATGGCGTGGGAATGTGGAGAAGGTTTATGTGGGGACAGCCGCCCCCGGCTGTCCGCCGAGCGCAGCTCGGCGCTTTTCGCCGTCCCCACCCGCAAGCCAGCCCAGAGCGCACAGCTTGCGCAAATGCCACACCATGCGTTTCTATATCAGACATGAATAATCCCCGGCATTCTTCCCGCGCACTCGCGCTCTTCCTCGCGCTCTTCCTCCTAACCCTCCTCGCCGCCGCCGCCGCACCCGCGGCCAAGCCAGGCAACTATCTCTTCTACGTCGGCACCTACACCGAAGATGGCAGCAAGAGCAAAGGCATCTACGCCTATCGCTATGACGCCGCAACTTCTGCCATCACGCCTCTGGGCTTGGCCGTGGAGACGACGAACCCATCGTTCGTCGCGCTGCACCCCAACGGCCGCTTCCTCTACGCCGTGAATGAAGTCGGCAACTACAAAGGCCCGAACAGCGGGGGCGTCAGCGCCTTTAGCATCGACCGCTCTACCGGCAAGCTCACATTTCTCAACGAGGTCGCATCGCGCGGCGCCGATCCCTGTTACATCACTGTCGACAAAACCGGAAAGTATGTTCTGGTCGCAAACTACACCGGCGGCAGCATCGCCGCTTTTCCCGTGCTCGCCGACGGAAAGCTGGGCGAGTCTTCAGCCTTCATACAGCACGCCGGCAGGGGTACGAATCCCGAGCGCCAGGAAGGCCCACACGCGCACTCGATCGACCTCTCACCCGACAACCGCTTCGCCATGGTCGACGATCTCGGCCTCGACGAGTTGCTGGTCTACAAGTTCGACGGCGCTAGAGGCTCGCTCACTCCCAACGATCCTCCCTTCACCACAATCGCTGCCGGTTCCGGCCCGCGCCACTTCGTGCTTCGCCCCGACGGCAAGTTCGCCTACGTCGTCAGCGAAATGGGCCACACCGTAACCGTGCTTTCGAACGACCTCGACAACGGAAGGCTCCAAGTCTTGCAGACAGTCACGACGCTGCCGCAGGATTTCACCGGCCGCAACGACGACGCGGAAATCCAGATACTTCCCTCCGGAAAGTTTCTCTATGCCTCCAACCGCGGCGACGACAGCATCGTGATCTATGCGATCGAACGAAGCAAAGGGACGCTGGCCCAAGTAGGCAGCGCGCACACCGGAGGCAAAGAGCCGCGCAGCTTCGAAATCGATCCCACGGGCACGCTGCTGTTTGCAGAGAACCAGAAGTCCGACAATATCGTCGTCTTCAAGATCGACCAAAAAACCGGCCTCCTGACGTCGACCGGCCAGGTGCTCAACGTAGGCTCGCCTGTATGTTTGAAGTTCGTGGCGGCGGACTAGCTGCCGTTCAAAACTCGTGCCGCCACTGAGCGCGATGGTGTCTACACTTGCATGCGCCGGATAATTCTTAGCTTCGGTATCGCGCTCCTCACCTGTTGTCTGTTGGCGCAAAAACCGTCTGCCAATGGAACGGAAAAGGCCGCGATCCGGAGCGCGAAGAACGCGCTGGTTTCGTCGCTGGATCGCAGCCTGCCGAATGTGAGTCTGGAGTTTTTTCTGAATTACGAAGCTGGAGCTGCAGCGATCAAATGGGAGGTGACCGACTGCCTGGAACAGACTGGGAACCCGTCGATTGATCACCGGACCGACTCTGACCTGTGCGTCGAGGCCGATTTCGAGAAGGACCAGATTGACGTCGCGGTCCTCGTAGCAGTCGGTTCATTTGAGAAAGGGCCGCCGGGCGTTCCAACATTCTTCAGCGCGTCCGTTACCGGGCCAAGCGGGAAAAGAGTTCCTTTGCGTCGCCTGGGCGAGTTGCCCAAGGAATTGCATCGCCCGGTCCGCGGGATGCCCCGGGACTTGCCGGCTCCTACCACCGCATTTTCAAATGATGAAACCAGCGGAAGACCGCAGATCTTGCAGACGGTAACCACTCTGGCCAAGGATTTCACCGGCCGCAACGACGACGCGGAAATCAAGCCTTTGGGTCAGGATTCAGGATCGTGATCTCGGCCTACGTCGGCGATGAACTGCCTGAGCGCCTTGGGGTCACGTATTACCCAGAGCTCCGCGGATGCGGCGTGGTTGGCAATCGCGTGCATGAGAGCCGGTCGGCTTTGAAAGCGATACGCCAGGAGCCAACGCCAGAAGTCGGCGCGCTCGCGAGATCGTCGGATTGCCCGCCAGGCGCAGCGGACGAGCGAGAAATCCAGGAAAATGACCGAGTCCGCCGCTCGAAGCCGAACCTCGACGGCGTCATTGGAACCCAGGTCACCATCCATAATCCATCGAGCCTCCTCGACAAGCTTCTCTTGTAGAACCGCCCATTGATCGCGAGGTGTTGCCACAAGACCTGACCGCCAGAAGACCTTGTCAAGCTCGATCACTGGAATCCCAGTGATCTCGCTCAGGCGCCTCGCGAGAGTCGATTTGCCGGAAGCTCCGCGACCTAGGATCACCACGCGCTTCATGCTCTTCAGCGTACGCCCATTCGAGAGGCATGGAGTTGGGCCGCCCGTCGACGACATCACGCTGCTCTACTGCTTCCTCGCAATCCCCCTGCGCCGCACCAGATGCGTGTTCGCGTCCGGCTTGATCTCGTCATACTTCAAACACGAGATCGATCCATCCACTTCCAACACGGCCAGCGCAACCTGATCGCAGCTGTTGATGCCATGCTCGCGCAGCGACCGGTGCAACTCGTCGATGCTGACGCGCTCCCGCTCCATGTGCGATTCGATGATTTTGCCGTCGTGAATCAGCAGCGAAGGCTCACCCTCAACCAGCTTGCGAAAGCGCCGGCTGCCGCCCGCGACATTGGCGATCAGATAATTCAAGACCAGCAGCGTGCTGGCCGCGACCGCGCCACCCAGCAGCGAAGTATCGGGCCCGGTCATGGCATTCTGTACGGAGTTCGACAGCAGGAGCAGCAGCGTCAGGTCGAACGGAGTCATCTGCCCGACCTCACGCTTGCCGCTTAAACGCACCCCGATCAGCACCAGCAGATAAATCACGCCAGTGCGCAACACGATCTGCAGCAGCACGTGGCTTCCGGGAAAAAACGCTCCGGTCATTTTAGGAAACTCGCCACCTTCGGAAACTCGCCATCCTAGAAAACTCGCAGTCGAAGCGCTCAGTGGGCAGCCGTCTAGTTCGCCGTCACGGGCACGGGAGCGCTCTTGGGCGTGCTCAAGTATCCCGTGGCCTTGTTCTTATCGATGGTCCAGACGACCAACTCAAACAGCAGATGATCGCGTCCGGTGTAGAACTGAATGGGCTCGGCGACGTTGCGATCCTTTTTCTCAATCGTCTTGTCGTCAGAGCTCACATTCATGGTGAACTTGCCCTTCTTGGCGTCCGTCTTCTTCAACTGCAGGCCGACAGTCGAAACCTCTTGCGGCTTGGCGCCCTTCAGCAGCGTGAACTCGTAGTAGTTGCGGTCACCCTTGTGCTTCAGAATTTCCAGATCGCCGGCGGTGTGCGCGATGAGTCCGCTCTGCACGCCCAGGTCGCCGATCGTGCTTTGCAGCTTGGCTTTGGTGGCTTCGAGGTCGGCCTTGGTCGAGCCCAGGTCGGTTCTTACTCCGCCCACGTCGGTCTTCACTCCAGAAATCTCTCCGGTGACCTGGCCAATCTGCGCCTGTTCTTGTTTCTGTTCCGCCTCGAGGCGACTCTCGGTGGCCTTCTGCTGCGCCCTTAACTCAGCCACGCGCTGGGCCAGTTCCTGCTTGGTCAGGCCAACTTTCTCGCGCAGGGCATCGCTCTGGGTTTCGGTGGTCTGCATGCGGTTCTGCAGATCTTTTACCTGGGCCTGACTCTTGCCCAGTTCGTCCGACAAGCCGTCGACCTTCTTTTGCGTGGCATAGTGGGCGTATCCGGACGCTGCCACGACTATCACTGCCAGCGCGGTCAGCAACCACTTGCCCGTGTTCGATTGATTTTCCGTGTGCATCTGATCGCCTTCATCGGCCATACACTCTTCCTCCTCGGGAAGCTTAAGACTGGATTGCAGGGATTTATTTATTGTTCAGCAGTATTTACGCAGTGTCAATTGGCTCACCGGATGCGAAACGGAATCTGACCAGCTCCGCTAACGCCGAAGCGCCAAAGCTTCCCGCAGAGCCGGTTCGGGATCGCGGCGAACCGCAGCCGCTGCCCCACCCAGCCTCTTTTCGATTTGCCGCCGCTCCGCAGCCAGTGACTTCGGAATCGCCGGATCGGGAAGCAACTTCGTTACCGACTCCGATTTCACCATGCACGCATAGGCCAGCCGCGCGGGAAATCCCGCCTCCTCGAGAAACCGCCCGTACGCGAACCAGTCCTCGGCGCTGGCGCCGGTGTCGAAGGCCGATTCGTCGAGCCGCAGCGCATGCTGGTAGAGCCGCAAGGCCTCGTCCAGTTTGCCGGTCTTCGACTGCAAGGCCGCGTCGTTCACGTCGGCCACGCTCTCCAGCTTGGCCTGGTTAGTTTGCGCGGCGAGTTTTTCCGCCAACTGATAAGACTTCATCGCCAGTTCTGTCTGCGACGAACGCGCCTGGCAGTCGGCCATGCGCAACACAATGGCGATGACTTTCTCCGGGGCGGGGCGATCTTCCGATTTTTGCCGGGCAAGTTGCTCAAGGAAAGAGTTGTAATGCGACGCCGCCGACCGCGACTTCCCTTCCCGATCCAATTCGTTCGCCAGATACAAGTGGGCGAGTTTCTGTTCCGGGTCCACCGTAAGAGCCTGATCCCAACTGGCGAGTGCCTCGTCAGCGTGGCCGCGGCGCAGCGCGAGCAAGCCGCGGTTCACCAGCAAATTCGCATCCTTCGGCGCAAACTTGAGCGACGCTTCGGTCAGGCTGGCCGCTTCGTCGAACCGGTCCTGACCGATCAACAGCTGCAACAATCCCTGCCGCGGAGCCGGATCGGCGGGACTGGCCTCGATGGCCCGTTTCCACGCCGCCTCCGCCTGCTGCGGTTGGCCGTCTTCCATCGCCCGGCGCGCCAGACGTACCTGCAATGAACTATCGAATGAATTCAGAAGCGCGGCCCGCTGCAAGTCCTGCAAATCGTCAGCCCGCAGCGAAAAATAATATCGCGCCTGGTCCACGGTGCCCCAAACCAGCAGCAGGAGCGCCGCGCTCATCCGCAGCCCATGGGCGCGGGCGCTGCCGCCAACCAGCCAGCGGCATGCCGCGGCGAACTGTCCACCGGCTTCGCCTGCGGCGTCAGCGAGGCGCTCCTTCGAGTTGAGCAGCAGCGCGGCGATGCGCCCGTCGCGCAGCTTCCAGATCGCACCGTCGAGAATGAAGTGATGAATATTGACCAGCGCCGTGAAAATCAGAAAGCTCGAAGCGAAGTCATGATGAAACGCGCGGCTCGCCAGCCACGGTCCCGGCACAAACAACGCAATGCCGCCCGCGACCAGCACACCAAAGTAGGCCAGCGGCTGCCAATGGCTCGCGCGCTTTCCGGCGCTTTCGCTCGGCTCGGTCGATCGGGCCGAAGCCTCGCGGCGCGCGTAGTAACTCGTAATCCACAAGTATTGCGCCGAGTGCATCACCGCCAGCACGCCCGAGCTGTAACGGTTCTGCGGAATCTCCAGACCCTCGATCAGCGAGATCGCCGCCGGCAGCAGGAACCACAAGAACTGCGACGAGAACAGGGTCAGCGACGGAATCAGTTTCCGCCAGCCGGTGGCGCGCGCCAGCCGCGACAGTCCATATACCGACAGCGCTACGAACGCCACCATCAGAATCATCTGTTCCCAGCGGCTCACCATCGCAGGAATTCCCAGCGACAGAAACAGCGGATCGGTTGACGGTCCGGTGTGGAAGCCGAGGAACAGGACGAGATACGAAACCACGAAAGCGCCGTACAAAGCCCGCCGCGTGCTTTTGTCCGGGTCGGCTCCAGCGCGGCGCGCGAACATCATGAATAAGCCGTAGTTCTGTCCACTGTAGTGCCACGGGCTCCAGGTCAGATAGATGGTGAAGATCCAGGGCAGAAGCCGCAGCCAGAAATGCGACAGCAGCAGGGTCAGCAGAATCAGCCCCGTGGTGTGAACCGTAAAGATTCGATACTTCTGAAAGTCTTCGCTGCGATGGTAGGCGCGGTAAATCGTCGCCATGTAGTGCGGATAATTGAAGAACAACGCCAGCACGTAGAACACAACCGACCAGGTCTGCGCACTCGAGGCCAGCGTGAAATACGAAAGCAGCAGCAGCGGCGCCGACCACGCTCCGCAGCCCACAATCAAGTCGAGCCAGGGATTGTAGATCCATGGACTGTGGACCCCGGGCGTGGCCTGGGCCTTCGGATTCTTTCGCAATTTCCCCATGGGGCTCGACCAAATTATAGGTTGGGGATTCGTACTGCCGCGTAACTGGAAGGATGCAACAGGGGTAACGAAGGTAATGGGCGAGTTTTCGTTATTCGAATTTCCAGCGCGTGGACTTGCTCTGGAAATACTTCTCCCAAAGGCCGAAGACGACTCGCGGGCGTACGGCAAACACGGGTTCCTTCATCGAGAGAATGTCATCTTTCATCTTGCTCATGTCGAACTCGTATTTCTTCTCGTACGCCGGAAGAAATTTCTTGCGTGCGGCTGCCTCGGCAATTTCTGCGATGCCCTCGACGATAACCGCTTCGTGCGCATGTTCGTTGCTGATGACGCAATTCTTGTTCAGCGCCAGGTTCTGAGCCTTGCGCGATTTGCTGCCGGTGCTGAAGAGCAGACGACCGTCCTGCCACAGACCCCAGACGACCATCGAGTGCGGAGAACCATCCGGCTTGACGGTAGTGATCCAGTAGTTGTGCGATTTCTTCAGCCGCTGCTCGGCCCACGACCACGGCAGCAGACCCTTACTGGTTCCGGGGAAGCCGTAACCCGGCGCGTGCGGGCGGCTGGAAGTGGGATTTGATGGTCGCGCTTTGTTTGCTGGCATGGAGCAAGTCCATTGGAGAAGCGAGCGCTTAGCAATTAGCACTCGGCATTTAGCCCTTAAAGGTTTGAAATGGCATCACGACTCCTGCTTGGCTGAATGCTGAATACCAAGTGCTAAGTGCAGAATTACAGGTTCTTCTTCGTCCACTCGTCGATGCGGTCGAGCGCCAACTGCAGATTCTCCAGCGAATTGGCCACGCTGAAACGCAGATAGCCTTCGCCGAATTCGCCGAAGGCCGTGCCAGAGAGCGCGGCCACTCCAGCCTGCTCCAGCAGTGCATCGGCCAGCGGCTTCGACTTCCAGCCCGTCTGCTTGATGTTGGGGAACGCGTAGAACGCGCCCTTGGGCATACGGCACGAGAAGCCTTTGATCTTATTCAGTCCGGCGACGAACATGTTGCGGCGGGCTTGGAACTCGTCGCGCATGTGGTCCACCGAACTTTGGTCGCCGCGAATGGCTTCGATCCCCGCAACCTGCGTGAAGCTTGCCGTGCAGGAATTCGAATTGGTCATCAGCCGCGTCATGTGCGCGGCCAGGTCGGCGCGCATCACGCCGTAGCCCATCCGCCATCCCGTCATGGCGTAAGTTTTCGAGAAGCCGTCGAGCAGGATGGTGCGCTCCTGCATGCCCGGCACCGACATGATGGAGAAATGCTGGGCGCCGTCGAACAGAAGGCGACTGTAGATTTCGTCGGACAGAACCATGATGTTGCGGTCGCCGATCAACTTCCCGATCTGCTCAACGTCGCGGCGCTCCATGATGCCGCCGGTCGGATTCTGCGGCGAATTCACGATAATTAATCTGGTGCGGTCGTTGATGAGTGCTGCCAGTTCGTTCACGTCGAGCGCGAAATCGCGATCTTCTTTCAGGTGAATCGGCACGGCGCGGCCGCCGACGTAGTGAATCATCGACTCATAAATCGGAAAGCCGGGGTTGGGATAGATGACCTCATCTCCCTCATCAATGAGCGCCAGGATCGTGAAGAAAATAATCGGCTTACCGCCGGGAACGACGACCACTTCGTCGCTCGTTACTTTCACGCCGCGGGTGCGGCCGACATATTCGGCGAGCGCCTGGCGTAAATCCGGCAGGCCGGCCGAGGGGCCGTAGTGCGTCCAGCCTTGGCGCAGGGCGTCAATACCGGCCTCGACCACGTTGGCGGGCGTGTCGAAATCCGGCTCGCCGATTTCCAGATGAATGATGCTTTTACCCTGGCGCTCCAGAGCGCGGGCTTTGTTCAGAACCTCAAAAGCGGTCTCGGTGCCGAGCCGCGACATGCGGCGGGCTAACTGCAATTCGTGTTGCATAGTTTGCGTCATCCGGGAAAACTCCTGCCAAATCGCAAATTATACGCCCGAGAATGGAAGCCTCGTTGTGGGGCGGACACTCCTGTCCGCCAAGAGCTGGAATGAGCTAACTCCCGCAACTTTCTGAAACGGTTTGCTTCACTTGAGATGATCGGCGCGGGACGCAGTGGCGGACAGGAGTGTGCGCCCCACACTTATTCCGAGACGCTGTGTTCTTCGCTCTGCGAGCGCAGGACGCGGTCGACGGAGTACGGGGCGCGGCGGCTGGGTTCGTGATAGTGACGAACTTGCATTTCGCCGAGCAGGCCGATGGCGAGGAGATTCATGCCGCCGAGCAGCAGGCCGAGAGCGGCCATCATCAGCGGGCCGTGTTCGGCCATCACTGGAACGTGGCGCAGAAATTTCTCCACCCCCAGCCAGAGCACGATGGCGCTGCCGCCGAAAATGCTCATCATGCCAAAAGTGCCGAAAAAGTGCAGCGGGCGCGAGAGATAGCGCAGCAGAAAGCGAATGGTCAGCAGATCAAAGAAGACGCGGAACGTCCGCGTGATGCCGTAGTGCGAGGTGCCGCGCTCGCGGTTCACATTGCGAATCGGCACTTCGCAGATGGACGCGCCATGCCACGAAGCCAGCGCCGGAATGAAGCGGTGCAGTTCGCCGTAAAGCGGCACCTGCTCCAGAATGTCGCGGCGGTAGGCTTTGAACGTGGTGCCGAAATCGTGGATGTCCACGCCGCTGATTTTGGCCATCATCCAGTTGGCGATGCGCGAAGGGATGCGGCGCATCCAGAAATTGTCGACGCGGTTTTTCCGCCATCCGCTGACGATGTCGTAACCGGCCGCAATCTTTTCCAGGAACAGCGGGATGTCGTTGGGATCGTGCTGCAGATCACCATCCATGGCGATTATGTACTCGCCGCGGGCGTGATCGAAACCGGCGGCTAGTCCTGCGGTCTGGCCGAAGTTGCGGCGCAGCTTGACGACGGTCACGCGGCTGTCAACAGCCGCGATTTCGCGCAACATGGCGAAGGTGTGGTCGGCCGAGCCGTCATCCACCAGCACGATTTCAAACGTTTCGCCATGCGCCTCCATAACCGCTTTGAGGCGGTCATACAGGTCGGTCACGTTCTCCTGCTCGTTGTGCAGCGGGACGACGATGGAATACTTGGGCACGGTCTTTTTATTATAGACCGAACTGGAAGGATTGCGCGGTCAACCTTCGGGAAGAGATTCTCTACAGTAACCTGCGTGCGCCAAGTGTTTGCGGCCGAAATTCCAGGCCCGCTCAACGCTTGCCGGCTCAGCGCTTTCTCGGCGCGGAGTGGAACGGGTCGTCCTCACGCGGGTCGGCAGCGTCTTCGGGACTTGGGATTTCCAGATTGACCACCACCGGCTCCTGCCCGCTACGCACGATTACGGCCTCGACCGGCTGGTCCTTGTATGCGTTCAATTCCTGGTGAGGAACATAGGGAGGAACGTATACAAAGTCTCCCGGACCCGCTTCGTCGACGAATTCCAGATGATTTCCCCAGCGAAAGCGGGCTCGTCCGCGCACGACATAGATGACCGTTTCCAGTTCTCCGTGATGATGCGGACCGGTCTTCGCGTTGGGCTGCACCACGACGGTTCCAGCCCACAATTTCCGCGCACCGACCCGGGCCCGCGAAATGGCTTCGGCGCGAGTCATGCCCGGGGTTTGGGGCGTGTTGGCGTCCAGTTCGCCGCTGCGAATGATGCGCAGGCCGTGGTTTTTCCAGTCCGGCTGCTCGTCTTGTTCCCGGCCACTGTCGGTCATATTTTGCCCCTCGAAAGTTCGCGCCGGTTTTACCCCTGCTCTTTGAGCTTCAGCTTCGACTTGTTGTCTTCCATGAAGGTCTTGATTTCGGTGGCGGCGCCGAGCAGACGGTTCCACTGTTCGTAGTAAAGCGTGACCGGAAAACGGCCCAGGCCATAGACGCTGACGCCGCCCTTCTCGCCGACTTTGAAAATCAGGTCGCCGCTGCGCTTCTTGGTTTCGACTTCTTTTTCGAGCTGAGAAAGTTTGGCTTTGAGTTCTTCGTAGGTGGGTTCAGACATGCTTCCCTCGCATTTGAAAATGAGTGCGTTCGGCGAGCGCATGGCTGGCGGCCAGGACGAGCGCCAGCCCCTATAGTAACTTGCCGGTCATTGCCTTGCGGTGGATAACCGTTATAAGCTCAGAGGAGTCTATTCCAAAGCAGGAAAGCGTTTTTCTGGGGAAGTGCATGCGTTTGTGGGTGAGATGGTCGGCGTGGCTCTGCTTGTCCCTGGTGTTCTGGACAGCGGCGGCGGAGTCTACCCACAATCACCCCAACCAGACAGAATCCGCTTCGTGCTCGATTTGCATTGTGGCGCACAGCGCCAGTCCTACCGTAAGTTCCAGCCACGCGGCTCCGGTTTTTTCCGCCGTTGGCCGCACCCAGGAAGAAGACGTTATCGCGAAGGCCCGCGTCGATTTCTCTGATGCCGGCATTCGTGGCCCTCCGACGGTTTAGGGACCCCCACAAGATCAAGTGATCCGGCTGAGTGTCGATGGTTTTACCATCGAGCCGGGTCAATTCCCTATTTTCATTTCATAGCAGGAGGGGCTCATGCCTAGGTTTCATTCTAATAATGGTTCTAGCCGTTCGCGGCGGTTTGCCGCATGGGCGGCGGTCGCAGTGGCTCTTTCAGTTGCGATTGCTGGGGCGCAATCCGTGGGTAGTTCCTCATCTCTGAACGGAACGGTTTTGGATGTAACCGGCGCGGTCGTTTTTGGAGCGACGGTAAAAATTCATAACCCGGTCAGCGGACTGGACCGCAGCGTGCAAACCGATGTCACGGGCGGATTCAGCTTTCCCAACATTCCATTCAATCCCTACCACCTTACAGTGACGGCGAAGGGCTTCGCACCCAATGTACAGGACGTACAACTGCGTTCTGTCGTGCCGGTCAACCTCACGATCACTCTGGCGGCTGTAGTGGAGACCCAAACCGTCACGGTGCGTGAGTCGGCGGGCGACCTGGTGGAGACCGATTCCACTGACCACAGCGACGTGGACAGGAATCAAATCGACCGGATGTCCCTGCCGGAAGGGGGCGGCGTGGCAGCGGTTGTCGAAAACGCTACGCCCGGTGTTTCCGCGGACTCCAATAACCAGATGCACGGCCTGGGCGATCATGCCGAGAACACCATTTCGGTCGATAACCAGGTCAATTCCGACCAGTCGAGCAAGACGTTTTCCAACCAGATTCCCTCCGGTTCAATTCAGTCGATGGAGGTGATTGCGGGTGCGCCGCCAGCGGAGTTTGGCGGTAAGACCAGCCTGGTGGTAAAGGTCAGCACGCGCTCGGGCCAGGGAGTTACCACCCCGACAGGATCGCTCACGACTTCCTACGGCGCGTTTGGCACCGCGGACACAGCCTTCGATATGGCTTATGGCGGACAGAACTGGGGAAATTTCGTTGCCATCAGCGGGACGAACGGCGGCCGCGTGCTGGACGCACCCGAGTTTGCCGTGATGCATGACAAGGGAAACGAGGAGAACATTTTCGACCGCATCGATTACCAGATCGCGACCGGAAACACGGTGCACCTGAATTTGGGCTGGACCCGCTCCTGGTTCCAGACGCCGAATACCTTTGGCAACCTGAACCTCGGCGCGGTCGATCCCTTGGGAAACCCCGTTCCCCCGACCGATCAGCGCTCGCAGATCAAGACTTTCAACGTAGCGCCGACCTGGACCCGCCTGCTCAGCCCGACCGAAGTCTTTACCTTTGGCGGCTTCGTGCGGCGTGACGATTACAACTACTATCCGAGTGGTGATCCCTTCTCCGATCTCGGGCCGCTCAATCTGCAACGCGAGACCATCGGGCAGGCCCGCACGCTGACCAACGCGGGGGTTCGCTCCGATCTATCCTACGCCCGCGGAATTCACAACATAAAGCTTGGCGTGACATACGAGCAGACGTTCCTGACGGAGAATGACGACCTGGGGATCGTCGACCCGTCGCTCAATGCACCCTGCGTAAATGCCAACGGAGCCGGCGTGGCGGCGCCGGGCGTAACTGATCCGGCTCTCTGTCCGGTTGGACTGTATCCCAATCAGCCGACGCCGGGTGGCCCCGCTATGGGTTTGTCTCCCTACCCGTTCTTCAATCCAGTACTGCTTCCCTACGACCTCACCCGCGGCGGCGGCATGTACGCTTTCAACGGCCACACCGACGTGAAGGAACTCGCGCTCTACCTGCAGGACACAATCAGCGCGGGAAATTGGTCCTTCAGTCTCGGGCTGCGCGGTGATTTGTACAACGGGCTTAGCATTGCACGGCAAGTGGAACCCCGTGTCGGCGTTGCCTACAACATCAAGCCGAGCAGCACGGTTCTGCGCATCTCGTATGCGCGGACGCTGGAGACTCCTTTCAACGAGAATCTGATTCTGTCGAGCACGGGATGCGAAAACGCTGTTTTGTCACCACTTCTTTCCTGCACCGGTTTGTCGAGTGGAGCATTGAATCCCGGCTTCCGCAACGAGTTCCACGCCGGGCTGCAGCAGGCTTTCGGCCGCTTCCTGGTGTTTAACGGCGAATACATCTGGAAGTACACCCATAACGGATATGACTTCAGCGTGCTGGGTAATACGCCGATCACGTTCCCCATCGAGTGGCACAATTCGAAAATCCCAGGATATGCGGCCAGCGTGCGCGTCCCCACGATTCGCGGATTTTCCGCGACCACCGTGTTTTCCAGTGTCGCGGCGCGCTTCTTCCAGCCCCAGGTCGGCGGGGCCGGCGCGACTGTGGCAAACGGCACAGGGCTGCCCTTCCGCATCGATCACGACGAGAAGTTCAACCAGTCCACGAATCTGCAATATCAGCTTCTGAAGCGGGGGCCGTGGTTCGGGTTGAACTGGCGGTATGACAGCGGACAGGTAGCCGGCGCGGCGCCGTGTTATGGCTTGGGCCCGGGCAATGACTGTCCGGCTTCGACCACGATTGGCGGCGAACCCGCGGTCAATATGTTCGGCAACGGCGCTCCGCTGACGGCCGACGAGGAGTATGAAGCTGGCTTCTATTGCGGATCGCAGCACGCCACGCCGACGCAGGCGCTGCCCAGTTCCTGCCTGGTGTCGCAATTCGGGTCTTCCTTGATCAAGGTCCCGGCGCCGAACGCCGAGAACGACGATCACAATCCTCCGCGCATTGCCCCGCGCAATCTTTTCGATGCCTCCATCGGGCTCGACAACGCCTTCCACGGGGACAAGCGCAAATGGGATATGCGTGTGACGGTGGTGAACCTGATGAACAAAGTGGCGCTCTACAACTTCCTCTCCACCTTCAGCGGAACACACTACGTCACGCCGCGGGCGATTACGGCCCAACTGGCGTTCCACTTTTAGTTGTGTTGAATCCTAGACTGGCGATACAGGCGGGCGCAGCGACGGCCGCCTGTTCTCTTGCATCTAACCGGTCTGCGGCTTTGTAAACAGATGCAAAAGAAGGCTTTCCGGGACTGCGAACGACGGGGATTGTATAGAATACAAGAAATCTCGATTTCAAGTCCGCGCATCTGATGCGCATATCCGCACGGGGAGAAATCATTGCTTATTAAGCTCGCCGCAAGACTTACGGCCTGGGTTACGTTCGCCGGGCTGTTTTCATTGCTTTGTACCGCGCAACAGACCACGCCGCCCCCGGATTCATCAGCACCAGCGCAGACGCAGGCTCCATCTCAGACCCCGCCTTCGGCTCAGCAGTCGCCAGCAGACAAGGATAAGCCGGCAGCCACGGACAAAGACAAGAAGGACCAGAATGCCAGCATCAAAGGCAAGGTCCCGGGCACGTCGAGCGACCGGCTGGGCGGGGTGCTGCCGAACTTCCTGACCCTGGAAAATGGCTCGAATCTTCCCCCCCTCACCTGGAAGCAAAAGTATCACGCGGTGGCCCTGGGTACGTTCGATCCAGTGCAATATCCCTGGTGGGGTTTGCTTTCGGCGCTGGACCAAGCAGCGGACAGCGATGCGCAGCTTGGTCAGGGGTGGAAAGGCTATGCCAAGCGCTACGGATTAGTTGCCGGCGACGGTATCATCGAAAACTTCATGACCCAGGCGGTCTTTCCGTCGCTGCTGCGCCAGGACCCGCGTTTCTTCCAGACCAACGACGGCAGTTTTATCCACCGGACGGGTTATGCGATCAGCCGAATCGTCATCACTCGCAGCGATTCCGGACACAAGCAATTCAACGCCTCTGAGATTTTTGGCGCTGGATTCGCCGCCGCCGTCTCCACCTACACTTACCATCCGCGAGGCGCCCACCTCGGCACACCCGAATATATTGCTTCCGATCGAACCTTTCGGAATTTCGCCAGTACCTGGGGCACTCAAATCAGCCTCGACACCGCGACCATCGTCATCAAGGAATTCTGGCCCGACATCCGCCGTAAAATGCCGCACAAGAAGAAAGCCGACACCGCGAGCCCGCCCCCTGTGGTCAACTTCCAGAAGGAACCATAATTTCTTCAGCAAACCTGAAGCTGCGCGGCTGGCATCACCAAGCTTGCGGAACTTCTCCACGTCCGGACTCGATATGTCTAAAAGTAAACCACCGTCATTTACGCCGCTTCCCCTTCCCTGCTAACATCATTTGTTTACAACTAGACCGTAAACCCAAACCTGATCACGCCTTCATAAACCCTAGGGAGGAAACATGGCAATCAAAGTTGGCATCAACGGCTTCGGACGCATCGGCCGCAATGTTTTTCGGGCTTCGCTTAAAGACCCTAACGTAGACATCGTCGCGGTCAACGACCTGACCGATCCGAAGACTCTGGCCCACCTTCTCAAGTATGACTCGGTTCTGGGTAACCTTCCCAACCAGGTCTCCGCCGGTCCCGACGGCATTACGGTCGACGGCAAGACAATCAAAGTATTCAAAGAGAGAGACCCCGGCGCCCTGCCCTGGGAGTCCGTGGGCGTGCAGGTAGTGGTCGAGTCGACCGGTCACTTTACTGACGCCAACGACGCCAAGAAGCATATGCGCGGGACGGTGAAGAAAGTCATCATCTCGGCTCCGGCGAAGAATGAAGACTTCACGGTGGTGCTGGGCGTGAACCACGAGAAATATGATGCCGCGAAGCACCACATTATTTCGAACGCATCCTGCACCACCAACTGCCTGGCACCGGTCGCGAAAGTCATCAACGACGAATTCAAAATCGTCAGCGGTACCATGACGACCATTCACTCCTACACCAACGACCAGGTGATTCTCGACTTCCCGCACAAGGATTTGCGGCGCGCGCGGGCGGCTGCGATTAATATGATTCCCACCACGACCGGAGCGGCCAAGGCGCTGAAGCTGGTGATTCCGGAGCTCGGCGGCAAACTCGACGGATTCTCCATGCGCGTGCCCACTCCCAACGTTTCCGTGGTTGACCTGGTGGCCTGGGTGGAGAAAAAGACGACCAAGGAAGAAGTGAATGCAACCCTGAAAAAGGCGACCGAATCGGGTCCGCTGAAGGGCTATCTTTCCTACGAGGAGCAGGAACTGGTTTCGTCGGACTTCAAAGGCAACTCGTTTTCTTCCATCGTAGATGCGCCCATGACCCTGGTGGTCGGCGGCAATTGCGTCAAGGTGATCTCCTGGTACGACAATGAGTGGGGATACTCTTGCCGCGTGCGCGACCTGATCAACTATATGGCCAGCAAAGGCCTGTAACCTGTGGTGTGGCGCGGGCACTC
>Ga0302326_10003984_pt1 | contig 34483 bp, 33 predicted proteins | sample Palsa_T0_3_FD_202264 | JGI IMG/M metagenome (GOLD analysis project Ga0302326, IMG submission 202264) | Peat permafrost microbial communities from Stordalen Mire near Abisko, Sweden - Palsa_T0_3 | ecosystem: Environmental > Terrestrial > Soil > Palsa > Peat permafrost | place: Sweden: Abisko...
TGCACTGTGGTGACGCGCACGGGCGAAGTAGTGTCTTTGAGCAAGGCACCTGTGCTCTAAAGTCTGACCATGGCGGGTCACGCCACGCAAAGCGTGACTCGCCGTGGATTGCTGAGTGGGCCGGACGACACTGAGGCTGCGTGCGCGGTGCCCGGCGCTGCGACTCACACGGTGAGGGCGCCCCGCGGCATCGGGAATTTCGCTGCTTCGCTGCGCAGCCAGCCGATGAAGGCGCGCACACTGGGCTGCGCATCGGCGCGATTGGGCCAGACGATCCAGTAGCCGCGCTCGAAGCGCACCGGCCGCTCGCTGGCCGCGACTAGAGCGCCGCTTGCAATGTCGTCGGCGACCAGGCACCAGCGCCCCAGCGCAAGACCGTCGCCTTGCACGGCAAGGCGCACCACCGCCTGCGAATCCTCGTACATAGCGCCGCGGAAGCTCGCGGACGGATCGTCGGCGTGGCCGTCGAACAGCCACATAGTCCAGGGTTCTCCCGTGCTGTGTAACAGCGGATAGCGGCGCAGGTCATCGACATGGCGCACGGGTCCGAATCTCTTGAGCAGCGCCGGCGCACATACCGGTAGCAGCCACTCTTCGAGCAATTTCTCGCTGCGAACATTGGGCCACCCACCGGTGCCAAGGCGAATCGCCAGATGAAAGTCCTCGCGTACGAAGTCAACCGCATTGGGTGAGCTCTGCAGCAGCAGATCCACGTCCGGGTAGGCGTCGCGGAACCGCGCGACGCGGGGCAACAGCCATTGCTGCAGGAACGAGCCTAAGGTGGTGACGCGGATCGGACCGCTCTGTCGCTGGCCGCGCACATCGTCGACAGCGCGTTCGATATCGGTCAAAGCCTGCTGCACTCGCGGCAGCAGACTCGCACCCTCATGGGTCAAATGCACCTGCCGGCCGTTACGGCGAAACAGGGGCCGCGAGAGGTATTCTTCGAGCGCACGGATCTGCAGACTGGCCGCGCTGGCTGTGACTCCCAGTGCATCGGCAGCTCGGGTGAAGTGCAGGTGCTCGGCGACCGCGACAAACACGCGCAGGCTGCCTAGCGGCAGCCTGCGCAGTGCGACGTTTTCGGTCGGGGCGGCTCGGGTACGCGAGCGCTTGGGTTTAGGTCCTTTGGCAATAGCGATGGTTCACCCCTTCCAAACTGTATCGGACGTGTGTGTCCGATGGTAGGCGCTCAACGCCGGTCGATCCAGCCGCAACACCGCTGAGTCGACCGCCGCGGCCACACAGCGCTGCCAGGATGGCAGCGGCAGACGGGAGCCCGTCAACTCACGCGGACCGCAGGCGATGCCAGCCGCGAAGTTGATGCGGTGATACAGAATCTGAATGTCCTTTGACTGATTCAGGTCCAGGTCCGCAAAGCGGACCACGACGGCCTGGGTCTCCTCCCCGGCGCCGCTGAGCGAGTCGCCGAGCGCGACCCCCTGCCAGGCGGTCAGACTCACGGCTGCCGCCGTGGCCAGTGCATACTTACTAATCGCTGACATGACGCTTCTCCTGTTTACTTGCGAGTCTTGAGCCTCCAGCGGCTCTCAAACAGGATGCCCGCCAGCGACAGCGGTACAGCGCAAAGCGCTCAAGGTGCGTTGAGTTTTACTCAACGCTCATCGGAATGCTCACAGCGCCCGTTCGCCGCGTCGGCTGTCGGCTCAGGGAACTGCATGCTCTTCGTATTGAGGCAGGTCGTCAGTGATCGTGAACCACGGGGCCTTCGAGCCGACGAAAATGTGCTTGCTCGGACGAATCGTCGGATCCCCGATAAGAGTTCCCATGGCAACGTGAACGAATGCGCCACCGCGGACAACCGAATAGAGCAGCGAGCCGCACAGCCTGCAGTGAGCGTTGTTGCCATTTTCGTCACCAAAGATCATGAGGGCCTCCCTGCCTTTGGTGAGATTCAACTTGTGGCGTTCTATGCCCGCGAACGGCTTGAAAGCCGATCCAGTGGTACGCCGGCAGTTCGAGCAGTGGCAATTCGCAGCGTAGATGAATGCATCCGCCACGACGTACTGCACGGCGCCGCAATAACACTGTCCGGCAAGCGTGCGCTCGCTCGATTTAGCTGGATTTGTCACGCGACCTTCCTCCGGGGCTGAGGGCTGGCCACCTGCGATGCACGGCATTCGACACCCTATCCGACATCGAAGTGAACAGATGTGAGAAGTGGCAAACTAGTCAGGCAGTCAACACTCTCTCGCAAGGAGCAAGCCAAATGGAGCCAGTCAAACGCAAGCTACCGGCCGAGGCCGTGGAACTCTATAACCTCTTTATTCACGGCGAAATCAGCCGCCGTTCATTTCTGGATGGCATACAGCGGTTTGCGGTAGGCGGTCTGGCGGCATCAACGATTATTGGAACGCTGATGCCGAATTATGCGCTGGGTCAGCAGGTGTCCAAAACCGATGATCGGATCGAGGCCACCAATCAGACTGTGCCGTCCCCGCAAGGCAATGGAAGCATTAAGGGCTACCTCGTGCGCCCAGTCAGTGCCGATACGCGCGAGGCGACGCCGGTGAAATTGCCCGGAATTCTGGTCATTCACGAAAATCGAGGTCTGAATCCTCACATCGAAGACATTGCGCGACGGCTCGCGCTCGCTAACTTCATGGCGTTTGCACCGGATGGCCTCACTTCGCTTGGCGGCTTCCCCGGCGATGACTACAGAGGCGGCCAGATGTTCATGAAGATCGATCGCAATAAGATGACTGAGGATTTCGTGGCCGCGGCCATGTGGCTCAAAGCGCGCCCCGACTGCACCGGCAAGATCGGAGCCGTCGGTTTCTGCTATGGCGGCGGCATCTCCAATACGTTGGCCGTTCGCCTTGGGCCCGATTTGGCAGCCGCAGTACCATTTTATGGCGCAGTTCCTGCGGTGGCGGACATTCCGAAGATCAAGGCGGCGATCCTGGTGCATAACGGTGAACTCGATACGCGCGGCGCGGCGTCATGGCCGGGCTACGACGCGGCGTTGACAGAAGCTCATGTTACGCACGACGGCTATATTTACCCCGGCGCTGTCCACGGCTTTAATTGTGATGCGACGCCTGAACGCTACAACAAAGCCGCTGCCGACTTGGCTTGGCAGCGCACGATTGACTGGTTCAATAAATACTTGCGGGGCTGAAGGCGGCGGAGTTTTCTGCGGCAGCGCGCGGGGGGGCGATCATCGGCTCTCTTGCACGACTCGTCCATTGAGAGGCTGAAGCGCACGCACGTTGCGCGGAAAAATCTTAGCGAATTGCTGGATTTGAGCTGCTGAAATTTCCACTGGCGTCTTCAGGACAAACCACTTCACTCCCTCAGTACACGGTGGCGCCGTGACGGATCCGGTATAAAGGAAGTAGCTGGTGTCGTGGGGCAGCAAGCCAGCCGGGTTGAGTTCGGCACCGACAACTTCCTCCTGAGCCTCGATTGCCGGCATATGGTCCCAGATCTGCTGAATCGTCGCGTTTTCGTGCCCGCGCTTCAGCAGGACAGCTACACCGGCGACCTCCTGGTCAGCGGCGGTATGCATCAAGTGCAGAACCATCTCGTACTGCTTGCCGTTGATATGCTCCTCGCTCGGACGGTGAAAATGAAACTGCGTCAGCTGGTAGCGCTTGTCCCCGACAATCAGGAAGTTCCCGGTTCCGGGTGCGTCGTGGTAATCCACGCGGATCGTGTGAGCGTTGTTAATGACGTACTTGAGTGGACTGCTGTTGTACTCGAATCGAATCGCCGGTAGATCGGCCTTGCGCGCATTTCGAATATCGATTGGCGACTGCTCCGTACCTTTGTTGCAAGCAGCGTAGTCCGGATCAAGCTCGCTCCAATGCTGGGCGCCCTGCGGTCCGTCGTAGTCCCATGGTGTTTTCCACGGAGACACATAGCGCGAATAGTCTGTGTCCTGCGCGGGCGCGAACGCCGGCAGGATCAAAAGCGAGGCGAGAATCAGCAACGGAAACTTCATCCGCAAACGCCGGCGGACAGCCAGCCCGGCGCGTGGCGTTCTAAGGCTGTGCGGGCGCATCGAAGCGGATGACATTGAGATATTCGCTGCGTTTGTAGAGTTCCCGCGGACCGGCGGGAAAGCCGTTGGACTTCAGCACGAAAGCGAGGATATCACTGTACTGATCGCGGCTCAGGCCGCCCGGATTGTTCATCGGCATGGTCGTGCGTATGCGCTCGAACAGATCGCCGAGCGTCAGCCCGTTGAAATCCGAAATGAACTGAGCGCCGATGAGCGCCGGCGCCTCGCCGACACCGCCGAGCGACGCGCCGTGACAAACCGCGCAATGCTGTGCGAAGGCCTCCGCGCCTTGCAAAGCCTGCGCGAGCGTGTACACGCCATCCAGCGCCGAACTGGTGGTCTCCTGCGCCCCTACGGCGGCGCTCGCCAGGAAGAGCGCCGCGGCGATGCTTCGACAGGTCATCGGCGCGGCCACCGGATTAGCCCATTGCCTTGATCTGCACGAGCGCCTTGTTCAGCGCCACCTTCTGCGCCTCCGTGACATCGACGAACGGCGGACGCTGGTACGCCTGCGGAGTTTTCATCTGCAGGCTCAGCGCGTACAGCATCGGTCCATAGTCGTCGACGCCGGTGTGCAGGTCCTGCATCACTTTTGTCATGGCCAGATAGCGGTTGTACGCCGCGTGATAGTCCTTGCCGGCGCGGAAGGCCTCGAACACGTCCGCCAGAGGTCGCGCGTAGACGTTGCCGTCCATGCAGATCGCCCCCATGCCGTGTTCCAGAGCGTACAGCAGATTATTCTCAGTACCCGTGCGCATGTTCAGGTCCGGGAACGCCTTGACGAAATCTGCATACTCATCGGCCGGTCCATTCGAGTCTTTGATGCCGGCGAGATTCGGATAGTGCTGCAGACTGCGCAGCAGCTCGTGACTGATCGGAACGCCGCTGGTTTCCGGTATGTGATAGAGATTGATCGGGATGTGAACCTGTTCGAACAGCATCGAGAAGTAACGCTCCAGCCCTTTGGTCGGCGGCCTCTTGTAGTAGAACGGCGGTATTACCAGCAGGCCATCAGCGCCGTTGGCCTCGGCGTGCTGCGCCAGCTCGAGCGTCTCGGGGAAATTCGACGTGCCCGGGCCGACGATTATGTTCATGCCGAGCTTGTCCTTGAGCGCTACTTCCGCGATCTGCTTGCGCTCGGCGACCGAGAACGAGGGGAACTCGCCCGTGGTACCCAGGACCACGATGCCGTCGGCACCGTTGTGCTTGAACCAGGAAAGAATGTCTCTGAATGCGGCGGGATCAAATTTCAGATTCCGGTCGCACGGGGTGACGCTGGCAATCCAGAACAGCGTCTTCGAGGAGCTGCCCAGATTGGGCGTCACGGCTGCCGGCGCGGTGCGCGCGAGCATCGTCGCCGCCGCCGCTCCCATCAGGCTCAAAGCGTCTCTACGTGTCGATTCCACCGAAGTTCTCCAGATTTCTATCGTTGGCCGATGCCCTATCCGTTCGCCACTTATTCGTGCCGCAGTTTACAACAGCACCTGCAGCGGCGATGAGGCTAGCGCTTCTGATACTTTACGACCCCGGGCGTGCCGACCTCGGCGCTGTAAACGCCTCCATGACCGTCAGCCGCAACGCCCTCGCCGCCCGTAGTGATGCGCGTCTCCTGATCGGCCGCGGGATCGGGTATGAAGCTCGTGACCACCCCGTCACGCGCGCTGCCGATACGGATCCCGCGCTTCCAGCCGGGATGATGCCCATAGCCGTCGGCAGCACGCGACTCCGAGTCCGTCACATAGATGGTGTCGTGCTGATCGATAAACACGCCGCTGGGTCGACTGAACTGCGACCAGGTTGCGAGCCACTTGCCGTCCTGATCGAAAACCTGAATGCGATTGTTGGCGCGATCACCGACGAACAGGCGGCCCTGCGAGTCCATCGCGAGCGTGTGCGGCGCCTCGAACTGCCCCGGCCCGCTGCCATGGGAGCCCCATTGCTTGATGAACTTGCCGTGCGAATCGAGCTTTACGACGCGGGCATTGCCCTTGTCTGGCTCATGGCCGTCAGAGACGAAGATGTCGCCGTTGGGTGCCACCAGCACCGCGTTGGGCTCGTGAAACGTGTCGGGACCGTCACCGGACACGCCCGGCTTGCCGAGCGTGCGCAGCAGCTTGCCGTTGCGATCGAATTCGAGCACGTCGTCGCCCTTGCCGTCACCGACATGGCCGTCGGTCACCCAGATGTGGTCAGAGCGATCGATGAACATGCCATGCGGGAATAAGAGCATGCCGGCGCCAAACGATTTGATGAATTGACCTTTAGCATCAAATTCCATGATGGGATCGAGCTTGCTGCCGGCACAGCTGTTCGCGCCGCAGCGATCGCCGATCCAGATGTTGCCTTCACGATCCAGCGCCACCCCGCTGCTCGAGCCCAGTGTGCGACCTGGCGGGGGCTTGAAGAAGCCATCGACGCGCGCGTATGGATCGGGCGCCGAGTTGGTGGGCGCACTGGCTTCCTGTGCGAATGCGGCGCCCCAGGGCAGTGCCAGCACACACAGGCCGATCCAGAGAGAAACCATGCGATTGAGAACTGTGGAGTGCATAGGATGCCCTTTTGGTGACGCTTATTGCTTAGGTAGCGAGAAGCAGATGTACTCGCCCGAATAGTTTCCGCCGCTGACGGCCACGACGATGTATTGCCTGCCGTTGAGCATGAAGGTCATCGGTGAACCACTTTGCGGAGCCGGCAACCACACGGCGCCGACCTCCCGACCACTGCCCTGATCATAGGCACGCAGCATGGCGCCGCGCGGGTGATCGGCGGTACTCGTCACCATGCTGTCACCGGCGATGACGAGGGTTTTGGTCAGCAGCGTGCCGATGTTGTAGCTGGTCTGTCCGGTGCGGGGAATCTGCATGCCCTTGAGCGCTGGGCTGTTACGAATGAAGTCGGGCGTCTCGCCATGGGGGATCTGCCATTTGATCTCGCCGCTATCCAGATCGATGGCCGTGATAGTGCTGTAAGGCGGTTTGATAATCGGCAGACCCGCGACGCTCAGCGGCCGATCATCGTCGCTCTCGACCGGTGCCGGCCGTGCTGTCGTCAGTGGGGCATCCGCGCCCTGGTTCGCTCCGGATGCGTTGATCATGGTGACTCTGCGCCCGGCTCGGCCTACGACGTAGGGCAGGTCCGAGAAGCCTTCGGGCGGCGGTACCAGGCCGATAGGAATCAGGCAGGCGTTGCAGGCGTAGAGATAAGCCGTGTGAGTCTCCGGGTTGAACGAGCCGCCTGGCCAGTTGGTGCCGCCATCGGCCGGTCCCAGCATCAGCGTTCCGAGCGGCCCGGGCTGCTCACTGAGTACGGGTGGTGTGTAGATGGGCCCGAGCTGATAGTTCTTCACCAGCTCCAATGCCTGCGCGTGCATTTCCGGCGTGAAGTCGATCAGCTCGTCCGGCGTGACTCCGGTGCGCGCGTACGCGGGCGGCTTGCTTGGGATGGGCTGCGTGGGCGCATACCATTCGCCCGGTACCTTGCCGCGCGGCACCGGCTTCTCCGGTATCGGCCAGATCGGCTTGCCGGTCACGCGATCGAGCACGAACAGAAAACCCTGCTTGGTGGGCTCGGCAACCGCCTTGATCGGCTTGCCGTTGACCGTGATATCCATCAGCAGCGGTGCGGAGGCGATGTCGTAGTCCCAGATCTCATGATGAATGAGCTGGTAGTGCCATTTCACCTTGCCGGTATCCAGATCGACGGCAACCAGACTATTGCCATAGAGGCCGTTGCCAGGCCGCTTGCCACCGTAAAAATCCGAAGTCGGCGATTCGACCGGTAGATAGGCCAAGCCGAGCTGTGGATCGGCGCTGATTTCAGTCCACACGCCGGTGTTGCCGGTGTGCTCGGCCGAGCCGTTGAGCCATGTCTCGTAGCCGGGTTCACCCTTTTTCGGGATCGTGTGAAATTCCCAGAGTTTGCGACCCGTGCGCACATCATAGGCGCGCGCCGACCCCTTGTTATTGTTGTAGCTGGTGGGCGTGAAGCCCTCGCGAAATGCCGAGCCGATCAGTACCCGATCCCCGCTGATCGTCGGCGCGGACTGCCAGCCGATCTCCCCGGTAGTCAGATCAGGCGCGATCTTCTGATCATCATCGGCCTTCAGATCCACCGCGCCGTTGTCGCCAAAGGAACTCACGCGCTGACCGGTCCTGGCATCCAGAGCGATGAGGAAATAGCCGGGCGTGACGTACAGCACGCGCGCGTCCTTGCCATCGCTCCAGTAGGCCAGTCCCCGGCCGGACAATTGTCGCGGGGCTGCCGCGCCGCGCGCCCCTTCATGTTCCCCGTGGACCCACAGCAGCTCGCCGTTGCTGGCGTCCAGCGCGATCACGCCGCGGCGCGAGCCGGCCGTGGCATAGATGACGCCGCCGATTTCCAGCGGGGTGCCCTCGAGCTTGAACTCGGGCCGATTGCCGATGTGATCGGTCTTGAAGCGCCAGACTACCTCGAGCTGATTGAAGTTCGAGGCATTGATCTGATCGAGTGGCCTGTACTTGCTGGCATCCCAGTTGCCCGCATAGGTCGGCCATTCCACGTTGGCCCCATCCTCGGCTCCTGCGGCCAGCGCACTGCCGGCTATCAGAGCTGCGCTAAGCGCCAACGTAGTCAGCACATACGCGCCGGCCTTCGCCCTGGGAGCGAGCATTGCTCCGATCAATTCTTTTATCACCGCTACCCCCTTTTGCATTCGAATCGAGCACCTAAAGACGTCAGTACGATTTGGGTGTCTCTTGTTGTTCCGACCCCGTCCAACCCTTAATAGCAATCGAAGTCAGCCACAGCAGCGCCGCCATCACCACCGCGGCGGACAGCCAGCCCAGCGCGCTGCGCACGCCGGCAGCCGTGATGCTAGGCCTGGGAAAGCGCTCAAGCACAGCGAAGCGCTCGACCATCCAGTGCCATGCCTGATGAGCGACAATCGCCGAGATAATAATAATACCCATGCGTTCGGGCATCACATACCGGAACAGTAGATTGAGCGCTGGCACGAACAGGCATAGCACCAGCAGTTGACCCAATTCTACGCCCACGTTGAAGGAAAGCAGCGAAGTCAGGAGGTGCGAGCCTGCGAATTGCAAAGATTGCTGCAAACCGAAGGAGAACCCGAAGCCGTGCACGAGCCCGAAGCAGAAAGTGATGATCCAGCGATGCGACGGGCGCTGCACCACGATGTTTTCCAGCGCCATGTAGAAGATGGACATCGCGATCAGGGTCTCGATCAGGGGCGGAAACCACAGCACGTCGGGTACGTAATGGTAGGTAGAGGCGATCAGCGTGATGGAATGAGCCACCGTGAAGGCGGTAATGATCGGGATCAACGGCCGCACCTGGCGATAAGGGATCACCAGGCAAAGCAGAAACAGCAGATGGTCGGTGCCGTCCAGGATGTGGTTGAAGCCCATGATGACGAAGCGACCGGCCGCATGGAACCAGCTGGGATCCAGATGCACCAGGCCCGCATCGCCTTCGAGTTCCAAGGCGCGGGAGACGCCGCCCGGCGCCAGAAATTGGACCGTCGTGACCTCGTGTAGCGCGAGCCGGTTGAATGCGGCATGCAAGGAGAAGTAGGAGCGCTCGGAACGGATGGGGTATTCGAACAGCACGTCCAGCACGCCCTGCTCCCAGTACAGCGTTTCGCTGTCGGGTAGCGGCGGACCCAGCACATGCGCCAACGCACTATTGTAATCATAGAAGGAGGGATCAGATTCCAGCGACATGCGCACCGAGGCGATGCGCGGCTTCGGCAACACCCTGCCATCCTCATAGACGTCCAGACTGTTCAGCAACGCGACCTCGGCGGCATCGCGCAGGAACGGTTCGACTTTGGCCAGGTCGACGAAATCGCGCTCGCGACGCGGATATTCCATGTCCTCGGTGGTGGACTTGAGCGGCATGCGCACCAGCACCCGCAGCACCTGGCCCTGCGGTTTGACGAACATGCGCACCACCGCGTCGATGGGAATGTCGTGGGCGCGCACCGGCGCCGTCAGCAGCATCATGGCCGCCAGCAGCAAACCGGGCCAGCGCAGCGCTGCCATGCTCGTCAGTTGCTGACGGGCCAGGGCACGCCCTGATCCATCTTGGTCACCGGTGCCATGCCTTTAAGCAGGAAACGCTGAACGCGCTTACCTTCATACGTTTCTGTCGTGTAGAGGTTGCCCTCGTGATCGATTGCGATGCTATGTACCGCGTGGAACTCACCAGGCTGGCGGCCGCCGTCGCCGAAGTTCGTCAGCTCCTTGAGCGATTGCCGGTCGATGATGCGCACCTTGTCGTTCACGCCATCAGCCATGAAGATGTACTTTTGTTCGGGGTCCTTGGAGAAGGCGATGTCCCAGACCGATCCGTTCTCCTTGGTGTTCGTGTGGTAGTAGGCTTCTTTGACAAACACGCCATCGGGCGTGAACACCTGCAAGCGGTCGTTGGCACGATCGCAAGCGTAAATCAGCCGATCCACTGACATGTCGGCACAATGCACCGGGCTGCGGAACTGCTGTGCCGGGGGTTGGGATGGATCGTAAGGCGGCATTGGCGTGTCATCCGGCTTGTGGCCATATGCGCCCCAATACCGCTTCATCTTGCCGGTATCGGCATCAAGCACTGCGACGCGCTTGTTTAGATAGCCATCGGCGATGTAAGCCTCGTTTTCCTTCGGATCCACAAATATCTTGGCGGCACGCCCAAAATTCAGAAGATCGTTGCTGCCGCCGGCAAACCCCGCAGCCGCCCCTTCACCGCTCCCCGCAGCCGCTCCCGCTACCCGGCGTGCGCCCTTCTTGCCCACTTGCAGCAGGAATTTGCCATCTTTCGTGAATTTCAAGATTTCGGAGTCCGGCCCCCCATTGCCGCCGATCCAAACGTTGCCCTTATAGTCGATGAAAATCCCGTGATTTGAGTCCGGCCATTCATAGCCCGGTCCAGGCCCACCCCAGTGACGCAACAGATTGCCGGCCTGGTCGAACTCCAGAACTGGCGGTGCAGCGGTGCAGCAGTCGCCAGCATTGTTATCAATCTGCTTTTCGTGAACGCTAAGCGTCGGTGCGCCGCGATGGATGATCCAGATATGATCGTCCGCGTCCACCGCCACGCCAATCGTCATGCCCAGAACCCAATGGTTGGGCAAGGGCTTGGGCCAGAGCGGGTCCACCACATATCGAGGGGCTTGCTGGCTCTGCGCCTGAGCTGCGCTGCCGTGATCCAGCATGGTTTGGCAGGCCACCAGCGCCGCCAGGCTCAGCACGAAACCGGCGCCGATCAGGAAATTTCGGGAGCGGATCAGATCTTTCATGACTTCCCCTCTGCCATGGGAGCCGCATTTGTGGCTTATCCGCTCCCTTATATTAGGATGTTACACGAGCAGCTGAAGCGCAATCTACGATCGAAGCCCAGACGGGGCTTATTGACGGTTCTGCCCGCGAGAGTCGGCGCGGTTATCTCCGGTTGGCTTTCGTTTCATCTACGATCAGAACGATCTTGCCTTCCGTGTGGCCTTGCTCGCTGAGTTCCTGCGCCTGGGCCGCTTGAGCCAGCGGGAAGGTCTTTTCCACTTTCACCTTGAGCTTGCCCGTGCTCGCGAGCGTGGCGACTTCCTCATACACGCCTCTTTGCACTACGGCGTCGCGATTCATGCATTTGACCCCCGCCGCGGCGCATTTCGGTTCGAGGCCGCGCGCCGCAACACTGACATACAGGCCATCTTTCTTGATCGTGGTCAGTGCGCGTTCTGCGGTGTCGCCGCCGACCGTGTCGATGACCACGTCCATGTCCTTCACCTTGTCTTCGAATTTGTCCTGGGTATAGTCAATCACTTCATCGACGCCGATGGATTTAAGGTAGGCATTGTGCTGCGCGGTTGCGGTGCCGATTACGTAAGCACCTCGGGCCTTGGCTGCCTGCGCCGCCGCGCTGCCCACGCCACCGGCGACTCCGGTGATCAACACGCGCTCGCCTTGGGACACTTCTGTCTCATTGACGGCCCGCACTCCGGTGAGGGTCGCAATGCCCAGACCGGCCGCCTCTGCGTAGGTAGTGCTCGGTGGCTTCGGCACCACGTCGGCGATGGCCGCCACAGCAAACTGCGAGTAGCCCCCGTTCAAAACGCCCGTGCTACGCGAGATCACGGCAAATACCGGATCGCCCACTTTCAGCGTGTCGACATTGCTGCCGATCTTTTCGATGACGCCGGCGACGTCCCTACCCGGGATGACAGCCCCGACCATAGGCGCATACCCCGGCCCGGCAGTGCGCGCCTTCCAGTCGGTCGGATTCACCGCGGCTGCGTACACTCTAATCAATACCTGACCCTCGCCAGGCTCGAGTACAGGTATGTTCTGTAACTTGAGCACTTCCGGACCACCGTTGCCGGTTTGGACGATTGCCTTCTGTTCTTTTGGCACAGCAGCGAACGCCACACCGATACATGTCCCGAGCATGACCGCGAACAGCGCCTGCCGAGCTAGCGAAAATGTTGAGGATTTCAAGGAGCTCTCCCGTCCTGCCCGACCGCGATGTAAAACACCGTCATTGCCCTCGCACATGCCGGTAAAGCTACTTCTCCCGGTCTTGGCGGCTCAGGATAAGCGCGACCGAGGCAGCCATCACCGGCGCTTCGACGCGCAGCCACGCCAACACCTCCTGGGGATCATAGATGACCGCGGCGGGTTTCGTCGTCAAAAACATTTGCTCCAGATCGTTGTACTTATCACTGATGGTCTCAGCTCGGAGGTAGTCGCGACGCAGCGTTGCATCCGTGCTCACGATCCGGGCCCCTAGCTTTGCAGGTGTGTCAACGAAAATTGCGGCGAGATCCGCCCGCACCGGACCGCTCTCTGGGAAACGCTGCCGGAGACGGTCGATCTCGATTGGTTTGCTGCTGCCCAGAAGAACGAGTTCCCTACCGATTCCCGAATACAGCAATGTGTGTGGAAACACCGCCAGAAACGTGGCGATCGCCTCTTCGGCCGCCTGCTCCGGCATCTGATACACCGGCAGCCACTGGGTCATCATCCCGCTCGGTGTCAGATGCGCCAACACATCCTGGTAGTACTCGCGAGAATACAGTCGGTATACGCCCGCCTGCATCGGCGGCGGCGGTTCGCTCGTAATGAGATCATAAGTATTCCGAGACAGCCGCAGGAAACTGCGGCCGTCGTCGTTAATAAGTCTTACCCGCGGATCCTTGTAGACTTCGAAATTGGTGCCCGCGAATTCCGGCGCTGTCTCGAACACATTACGGTTCAAGTCCACAACATCGAGATGGTGAATACTATCGTGCGTGGCGATCGCCGAGGCAGTGTTCCCAACGCCGAAGCAGATCACGAGCGCGCTGACGGGATTGTCCTGGAGCAACAGCGGAACATGCGCCATCAGCCGCATGTAGATCTGGGAATGAAGGTCCGTGCCTGACATGGACGTATTGCCAAAGAACAGATATTCGCCGTTTTGTACCGTGACGACAAAGCTGGTGTCGGTCCCGTTGCTCCTCACATCAGAAATCGGGTAGCGGGTCTGAATGCTATTGGGCATGAGGTAGCTCGCATCGACTTTCGCCGGCGTGACGATGCATCCCGCGAAGAATGCGGCCGCCGCAATTGCGGGTTGCCACCAGCTGACCCCGCGTCTCTCGGACAGCGCGAACAGTAGAGCGACACCACAGCTCATCAGCACCCATATTAATTTCAGCGAATAGAAGATATTGACCCGCGGGGCCAACAACGTGAAAACAATCAAGCCGATGCAGAACGCGACCGTATTGAGCCCGTAAGCAAGACCCAAATGCATTCGACGCATCTGCGCCTGATTGCATACGTAGGGCAGCAGGAGCGAAATCAGAAGATAGGGCAGGAATACACAGCCGCCGACGAAAACGAATAGCTCCGCGACGCTATCAGGGAAGTTGTTAATCATCCCAAACTCGGCGTTGATGGGTTTGTATCGAGACTCCAGCCTTCCAATGACGATTGGATACATCAGCCGCCATGCCGCGTAGTAATAGATCACAGCGGAGGCGAACGCGATCTTGATATGTATAAGACGAAGGCGTGTCGCACGCCAAACGAATGTGCTGGACAAAAAGATACCCAGAATCGCCCAGAATGAGATAGCCGGGCCCAGTGCGCCCGGGCCGTTGCTAACCACGAGATTTATGCGCTTGAACATATCTCCTTCAAGCGCGCCGGCAAGCACGCCGCTCAGCACCGCGCACGTTAGAAGCAACGCAAAGGTGCTAGAGGTTGGGGTGGCCGCATGACCGGTGTTCTGACTGACGTTCTGACCGGCGGCGTTCAGCGTCAGCGAGGCCACCGGCAGATCCCCACGACCGGTGAGTAAAAAGAGGCCCGCGATGCCGAGGTTCAGGCCTAGCATCAGCCAGAACGTGTAACTGTGGCCGATGAGCGGCAGCAGCAGAAATTGACACGCCAACACGCCCACGCACGCACCGAATGTATTCCAGCCATATAGGGCTGCCGGGAGGCGCTGTCCTCTGGGGGCGTCTAGCAACCCCCGCGAGAGCAGCGGAAACGTCGCTCCCATGAAGAAACAGGGCGTGAATACGCAGGTCACCGCTACCGCCAGTTGACCAAAGCGATACCCGAGATCCTGCACCCAGATGCGATCGTGCAGGTGATAGGGAAAATTGCCCCACAGATCCGTGGGGAGGTGAACGGCGAGCGGGGTCAGCGAGGCCGCCAGCGCGACCAGCAACTCGATGAGGCCATAGAGACGCAAAGCATCCGCTATGCCTGTAATCTGGGTAATCCACCTGGTGAGCGGCCTACTCGCCAGTGAGCCCGCGCCGAGACCCCCAATGAAATTACAAACGACCAAGGCGAAGCTCAGGCTGGTGGAACCGAACCAGTCAGGGAAAAGCCGGAACCACACCACCTGGTAACCCAGTGCGACGAAGCCCGACAGGGCGTAGGCAAGAAATACCCGAATCATCGCGGCAGCTGGAGGTACCTTCGCTTGTGAGCAGAAACTAACCAACATTTGGCTTTGCGTTCGCGTTGACTAGTCCGTGGCTGGCAATGCCAGCGTGCTAAATACAACGATCTCACCGGGTTGAATGACCGTCCCATTGGACGCGGCTTCCCGCTCGTTCTCGTGGTACTGGCTAACGAGCTCCAGCTCGCTCCATGTCGTCCCGGGCCAGTTCACCTTCCAGTCCTGCGCGTAGGCAATACCCGATTGCAAGGAGAATGCGCTCTGCTGACGAGGGCCGCTGCGTTGCGATCAGTCGTGGCGCGCATAAATTAGCTGTGCGAGCGCACGCTGAATACTAACTGCGCTCTTCAATGACACACAAGGTGCGATTGTGCGACCAGCGTTCTGTGACAAGCCTACGCGAGCGCGCGACTCATAGTGCCCTTAATGATCGATATCAGAGTGTGCTGATCCATTTTGCGCCGCGTACCAACTCCCATGCCGCGACAGAACCGGCAGCTACCAACACGAGCGCCACCAGCAATGCGAGTGAAAGTAGAAGACCGTCTTCCTCGAGATAGGCAAGCGCGATGAGAGCGATGACGAGGGCGGGTAGAACTTGGGTCAGCGGAATCGGAGCGAGCACCACGAAGGCATCGAGCAGAGCAATGACGACACCTACCATGGGTCGGACGGCGACGAACGCTCGAGCCCAGCGTGGATGCACGATTGTCTCAAGATACCTGAGCACTGGAACTGCTCGCTGCATCAGCGCGGCAAGATGCCGCGTAGGGAGCGGGCGGGCCGAGATGAGGCGTGGAAAAGTGGCGGCGGACCTACCAGCGCTCATTTGGTATGCCGGAATCAGCAGCAGCAGTCCTGCGACGATCGAGATGCCAGGAGCGATAGCAACCACGGCCAGCAACAGCATGATCATGCCGAAAGAGCGTTTTTGAAGGCTCTCCGTCAGCCAGTCGAGCGTAAAATGATCTGTCGGCAACGAATCGTGCAGTCGTTGCAGTAAAACGGAAGTATGGACTGCTGCGCTCGCATCTGGCGTTGGCTGCGGCTCTGGACGAAGTAGACGTCTGCAGCGAGCAATCCAGCGTGTGTTGATTAGTGGAACCGAATTCAGATGCGTCGCGCGATTCGCGACGGCCACGTCAGGGACGATCTCCGATCTCACGTTAAAGCTTTTCCTGACGGCGGCATGTCGATCCTGCTGTTTCGGTACGTGAGGATGACACCACGAGCCTGAGGATTGCGCCGTACGATGTCGAACAGATGCCGCGCTTGGCCTGGCTGCCAAAACCCACGCCGACGACGGCTTAATCCTCATCGAGTGATTTGCGCCTATGTGCGATGCGCGGGGTGCAGCGTAGTGGCACGGAATCGCAGCCGTCCGCGATTCTCCGTAACCCATGAGAATTCGCTTATCTAACGCTTGATCTCGGTTGCATGCCCACGCCCGTCGCGCTCTTCGTTGCCGGTGAAATGTGCTTTATCGACACGCCTCGCCGCCTCAGGCTTCTCGCCGGGATTTGGCATCGCGCCCTTGTACCCATGCTCAGGGTGGAAGGCATTATTGACGTTACCGCGGAAATTGCTGGGGCCATGAAACCAAGGACCCGCGCCTATAAACACATCCCCGGTAAACCACTCTGGGCCGTAGTAGCCGGCCGGAGCGCAGCCATAAGGAGCCACGTCGTAATAACCGTAGGGACACGCGGGGGCGACACCGATGTTGACGCTGAGCTGCGCCTGTGCATTCGCGCCGGTCACGGTGGAACAGATTCCCACCGCCGCAGCTAGAGCCAAAAGCTTAAATCCACGCATAATCTGTACCTCAACTTTTGTCAGGCCGCCTTTATTCCAACCCGTCGCCCGAGAGCGGCGACGCCGTCGGCTAGATCGATCGTGTGAATCGCGAGGTCACTTCTCTCGCAGCAGGCATGACAGTACAACCTTTGCGCTTGAGGGTCTGTACGGCACCACACCGATAATCTGGATGGATACAACCGCTATGGTGCACCTGGACTCGGCGGAGCCTTGGGTACGGTACTCATCATACTTCTCGTGCTTTGGTTTTTCGGTGGCCTCCATGTCAGGGGTTAATGTTCACCTATGACGTAGGGAAAACCGCGCTCCAGAGCCGACAGACATTTAGCGGGCCTAATCAGTCGCGATCGCGGTCTCAACGCTTTCCGACTGGACCCAAACCCTGCTTAGCGCCAATCGTGATGATGGTAGTAACCGCCACCGCCACCATGCCACCCTCCACCCCCTGGACCTATGAAGCCGATACATCCGCTCAGAAAACTACTGAGGATAAAGACGGCAAACACGCATGTACGCATCACCAGACTCCTCGATATTGCTGCGCACCTCTCAGTTGAGGGATGCATTGCTCAACACTCGCACACCACACGAATTGCGTCCTGGCCCGTTGGCCTGGACCCTTAAAGATTCGACGGGTGCGCATAATCCCATTCAAGAAAGCGGATCGTCTGCGCGTCGGTGCGCTCCGGCATACAGCATCGGGTAGAGGCGATCTTGTCGCCGCGCGTCTCGCGAATTTCCCAAAGAATAATACGCTCGACCCCGGCTTTCTGGATTGTGGCGCTGCGCGCTTCAAAGCGCGTGACCAGAACGTTGCCAGAAACATAGGTATTGAGCACCGTCACGCGACGACTTTTGTCCGCCACGTAGCGCTCTAGATCCTTCTGGATGGCAGCCCTGCCGACGCAAGGGGCCTTCGTGCAGTGACCACTTTCCGAATCGATCACCGCATCTTCGGTATATAGGTCCAGCGCTGCCGTCACATCGCCTCGCGCGAGCGCGTCCAACAGTTGCTGCTGTACGGCCACGGGATCGGCGTGCGCAGGAGCAACCGCGGCGGCACCCAGAAGCAGCGCGGCGGCAAAATTCCTGACGGCGAAAATCTTAAGCATGACGTGCCTCTCCATTGCCTGCCAAAAGGATTAGCGGCCATTGTTAGTGTTCGACCTTGCGACGTCTGTCCGCTATCGCACATAAATGGCAGAGGAGATGTCGCCACCGGCAGACTGCGCGGGAAGGAAGTAGAATCCGTGCAGAATCGCTGTCGACAACGGGATAGCTAATATGCGCCACACCGGTCGGCGTCTGAAAGCTTGAGCACGCCCCTAGGTCAGGGATGACAGCAAACCCGCCTCGTACGAGACATCAAACGCGCCTGTCGCGCCCCGGTATCTTCGTGGCCGTCGCGGCGCTCTGCCTCGTGGCCCCGTGTCACGCGGAGGGCGTGCTCGATCCACAAGGGCCGATCGCATCGGCCGAACGGCTGATTCTGCTCAATGCCACGGCCATCATGCTGGTGGTCGTACTGCCGGTGATCGTGCTCACACTGGCCTTCGCCTGGCGCTATCGAGCCTCTAACCGGCGAGCTGCTTATCGACCTGACTGGTCCTATTCCGGCTACATCGAGCTCGTGACCTGGTCGATCCCGACGATGGTGGTACTGCTGCTGGCGGCGGTTGCATGGATCGGATCCCATCAGCTCGATCCGGCCCTCTCGCTGCAGTCCGGCGTAAAACCGATTCGCATTGAAGTCGTATCGCTCGATTGGAAGTGGCTGTTCATTTATCCGGACCAGCAGGTTGCAGCCGTCAACCAGTTAGAGATTCCAACCGGCGTACCGGTGGAATTCGTGCTGACCTCAGCCACCGTCATGAACTCCTTCTTCGTGCCGCAGCTCGGCAGCCAGATCTACACGATGCCCGGCATGACCACGCGGCTGAACCTGCTGGCCGAACGCGCCGGCGACTACCCGGGTCTGTCCGCAAATTTCAGCGGCGATGGCTTCTCTGACATGCGCTTCCTGGTGCACGCCGTGCCTGCTGCTGAGTTTAAAAGCTGGCTCGAGCACGCGCGCGCGGCAGGTGCAACGCTGGACGCCGATTCTTACGCGCAGCTCGAACGGCCCGGCGTCAACACTAGCCAGACCTACAGCGGCGTGGCTCCGCACCTGTTTGAACGCATCGTGCAGCCAACCGCTGCGCGCGGCGCGGAGCAGTAGATGCTCGGTAAGCTCAGCTGGGCCGCCATTCCCTTCGATCAGCCGATACCAATGGCGGCCTGTCTGTTCATTGTTGTCGGCGTGCTTGGCGTTCTGGGCTTGGTCACTGCTAAGGGCTGGTGGCCCTATCTGTGGCGTGAGTGGATAACGAGCGTGGATCACAAACGCATCGGCGTGATGTACGTGCTGCTGGGGCTCGTGATGCTGCTGCGCGGCTTCATCGATGCCATCATGATGCGCACGCAGCTGGCAATCGCCGCGGGCGGCGCCCAGGGTTACCTGCCTCCCGAGCACTACGACCAGATATTCTCCGCCCACGGCACGATCATGATCTTTTTCATGGCGATGCCGTTCGTGGTCGGGCTCATGAATTTCGTCGTGCCGCTGCAGCTGGGCGTGCGCGACGTGGCCTTCCCGGTGCTCAACGCAGTGAGCTTCTGGCTCACCGCCTCGGGTGCTCTGCTGGTGAATACCTCGCTGGTGGTGGGTGAGTTCGCGCGCACCGGCTGGCTCGCCTACCCGCCGCTCTCCGAGCTGCAGTTCTCGCCCGGCGTAGGGGTGGACTACTATTTATGGGCGCTGCAGATCTCCGGTATTGGGTCGCTCCTTGCCGGCATCAACATGGTCACGACCATACTGAAGCTGCGCGCCCCGGGAATGACCTACATGCGTATGCCGGTGTTCTGCTGGACCGCACTGTGCTCCAGTATGCTGATCGTGGCCGCTTTCCCGGTTCTGACTGCGACCTTCGGCATGCTGCTGCTGGACCGCTACGCTGGTATGCACTTCTTCACCAACGACGGCGGCGGCAATTTCATGATGTATGTCAATCTGATCTGGATCTGGGGTCACCCCGAGGTCTATATCCTGGTGCTCCCAGCATTCGGCGTCTTCTCCGAGGTCATCGCCACCTTCTCGGGCAAGGCCTTGTTCGGCTATCGCTCCATGGTGATGGCAACGCTGGCGATCTGCGTGCTGTCCTTCATGGTCTGGCTGCATCACTTCTTCACCATGGGCGCCGGCGCGAACGTCAATGCGGTCTTCGGCATCATGTCGATGGTCATCGCCATCCCCACGGGGGTGAAGCTTTTTAACTGGCTATTCACTCTTTTCCGCGGCCGCATCCGCTTTGAAGTACCGGTGCTCTGGGCCATCGGGTTCATGGTGACCTTCGCCATCGGTGGCATGACCGGCGTGCTGCAAGCCGTGCCGCCGGCCGACTTCGTGCTGCACAACAGTCTGTTTCTGGTCGCTCATTTTCACAATGTGATCATCGGCGCCGTGCTCTTCGGCGCCATGGCGGGCTATTACTATTGGTTTCCGAAGGCGTTCGGGTTCACGCTGGATAAGCGCCTGGGCGCGGTGAGCTTCTGGTGCTGGCTGATCGGCTTCTATCTGGCATTCATGCCGCTGTACGCGCTGGGTCTACTCGGTATGACTCGGCGTATGCAGCACTACGCCGACTTGAGATGGCAGCCCTACCTGATCGTCGCGGAAGTCGGCGCAGTTGTGATCCTTGGCGGCATCATCGCGACAATCGCGCAGCTCGTGGTGAGTATCCGCACGCGCGAGGCGCGTCGTGACCTAACCGGCGACCCTTGGGATGGCAGAACCCTGGAATGGTCCACCAGCTCTCCGCCACCGGCATACAACTTCGCCGTTTTGCCCAAGGTCGACTCGCTCGATGCCTTCTGGGCCATGAAACAGCGCGGACCTAGCGCTGCACCAGAGCAGTACGAGCCGATCGAGGTTCCTAGAAACAGCGCCAACGGCTTTGTAACGGCCTTCTTCGCCGTGATCACCGGTTTTGCGATGATCTGGCACATCTGGTGGATGGCGATCCTCGGTCTGGCCTGTGCGCTCGTGACTTTATTGATCTTTGGCTGGGTCGAGCGAGTCGAAGAAGAAGTCTCCGGCGAACAATTGGCCGAGGCCGAACGAGCGCGGTGGCGAGGGATGCAGAGCGCATGAGTGCGCATGCAGGCACTGCCGAGCTCGCGGGGGCAATCCCGACGATACCGGTGACGAGCGCGCGCAGCGGCGGCGGCCCCGCGCCGGTGCGCATCGTGGTCGCGTACGGATTTTGGATCTTCCTGCTCAGCGACATCATCCTGTTCTCGGCTCTGTTCGCCGCATACGCGGTGCTGTCTGGGCAGACAGCCGGTGGACCTTCGGGGCACGAGCTCTTCGAGTTGCGCCATGTCGGGATTGAGACGCTCTGCCTGCTGTTCTCCAGCTATACCTGCGGCCTGGGCATCTTATCGATTGAGCATCGCCGCCTGCGCAGCTTCTACTTGAGCTTCGCGCTCACCTTCGTGCTGGGCGCTACGTTTTTGGGATTGGAGGTTACTGAATTCGCCGGCATGCTCACGCGCGGCGCGGGCCCCTCGCGCAGCGCCTTCCTCTCGGCCTTCTTTAGCCTGGTTGGTCTTCACGGCGCACACGTGAGCGCAGGCCTGCTGTGGATGAGTTTCATGGTGGCGCAAACCGTGGTGAAGGGTCCGCGTGACTTCGTACGCCGCCGGCTACTGTGTTTCAGCCTGTTCTGGCACGCGCTCGACATCATCTGGGTGGCGCTGCTGACTCTCGTTTATCTGATGGGAGCACGATGATGCAAGAGAACGTTGAGCCGCCATCGGCCCCAACCGATCAGGCCCCCGGCGACGTTGAGCACGAGGCCGCCGGCAGCTTTGCAAGCTATACCGCCGGTCTCGGCTTCGCGTTGCTGCTCACCCTCGCATCCTTCGTGGTTTCGCAGACCCACTTGCTGTGGGCGCCGGGCGTGACAGCCGGACTTATTGTGCTCGCCATCGCTCAGATGGGGGTCCACTTAGTGTTCTTTCTACATATCGGAACTGGATCCGATAACACCAACAACGTACTCGCCCTCGCCTTTGGCGTTCTGATTGTGACGCTTGTGATCAGCGGCTCGCTTTGGATCATGGCGAATCTCAATGCGAACATGCTCCCCGCGTCCGCCATCATGGAGATGCAGCGCTAACGCAACGGCTCCCCTGTAGCGCCACGACTCACTTCGCTACGGGTGTCTGCTCAGCGTATCTCGCCCAATCGCGAACTATCTCGTTCACAACCGTACTGCCGACGCGATATGCAGCCTCAAGTGAGGGCACATATGCTGACAGAGCGGCATCCTCGGCCGCCTCACTTGCCAGAAGCTGCGCCACCGTCTGGCCGGATGCGGGGACGGTGTAATCCGAACCCGTGCGCAACACGAGAACGCGGTCCAGCCGCACGCGATGCGCGCGAGAAAGGGACGTGAGGGCAGTCAGGACGCCGCAGTCCTCCATTGCCGTCGTGACTGCGCGTCCCTTGCCGCCGCTCCAGTAAGCCATCCACTGCTCGGCGAGGGTATTCATGCGTTCACCCAACCACCAATCCGAGGCGGAGACCTCATCACCTTTGAGAACGAAGGGTGGCTTCAGTGCGTTGGGATAGCGTGCGTAGCCGGCACGAATGCTCTTCAGGGCGGCTGTGTCATCGAGATGCACATTACGCGTTTGCTGATAGGCCCACTCGACCAGGTCGGGGTTGAGGTGATAACCGTTAACGGCATTGGGCCGATCGAGCTCAGGGGTCGGCGGCTCAAAAGGTTTGCTGCGGCCTAGAGGGATGTGCCCGGTAGACCAGTCTGGCGGGATCTCGCGCGCATCGATCTCGAAGTTGAGATCTCGATCGATAATCCACTCTGCCCAAGCGGCAGAGCCGACCGAGGCGTAATTGGGATCGATACCGGCGATGGCGGGTACGAGCCAATACGCTTTCGACAGATCGAAGCGCTCGTCGAGTCCGAGGGCCATGATTGAGGCCGCAGCGCGCAGAGAGCCTTCGCCCGTGACAATTCCCAGGACTTGCTTCTCGGCGTTGTAGCGCAGCGGATGATTACCCAATGGAAACGGGATGGTCTGCGTCAGCGGCAAGCGCTCCACCCAGGCCTGGAATTCGCCCGGCGTGTCGCCCGTATCGTTACCGAGCTCGAAGGTGGTGACGACCACGACCCGCACCGGCAGCTTGCCCGAATCCTCTGCGCTCACGCGTACTACACCGAGCAATGTCACCAGGCCGCACAATACGAACCACCGACCGATCTGCATGAGTCGGGACAAGGTCACTTTCATTTCAGCAGGTCCTCTGGAATGCGAGACGCGATGGCACACCGTTAATCCGGCAGACCAAACACGAACAGGTTGTAACCGTTCGGCGGCCGGTGCACTTCCGTCAGCATCGTGCCGGGCTTCATTTCCGGGCTGCCGCCGCCCAGCGCAGTGGTCACGGCGATGTACTGATTGCCGTCCACGCTGAAGCTGATCGGAAAGCCCTGCACTGTGGTGCCCAGGCGGGTCTTCCAGAGGGTCTTGCCGGTCGTGACGTCTACGGCGCGGAAGATACGGTCGAAGTCGCCGACAAAGGCGACATTGCCCGCCGTCGAGACCACGCTGGTCAGAAAGGGTGCGCGCTGCTGGAAGGACCACAGCGGTTTCAGGTCGGCCGTGCGATAGGCGGACAGCCGCCCCATGTTGCCGTCGCTGCCCGGCATCTCGAAATAGGTCTGCGAGCCGTTGCCCAGCATGAAGACGCAGCTCTGCGACAAGGGGATGATCAAGGTGTCGGTGGGCTGGTGATAGCTGGTTGCCTGCCAGTCGTGGCCGCCCTCCGGGCCGGGGCAGGAGGACAGCCACTGCTCGACCTTCTGATCCACGATGTCCTTGCGGTAACGCGGCATGCCGGTTTTGCGGTCGATATCGTCCCAAATATTCTGGAACACCGTTTCGCGCGCATCGATGAACTTGCCGGTGACGCGATCGAGCTTCCACAGGATGCCGGCCTTGCCGATGGTCATCAGAGTCTTCTGCTCGCCGTGGTCGATCAGCACGCGCTCGAACACTTCGTCCAGGTCCAGCGACTCGCCCGGCGCATGCTGGAACCACCACTTCATCTTGCCGGTCTCCGGATCCAGCGCGACGGTGGAGTTGGCATAGTCGGTGGCGCCGCTGCTCGAGCCGCGCAGGTCGCGCCGCCACGGCTTGGCCTGGGCGGTGCCCCAATAGGTCGTGTTGAGCTCCGGATCGTAAGTCCCGGCGATCCATGTCTCGCCGCCCTTCCTCATATTGTCGGGCAGATCGCCCCAGCTGTCGCCGCCGGGCTGCCCGGTCAATGCCGTGGTGACGAACTTCCAGTCGCGCTTGCCGCTCGCCGCGTCATAGGCGCTGATGTAGCAATGGTCGTCGGTCTTGGGACGCCCGCAATTGGTCATGCCGACCAGCACATGGCCCTTGATGATTATCACGCCGCCGGTCGACCAGCCGATGCCGGGCTTGTTGTCGACGATGCTCGTCTTCCAGACTTCCTTGCCGCTGCGCGCGTCCAGCGCATAGACCATGCCGAACGGCGTGTTGACATAGAGGTTGTTGCCCCACAGACCCATGCTGCGGGTCTCTTCGGTGGAGGGGCCGGGGCCCGGGCGGCGCGGGCCCGGACCCAAGCGGTTTTCCCACAGCAGTTCACCGCTCTTGGCGTCCAGCGCCTGGATGGTGTTGCCGGTTCCCCAGATGAACAGCACGCCGCTATGGACCAGGGGCGTAATTTCCATGGTGCCGTTCTCCGGCAGCGACCACATCCATTTCAGCTGCAGCGACCCGACATTGGCGGTGTTGATCTGCTTGAGCGGGCTGAAGCTCCAGCCCTGATAGTTGCGGCGGAACATGAGCCAGTCCCCGTCCGGCGGATTGTTCATCATCGCCTCGGTAACCGGTTCGTAGTTCTGGATATGGCCTTCGAGGCTGAGGCCGAATTTGCCAGGCAACATGAAGCTGCCGGGAGTGGCTACGCGCTCTCCCGCGGTCGCGCGCGCAAAAGCGCTCATCGTGGGCGGATGCAGGACATCACCCGGCACCTTGCCACTGGCGATCGCGCCGATGCCTGCCGTTGTATCCGGGGTGAAGGCGGCGCTGCCAGCGCTCGCGCCGTTGGCGTGCAGGATGTAAGCGGTGATGGCGGTATAGGTCGCCTCGTCGAGGCTGCCGCCTTGCCCCGAGGGCATCGTCTTGCTGATCTTGTTGTAGAGCGCCTGCGTGGTGCGGCCCTTCCAGGCGCCGATGAAGGCGTCGCCCGCCAGCTGCGGCGAATCGTTGGTGCCCGTGAGGTCGGGATTGTGGCACTGAGCACAGTCTGCGCTATAGGCCTGGCGACCCGCTTCGACCTGCGCCTGGGTAAAGGGACCGGCCACACCTTGCCCAAAAGCAGCGCTGCCCAGCGCGGCACCGAGCATGGCGGCGGCGCCCACCAGCACATTGTTCTTTTTGTGCATTATTAAAGACCTCGATATGGGTTCAGCGCGACGGCGTGTCGATCTGGGGAATGAACCAGTGCTCCTGCTGCGGCACATCCTCGCCCACAGTTTCATGCGCCGGGAACAGCCAGCCCCAGAGCGTGCCCTTTGGGCCCCAGGGATAGAAATCCGGCGCCTTCTCGCTGTTGATCTGGATATAGAGCTTGCCGGTGCGCAGCGCCGTGGCCTGGGCGCTGGTCAGCTTGAAGTCGCCGGCGATACTGCCGCTGGCCGCTTTGGTAACTTGCAAATTGAGGATCTGCCTGCCCGGCATGCCCGCGACGGGGCTGACAAAAATATGCGCCTCGGTGGCGTTGGAGGGCAGGCCATGGAACACGCCCTTCACCGTCAGGGTCTTGCCATCCGAGGTGGCGGTCGCCTCGCCGCGGCCGGCGATCACGGCCTTGGTTTCGTCATCCAGCGGCATCGGGCCGAGGCTGGCCTGATAGTCCGCGGCGAATGCCGGCGCGGCAACAACGAGCGCCGCGCACAGGGCGGGCGTCAAGATTTTAGAGCTCACGTAATTGCTCCTGCAGTGTCAGTTGCCGCCCGCTGCCTGCTCCGGCTGGTACCAGTGCAGATTGTCCGGGCGGGGAATGTACGCCAGGCGGGTCGATGGGCCGTCGCCAAAGGGCGTGGCGCGATGCCAGCGACCCGTCGGAGCGCTGACCAGATCGCCGTCTGTGACGGTGAGCAGCTTCTCGCCTTCCACCAGGAACTGCTGGGTGCCCTCGACGATCAGCCAGATTTCCGGGAAGTTGGCGTGAAAGTGGCCCCAGACTTTGTCGGGCGGCGTCGGCGCGCCGGTCGTGGATCGCAGGATGGTGACGAAGGTATGGTCGTCGCGAATCCACACGCCGCGCTTCTCGCCGCCCTGCACGATCTGCTTGTCGAAATCGATATAGGGCACGTTGACCTTGTCATAGTCGCCATGCCCGCTATAGGCAGCCTTGATGTACTGAACACCTTTCACGGGAGTCGGCGTCTCGGTCAGCGGATAGTCCGGGGCTTCGCCCGCGGGCTTCATCTGGAAGCGCAGCACAGGCTCGCTCCCCACCGTCTCCATGCTGTATTGCAGGCGCTTGGGCACCTGCACCAGGAAGTGCTTGGATGCGATGAACGGCTCCTGGCCCTCGATGCTCACTTTCATCTGGCCCGACTGCACCACCCAGAACACGCGATCATCGGCATAGAACTCGGTCTTGGTCTTCTCGCCCGGCGCCATGGAGATCCATTCGCCGACGAAGTCTCGGCTGGAGAAGACCTCCTGGCTCCAGCTGCCCTTGCCTTTGTGCGCGGCCAGCACATCCGCCAGGCGCCACACCAGCCGGTTGGCTCCCGTGTAGGGCGGCAGCTTAGCGGGCTTGGCGGCCCAGGCAATCGTCGCCTTGCTGGCGGGCGCAGTCGCCTGCGCCTGGGTCTGGGCCAGGGTTTGATGCCCGGCTAGCAAGGTCAGGGCTGCCGCAAAGGCCCATTTGAGCTGTCGCATGTATTTGTCTCCGGGTGCCCTTTTTATAGAGGGCGTTCTGTCGGTGGGACAGTATAAGCGGTGCGGCAAGGCGGTTAGATGCGCGGCCCTCAGCCTACCGCGGCCCAATCGTGCTCGATGCGCTGCCGCTGCGCGGCGCTGGCCAGCCGGCCGCAGCCCGCGCGGAAGTCTTCCTCCAGGTGCGTGACGCTGGTCGTGCCGGGGATCGCGCAGGTCACGGCTGGATGCGACACCACCCACTTCAGGAATAGCTGCGCCCAGCTCGTCACGTCTATCTCCTGGGCCCAGACGGGCAGCGGCTGACCCTGCACCTTTCGCAGCATGCCGTTGCGGCCGAGCGGCAAGTTGATCAGTACCGCCGCGCCGTGCTCGGCGCAGGCCTGTAGCGCGCCGTTCTCCGCAGCGCGATTGCTCAATGAGTAATCGAGCTGCACGAAATCCAGCGGGAAGGCCTGCAGCACCTGCACAAGCCGCTGCGGATTGGCGGCCGGCGCCGATACGCCCACGTAGCGAAGCTTGCCGGCGCGCTTCCATTCCAGCATCTGCGGCAGCAGCGCCTCGGCATCGGACATCGTATGCACCTGCAGCAGGTCCAGGTGATCGGTGCGCAGCCGTTGCAGCGAGCGCTCGAAACTGGCACGCCCGCCGATTCCGTCCGGCATCGGCCGAATGACGCCAGGCGGCGGACCGTCGACACCACCCGGACCTGGTCCGCGAAGCTGCGTTTCGGTGGGCAACGTGGCCGGCATGTGGCCGGCGTCGAACTTGCTGGCCAGGAAACAGCGCTGGCGCAGGTTCAGTTCCTGCAACGCGCGGCCAATCACGCCTTCGCTTTCGCCGTAGATGGCGGCCGTATCGATGACGGTGCCCCCGAGCTCGAACAATCGCTGGATCACCTGCTTGAGCGTGGGGTAATTCGCATCGCGATACCAGATCGTGCCCAGGCCGATGACCGGTAGCCTCTCGCCGCTGTGCGGGATGGGTTTGGTGATCAGCGGCAACTCGGCGGCCGCCTCGAGGCGGGACTGCAGCGCGCAGGTTGCGGCGCCCAGAAGCGCGGCGCGCAGCAGCGTACGGCGTGAAACCGTGCTCATGGCGCGAAACGATACAGCGCCAGCGGCAACAGAGCTAGCGGCGGTTCGGGTAGCAATTGGGTGGGAGAAAAGGAAGAATGCATTGCTCGCGCGATGCGCAATGTTGAACCGTAGCTTGCAGCGGGAAACTCAAGCGGCGTGAGATTAAGCGTCCGTCTTTGGACAAGAATTTAAAGGGGAGCGCAATGACAAATGCCATCACACGCCGGGGTTTTGTCGCCAGTTTAAGCGCAATTGCACCAGCATTCGCCTGGGCCGAGGCTGCCAAACCGGCGCTGGGGACGCCGCCCACCGTAATCACCAACCCGGCGCGACAGTGGGGCGCTTCCGCGCCGCCGGATATCTATCCGGATCCGGACGTTCTGGTCATCGACCGGCGTTTCAATCAATACCTGGTCGGTCTAGCGGCGATCCATCGCTTGAAGACCGGCTTTCAGTGGGCCGAAGGGCCTGCCTGGTGCGCCGAAGGTGCCTACGCAGTTTTTAGCGACGTAAAGGGCAATATTCAGTACCGCTACATCTGGGAGACCGCAGAGGTCACGCCTTTCCGCAATCCGTCATTCAACACCAATGGCAATTGCTTCGATTTTCAGGGACGGCAGGTTTCCTGCCAGGATTTCTTTCGACGCGTAGTACGCTGGGAGCTGGACGGATCGATGAAGGTGCTTGCCGATTCCTACGGCGGTAAGCGACTTAACTCGCCCAATGATCTTGCGCCGCATCCCGACGGTAGTATCTGGTTCACCGATCCGCCATACGGCACCAATTTGAGCGAAGGCCATCCTGATATCGCGGGTGGCCCGGGAAATCCCGACGGGATATACGATCCTGCCCTCGGCGATAGTGGCGTCGGGCCCATCGGCAACGTGAAGCGCGAGTTGCCCCCGACGACATACCGCTGGGACCCTAGCGGCCGGCTCGACATTGCAGTGTCCAACGAACTGGCACAGACGCCGAACGGTATTTGCTTCTCGCCCGACTACAAGATCATGTATCTGATCAATGCCGGGAAGATCTTCGCCTTTGATGTCAAGGACGGCAAAGCAACGCGCATGCGCGTCTTTACCGACTGCATGGTGGACGGCGTGCATTGCGATCCCGACGGCATGCGCGCCGATCGCGCCGGTAATATCTGGGCGGGTTCGAACGGCCAACTTGGCTATTGCGGGGTCATCGTCTGGAGTCCGGCGGGCGAACTGCTCGGGCGCATTCGCCTGCCCGAGATGTGTCCCAATGTGTGCTTCGCCGGACCGAAACGAGATTGGCTGTTCATGTGCGCAAGCCAATCGGTTTACATGTTGCGAGTGAACATCCAGGGAGCGAGCCCGGGGTAGAGAAAACGGATTATCTCGCGATCGGCAAGGCGCCGCTCTCGATCAGGACCGGCGCACGTCGCGCATGAGTGCTCTGCTCGAACGCATAGGCCCAGCCGAGCAAATCGCCGTCCTTCCACGGTCGCGCCGAAAATTCCAGCCCGAAAGGCAAGCCATCCGGATAGAAGCCCGCCGGGACCACGACCGCTGGCACCCCGATGCGGTTGATGAATCCAGTCGCCGAGTGCGGGCCCGAGCTCAATTGCCCGTCCTGAGCCATGGTTTCATCGGGCGGTGGCATCTGTGCGCTCGGATATACGAGGCCGTCGAGATGGAAGCTGTCGAGGGCGTCTAGGTACTGTGCGAGCGAAGCGCGCTGGGGGGCAAAATAATTTGCCTCCGCCTGCGGATCATCGCGCAGGCGCGCTTGCGGCGTAGGTGTGCTCGTCGCCGCCAGCGCGCCAGTCGAGGCGAGCGTACCTACGAGCGCCGCTGGCATCGCAACCCCAGTGGCTGCAGTGAATTGCTCTCCAGTGCGGTACTCAGCCGGACCGAACTGCGCGAGCCATTGATCGGCACCGTCCTTACGGTAGGGCAACGTGTTGACCTTGCGGTTCTGATCCATAAAGCTCTGCGGTAACAGGGCGTCATCGAGGATCACCTCAGCGCCTGCGGCGCGCAGCTCAGCGATCGCCTGCATCAGCATCGCGCGGGTCTCCGGTCGCATCGGCGCGTTGCTATCGGTGAAAAAGAACGCCGGGACGCCAAAGCGCTTGCCCTTGAGCGCATCCAACTTGAGGTAGCGGGTGTAAGGACCCGGCTGTGCCTTCTGCGTCGCATCGGCGGTGCGGAAGTCAAGCGGATCCTCACCGGCCATGACACCCAACGCGATCGCTGCATCGGTCACGTTGCGTGCGATCGGCCCGGTGTTGTCGCGCAGCCAATCCAGTGGCGCTATGCCGCCGATGCTAGTGAGCCCGCGCGTCGGCAAGACACCCACGACCGAGCTTGTCCCCGAGGGCATACGGATGCTGTTGGCGGTGTCGGTACCGGTTCCGAGCATCGCTTCGTTCGAGGTCACGGTCGTCACCGTGCCGCCGGAGGAGCCTCCCGGCGAGAAGCGCACGTCATAGGCATTGCCGGTGCGGCCAAAAGCCGTCGAACGGTTCGTATCACTCGCAGCGAAATCTGGCATGTTGGTGATCCCAAGCACCACCGCTCCGGCCGCGCGCAGCCTGGCCACCACGGTCGCGTCGCGGGGCGCGATGAACTCGTGCCCCGGGATCGCAAAGCCGGCCCAGCCATCGGTATCGGGCAGGCCCTCAACCGCCGTGTTCGCCTTGATGACGATTGGCACGCCCCAGAGAGCACCGTGCGCGATACCGCGCTGCTGGTCTTCACGCCGCGCGGTCGCGAGAGCGCCTTTCACGTCAACGCTCTGGACACTGTGATAGATGGGGTTGTAGCGCGCAATCCGTCCCATGTACCAGCGTGTCACCTCGGTCACGGTATAGCGGCGCGCGGCGTAGAGCGCCTGAAGCTGCGCGATATCGATCTCCATCAGGACCGCATCCATGCGCGCCTGCTGCGCCGGTGGCAGCACCGGTAGGTCGGCCGGTAATGCGATCGGCGGTGGGCTCTGGTTCGGCGAGAGCCACTGCAAGACGTTCGGCGCCGGCACTTCTGCGCCGAATGAGAACGCGCACGCCAAGCTGGCGGCGAGGGCGATGGCTGCGTTGGGTGGAAAGTTCAAGCTCATGCCGATGTCGAAAGCGGTGGCAGATGTCGCCGGCCCTGATTACGCGCGTATTGATATCAATGCTACCGCGCCGATGCACTGTATCACCACGGATTCAACGCAAGACTGGCTTGGGTGAGGAGCGCCTGGGAATCACGGGACGCGTATTGACCCGTTTCCGTTGATTGTGATACCGATGGACAAACGGGAGGAGCCCAAGATGCAAAGACGTCAATTCGTCGGCTCGGGTCTGGCGCTTGCTGCGAGTTGGTCGCTGCGCGGGTTCACTACTGTACTCAAGGATGTCGACGACCTGCCGGCCAGGAGCCTTGCCGGCGGCGAGACGGTGCTGCCCGGCTCCGCCATCGAGACCCTCGCCGCGCACCTGCGCAGCTCGTGAGCCGCTGCCGAGATATCGTGCGGACGAACCCGGTGCTCTGGTTGTACGCCTGTTTGTGGGCACTGATCTCGTTTCGTGCGTTCCTGGGAAAAGATTTGCCGCGAGCGTAGCGATCGCGCCGCAATCGGCTTCGCCTGCCCTAAGAGCGCGCGAAGCGCTACTGTCCTCACGTTCGTGCGCCGCGAAATGGCTTCGAACGAGGCAACAGGAACACTCGACGAGCCATGTTTGATTCAAGTACATCCCGCTCGTAAAACTGGCCTAGTAATTCGGGATTGAAAAGTTGCGGGTTACGTTGCGCAAATGCCGTCCAACCACCAGCGTCCCCACACTCGAAAATGCATTGCTGAATGAGTGAGAGGTACGCGACCGTGATGGTCTCGTGATATCGATCGGGTTTGCCATGGTAGGTGGCGTAGGCGCGAATCGATCGACGAATCCGATCCAGAGCCTCGGCGAAGTCGGACTGCTTCAGATACAGGTAACCCGCGCGGACATGTGCATGATGACCGAATTCACTCTCCGGCAGAGTGCAGCTTTCCAGCGCCCGCAGAAACTCCTCGTCTGTCATGACCTTTCCCTCAGCAGATGACTCGCTTTCGCGTCAAGATCTAAGGAATAGATATCCTTGAGTTCAGCAATTTTTCGCTGAGTGTCTGCAGTGAATGGGCTCTTTCCCTCAAACGCATGCAGCACAATGCCTTCAAGTAGATCGCCAAGGCTCATACTCTTGTACTGCGCCAGTGCCTTAAGCACTTTGAGTAGGCGGCGCTCGATACGCACCCCCGTTTGAACCCGCTCGATCTCAATGTGTTGCCGCATTTTTGGTACCTAGAGCCTAGTTGGTACCAACATACCACGGTACCGTGCTCACAGCCACATCAGCCAGTCATCGGTCCGATCCAGCGCTTGGGCCGGCCGCGACGTGGCCGCCGAGGCGCCGAATCCTTCCAATCCGCGCGGCGAGACGCTAGTGTGGTGCTCGATGCAGATTGTTGGTCGCAGCAGCTCGCATTTCACCCGCATGCCGCTGATGTTCGCGCACGAGCTCGGCGTGCCCTTTGAGTTTGCGCCTGTCTACGATATGACGTCGATGGATAGCGATATATATGCCGGCAACCCGGCACTCAAGCTGCCGATCCTGAGAACGGAGAATTCATCGCTCTTCGGTGCGCAAAACATTTGCCGCGCGCTCGTGGAAATGGCGGGGTCGCCCAAGCGCATTGTCTGGCCCGAAGAGCTTCGCGACAATCTCTCGCGCAATGCCCAAGAGCTCGTCTGGCACGGCATGAGTGCCCAGGTGCAGGTCGCATTCGGCACGACGGTTTGTAAGCTGCCAACCGACAACACGTACTTCGTCAAGGCGCGGTCCGGGCTTGAGCGTTCGCTTGGCTGGCTCGATGAAAATCTGGGCAGCGCTCTGCGGACACTGCCGCTGCAGCGCGACCTGAGTCTGTTCGAGGTGTCGCTCTTCTGCCTGGTCGATCACCTTACTTTTCGCAGGACTGTGGACATCGCGCCGTTTTCAGCCCTCGTGCGCTTCATAGAGGAGTTTGGGATGCGCCCGTCTGCGCGCCACACCGCGTATCGATTCGATATCCCGCCGGCGGCGCCGGCTTAAGCGCCAGCTGAATTGGGCACCGAGCGCCGGATGAGTCCAACTCTCGCGCGCGCCGCGAGCTTTTGTGAGCGCTTTGGACTGCGAGTGCCTATTTTGCTCGCGCCCATGGCCGGAGCCAGTGCACCCATCCTATCCATCGCCGTGGCGAATGCGGGGGGACTCGGGTCGTGTGGTGCCCTCCTGATGCAGACCGAGGAGATCATCCGCTGGGCCGTCGAAGTGCGTGCCCGAAGCAACGGTGCGTTCAACCTGAACCTTTGGATTCCTGATCCTTCGGCCAAGCGCGATGCCGCACACGAGGCGCGCGTCCGTGAGTTCCTGGGTGCCTGGGGGCCAGCCGTTCCGCCGGAGGCAGGCGATGCCACGCCGCCGGATTTCGCTGCGCAATGCGAGGCACTGTTGAGCGTTCGGCCGCCGATCGTCTCATCGGTCATGGGGCTGTATCCCCCCGAGTTCGTCGCACGATTCAAGGAAAGTAACATCGCCTGGTTCGCTAACGTCTCGACCGTCGGGGAAGCGCGCTTAGCCGAAGCGGCTGGTGCGGACGTGATCGTAGCCCAAGGCATGGAAGCGGGTGGGCATCGCGGCTGCTTCGACGCTGCCCTGGCGGAGCGCCAACAGGTCGGTCTGTTCGCGCTGCTCCCGTCGATCCTTGGGGCAGTGCGCTTACCAGTGGTGGCAACTGGAGGAATCGCCGATGGACGCGGAGTCGCCGCAGCCTTAGCGCTCGGGGCGAGCGCAGCGCAGATCGGCACTGGTTTCCTGCGCTGCCCGGAAGCGCAGATTCATCCGGCGTGGGCAGATGCCCTGGCAAGGACCGCACCGGAGGATACGCTGCTTAGCCGCGTCTTCAGTGGCCGTGCGGGGCGCAGCATTGCCACCGATTACGTGCTCGCTGCCTTGGCACCGAATGCACCACTGCCGGCGCCCTATCCAGTCCAGCGCGCACTGACCGCGAGGATGCGCGCGGCCGCCCACAAGAGCGGGGACGTCGAGCGCATGCAGGCCTGGGCCGGTCAGGCGGCGAGTCTCGCGAAATCGGAACCAGCAGGCAAACTGGTCCAGCACTTTTGGGCTCAGGCAAAAGAATTGCTGGCGTGACCAGCGAGATGGGGGCAGTTACTGACCTTTGACTAATCAAACGGAGCTGCTAGCCGCGCGGCTGCCGCGAACTCCCAGCAGAAGCGCCAGGCTGCCAAGTGACAGCACCAAGGCCAGATAGATCTCGCCCGCGGCCAATGTATGGGTGCGGTCGATGAGCCAGCCGATCAACACCGGACTGATGAAGGATCCAAGACCGAGCAGGCTGGTGATCGCCCCCAATCCGCCTGCTGCCGCCGAGCCGGCGAGTAGTGTGGTCGGCATCGACCAGAAGGGCCCGGTGAATGAGAACGTAGCGCTCGCAATGATCGTCATCGCAAGAATGGAAAGCCAGGGATTATGCGAAATCCCGGGCATGCAGCACCAGCCAA
>Ga0302326_10003985_pt1 | contig 34481 bp, 23 predicted proteins | sample Palsa_T0_3_FD_202264 | JGI IMG/M metagenome (GOLD analysis project Ga0302326, IMG submission 202264) | Peat permafrost microbial communities from Stordalen Mire near Abisko, Sweden - Palsa_T0_3 | ecosystem: Environmental > Terrestrial > Soil > Palsa > Peat permafrost | place: Sweden: Abisko...
GCGCTGGTCTGCAATAAAAGGCGCCATGGGTACAGGCGGCGTAGGCGTGATAATTGACCGGCGGATGAGCCGCTTCATCCGGTTGACCGGGCCCGGCCTTAAAGCTTTGATCGGGATCTCGGCTGCCGGGGTTCAACACGGCGAGCCCGGAGAGCGTCGCGAAGTTCACAGGAGCGGCAGTGTAGCCTGAACTGGATGCGCGGCGCAAGGCGGCAGCAGAGACGGATCGGCGAAGGAGGGTGTCCCAAAAAGGCATTTTATCTGCGGGACCAAACACCCATACAGTCTTCAAGCTTGCCCACCTGCCGACCCTTCTCTTCAACCGCCTGTGTCGGATAGCGGCACAATCAGGACCGGGCATCTGGCCCGTTGCAACACGCCGTCCGCGACGCTACCCAGGAAAAGGTGCGAAAGAGGTCCGCGGCTATGGGATCCGAGGACGATGAGGTCGACCCGCGAATCTTCGGCCTGAGACAAGATCAGTTCGGCCGGAATCCCCTCCAGTTCTACGGTCGTTGACACCAGTCCGATCGAAGAAATCATCTCCTGAAGGTGTGAGAAGCTTACCATGTTATCAGGAGGAGCGATCGGCGGCGGAGTTTGAGGCACAGCGACTGTGTCCGGCGCGCCACTGATCCCAATGAGCGGGGACCCCGGTTCGAACACATGCACCAGGATGATTCTGCTCTGAAACGGTTTTGCCAAATGAACCGCCGCCTTGACTACTTTCAGAGTGACGTCGGAAAAATCGACTGATACGAGAATTGTCTTCATGACGGTTACTACCCATGCTTGGAACTACGGCGAACTTGGTTCGAGGATATTAGTGTCCTGTCCCGGAAATATCAGGTATTTTGTTGCGATCAAACTGGGCCACCGCAACGGCGCAAGGAGGGAGCGACAGAATTGAGGCGCCAGGCAATGCGGATTCACCGGCCGCACAACATCTCGTTGCAACTCGCCTCAGCTTTTCACCAAGTTCGATTCCAGGCGTGTCGCTGACGGTATTGGACTTTCCCGGTGCACCGCGGAAACTAGGGGAATGGACGATCTTTTTCGTGCAAGCAATCCTGAGGAAACCGGCATCGACCCGGATGCGCCCCTTGCCGCGCGGATGCGTCCCCGTTTCCTCGACGAATATTTAGGACAACAGCACATCCTGGGCACCGGCAAATTACTTCGTCGGGCGATCGAATCGGACCGGTTAGCATCGATTCTCTTTTACGGGCCGCCCGGCAGCGGAAAAACAAGCTTGGCGCAAATCATCGCCTCCACAACAAAAAGTCATTTTGAACGACTGAGCGGCGTGGAAAGTTCCGTCGCGGATATCCGGCGGGTTGCGGCTTCCGCGGCGTTCCGGCGGCGATCAAACGGCGGCCGAACGATCCTTTTTATTGATGAGATCCACCGCTTCAACAAAGCCCAACAGGACGTCCTGCTGCCCGATGTCGAGAGCGGTAACCTGCGTTTGATTGGCGCGACGACTCATAATCCATTTTTTTACGTGAATAGTCCGCTCGTTTCCCGTTCGCAGGTCTTTCAACTGGAACCACTTTCTCGAGAAGACCTCGTGCGGGTGATGCACGGTGCGCTAAACGATACCGAGCGCGGCTTTGGCAAGCTGAGAATCAAAGCGGATCAGGCCGCATTGGACTTCCTGGCAGAAGTCAGTGATGGCGACGCCCGGCGCAGCTTGAATGCCTTGGAAATTGCCGTGCTGACGACCGCTCCAGATGCTGATGGCGTGATCCGATTGGACCGGTCCGTTGCTGAAGAGAGCATCCAGAAGAAGGCCGTCACCTACGATGCCGACGAAACTGAGCATTATGACACGATTAGCGCCTTCATTAAGAGCATGCGCGGATCGGATCCGGACGCAGCGCTCTATTGGCTCGCAAAAATGCTGTACGCAGGAGAGGACATTCGCTTTATCGCGCGCCGGATTGTCATCGCCGCAAGTGAAGATGTCGGAATGGCGGATCCAAACGCTCTCGTGGTGGCGGTCGCAGCGCAACAGGCGGTGGAATTTGTTGGATTGCCTGAGGCTCAGATTCCGCTGGCGCATGGTGCTGTCTACGTCGCGACGGCGCCAAAGAGCAATCGAGCTTGGGCTGGTCTCAACAGAGCAATGGACGATGTGAAGCAAGGCCGAATCCTCGCCGTGCCGAAATATCTGCGGGGCACCGGATCGAAACTGCTTGGCGACGGCGCCGGCTACAAGTATGCGCACGACTACGAGGGAAGTTACGTGCCGCAGGCGTATTTGCCGGAGGGAAGAGTTTATTATGAACCGACGGAGAACGGCTTCGAGCGGCGGGTGAAAGAGCGAATGGACTATTGGCGGACGTTATTCGAGGGTGCAAACAAGGGCGATTCCGCTGGCAATTAAGCCAAAAAGCCAAAGCAAACCGGCAATCCGCAGATTACATGGTTGACCATTCGAGGAGCACCGCGGCGAAGATGCGGGCGCCGATCAGGAGGGCCGTCTCATCAATATCGAACGTCGCGGTGTGCAGTGGCGTGATTTCGCGCCCGGCGCCTTTCGCGCCAAGGCCAATCATGCAGCCTGGAACAGCCGATAAGTAGTCGGCGAAATCTTCTGCGCCCATACTCGGGGGTTCATTGCGCAAAATATTCTCCGGCCCGAGCAGTCGCCCTGCGACGTTGGCGGAGAGCGTCGCGATCTGCGTGTCGTTTACCATGCCCGGTAACAAGTTCTCGAACAGTACGGAAACCTTCGCGCCGAAGGCCTGGGCAGCCGACGCGCAAAGGCGTTCGACCGTTTCACGTGTATGCATTGCAACCCCGGTGTTCAATGTTCGAATAGTGCCTTTGAGCGATGCCGTGTCGGGAATGACGTTCGATGCGTGACCGGCATTGACGACGCCGATCGTGACGACGACCGGTTGACGTGCGTCTGTTTGCCGGGGAACCGCCTGATAAATCAGCGTGATAAGATGTGCTGCGGTCGCGATGGGATCGACTGTGGAGTGAGGTCGCGCACCGTGACCGCCCCGACCTGTGATCTCGATCGTGAAATCTTCGCAGAACGCCGTCCGCGGACCGGGAGTGACCACGACTTTGCCGACGGACAAGTTTGGGTCGACATGAAGGGCGATGATGGCGTCGACCCCTTCAAGGGCGCCTTCCTTCACCATATCGCATGCGCCGCGACCTGCCTCTTCGGCCGGTTGAAAGATGCTTCGCCAGGACACCGGCAACGGGCTTGCGCGATAAAGAGCAAGCGTCGTCCCGAGAAGGATCGCGGAATGCGCGTCGTGGCCACAGGCATGCATCACTCCTGATCTTCTCGAACGGTAAGGAACTGTGCTTTCTTCCTCAATCGGCAAGGCATCGATATCTGCCCGCATCGCGATGACTGGCGCCGCGGTATCGGGCGATTCAACGATATCCGTGATGATCCCGCGGTTCCCGGTTGCAACGCGATGAGGGACCTGGGCGGCGGTGAGCTGTTTGCTTAGATAATCCGTCGTAGCAAATTCTTCGCCGCTCAGCTCTGGGTGTTGATGGAGGTGACGCCGGAATTGCGAGAGCAGGGAGCCAACCCGCGTGAGTTGCGCCTGGACTCTCCCTGCAACGGGATCCAGCGGTTCGTTGGGTGACGGTGATGAGTTCAAAAGTGTCGTCGCTCGCTGACAAATGCCCTGATCATGATTAGACCCGAAATGATTTCATTCAGGTACCGCTCCCCGACAGAGAGTATACGACACTAAAAGACATTAAACAGAGCGGTTCATTTCTACGATCGAAAACCTTCCCTGGTGTCCTGTCCCCGAAATCGAACCAGCTAACTCGAAAAACAGGAAAAATTGTAAAGTGACTCCCAATTTTATTTTTAATCGGACAAACTCAATCTGGATATGGCCGGTCCACATTTTACCTGGCTCGAGCTTGTGATTCGCTTGGGAAGCGCGCTGGTGCTTGGCTCAATCATTGGCGCCGAACGCCAGTGGCGGCAGCGGACAGCCGGTTTGCGGACTTATTCGCTTGTGTCAATTGGTGCGGCGCTTTTTGTCCTGTTGGCGCCGCTGACCGGCGTGCGAGAGGAGTCGACGCGGGTTGCTGCTCAAGTCATTTCCGGGGTTGGCTTTCTGGGCGCCGGTGTTCTGATGCGCACCGGGCTCTCGGTGCACGGGTTGAACACGGCTTCAACCATTTGGTGCAGCGCCGCCATCGGGGTCCTTGCCGGGAGCGGATTTTTCGCGGCAGCCTTTTTGGGCACCTCTTTCGTGCTGATCATCAACATCTTTCTCCGCCCGCTGGCTGACTGGATCGGACGACACTCAAAGAAAGAGTCTTCAGAACATGCGATTCAATATAGCATTCAGCTGGTATGCCGAGGGCGCCAAGAGGGCAGGGTGAGGACACTGTTAATCCAATTGCTCACCGTTTCTCCGCTGACCCTCCACGAGGTTGAGAGCGTGGTTGGACAGGACGAAAAGAACACGGTGATAAAAGCGACCCTCAGCGCAGTCGAACGAAACGATGCTCAAGTCGAACAGATCACAAGCCGATTATCCCTTGAGCGGGACGTTGTCGGAATTTCGTGGCAAGCGTTGCCAAACACGACTAGCGAATAGCGCAGAGAACGGCGGCCCCTATTCGCTTTGGTACACTGTGCTCCCGCTGACTAGCTTTTCGTCGATCCCGGTGATCCGGGCGCCCTGAGTGTCATGTTCGACGACGCACGTCAATTTGGATTTGCCGGACAAGTGCTCGTCCCGGTTATCGAATTTATATTCATAAATAGCGGTAACCCGGTAGACGCCTCGAGCATTTGGAATCTCAAACAGATCAATTGACTCCGTTAGGGCAAACTTGCGCCGGGGCCATCGGCGGTAGAGTGCGGTAATTGCTCTCACTGCCTGTTCATGCGTCCGGGCGCGCCCGTAGTAAAAGACCTTTGGCCCGAGGTATTTTCCCCGAGCGGCCGGATCATCGTTTTCACCCGCGGCGATAAACGCGGCGACGAGATCGACTAGTTCCGTCGCAACCTCAGGTTTTTCCGACGTCGAAAGTCGAGGCGTTCTGGCGCGGTCGTCGACCGGTTCGCCGTTCGCGAGAGTGCAGAGGCTCGTCAGAACGACCGCGAATCGGAGAAAACGCAAGAATCCCGCACCTTGACTTCGGGGATCCGGATCATCGCCGCGAAGAGAACTCTTGGTGATATCGCGGGGTTTCATCTCGATCGGCGACTCTGGAGAAAAGCGCATCGGAAGGCTAATAATTTACCGCATTTGCGAAATGCGGCAGGCTGTTCGAGCGTGCTCCGTGACAAACCGGAGACCGGCACGCCGCCACCGATTGGGTCAGCGCAAAGATCAGACCTCGGTACTTGGGCACCGATCCGGATCTAAAAACATCGCAATATTTTAAATTAATGAAATCGTTCTTCGGATCCTTTTTGGGTGCACTTTTTGCCATTGTTTTGTTGGTTGGTGTTGCTCTGATCGGGTGTATTGCGGTGATCGCACTGATCGGCGTCTCTGAAAAGGGCCCAACGGTGGCCGATAATTCCCTGTTGGTCCTTGACATTGCGGCGCCAATCCCTGATGCGCCGCCGGAATTGAGCCTGACCCAGCTGTTTTCGGGGTTGACCGACGAACAACAGGAAACGCCAGTCACTCTGCGCGAAGTTTTGCGAGCGATCAACCGTGCTGCGACGGATCCAAAAATAAAAGGTGTCTTTATCACCGGGAATTTGGTACCGGGGGCCGGTTATGGTTCGAGTTATCCCGCCTTGAAGGAAGTTCGTGAGGCGCTCGCAAAATTTAAAGAATCCCACAAGCCGGTCTACGCGTATCTCCAGTTCCCGTTCACGCAATCCTATTACCTCGAGTCGGTAGCGGATCAACTTTTTGTCGATCCGCAGGCCGAGTTCATTCTCCGCGGACCTTCCAGTTCACCGCTCTATTATGCGGGGGCTCTGAAAAAGTTCGGCGTCGGTGTACAGGTTTTCCGGGTTGGGAAATACAAATCGTTCGTCGAACCCTATATTCGCGAGGACATGAGCCCGGAGAATCGGGAGCAGCTCGGAAAGTTGTTCGGAGATATGTGGAGCGAAGTGACAACTACGATCGAACAGGCGCGCGGCCTTCCTCGTGGGTCGTTCGAACAGCTTATCAACCAAAACGGCTTGATCGACGGAGACTTGGCGGTGAAGAGCAAGCTGGGCACCGAGCTGGTTTCTCTGTCGGAGGTGATGGACCGGCTGAAGGCGCAGTACGGCGAGGATCAACGGCATCATACATTTCGGCAGGTGACAGTTTCTTCTTATCTCGGCACTCTCGATCAGCATCCCAAGGGCCAATCTGATTCGGCATCAAAAATTGCCGTCGTCTACGCGGAAGGGGAGATCGTCGATGGGGAAGGATCGTCGAGCAACGTAGGTGGCGAGCGGTATGTGCGAGAGATTCGGAAGTTTCGCCTCGATCCGAGCGTGAAAGCGATTGTTCTTCGGGTCAACAGCCCGGGCGGAAGCGGTTTTGCTTCGGAAGAGATCTACCACGAGTTGAAGGTGGCGGAGGAGACGAAACCTGTGGTGGTGTCGATGGGTGGCTATGCAGCCTCAGGCGGCTATTACATTTCTGCCGCGTCAAAACGCATCTTTGCCGAGCCGACAACGATCACGGGCAGCATCGGGGTGTTCGGGTTGGAGGTGAACTTTGAAAAGATCGCCGCCGACAATGGAATCACCACCGACTCCGTTACGACGACGAACCCGCTGGCCACGTTGTTTAATCCGATCAAGCAAAAGTCGGACGCGGATTTGGCAATCCTGCAGAAGGCCACTGACAAGTTCTACGACCAGTTCCTGGATAGAGTTTCGCAAGGGCGGCGGATCGGCGTTGCGCAGGTGAACGAAATCGCTCAGGGCCGGGTTTGGTCGGGCAGCGAGGCTGCACGAATCAAATTGGTCGATGAGATTGGCGGGTTAAATTCGGCGATCTTGTACGCAGCAGGTCTGGCGCACCTCGGCGATCAGCCCCGCATCACGGAATTCCCGGGGCGGAAAGATCTGAGTGAAAAACTCAAGGAGCTATTCAAGTCGACTCCAAGGCCGCCTGTGGCTAGGTTCGATCCTGTTGACTTGGGCGTGCAAGAACTCGAGACCGAGCTGAAAGATTTGCGAGCGTTGAACGATCCTGCCGGAATTTACGCGCGGTTCCCAACCGATATCCGATGGAACTAGTGTCCTGTCCCAAAAATACCTCGTATTTCGGGGACAGGACACTAGATGCCGGTGAATGTCTGTCCGCTTGAATATTGATGGAGCCGTTGCTCCATACCGGGCTGTTGAGCCTTTCGATCGTCTGGGCCAAGACGCGAGATTGCCAGCTGCTGATATTTGACCGCGTCCGAAAATTGCCCCGCTTGGGCGCATGCTGCGGCCAGCGTGTCGATGGAGAAAGCGTTCGTCCAATGACTCAAGGTGCACGCCTTTGTCGCGATCGCGACGGCGCGCCGGCCATCCCTCATTCGAGGATCCTTCGAGGTGGCGAGCATCCACGCCAAATCATTGAGCGTGGTCGGATCTTTCGGTTGGAGATGAACCGCCTGTTCGAGGGACTTTTTGGCTTCATCATAGCGACCATAGTCGATGCAGCTTCGCGCTTTGCTCTCGTAGAGCTCCGCCAGCAGACCGTCAGAAACATTGCTCTTGCGCGCGAGGTTGATGCTGGTGTCGATCTGTGTGAGAGCCTCACTCCCCCGTTTCGCAAGAACGAGGACGGCAGATTTTAAAAAGTAGGAACGCCAGTTGTTCGGATCGGTCGCGATCACCTGATCGATCATGGCAAGGGCCTCGTTGACCTTGCCCAATTCGGCAAGTTTGAATGCGCTGTCTAATTGGGCCTGTCCAATCGTCATGCGTTGCTGCCATATTTCGCCCCATCCCTGTCGACTTTGCGCTAATACCGATTCTGCACTAATGAGGTAAACTCCCAAGACGAGTAGAACGGCCGACCAAAGGGCCGCTGATCGTGTACTATTCATGACTGCACCATGCAACAATTTGATAAACGACTGATTTGTGCCGTAGCCTGGATACTCTACTCCGCCTATGGCAGTTTTCCTAGCTTAAAGGCAAGCGAACCGGCTCAAGCCAACTACGGCACAACTCTGAGTCGGAGCACAGGCAACCACCTTTTTGTTGCCGTTCGGGTCAACAACCGACCGGCTTGGTTTGCTGTCGACACGGGCGCTGCTCTGAGCATCGTGGATTCCAACAAGGCGAAAGTTCTCGGGTTGTCAAAAGGGCCCGGCGCTATTCAGGTGCCAAAACAGATCGAAGTGAACAATCGGATCGTTCCGGTGGCAGTGGTCGACAGCCTTTACGTTGGACGCAATAATCTTGGGTCTGGGCCGGTGGCATTGATCGATCTCCGCGATTTTCGAGCCAGGCTCCGCGATTCAGGACATCGAGTGACAATGGATGGAATTATCGGGTTGGATATTCTGCAGCGCTACAACGCCGTAATCGATTGCCGGAATCAACGGATTTACCTCACAGTTCCAGGGGAAGACGCACAAGCGATTATCAAGAGCACGAGGCGAGGCCGGTATAACGCCGTGCCGATGCGGATCACGCATTCCGGCGCGCTTGAAGTCGAAGGCCGGATCGGCCGCAATCGGTACAGTTTCGTCGTTGACACCGGCGGATTCGCCACCTTAGTGCCATCGGAGGTGGCAAAGCAGAATGGGATTCCGGTCATTGGAACGACGGTGAACGCAAAAGGGATTCACTCGAAAGAACGGCCGGTCGGCGTTACGATCGCGCCCGAGTTTGATTTGGGCAAATACCCGCTCGGGCCCGCGCTGATCGGGGTTACAGGTTTGCCGGAAGGCCCTGAGGATCTTCGCTACCACTTTGGTGGCCTGATTGGCGCCGATTTCTTCTTCGAACGGGGCGGCATTATCGACATCGGCAGCAAGATGCTCTACTTCAAGTAGTCTGCATCGTTCACAAATCCTTAGAGATGTGTGAACCATGCAGGCTGTGCAGACCGCGAGGGCACACTGGGTAAACCGGGATACGATCGCTTGGATTGGAGCAGAACCGAGCGACACTTATCGGCTTTACGGTTCCTTGCCCGGGGAGGTCGCTGCAGAAACGTCTAACCCGACGCTGCGCGGTGTGTTCATCCCGCTTTTCGTGGACCGGAACGGCTTGCCGCAATTGACCGTCGAAAAGTTTCCGTTCCTGAAAGGAGCAACCACTCTCAAGATTTCCGAATCGGATTTGGCTCATGTTCCCGCTTTGTTGAAAGGCGAATTGGCCGTGGCAAAAATGAACGACGGTAAGATCGCCGCCGTCACTGGGTTACAGATTGCCGGGGTTCTGGATGATCTGTTTTACTTCGACGGAGAACTGGGCGCACAATTTTCCGGAGATCGCATCCGGTTCCGTCTATGGGCCCCAACGGCTCGGTCCGTGCGGATTTTCATCTTTGATGACCCGGATGACGCGGATAGAGAGATTTACCCGATGGCGGAGGGTGACGCTGGCGTCTGGGAGACTCGGGTTGGAGATGCGGGCTGGCTTAACAGCAAGTATTACCTCTATGAAGTTGAAGTGTTTTCGCGCCTGAAAGGCAAGGTCGTCACGAACTTTGTCACGGATCCCTATTCGGTCGGACTCGCGCCCAATTCTTTGAAAAGCCTGGTTGTCGACCTGGATTCCCCGCTCAGCAAGCCGGACGCATGGGAATGGATCTCGAAACCGGAGCTCCCGAGTCCGACCGACATCGTCCTGTATGAGTTGCATATCCGCGATTTCTCGATATCCGACGAGACCGTTCCGGCGCAGGATCGCGGAAAGTACACCGCATTTACCCATATTTTCTCAAACGGAATGCTGCACCTATGGAGTCTCGCGACAGCAGGGTTGACTCATCTGCATTTGCTTCCCGCCTTTGATTTCACGTCGGTTTCGGACCTTGCCGCCGACCAGAAAGTCGCACAGATCGATCGACCGATTTCGGCGGCGGATTCGATGGAGCCGCAGAAAGCGATCGCCGCGGTAAAAGATCAGGATGGTTACAACTGGGGTTACGATCCCTACCATTACGGAACACCGGAGGGAAGCTATGCAACGAATTCATCCGGCGTCACGCGGATCCGTGAGTTCCGCGCCATGGTGGCCTCGCTTCATTTGATCGGGCTCCGTGTGGTGATGGATGTGGTTTACACTCACACAGCCGCAGCGGGGCAGGATTTGTTTTCGGTCCTCGATAGGGTGGTCCCGGGATATTACTATCGGCTCGACCAGGACGGCGACCCGTATACGAGCACCTGTTGCCCGAACACTGCTTCCGAGCATCGTATGTTTTTCAAGCTCATGCTCGATACGTTGAAAATTTGGGCCGAGGAATATCGAGTCGATGGGTTCCGTTTTGATCTGATGGGATTCAGCTTCAAAACCAACTTGCTAGAGATCAAAAAAGCTCTGCATAAAATCGATCCGACGATCTATCTCTATGGCGAAGGGTGGGACTTCGGTGAAGTGGCGTCCAACGCCTTAGGCGAAAATGGGACCCAGGCAAATATGGCAGGAACCGGAATCGGCACATTCAGCGACCGGGCACGGGATGCCATTCGCGGAGGAGGCGCCTCCGACAGAGGGCATGCGCTTGTGGCTAGGCAAGGGTTCATCAACGGCCTCTGGTACGACAAGAACGAGCTCGCCGATGGAACGCTCCAACAGCTCCTGGATGCGAGCGATCTGGTGAAGCTGGCACTGGCTGGAACCGCAAAAGAGTACGAGCTCGTGGAGAATCACGGGGCTTCCGTAACAGGGGCGCAGCTTCGCTACAATACCCAACCTGCGGGTTACAGCCGGGACCCGAGCGATGTTATCAACTACATTTCGGCGCACGACAACCAGACGCTTTTCGACAACAACCAATACAAGTTGCCGATCGGAACATCGATGAGCGATCGCGTGCGAGTGAACAATCTGGGACTTGCGCTTGTCGCGCTGGCGCAGGGGATCCCTTTCTTTCATGCCGGCGATGATGTCCTGCGCTCCAAGTCATTCGACAAAAACAGTTACAATTCCGGGGACTGGTTCAATCGACTCGACTGGACCTATCAAACGAATAATTTTGCCGTTGGACGACCGCCGGAGTGGGACAACAAAGAGGATTGGCCGATCATGGAACGTTTTTTAAGAAATCAAGCAATCAGGCCCTGTTTTGATGACATCTATTCATCCCACGTCTATTTCAAAGATCTCCTCCGGATCCGGAGATCGTCACCTCTTTTCCGGTTGAAAACAGGGGAAGAGGTCAAGGAGCGGGTCAAATTCCATAATGTCGGCCCGAATCAGCAATGGGCTCTGATTGTTATGGTTATACTTGACAGAGAGGGGCGAACACTCGATCCGGGCACCAAGCGCATCGTGGTGCTTTTCAATGCCGATAAATTTCAGAAAATAATCGATCTGCCGGAATATGCCGGCATTTCTCTGGAACTGCATCCTGTCCTCCGGCACTCGTATGCCGATCTCGTTGTACGGCAGGCCCGGTACGACGACTGCACCGGTCGCTTTCTCATCCCGCCAAGAACGACTGCTGTTTTTGTGGAAAGGCGGTAGCGTTGCATGGGTGAGCTGGACCTCGTTCAAGACCTGGCAGTCGTCACATTATTCGCCGGCATCGGCGGCTTCCTATGCCAGAAGATTGGCCTTTCGAGCATCGTCGGCTTCCTGCTCGCCGGTCTTTTGATCGGTCCGCACACCCCTCCTTTCTCGATCGTGATACATGAAGATCGGATAGAGGCTTTGTCGCAATTAGGCCTCGTTTTTCTGATGTTCTCAATCGGGCTCGACCTGAGCGTCGGCAAGCTGCGGAGGATGGGAATCGGAATTGTCCTCGCGGTCGCTTTGGGCGCGATCCTCGTTTTCAATATCGTGCGTTCGATTTGCCCGTTCCTCGGAGTCGGTTCGTCCGAAAGCCTGTTTGTGGCCGGGATGCTTGTGGCTTCCAGTTCGGCGATCATCGGAAAAATCCTGCCGGAAACCGGATTGATCCACCAGCGGGCCGGAAATCTTGCGATGAGTATCACTGTTCTTGAAGACCTCGTCGCGGTAGTCGCGCTGACATTTATTTCGTCGGTCGCTCAGATGCACAAGGGCGCCGAAGCGAACATAGGAAGGATTCTTGGCGTTTTGCTGGTGTTCATCACCGTCGTGGTTGTTGTCGGGTTACTGTTGCTTCCCAGGTGCTTGCAACGATTGAACAGAGCCGGCACCGATCTGCTGACCATCACAGTCGCCGGGCTTGTTCTGGGGATTGCCGTTCTTGCAGTTAAGACCGGGTATTCGCTGGCGTTGGGCGCCTTCCTGCTTGGAGCTATTGTCGCCGAAACACCGCAGCGTCCGACTGTGGAACGGGCGATGCAAGGCATGCGCGACGTGTTCATCGCAGTCTTCTTTGTCTCAATCGGAATGCTCCTGAATCCGGCGCTGCTCCTTAAGGACTGGGTATTGATTTTATCGCTTGGGATCGTCACGATTCTGGTCCGAACCTTTGCCTTGAGCGCCTCGCTCTTGGTTACGGGAACCTCGGATCGAGATGCCTTTCGTGCCGCGCTCATGGTGACGCCGATCGGCGAGTTTGCCTTTATCATCGCGCAGCTTGGGGTGTCGGCAGGACTGCTTCCATCCGATTACTATCCGATCGCAGTCGGTGTTGCGCTGTTCACTGCCCTTGTCTCTCCTGTCTTGATCCGGCATTCCGGTCCGATCAGCGACGGCTGGCTGAAAGTGCAGCCGAAGTTCTTTTACAATCTGCTGGAGCTCTACCAACAATTCCTCACTTCGGTCGGAGAACATCAACGCCGAAGCAGGGTTTTCGGTCTTGCGATGCGCAGCCTCCCTCCCTTGGCGATCAGCCTGACTTTCGCCTCCGGGATTCTGATCGTTGCACCGTTTTTGTTCGCGCGATGGAGCCTTCTGTTCCCGCCAAGCGCAGGGAACTGGTCGTCCCGGCTGTTTTGGTCAGTGGCCGGTGTCGCCGCGGCGGGACCGCTGCTCGGTGTCTGGCGAAGATTGGCAGAATTTTTCAAAGGGACTGTGGAGATCGCGTTTGGTTCGCAACGTCCCATTCTTCTAGTCTGCTTGGACTTGGTCGCTGCTCTTTTGCTTCTCGATTGGATTTGGCTTCTGACGCCTTTGATCGGCGCGCACCCCTCGTTCCTTGGCGCGATACTGGCAACTGCAGCCGTCTACGCTTTCTTTTTCGGTCACCGCGTCCAGTCGGTGCAACACCGGATCGCGTCTGAACTCGCTGAAGCAATCCTTTCTCCAGAGGAACGGCGTAAGCGAAGTCATGACAACTGGCTGAAGGACCACCAGGAGTGGGACCTCAATCTGAGCGAAATCCGAGTGCCCGACTCGGAAGCGTGGTTCGGCAAGAGCCTGGGCGACCTCTCCCTTCGGAGTCAATTCGGGTGTTCGGTCGTCGGCGTCGATCGGCAAGGGTACCCGGTCCCAAGTCCAGGCCCAGACACTGAATTGTTCCCGGGCGACGGACTTCTTGTGCTTGGAACGACGATCCAGATTCACCACGTCCGCGCATATTTTGATTCCAGCCCTGCTAGGACCGAAAAAGTCGATCTGTTGGACGAAATCCGGCTGGAGTCTATGGAGGTGCTGGAGAAGAGCCGGCTTGTTGGCAATGCGTTAGCTGAGCTTGAGATTCCGCGGCAAACGGGCGTCCAGATCGTTGGCGTTGCACGCGGGGATTATCGGATGCTGTTCCCGGGCCCGTTCCAGGTCCTGGATCGGGGGGACTGGTTGCTCGTCGTCGGTACGAGGGACCAGATTCACCGCTTCCGGGAATGGATTAAGGAAAGCGCGTGAAGAGGGTATGGGCGATTGCGGAGTTGACCTCGCTGCCCCGACTTGGATTTCAAACCTGATTTGGATCCAACCCTCCCGGGAACGGTCCCCGGACCGCCCTTACGATCGACCGTGGACACTGGTGCGAAGTCTCAACGAATTAGCGATCACAGACACGCTGCTCAGGGACATCGCCAAGCTCGCGATCATCGGACTCAACAGCAGACCGAACACCGGGTAGAGGACACCGGCAGCGATCGGGACGCCCACAATATTGTAAGCAAAGGCAAAGATCAGGTTTTGCCGGATGCTTCTCATGGTCGCGCGGCTGAGAAGAAACGCTGAGACGAGCAAACCAAGATCACCCTTTATGAGCGTCACACCAGCGCTCTCGATGGCGACTTCGGTCCCGGTACCCATGGCGACCCCCACATCGGCCGTCGCCAGCGCGGGCGCATCGTTGATTCCGTCGCCGGCCATCGCAACCTTTCCGCCGGCTTTTTGCATTTTAACAATCTCCTTCTGTTTTTGCTCCGGCGAAAGTTCGGCGATGACCTCGTCGATTCCGGCCTCTTCTCCAAAGAACCGCGCTGTGACTTTGTTGTCCCCGGTGAGCATCACCGATCGAATGTTCAACTCCCGAAGCCGTTTGACGGCGGCCGCAGAGTTTCGCTTCAGCGCGTCCGCGATTGCAAACAGCCCGGCCGGTTGGTTGTCGATCTGAACCATCACTGCCGTTTTTCCCTCTTTCCGCCAGCGATCGGCGATTTGACCAGCGACACTCCGCGGGTCTTCCCCGTATGAAGGCTTGCCGACGTAGACCAGATGTCCTTCAACTTCAGCCTTAACTCCGGAACCCACGGTAGCCTCGAATGCCGTGGCTTTTGGTAAAATCGTATTCTCGGCCGCCTGAACGATCGCTCGCCCGATCGGATGTTCGCTCAGTGCCTCGACGGCTGCGGCCAGCCGGAGGAGTTCCTCCCGCCGGTACGGCTTGAAGGCCACGGTTTCCGTTACCTTCGGATTGCCTTCCGTCAGCGTCCCCGTTTTATCAAACGCAACGGTATCGATTTTTTCCAGCTTCTCAAGGACCGATGCATCGCGAACGAGGATCCCTAGCTGCGCTCCTCTTCCTATCCCCACCATGACCGCCATCGGTGTGGCCAGACCCAGCGCACACGGACAGGCAATGATCAAAACTGCGACGGCTGAATTGAATGCAAACGGCCACCGAGGGTCCGGGCCGAAAATCAACCAGACCACGAACGTAAAAAGAGAGACGAGCAGAACAGCCGGAACAAACCATTCCGCAACCCGGTCCGCGATTCGCTGCACCGGGGCCTGAGACCGTTGCGCTTTCGCGACTAGATGGACTATTTGGGCCAGCAACGTCTCCTCCCCGATGTGCTCCGCGCGGAACAGAAAACTGCCTGATCCGTTGACAGTTCCGCCGATGACAGTGTCTCCCGCTTTCTTCGTGACCGGCATTGCTTCTCCGGTCATCATCGATTCATTCAACTCTGATCGGCCTTCGAGCAAAACGCCGTCCAGCGGCACTCGATCTCCCGGCCGGACGCGCAGAATGTCGCCCACATGAACGGCGTCGAGAGGCACCTCTTCTTCAAGATCCTTAACGACCCGCCGGGCGGTCTGAGGCGAAAGCGCCAGCAAAGACCGAATCGCGGAACTGGTTTTTGATCGGGCCCGGAGTTCAAGGACCTGACCTAACAGAGCCAGGACGGTAATGACTGCAGCCGCTTCGAAATAGCTGTTTGGGCTGTGAACGCCGTGACTGGGGCCAGCAAAAACTAGATGGACAACACTGAAGAGATACGCGGCGCTTGTTCCGAGCGAAATCAAAGTGAACATGTTTGGACTTCGCTTGATCACGGAGCTCCATGCCTTTTCAAGGAACGGCCAACCGGCCCACAGAACAACCGGAGTGCTCAATGCGAACTGGATCAAGAGAGAGGCGCGTTCCCCGATCGCGCCGACGATCTGCTTCAATCCAGGCGCCATCTCGCCCATCGCAAGCAGGAAAACAGGAAGTGTCAGAACTGCTCCGATCCAGAATCGTCGAGTCAAATCGTCCAGTTCGCTGTGATCGTCTGCAACGGCACTCGGCTCCACCGCTTCAAGCGCCATCCCGCAAATCGGGCAGGCCCCTGGCTTATCGGCAACCACTTCCGGATGCATTGGGCAGGTGTACTTGCCCGCGGACGCGACTGTTCGATCTTTCTCGGGGACCATCCCGCCGTGCGGGCACGATCCATGTTCAACATTTGCCGATTGTGGTTCTGCTTTCATTGAAATCTCCCTATTTCAGGAACCGAGAGAGAACGTGGTGCAGCTCGTCGACCAATTCCAATGGCTGCATCGGGTTGGCTTTTGGATGCTTCGAATCCTGGCCAATCACGCAGGTTTTGAGGTGCCTGGTGAGAAGCTCAACGCCAAGGGGATCGAGCGCGGAACGTACGGCTGATATCTGGTTCAAGATATCGACGCAATACCGATCGTCTTCGATCATCCGTTGGATTCCGGCGACCTAGCCTGCGATGCGATTGGCCCGGCGCCGGATACTTTCGCGCGTGGTCTGCAGCATGGCTATACCTATACCCGGTATACGTGTATTGCAAGCACTCTGTCCGCGCCTGGCCGCCGCTGCTCCGAAACTTTCTTTTGCAGGCTCACACAGTATTGTGAACCGATTCCATCGCCATTTTTCCGGCATCATTTTCGTCTCAATCGCGGGCACCCAGGAACACGCAATTTCACCCATCATTCAACGTAAACATGACAACCAGTAAAATTAGGCTGTTCTTCTTATCTGCGAGTTTCTTGAGCGCCCGGCTGCCGGCCGAGGATCTGCCGTTTGGAAGAGTGGAGCAGGCAGTCCGGGAAAGAACACACGAAACAGTTCGTTGGGAAAAAGATCAGGCTGCCCGCCAACAAACGCTCGAGCTCGTCCGCCGGCGCTTGCGCAGGCCGCTGACGATCAATTCCGCAGTCCAGATTGCGCTTCTGAGCAATCAATCGCTTCAGGCGACATTCGAGGAGGTCGGACTATCCGCTGCGGATTTGCGAGAGGCAGGGGCTCTACCCAATCCGAGGTTCAATCTATCGGCTCGATTTCCCGACCAACCTCCTTCCGGAACGGACATCGAATACAGCGGGGCAATCGATTTTCTGAATATTCTAATGATCCCGCTGAAGCGCCGCGTTGCAAAAGAACAGCTCGAAGCCGCTGTGCTGCGGGTGGCCGACGAAACACTCAAACTCATCGCTCAAGTGAAAATCGCTTTTTGTCAGCTACAGGCCTCTAAAGAGCTCCTGACGCGATTCAAGCTAGCCGCTGAGACCGATGGCGCGGCGTTGGACCTTGCGCAAGGGCAGCATCAAGCGGGCAATATCAGCGATCTGGCCCTTGCCCAACAGCAGATTGCTTCCAGCAGATCCCGGCTAGCTATCGCCATGGCCGAAGCGGATATTCGCCGCAACCGGGAAAGACTCGACACGCTGATGGGAGTGTGGGGTCCGGAGACGAACTGGCAGATTGCCGGGGATCTTCCGCCGATCCCTTCCGCCGACCTGTCACAGGAAGGTCTTGAACGGCTAGCGGTTACCCAGCGCCTCGATCTGCAGGCGGCCTATCTTCAGGTGACGGCGCTCGCCGAAGCACTAGGATTGACCAAGGATTTCAGGTTTCTCGGAGCGCTCGAATTCGGCGTCGACAGCGAGAAACAATCGGACTCCCAGACGATCTCGGGTCCAACGTTTGCGATCGAGCTACCGATCTTCAACCAGGGTCAAGCGAGAATCGCCAGATCCGAGTCAGTGCTCCGGCAGGCGCAAAAGAAGTTTGAAGCACTTGTCGTAGATGTCAGATCGCAAGTGAGGGAACTCCTCGATGAACTCGAAAGCAAACGAGAGATGGTCCGACTCTATAAGGAAGAGCTTTTGCCGAGCGAGGCGCGAATCCTGAGCCAGAGCGTCCTGAATTATAACGCGATGGTGATTGGAAATTTTGAGCTCTTTACAACCAGGAACGAAGAGACACGGACGGAGCGCGAATACATTGATGCCATCAAAGAATACTGGATCACGCGTGCCGAGCTCGAACGGGCTGTCGGCGGAAGTCTTTACCGGCAGGCGCAAGCCGACAGAAAAGTCATGGCGCAGCCAAGCCCCAGCCGATCCAGCGCAGCAGGAGGGAAGGACAAATGAACATGAATCCAAATTTGATTACTCGTCGGGATTTCTTCACCAGGGCCGCTACAGCAGCGGCCGGGACGACTGTCGCCGGTTCTGTGACGCTTCTTCGCGCCGCCGAAGCCCCTGATCCGCAAGAGCACCAGTCGACTGAAATCAGAGGCCACAAACAAGACGGTGCCGGTCAACAGTTCGCGCCCGGATTGCCTTGGAAAGACTACACGCCTGTCATCACGCCGAACAACGTGGCCTTACCTTTTAAAATTGTAGGTGGGATAAAAATCTTCCACCTGGTCGCGGAAGAAGTTCCTGAGCATGAATTTGCGCCGGGATTAAAGGCACACTGCTGGGGATATAACGGCAGTGTGCATGGACCGACAATTGAAGCGGTCGAAGGGGATCACGTTCGGATCTACGTGACGAACAAGTTGCCCGAAGAAACGACCGTTCATTGGCACGGTGTTCTCGTCCCGAATGGCATGGATGGAGTCGCCGGGTTGACCCAGAAAGCGATCGAACCTGGTCAAACGTACAAATATGAGTTCGTTCTTCGGCAACATGGGACCTACATGTACCATTCTCACGCCGATGATATGATTCAGCTCGCCCTCGGTTTGATGGGTCTGTTCATCGTGCATCCTCGTACGCCTGAGCGGCCGGCGCCCGAACGCGACTTTGCCCTGCTCCTGAGCGAGTGGCGAATCGATCCAGGAACAATGCGTCCCAACCCGACCGAGATGACTGAGTTCAACGTGTTCACGATCAACGGCCGAACTTACCCTGGCACGGATCCACTCGTTGCGAAGTTCGGCGATCGTGTCCGGATTCGGATCGGGAACCTGAGCGCGATGGATCATCACCCGATTCATGTGCACGGATATGCGTGGAAGATTACGGAGACGGACGGAGGACCAATTCCCGAGTCAGCGCAATGGCCTGAAACAACGGTGCTGGTCCCAGTCGGGCAAACGCGGACTGTGGAATTTCTTGCCGACAATCCGGGAGATTGGCCCCTGCACTGTCATATGAGTCATCATACGATGACGCAGATGGGTCATGGCGCGCCGAACCTGATTGGTGTGCGGACTGGCAATCTGGACGAAAAAGTGAGCGGGTTACTGAAAGGCTACATGACCATGGGCGAATCCGGGATGTTTGGGATGGGGGAGATGAGGATGAAGGCGCCGCGGAACAGTCTTCCGATGGGTGGAGCTCCCGGCAAGTACGGGTATATCGACATGGGAGGCATGTTCACCGTTGTCAAGGTTCGAGAAAACCTCACCGATTATAATGATCCGGGCTGGTACGAACCGCCCGCGGGAACGCTGGCGGATTTAGCCAGTGAGGCGGATTTGAAAAACGACTTAGGAGAGATCGAAGCTTCCTCTCTTGGCCCTCAGAACCGAAGGTAGGTCAAAGAAAAACCCGTCCGGCTGAAGCCGGACGGGTTTTCTCGAATCTGGGTTGAATCAGATTATTAGTAATCCATGCCGCCCATGCCGCCCATTCCACCCGGGCCGCCAGCAGGCGCTGGCTTATCCTTTTCAGGAAGCTCGGTCACGAGCGCCTCTGTGGTGAGCAACAGACCGGAAATCGACGCCGCATTCTGCAATGCGTAACGGGTCACTTTCGTCGGATCGACGACGCCAGCTTTCACAAGGTCGATATATTCGCCGGTCGCAACGTTGTACCCTTCATTTCCAGAACGTGCTTTGACCTCTTGCACGATCAACGCGCCTTCCTGGCCTGCGTTATCGGCAAGCTGACGGAGAGGAGACTCAACCGCGCGCCGCACGATCTCGAGGCCGGTTTTTTCGTCGCCTTCCAGTTTCAGGTTATCCAGCGCCTTCTGCGCACGAATCAAGGCAACACCGCCGCCAGGGACGATGCCTTCTTCGACGGCCGCCCGCGTCGCATGCAGCGCGTCTTCAACGCGTGCCTTCTTCTCTTTCATCTCGGTCTCGGTTGCAGCACCCACATTGATGACCGCGACACCGCCCGCGAGCTTAGCAAGACGCTCTTGGAGCTTCTCGCGATCGTAGTCGGAAGTCGTTTCCTCAATTTGTCTGCGGATCTGGCTGACGCGACCCTGGATATCCTTGGTCGAACCTTCGCCTTCGACAACCGTGGTGTTTTCTTTGTCGATCGTGACTCGCTTGGCGCGACCAAGATCGTCCAGCGTGATGTTCTCAAGCTTGATGCCAAGGTCTTCCGTTAGACAACGACCACCGGTCAGAACCGCGATATCTTCCAACATCGCTTTTCTGCGATCGCCGAACCCCGGGGCTTTGACTGCAGCGACCTGCAGTGTCCCGCGCAGCTTGTTTACGACGAGCGTAGCAAGCGCTTCGCCTTCGACATCTTCAGCTATGATCAGGAGTGGACGGCTGGCTTTCGCAACCTTCTCGAGCACAGGCAGAAGATCCTTAAGGCTGGAGATTTTTTTCTCGTGAATGAGGATGTAGGCGTTTTCAAGAATGGTCTCCATGCTCTCCGCGTTCGTCACGAAGTACGGCGAGAGGTAACCTTTATCGAACTGCATGCCTTCCACCACTTCCAGAGTGGTTTCGATCGATTTGGCTTCTTCAACAGTGATCGTGCCATCTTTACCGACCTTATCCATCGCGTCGGCAATGATTTCACCGATGGTCTTGTCCCAGTTAGCTGAAACCGTCGCAACCTGCGCGATTTCGGTCCGGTCGGAAACCTTCTTGGAGATCTTCGCCAACTCGGCGACTACGGCTTCCACGGCCTTCCCAATTCCGCGCTGTAAAGACGTTGGATTCGCGCCTGCGGTGACGTTCCGCAAACCTTCGCGAAAGATCGATTCGGCAAGAACTGTTGCCGTGGTCGTGCCGTCGCCGGCTACATCCGAAGTCTTTGAAGCAACTTCACGGACCAGCTGTGCACCCATGTTCTCGTACGGGTCTTCGAGCTCAATCTCTTTTGCTACGGTTACGCCATCTTTCGTAATCGTTGGACTCCCGAACTTTTTGTCCAGGATCACATTGCGTCCAGAGGGTCCAAGCGTGGCCTTAACCGCCTTGGCAAGTTTCTCCACTCCCCGCAAAAGAGCGTGCCGAGCTGCTTCATCAAACTGTAATTGTTTTGCTGCCATAATTTATACTAACGTACTTTAAATGTTCTGGTTATCCGATGATGCCGAGGATGTCGTCCTCGCGCATGATGAGATAGTTCTCGCCGTCGATTTTGATCTCGGTGCCGCCATACTTGGAGATCAGCACCTTGTCTCCGACCTTCACATTGAAGTCGACCTTTTTACCGTTGTCGTCGAGCTTGCCGGTACCGAGAGCAACGACGGTGCCTTCCTGCGGCTTTTCTTTCGCCGTATCAGGAATTATAATGCCACCCTTTTTGACTTCCTTCTCGTCGAGCGGTTGAACGATCACCCGATCGCTGAGAGGTTTCACATTGATTGCCATAGACGTATAGATCCTTCTTCTTGTTTTAATGTAGGTTTTGGGGACCACGACCCGGCGGCGAAGGATTGGACCGCAAGGTACGATGGGAATGTGTAAATTTTCAGCTTTTCTTCTTGTCGTCATCGACGACTTCGAAATCCGCGTCCACGACGTTCTCATCGGATTTGGCCGCGCCGCCTCCGGCGCTCCCGGGGGATCCGGGCGCATCGCCCGGTTGCGGGCCAGGCTTCTGAGATGCTGCCTGTTTGTACAGTTCCGCACTGATGGCCTGGAAGCGATTTTGTAGCTCTTCAGTCGCCTTCTTTATCGCGTCGGCGTCAGTACCGTTCAGCTTCTCGCGAACATCTTTGATTGCGTCTTCAACGCCCTTCTTCTGTTCTGCCGACAATTTTTCGCCAAGTTCAGCCAACTGCTTCTCGCATTGATATGCCAGGTTGTCCGCGGTGTTCCGAATCTCTGCCGCGTCCCGGGTTTTCCGGTCTTCTTCTGCATGCGCTTCGGCGTCCTTACGCAAATTCTCTACCTCTTCCTTGGTCAGCCCACTGCTCCCGGTAATTGAGATCTTCTGCTCTTTCCCGGTCCCAAGATCTTTCGCGGAGACATTCAGGATACCGTTTGCGTCAATGTCGAAAGTGACCTCGACCTGGGGAACGCCCCGCGGGGCAGGCGGGATTCCATCCAGATGAAATGTCCCGAGCGTCTTGTTGTCTCGGGCCATCGGACGTTCCCCTTGGAGAACCTTGATTTCCACGCCAGGCTGGTTGTCGCTGTAGGTCGAAAAGATCTGCTGTTTCCGTGTCGGGATCGTCGTGTTGCGAGGAATCATCGGCGTCGCGATATTACCCGCAGTCTCAATGGCAAGGGTCAACGGTGTGACATCCAGTAACAACACATCTTTGACGTCGCCGCGTAGCACGCCCCCCTGGATCGCTGCACCAACCGCCACCACTTCATCCGGATTGACACCTTTGTGCGGCTCTTTGCCGATCAATTTGCGTGCTGTGTCGATCACTTTTGGCATCCGCGTCATGCCACCCACAAGCACTAGTTCGTTAATCTCGCTTTCCGAAAGTTTTGCATCTGCGAGACAGGCTTTCACCGGTCGAATCGTTCGTTCGAACAGATCATCGGTCAGCTGCTCGAGCTTTGAACGAGTCAGCTTTTTCTGAATATGTTTCGGGCCTGTTGCATCCGCTGTAATGAAAGGGAGATTGATCTCGTACTCCTGCGAAGAAGATAGGGCGATCTTTGCCTTTTCCGCTTCCTCCTTGATTCTTTGCAGGGCGTCGGACTGCTTGCTCACATCCACGCCGGTTTCCGTACGAAACTCAGCGATGATCCAATCCATCAGCTTGTTATCCCAGTCGTCACCCCCAAGGTGCGTGTCACCGTTCGTCGCTTTTACTTCGAAAACACCTTCCCCAATTTCGAGCACCGAGATATCGAATGTGCCGCCACCCAAATCGTAGACCGCGATTTTTTCGTCTTTCTTTTTATCCAGGCCATACGCCAGCGAGGCTGCTGTCGGTTCGTTAATTATCCGCAACACTTCTAAACCCGCAATCCGTCCGGCATCTTTTGTCGCATTCCGCTGGGAATCGTTGAAATAAGCCGGCACCGTAATCACGGCCTGCGTAATCTTTTCACCCAGCTTCGCTTCCGCGTCTGCTTTGAGCTTCGCCAGGATCATCGCTGAGACTTCCGGTGGCGAGTAACTCTTGCGCTCGCCACCGACCTGCACCTCGACATGAGCATCCCCGTTCGAAGCTTTGACAATCTTGTACGGGACACGCTTCGCCTCGTCCTGGACTTCTTCAAATTTCCGGCCCATGAACCGCTTGATTGAGAAAACAGTATTTTGCGAGTTCGTAACCGCCTGCCGCTTTGCAGCTTGTCCGATTAAACGTTCCCCGCTCTTCGCAAACGCAACTATCGAAGGTGTTGTACGCGCGCCTTCCGAGTTTTCGATGACGACCGGTTCGCCACCCTCCATCACGGCCATACAGGAGTTTGTGGTGCCGAGGTCGATTCCAAGAATTTTAGCCATAGGTCGAGCAAAAGTAACACGCACCTTGCGTGCCAGAACACGTAAAGAACGCCGATAAACGTAAACACCTCAAAACAAGATAGTTGGACAATCTCGCAGAAATTCGGGCCGCATGGTAGAGTGTCACTATGACGCAGCGTGGCGCATCCGCCATGAGCCAGGCTGTCACTGTGGCGCTAAGCCAGTTGGCGATGAGTCCCTTGATTTTTCGCTGTCCGCCTATCATGCTCGCAGTTGCTCTCGCCAAAGATTGGCTATGATCGATGCGAACTTAAATCCAAACACCCAGGAAAGCGTTCCGTCCCCGGATCAGATCGAAACCGCCGGAGTTCAGGTGACCGAGCGGGACATCGTCTTCGATTGTCCAAAATGCGGCGGAGAGCTCGCGATTGATATGGACGGCACCGGGATGGAAGTCAATTGCGCTCACTGCGGTAATGCGCTGACAGTGCCTGAGTATCACGGGCCGTCGCTGCAGTTTTTACAGGCGGCAACGTCCAAGCTTGCAAAGGCGATTCAGGCGGCTCGGAATGCGTCTCCGAAGAAATTCCGCTTTGAGGGGCGCACGCGTGATGATTTGAACCGCCGCCAAAACGAGTTACAACGGGCGCTTCGAGAGAGCCAGACACAACTGACCGAAATCAAGGGACACATTCACCACGCGACGATCCAGTTACATCGCTACCAACTGAAGCTGGAAGTCATCCAGGAGCGCCAGAGCGAGCTCAAGGCCGAACTCGATGCCCTTATTCAGGCTCTCGATCAGAAGTAAGCGCTAAGTTTCGGGCCGCGTTTCCGATCGTTTTCTACAGGGTCGCGACTGCTCGTGGAAAACAAGTTGAAACTCCCCCGCGGACGCCGGAATATCACCAGCTTATCCTGGATGGGTGCCAGAGCGGTCGATTGGGCACGCCTGGAAAGCGTGTGTACCGCAAGGTACCGAGGGTTCGAATCCCTCCCCATCCGGTTGGTTGATTACGAGCTATTTACGTAGAAATCAGCCCTAGGAAAACCGCATCACATGTTATTCGGGGAGAGGACACTAGGCTAAGGCTTAGACAAGTTGATCCGCTGGATTTTCGGTCCTTCCCTGAAAGCCCGTTCATGATCCGATTCGTTCGGTTCTCGCAGAGCCTGCGCACGTGCCAGTGAAGCCGCAATCTTTTCCCCGTTTTCGATGTTCTCCAGGGTGACTCGCGCCTTGTATGTCTCGCATTTTTCAGCAAAGCCGATCACTTGATCCGCTGCGAACGGCAGAATCGCGACAGCTGAAAGGATGGTGAGTATTTTGTGCATGGATTGGTCTACTGCCGTTCGTATAGCTCGCGAACTGCCGTCGCTGTTTGTATCGGCCGATGGAAGCAACCTTTTAGAGAAAGTTTCTCCCTTCCTTCGTGGAGACGCGGGAACGCAATGCGTCGCGTTTTTATCCTGCGCGTTTTGTCCGTTTGCGATCAATGCATAAGGCTTTGGCGAGCGGTCAAAGCGTTCGACATGTCGGCTCTTCTCTCTGCTCGGAAAAACTCTTACAGCGAAATGCGACCGGGCGCTGATCATCGGCAAGGTCGTGCCGCCTCTGCATTTCCCCCCTTTTGCCTCCGGTTGCCTCGCCGCCACCAGACAAGTCACTCGTCGTGAGAGAGAAGCCTCGAAACCGGCGATCCATCCTCCGGCGCGAGGAAAGTGCTTTACATGCGTTCGGACTCATCAACTATGTTGCCGCTTATGAGACGGCAACGACCTTCCTGGTTCCTCGCACTTCTAGCTCTGGTTTGGACGCTCGTTTTGACCTCCTGTATGAATCAGGAGGGGATCGGGCCGGCGGAAGGGGAACTGAAAGGTGCGCCGGCGCCCGGAGGTTACTGACGACGTCCGCGTCTGATTGGAAGAGGCGCGCCTCAGGGCGATTCCCCTGAGGAACCTGCATAAGATTGGCTCAGACAGCGCTTCCGCCGCTGTCGAAGAGGTGAGCGTGGTTGGCGTCGAACCCAAAGCCGACTGCGTCAGCGTATCGGTAGTTTTGGAATCCCTTCACATTCAAAGTAATCCGGTTCCCGGCCGGGGTTGTCCCGTGGAGGAAAGTCAGATCACCCAGGTTCTCGACAACCTCAATCAACAGCGTACTTGCGCCGCGGGCCGGTTCGCAGACGGTGATGTGTTCCGGGCGCAAGCCCAAGGTTAACTCCGCGCCGGGCGCCAAATTCACCGATTTGGCTCTCTCGAGGCTAAAAGGACGGGATGGAAAATCCGGACCGGCGATTACGATGCTGTTTTCGGCTGTGTATTCCGCACGCACCTTCAGGAAATTCATTCGAGGAGCGCCGATAAAGCCAGCGACAAACAGATTCGCAGGACGTTGATAAAGATCGAGCGGTACGCCGATCTGTTCAATCTTGCCTTCGTTCAAGACAACGATCTTATCCGCCAGGGTCATTGCTTCGACCTGGTCGTGCGTCACGTAAATCATTGTCGTCTGCAGCTCAGAGTGCAATTTAGAAAGCTCAATCCGCATTTGCACACGGAGTTCCGCATCAAGATTTGAGAGCGGTTCGTCGAATAGGAAAACTTCCGGCTCGCGGACGATTGCTCGACCGATGGCCACGCGCTGCCGTTGTCCGCCGGAGAGTTCTTTGGGCCGCCGCCTAAGATACGGAGTCAACTGCAGAATTTCCGCGGCACGCGCAACCCGCTCCTTGATCTCATGTTTTGGACGCTTCGCCATTCGCAGGCCGAATCCCATATTCTCCTCCACCGACATATGCGGATAGAGAGCGTAGGTTTGAAACACCATTGCCACACCACGGTTCGCCGGATCGACGTCGTTCACTTGGCGACCGCCTATCCAGACTTCTCCCTCGGTCGCCTCTTCAAGTCCCGCGATGATGCGAAGCATGGTTGATTTGCCGCACCCGGACGGCCCGACAAAGACCACAAACTCCCCATCTTCGATTTGAAGGCTGACGCCGTGGAGGACTTCGATTTGGCCGAATCGCTTTACAATACTTTGGAGTTTTAGACCTGCCATTATTCCGAACTATTTTTGGAGATGAAACACAACCTCAGGTATCAGAGAGCGACTGCTTGCGCAAGAGGTGATCTGACGACTCTTCGCCCGCCGAACACTGGGAACCCGGCGCCAAACTGAAACTTTTTCGAAACTTCACGTTTTTCGCGGTGTTCAGCAGTGTGAGGTGACGTATGAACACTCTGCAATTACCAGCCTCCGCTTTGGACATCGCAGTGACAGGCTGTTTCCCGGCTTGATTGTAATGTCTGGAGTGTGCTGCGTTTGGTCCATGAAGCTCTCAAAAGAGGCGTGATTGGCCAGGCTTCAGCTAAAAAAGTGACTACCAAACACACTTCTGATTAAGAACAAACTGAAATCGCTATGACAAAACACATTCTGCTTCTAGCTGCGGTCCTCGGCTTTATCGCCCAATCCAGCGTCTTCGCCGCTGACCCGTCTCCGTCTCCGAGCGCGAGCCCGAAGGCCACACATCATCACAAGCATCATAAGAAAATGGCGCCCGCAGCTTCTCCTTCGCCTTCAGCGACTCCGAAAGCCTCCTGAGGCGTACGCGTCGCGGTCGGGTCACCGGGGCCGATGGCCCGGTACTCTGCCAAAACTTTCAGTGATTTGATCCTTCGGCGATTCAAACCGAATCAAAGGGTCCTTCAGATGAAAAGCTGATTTGGCCCGGGCAGGAATGCCCGGGCCAAATCTTTCGCTTCTGTTATCCGCACGATTTCCCGGAAAGTTGCGAATAGTCGGCGGTCTCTGCCCGTCCAAGAGCTCAGGAACTGGACTTGTGGTGCGGTACTCGCTTCTGATGCTGGTGGCTATTTTGTTGTTCGCGTCGATCGCGGGTTCGAAAGCCGGCCCTCATTTCGGTCCGCCGCGCCGTGGATCATCGGGTGGCGTTGCCTATTCGGAGTATCATCATCGCCCATACTATTATCGCCGTTATTACTACGCGCCTAGCCGCCGTCCGCCGCAGGTTCGTCCGAATCGCTATCCGCATCGGTAATGCGCTATCTGCCTTTTACAACGGCAACCTCGCTGCAATGTGTTCAGGCCGGAGGATCTGCCCAGTCACAAGCACATCGTTTCCGATACGTTTGTAACGGATCCGATGGAGCCTGCTCGCTTCCTCCATACTTTCAATTCCGGCACCCCCGAAACTTGGTTTGTCCCCGCCTGTCAACATTGGAGTGACAAAGCACCAGAGCTCATCGATTAACCGCAGATCATGCAGTTGGCCGAGGACATCGCCGCCGCCCTCCACGAGTAGGCGCGTGACACCCTTGGTTCCGAGTCCCTTGAGCATCTCCAACCAGCCGACCCCATGGTAAATGAGGGTGCGATCCCGATATTCATCGTTGAACACCGTCGCGTCGCCCGGCAGGTCGCCAGACCGCGTCATGACGACGCGCCATGGCTGCAGCCCATGGGGGCTCGGACGCACGGTCAATCGCGGGTTGTCCCGGCGAACGGTTTCCCCGCCAACAAGAATTGCGTCGACGGTGGCCCGGAGCGAATGGACGAGGCGAACAGATCGGTTGTTCGAGAGCCATTGCGGTTCGCCGGCAGGGCGCGTGATTCGGCCGTCCAGGGTTTGGGCGACCTTGGCGATGACCCATGGCATCCCCGTAGTTATCCATTTGTTAAAACCGACGTTTAACAGAACGGACTCTTCCTCAAGGACACCGGTCGTTACATCGATCCCGGCTTGGCGAAGCTGTTCGAGCCCGCGTCCTTGATGTTTTGGATTTGCGTCAATCGCACCAATCACAACCCGGCCAATTTTTGCACGGATGATTGCGTCCGTGCAGGGCGGGGTTCGACCGAGTGTCGAGCACGGTTCCAGCGTCACGTAAAGCGTTGCGCCCGCGACCGACTCGACCGTTGCCACTGCGGATAACGCTTCGATCTCCGCATGCGGACCGCCGGCTTGCCGATGCCAGCCAGTCGATAAAAGCGCTCCGTCGCGTACAAGGACCGCCCCGACGGCCGGGTTCGGACTCGTTGTTCCCAAACCTTTGCGAGCCTGCCGCAATGCAAGCCGCATATAACGCTTGTCCAAATCAGCTGCCGCCAGGGAGAGATCCGAAAAAGTCTCCATCTATTTACCTAATCGCCCTTCACGATCGGTAGCCTATTTTAATCCAAATGAACCTTCAAAGGCAGTCTTAAGCTTTTTCCCGCTCAAACGCCGCATCGAACGCGACTCCGCTGGGAGCAAAATCATAGGAACGCACATTTCGGCACGATTCAGCCGCCCCATGGACGCGATCCATCCGAATGTCTTCCCATTCGATCGATAGCGGACCCCGGTAGCCGATGTCGTTCAACGCGACCACTATCTCTTCGAAGCGGATATCCCCATGTCCGATCGAACGAAAATCCCAATATCGCCGGTGATCTCCAAAATTGGTGTGACCGCCAAAGACTCCGACGTCGCCGGTCCCGTGACCCCACCAGACATCTTTCATGTGTGCATGGTAGATGCGGTCGCTGAACTCGCGCAGGAATTTGACATAGCTAACTCCCTGGTACCCAAGATGGGACGGGTCATAATTAAAGCCGAACCGGCGATGATTCTTCACTGCCTCCACGGCGCGATGCGCCGAGGCGATATCAAATGCAATCTCGGTCGGGTGCACTTCGAGCGCGAAGTTCACGTCGAGCTCATCGAAAACATCAAGGATCGGTAGAAATCGGTTGCCAAAGTCGTCAAACCCTTTCTGGATAAAATCCTGACTTGTCGGCGGAAAAGCGTAACAGGCGTGCCAGATGCTTGAGCCGCTGAAACCAGCGACAACTGCCGGAAATTTTAGACCCCCGGCTGGTTTCGAATCGATAAAATTGCGCGCTGCTTGAGCCGCCGTCTTCATCTGTTCCGCCGCGCGTTGGCGGACACCTTCCGGCTTGCCATCTCCCCAGATTTGCGGTGGCACGATCGCTTGGTGCCGCGCATCGATATTATCGCAAATCGCCTGTCCAACCAGATGGTTGGAGATCGCGAACGCGGTCAGCCCGTTGTCCGACAGAAGCTTCCATCGATCCTTGCAATATTCTTTGGATGCCGCTGCAGTATCGACGTCAAAGTGATCGCCCCAACAAGCGAGTTCGAGCCCGTCAAAACCCATCCTTTTTGCCAACGGAGCGAGATCTTTCAACGATAGATCGGCCCATTGGCCGGTAAACAAGGTGACTGGTCTAGCCATATTTATTTTTTTTGGGAAGGTTATCGCAAAGAATTTGTTCACAAGCAATCATTGTTAGGGGTCCTTCCGCTTTGGCAGAAAAAGAACCCTGAACATGGATTGAAATGGTTTTTACGGTGTTAATTCTCCGGTTCAGTTTCTTCGGCGTTCGAGGCAGTGCATCCGTCTGAATCCCGGTGATCGTCCTGGAAATTGTGCTCTCGATCGTCTCTATGAATGGCGATCCTTCGAGGGATGTACTGTTTGTCGTTATTAATTTGTAATGGAAAACAGTACAACAAACTATGCACCGTGTTGTTTTTTTTGGCTTTTAATCCTTAGACCGGGTTTTTGAAGAGCGGCATGTCACGCCGAACGTAGCGCGCCCCGTTCAGCGCTGGCGATTGGACGTCGTATTTATTCAACCGTCGGGGCATAGCGTTTCCCAAGGACGAACGTTTCCAGACTTTTGGCATGGCTACTGCTTACCGGTCGAACGCTGAAATAAATTAATCTACAGGTATGTCAGAAAATATTGCACCTGCACCAAAAGCCACCCTTGGCTTAACTGGACTAACTATGAATGCCATGGCGCTCATCGCACCAGGTGCATTTCTATGGTTAACCTACGCTCAACAATGTTTATACGGTCAGCCAATGGCCGGCGCCGCGATGTGGTTCGGTATCGTCGTCGCGTTGCTGCTCTGTTTGGCGACCGCGATTTCATATGCCGAGTTATCAAAACTCTACCCCGGCGCTGGTTCCTCCTACTTCTTCGCTGAACAAGCATTTTTATCAAAAAACAAGGCATTCAAGTATGCGCGGATCGCAAAATTCGCAGTCGGATGGGCCAGTCATCTTTATTACTGGGTTTATCCGGGGGTGATGGTCGGCGTGACCGCGCTGCTCTGCGGTTACTTGCTCGGCCAGCTGTTTCCGAGTGTCTTTAACTCCGCGGTGCCCAGTCCGCTGTTCATGATCCTGTTTTCGATAGTATTTCCGTTCCTGGTTGGTTACATCGCTTACCGAGGTGTGACCGGTGCCACATCCGTGAACATCGCGATCAACGTGATCCAGATCACCGCGCTTGTCGTCTTCTCCGTGATCGCGATCGCTTACAGGGCGAATCATGGGGAGGGCGCCAAAGGAATCACGCTGAATCCGGACGGTGTCCCGGTCTCCAAAGTCATCGCGATGACGACGACGAAGGATGACAAAGGCAACGATGTCACCAACCCGACCAAAGACAAAGACGGCAATTACATTTTTGAAAAGAGTGCGGACGGCACCGACAAAGACTTTACCCTGACATACGCCCCAGACCAGGGGACCGATAAAGGCCCCGATCCGAAAAATCCGACGGACACCTTCGAATTTCATCCTAATGCCGCGTCCGTCATCTCGCCGCATGGATTCAGTTTCGCTATCATCCAGGCGTGCGTCGCCATTCTGATTTTGGTCGGGTTTGAATCGGTCAGTTCCATGGGAGAGGAGGCGAAGAACGCGAAACGGGACATTCCACGCGCGATCCTCCTATCGTTGCTGATTCAAGGAGTCATTTGCTATCTTTTCGAGTATTTCGCGGCAAATTACTTCCTGAACAGCGGGTACAAAATGACGCAAGCGGCCGCTTCCCCGGCGCCAATCGGCGATATGATGCAGATTGTCGGCACCTGGTTATTCGGGAGTGCCCAAGCTGGCTGGTGGTTCATGTTCATTGAAGCGATCACCGTGTTTCTGGCGCTCATTGGAACAACGCTCTCCTGTATTAACACCGGAGCCCGTGTCACCTTTGCAATGGGACGCGATGAAGAACTTTCACCCAATCTGGGCCTGCTCCATACCAGAAACCTGACGCCGCACAGGGCGATCTGGACGCTCTGTGTCATTTCGGCGATCATCGGGGTTTTCTCGGTCATTCTTTATTTCTGCGGGGGAGCTGCCTTGACGGATGACACGATTAAGTCGCTGCCACAGAACATCTGGTACAGCTTCGGAATCTTTCCCCACGACTTTGCAGTGAACATCCCGCAGAGCTTGCTTATCGTGACCCTGACAAGCAACTTCGGCACGTTTATGCTCTACATGATGAGCAACATCATTGCGATCGTTGCTTTCCGCGAACATCAATCATTCCACGGTTTCAAGCACATGGTCGTGCCGGTGTTTGGCCTGCTCGCGAATCTGTTGTGCATGTTGTTTTATCTAATCGGTCCCTTCTCGGTGGCAGGGATGAGCTGGAAAGAGCCGTTTATCGCGCTCGGGATTGCCGCTTTCTGGGGAGTTTACGGCGCCATTCACTTCACTATGGGCAGTAAGAAGAAGGAAAAATCGCTCTTCGTTCAGGTTCCTGCATAGCGCTCCAAAACACTGTTCCACACTTGGGTGGAATGCAGCGCGCAGAGTCGAAGGCCAAACGATCTGCGCGCTGCTCCGTCCGGAGATTCAAGTCAGATTGACGGTTGTTCTCCGAGCGCCTTAAAACAGCACATCAACCGCCCGGAGGCCACGTCGCAGGCCAGGTGGATGCCACTTGTTTGAATCCGTATTTCTCGAGAATCGGGCGGCTGGTGGGCATCGCATCCACCCGCAAATAACGAATCGAATCAAATTGCCGGACGTGGTGAATCCGGGCGGATAAGAGCGCCCGATAAATTCCTCGGCCGCGAAACCCGGCCAGAACGCTTCCACCCCAGAGACCCGAGAATTGGCTGGATGGCGACGCCGTCACGCGCGCGCACCCGACCGGCTTCCCGTCGGCATAAGCAACGAACGCAAGATCACGCTGCAGCGGGTCGCCCAAGGTCGAGAGAAGGAGTGGGCGCGTCTTGCCAGGTTCGCAGGACCAGACTGCCGATTCAACGGAGAGATAATCCTCGATCCTATGCTCGTCCCTCAACGCGCTGACAGTTACGCCGGCGGGCGGCGGCGCCATCAGGATAGGCGACAATTCCCGTAAATCGCGAATCATCAGCGCTTCTTCTTCGCCGATCTTGAAGCCGCGGTTGCGCAACTGCGTGAGCAAATCCGGAGGTTCATCATGGCTATAGACCTTCCATTCAAAATCCCGGTTCAGCCGATTGAAATATCCGATCTCCGCATGGACGATCGTCTCTGTTTCAGATGGCGGAAAACGCGAATAAACAATCGCGCTCCACATATTTTCAACACCGAACGCTCGAACGACATAAGGCGTCTTTTCCAGTCTGCCATCGCTTTCAGCAACCGATTGCCGCTCAGCGTCGAGTTGCCGCAAAATCGTGGCGTGGTGCATCTCCTTGCCAAAGATTCGCATGAGAGAGGGTTGGTTGGATCCGTTCAGGAATGCTTTTCAGTCATGCCGGTTCCGGTTTCACGGGTCCCTCAACCCTTTGTCACACGCAAGTTTTTCACGCGAGTCGGTAAATGATGTTCATTGAATTCCAGAATTTATCGTAATTTCGCTGATTAGGGAAGGCCTAATCTCTGGCTTTCGCCGTTCCGCGTTTTGCGCAGGACAATCCTGCCGTAGAGATTGTGCTCCGCAGCAATTGAGCACTGGACGCACAGAATGCGCAAAACAGTCAACTGATTCGTAGTTTTTCAAATTGCGTTTTCTTCCAAAAAAACCGTTTATCGCTCTTGAACAACAACTTATACAATAAAACGTAATAAATTTGTGAAGCATATTGCGTTTTGAAAAAGAATTTGCTTAGACTGCCTGGTCATCGAAATGGATTTCCAAAGACTGTTCAAAAGAAAAGAAGAGGATCCTGCGCCTCCGACGGCCAGGGATAATGTGAGGGAGACTGTAAACGCGAGGGATGTTCTTGTTTGTGAAGGAGAATTGTTGGATGGAACAAAACCCGCGTGCCTTGTTTGGAGCAGTGTCGGCGGAGCAATCAGGGTCAAAGCCGACAAGATACTAGGCATTCTTGAAGGAAGAACCCGGATCAAGGCAGCAGCACTTCAGGAACTTTACCCTGCTCTGTTTGAGAAAGCTCCTAACCCCGGCACCGAATTTAATATACCTCTCCAAGCAGTTGTTATGCAGCTCGAGGATCTATTTACTGGCCTTGCCGCGGAGGAACTGTTCCTCGAAGATTTTGATACACCTTTTGGGCGGCTCGCTCGCGAGGATGAAGCAAAATTGAAAGATGAACACCCGGATCGGTCAGATGTGGGACCAAGAACAGCTCCCCAGCTATTCACGCTTCCGCAGCCCGGATTGAAACCAGACCCAAACGAGCAAGATCAGAGTGCCGGCCGCGAAATGCCCAAGGAAAATGGTTCCACCCAAGAGCTGAAGGAAAAGAATCCTTCGAGCGATGGAAAAAGCGGGTCCGACACAGCTCGCCAAGAGAGTCAGAATCACGCGTGTCGTCCGGAGCTGACGAATAATCCGTCGATTGAGAAATTGGTTCCCGCGTCTGATCCGCACAGTGCACGCTCCGGAACGTCTGCGAGTTCATCGGCCGCACGAAAAATCCCGAGCAACAATAGCCGGCGTGAAGCACACGTATACCTGCAGGAGCTGTATCTTACAGACGAATCACTCGACGGTTCCAAGGTGGCAGAGATGATTTTGCAACTTCCTCGAGTCGCAGGTGTGGTTATCTTACTGTCAGACGGCGCTGCGCTAGGAGGCGGGTTATGTGGAGGACTCGGCGAAGCGTTACTCAGCCTGACTCCTGATTTTGTGAAATATCTTTTGGACTTCACCAAAAGCATG
>Ga0302326_10003986_pt1 | contig 34474 bp, 33 predicted proteins | sample Palsa_T0_3_FD_202264 | JGI IMG/M metagenome (GOLD analysis project Ga0302326, IMG submission 202264) | Peat permafrost microbial communities from Stordalen Mire near Abisko, Sweden - Palsa_T0_3 | ecosystem: Environmental > Terrestrial > Soil > Palsa > Peat permafrost | place: Sweden: Abisko...
CGGTCGCATCGCCGCGTACGAATTTGCTGGCGCCGTCCATCGAACCGTAGAAGTCAGCCTCGGCGCGCACTTCCGCCCGCCGTACCCGCGCTTCGTCCTGATTGATCAGGCCGGCATTGAGATCGGCGTCGATAGCCATCTGCTTGCCGGGCATCGAGTCCAGGGTAAAGCGCGCACTGACTTCGGAGATGCGCCCGGCGCCCTTGGTGACCACCACGAAGTTGATGATCGTGAGAATCGAAAACACCACGATTCCGACCGCGTAATTGCCGCCGACCACGAACTGACCGAACGCTTCGATGACATGGCCGGCAGCCGCAGTGCCTTCATGCCCGTGCAGCAGCACCACGCGCGTCGAGGCGACATTGAGCGCCAGGCGCAGCAGGGTGGCGAGCAGCAGCACCGTCGGGAAGATTCCGAAATCAAGCGGCCGGGCGATGTTGACCACCGCCATGACCACCAGCACCGACAGCGCGATGTTGAACGTGAACAGCACGTCGAGCGCAAGCGGCGGCAATGGCAGCACCACCATCGCCAGGACGGCCAGCAGCAGCAGCGGCGCACCGACACCCCGTTGGAGCATCCTCAGCAATCCGGCCCAGGGAGGTGCCGCCGCGGCGGTGTTATTGATTGCAATTTCAGCCATGTTCCCTCGAAGGAGCAATTCTTGTGCCGCCGGCAGCGACAAATTCCCGGCGCGCAACAGCCGCGACTAATGCGACGCGCATCACATAAATCGCCCGCCGATCACTCTTCCGGCAGCTCGATGCTCGGTTGCGCCGGGGGCGGTGCGCCGCGCCGGCGCGCGGTGCGCAGCTCGTAGACGTAGACCAGGATTTTCGCGACCGCGGCATACAAGCGCGCCGGAATCTCGTCACCGAGTTCGCAGCCGGCATGCAGCGCGCGCGCCAGCGGCGCGGCTTCGACCAGGGCGACCTTGTGCTCCGCCGCAATTTCGCGGATTCGCGCGGCGATCAGCTCGCGGCCCTTGGCCACCACCACCGGCGCGCGCATGCGCTGCTCGTCGTATCTGAGCGCCACCGCGTAGTGGGTCGGGTTGGTGATCACGACGTCCGCCTTGGGCACTTCCTGCATCATGCGTTTACGCGCGATCGCCTGCTGCGCCCGGCGCACGCGTGACTTGATCTCGGGACTGCCCTCGGTGTCCTTGTACTCCTCGCGGATCTCCTCCCGGCTCATGCGCAGCGACTTGTGGTGCTGCCAGATGGCGAGCGGCACATCGATGACGGCGATCGCGGCGAGCGCGCCACCGAGCGCGATCAGCGCCGTGCCGACCAGCGACAGCGCGTGCCCGATCGCAGCCTGGGTCGGTTCGGTGCCCAGGCCCGAGAAGCTATGGAACTGCTTCCACAACAGCACCGTCGCCACCAGCGCCACGACTATGAAGCGCGCCAGGGATTTGAGCAGCTCGATCAAACCGCGAATCGAGAACACACGCGCAAGACCCGACACCGGATCGAGGCGGCCAAAGTCCGGAACCAGGGCCTGGCCGCTGAAGGTCCAGCCGCCGATGGCCAGCGGCGCCAGCACTGCGGCCGCCAGCAGCAGCCCCAACATCGGTGCCGCGGCGAGCAGGCCCAGCGCCGCGGCGTGCTCGAACTGCAACAGCATGCGGGCACTGTCGAGTGCATCAGCGCGACCGAACGACAGGCCATCGCGCATGATCGTCAGCAGACGTCCGCCGGTGAGAGATCCCAGACTGTTCAGGCCCAGCCCGCCGGTCAGCACCACCGCCGCGGCGCCCAGATCGCGCGAACGCGGCACCTGGGCTTTGGCGCGCGCTTCGTCCAGCCGTTTCTGTGTTGGACTCTCGGTGCGGTCGCGATCGTCATTCTCCGCCACGGCGCTACTCCTATGCGGCGCCGCCCAGCGCGCGCAGGAACTGGAATGCCGAGTGCAACAGATCCAGGAAACTGGTCTGCATGCTGGGCAGTCCCAGCCACACGACCACCAGACCGAACACCAGCGTGACCGGCAGGCCGACCGCGAACAGGTTCAGGCTCGGCGCCGCGCGGCTGGTCACGCCGAAGGCGAGATTGATCACCAGCAGCGCCGTCATGCCCGGCAGCGCGATGCGCACCGCGCCGAGGAACATCTGGTTGCCCCAATCCGCCAGCGACTGCAGCACCTGCGGCGAGAACGCACTCGGGCCGATCGGCAGGCCGTGGAAACTCGCCACCAGGGTCTCGATCAACGCGACATGGCCGTCGAGCGCGATGAAGGTGAGCGTCCCGAGTATCACGTACAGCTGCCCGAGGGCGGGCGTCTCGACGCCGCGCAACGGATCGATGTTGTAAGCCAGGCCCAGCCCCATGCCGTTGGCGAGCAGCTGACCGCCGAGGTTGAGGGCGTCGAACATGAGCTGCAGCGCAAATCCCATCGCCACGCCGATGACGAGCTGCTGCACGGTGGTGACGATACCGTCGGCGGATAGCAGCGTCAGGCCGTCGAGCTTCGGAATCAGCGGCACCGCCACCAGGGTCAGCGCGCCGGCGAGCACGATGCGCACGCGCGGCGGCACGTAGCTGGCCCCGAACAGCGGGGCCACCATGAGGCAGGCGCCGATGCGCAGAAACGGCCAGAAGGCGATCCCGATCCAGCTCTCGATCTGAGCGTAGGTATAGACCGGCATGGTGGCGTCGGCGCCTCAGCCGATCAAGGACGGAATGCTCTCGATCAGCAGGCGCGTATAGCTCACCAGCTGCTTGAGCATCCACGGCCCCGCGATCACCAGCGCCGTGGCCATGCCGATCAGCTTCGGAATGAACGACAGGGTCATTTCGTGGATCTGCGTCGCCGCCTGGAATATCCCGACCAGCAGACCAATCACCAGTGCGACCAGCAGCAGCGGCGCCGCGAGCAGCACCGTCATTTCGAGCGCGCGCTGCGCGATGGTCATTACGGTTTCGGGTGTCATGCGGGCAGCCTTGCGCTTTAGTGGAAGAAACTTGAAGCCAGCGAGCCCATGACCAGCGTCCAGCCGTCCACCAGCACGAACAACATGAGCTTGAATGGCAGGGAGATGAGCACCGGCGACACCATCATCATGCCCATCGACATCAGCACGCTCGCGACCACCAGATCGATGATCACGAACGGAATGAACAGCAGAAAGCCGATCTGGAAGGCGGTCTTGAGCTCGCTGGTGACGAATGCGGGCGCCAGAATCGTCAGCGGTACCTCCTGCGGACTGGAAAATCCCTTGCCGCCGGACATGCGCACGAAGGCGGCGATATCGCTTTCACGTGTCTGCTCGAGCATGAACGTCTTGAGCGGCCCGACGCCCCGATCGAGCGCCGTGGTGGTATCGATGCTGCCCGCCATGTAGGGCGTGACGGCATCGGTGCGCACCTTATCGATCACCGGCGACATGACGAACAGCGTGAGAAACAGTGCCAGCCCGATCAGTACCTGGTTCGGCGGCGACTGCCCGGCGCCGATTGCCTGGCGCAGTATCGACAACACGATGATGATGCGCGTGAATGCGGTCATCATCAGCAACGCCGCCGGCAGCAGCGTGATCGCGGTCATCAGCGCCAGCAGCTGGAGCGTCAACGTGTAAGTCTGGCCGCCGCCGCTGTTCTGGACCGCGAATGCAGGTATGCCCGGCGTCGCGGCGGTCGCGGCCTGCAGCGTCAACGGCAGTACCAGCGCCAGCAACGCCAGCGCTGCGCCGAGCAGTAATGCGGGTTTGGGACGCAGGCGCTGCGCCGGCGGCGCGCTGCTCATTTGCCCAGGCTCTTCAGCAGCAGCGACTTGAAGCTCGGTCGCGCACCGGCCGTGTTCGCGGCCTCGCCAGGGTGCGGTGTCGCGGCGGCCCGCATCGGCGCGGGCGGCTGCTCGAGCACGTGCAGCGTGCGCACCTGGCCCGGCGCCACGCCGATCAGCAGCTGACGGTCGCCGACGCGTACCAGCACCGCGCGCTCGCGCGCACCGAGCGACAATTGCCCGAGTAATTCAAGACTCGAATTGCCGCCGCCGCCGCTGAAGGCGCGCATGCGTCGGGCCAGCCAGGCGGCGGCCAGCACCGCGGCCAGCACAACGAGCAGTGCCACGATCACGCGCAACAGCCCGCCGGCCGGAGTCGGCACCGCCGGTTCCACCGGGGCCGCGAATGCAGCGGTCGACGCGGCATGCAGCGCGCGGCTCGCCCCGCCGCTCACCGTCAGCAATAGCAGCGGTAAGCCGGCACGGCGCGCGGCGCAACTTCGAGCGGTGGCGTTCAAACCAGAGCGGCTCCGTAGGAATTACAAAATTTATTTACTGGCGGTGAGGAGCAACACGCATGCCAGCGTTCTTGCGCTGTGGCTAAGTCATTCAGCGGATTTGATTTGCGGCGATTCACTCGATGTGATCCGGATCACATTCGCGGCCACTGCCGGATATTTGGCGCTGCGCCGCGATCGAGTGAATCGCATGGCGATGGCTGTCGCGGGACAACGACAGTTCGAGGCTATATTCCCTGGATCAATGCATCGGCGTCAACCGAATCGCAGATCGACCGCTGTGCTCCACACAAATCGCAATCCCGAGGCTGAGAACAGCTTACGAGTGTTATGCAAAATCCAATGGATGGAGGAAAGGCCATGAAACTCACGATCCTTCGATACGCCGCGTGCGCCGCTTTGGCAGCCGGCCTGGCTGCCTGCGGTGGCGGCGGTAGCTCCGATGTTTCGTCGATGAGCGCTTCCAGCTCCGGTTCCAACTCCACGACGCAGTCGGGCAGCATGCCGCTGGTCATGAGCGATGCTTCCTCCGATGACTGGGCACTGGTCGGCGTCAAGGTGCTGAGCATTGCCCTAGTGCCGCAGGACGGCGGCGACAACGTGACCGTGTTCACCGCAGGTTCGAGCGCTCCTTACTTGAATCTCGAGCAACTCGACAACCTCGGTGAGATTCTGGGGAATGTCTCGGTCCCCGTAGGCACGTATATCGGTGCGGTGGTCACCGTCGGCGGAAATCCCGGCGACGTATTGCTGACCGTGGCAGCGGACCCCGAGGCCGGCTTTGCCGGTGTCGCGGGATCGAGCATCCCATCGGGTGACATCAAGATCCAGCACACGACCGGTGCCACCTCTAATTTCACGGTACCGATCGACGTCAACTTCGAATCGCCGCTGGTCGTCAGCGCGAGCGGCACGCCGAACGCCGCACTCGACCTGGAGTTCGATCTGTCGCAACCGGCCTTCATCGTCGCCCACCAGCCTCCCGGCGCCGGCACCACGCTGTGGGCGGTCGACTTCCGGGGCCCGGTGCGCCGCCATCCGATCGCCGATATAACGCGGCTGGTGCTGCGTCACATGTACGGCAACGTGATGACGGTGGCGAGCGACGGCTCGTCCATTACCATCACCAAGGAATACCCCGCGCTGCCGTTGACGTCACCTGAGACGGCCGTGGCGAGCTCGCAGCAACTGACAATCCTCGTGGACGGCACCAACGGCACGCTGTTTTACGACGTGGATGCCAAGACCAGCACGAAGATCACCAGCTTTTCCAGCGTGACCGGCCTGGCGGGCGAATACGTGCGTATCGCGGCTCGCTACCAGCAGGACGGCACGCTGGTGGCAACGCGGGTCTGGGCCAGCACCAGCTTTGACAACGTCTGGTTGAGCCCGGAGGGTCACGTACTGCACGCGAACACAACCGACCAGACCATCACGGTCACGAACGAGTCGGGCGTGGGCGTACCGGTGCAGATCAACGCCGCTACCCAGTTCTTTTTCCGTCAGCCCTGGTCCGCAATCGCCGATGCGGCAGCGATCGGCACCGGCACGACGTTCCTGGACGCCGGCAATCTGGTGCGCGGCTTCAAGGTGCATGTCAGCGCGATCGATCCGCTCGCCACGCCGCTGGTGGCGCAGAGCATCGATATCGAGACGGCGAACTACTCGGGTGCAATCTCGGCGACGACTGCGACCGGGTTCACCTACACGCACGACTACCCGCATGCGTCCGATGACTACTCAGTCACGCTTGACTATATCTCTGCGACCAGTGCAAACGGCACTGACTCCAGCGGCGACGCGATCGTGGGCTTCAAGTACTGGAATTTCGCCTATCCGACGCTGGTGACGGACGGCACAGTGGCAGTGACCGACTTCATCACGGCGACCACCGGCGCAGCAGTCAGCTTCGGCGGCACCGCGCAGCCGATCCGTGTAGTTGGCCTGACCGCGGCCACCTGGGCCGATCCGGCGAATCCGAGCGGTTGGAGCGCACCGTGGACGGTACTGGAGCCCGTGCCGCTGCCGCTGGCAACGGTCGCGACCGGCATCGCCAGCAATGCCTTTACCATCACCGTGCCCAATGGCACGCAGCCGGTCACCGTGGATTTCAGCAACACCGGCGGCTCGGCAAGTCTGGTTTACCAGGTGGACCGTAATGGCGATATCGTCACGGTGAGCCCGGTGGACATTACGACCACGGCCGGCATGACGACCTTCACCAATGCCATGACCGCCGGTACACCCGTCAAGGTCTACGGCATAGCGCAGTTCAATGGCACACTCACGGGCTACGTGGTGTTCTACTTCACCGGCATGATGCCGATCAGCTAACACCCCTCGCGCGCGCAGGCGCGTATCAACGCCCCGACGGTCACGGACGACCGCTCGGGGCTTTTTTTGCTCTGTCACCAAATCGTGTTGGGCAGGCCGTAAGCAGGCCCATTTGGAGATGTATTTGCAAAGCTCCCGCCCCGCCGTCACCCGGCTGGGCTCCCGAGCGCGATAGCTGGTTCAGTTTCACCCCAATTGTTCTCGCGTTTGATCCAAATGCGTCGCAACGAGTTCGGCCGCGCGTGCTTCAGCGGCAGTTGAATCGGCCGGAGACATCGCCATCAGGCTCGGAGTCGGCCTTGGAAAACTGGCCCACTCCAGGTACTGGGAGGTACCGAAGCAACCTTCTTCATTCAAATGCTGCTGGAACTGACTCCAGGCGTATTGCTCAGACGCGGGCAGAATTGATGCCGAGTCGAAAAACTTAGGATCGGTCGCGCCGGACAGCATTGTCAACGCGATAAGATCGCCACCGAGGGCCGCATCCGTCAGCAGCTGCCGGGCCTCCACAGGGTCCGGCGCCGGAGTGGGGCACCCGTTGAGCAGACACTTCGCAAGCTCCAATTTTGCGCCCGGCAAGGTGCTTGCCGCCTGCCGAAGTAGCGCTAAAGCCTCGACCTGGCTCTCGGTAGTCCCTTTCTGCAATAGTTCATCGGCGAGCCTGAGCTCGCCGTCCGCGTCGCCGGCAACAAGCATTTTACGATCGTGTTCGATCTGAACGTCGGCCTCGTTCTCGCCACGAAGCGTCTCCAATGACCTACCGAGGCTGCTGACGAATTGCTCAAGCATGGTCGGCCACAACTTCTTGAGCTCGAGGGCGCTCTGCCGGCACGCCTCGAGCTCATCTACTGTGAGGCCGGCCTGCTCTTCGGCCAGAACCTCACTAACTCTTTGCAGGGTCTGGCTCGTTGCACCATTATCTCGTGCACGCTTCATCATTTTTTCAGCGTAAACGGAGAATGTTGGAGACGGTTTCAGGGCGTCGCATGAAACCCCCACATTTCCGATAAGGGCCAGACCGAATAGGGCACGCTCGTCCCCCGCCTCGGCCATGGAGGACAGTTCCTTCAGAGCATCCATGGGCTTTCGATCGCACAATAATGAAATCACGTCCGGCGACAGCTGATGTCCGAGCCTCTGGCGGAATTGAGTACAGCGTAACCGGTGACTGAAGCTTTCTGGCGCCGGGTTCGCACGCGGAGCGTTGAGCGCAACGTTGTTAGTCCGAGGCCCTGTCGGAAATGTTGTAATCCATGGGGGGAGATGTCGTTGTGGCGCACTTGCCTCGGAGCTTCCTTGAGGCCAGCGCAAACGCGCGAAGAGCGCGAATGCAGATATAACTGCCACTGCGCACAGCAAGATCAGCAGACGAAGACGTCGGCGTCGTCGCATCGATCTAGTATGACCAGCCTCGGCGTCGTAAAACAGCCACTTTGCATGCGGGCAGCCGCCAATTAACCTGCCCAGCGCGCGGCTGCAAGGGTCTTGGTCGTCGGCACCGGGATAGCACTGTTATGTAGCTGCTGTGGCCGCCATCTTCGAAAACCGGCTATCGTTCCGTGCTCTCCCGCACTATTTGGTGACAGAGCTTTTTTGCGCCGGATTGGCGCGCTAGTAAGGTTAATATTGAGGCGCCGATCAGTTGCCAAGGAACGATCATCTCAACGCAATTGAGGAGTGACGAATGTCTAGCGTTTCTTATGCGATATGGGCGTTCGCCGCCGGTGCCCTGATTCCGCTGATGGCGACTTTGAACGCAGGGCTGGCGCGTGCAGCAGGTGGTCAAGTCCAGGCAACCGTCATATTGTTTGCGATCGGATTGAGTGCGTCACTGCTGCTCGCGCTGACAACGGCGGTGCGTCTTCCCGACCTACAGGTACTGGCGCGCCTCGCGCCCCACCAATATGCGGGCGGTCTCATCGTTGGGTTCTATGTCCTGAGCATCACGTTTCTTGCGCCGCGCTTCGGTGTTGGCAATGCCATTCTTTTCGCCGTAATGGCACAGCTGATCACCTCGGCGCTGATAGATCATTTTGCGTTCGCCGGGGCAACTCTGCGACCGTTGACGACCATCCGAGCGGTGGGACTATTGATCGTCATTGCCGGTGTAGTGATTACGCAGGTCGGTGACCGGCAGGCCGCTGCCGTACGGTGATCGGCGCTGCACGGGATACGTCGACGCCCGTATCCCCGCAGTCCTGCTCCCCTCGACCGATGCCTAGTCAAACAGCCCAACGTTGGTATTTGTCAGACTGATCGGCACGATCAGATCCTTGGACAGATCGTAGGCACCCCCATCGGAGACCGCACTGCTAGCGCCCATTGGCGCGAGCAGTCCGGCGCCAATCGTGGTGGACAGTTGCGTGAACCCGGATACGTAGCCCGCCGGCACCGTATAGGCCGCACCGCCAGTGGTCGTCAAAGCCGTCGAAGCCAGAGTCCCGACGTTCACGGCGTTGAACGTGCCACCGCCGTAGCCGCCGGCCGTATCAGTGATGCCTGTGATTTGCAGGGCCGAGCCGGACAAGAAGCTGGCCGCGTCGTACAGGAACACTGAATTACTCGTTAGTGCCTTCTTCACGGTGCCACCGGGAGTCACCACTTCGCTCGAATAGCTATAGGTCGTCCCGCCGCCACCGCTATTCACGTCGAGCACGTTGACGAATACCAGATCAGTGGACGGCTCGCCGGCCGTCGCTGGCTGCAGGAAGGAGCTGCTGGAATAGATGGCCCCGGTGAACGGCCCGCCGATGGTGGTCGCATTGGTGGACAGTGTCGTGACCGGGACACTCAGCAGCGTCGATGAAATACTGCTGCCGGAGATCGTCGATGAATAGAACACCAGGACCGAGGTATTGGCCCCGAGCAAATCGTAGCTGACAGTGGCCGGATAGCTGACGCTATAGAGCTTCGTGGGCGTACCCCCGCTCAAGGGCTCAGCCCAGAGTGTCGTAGTGGAGGTGGCGGCACTGACGGTATCATTGAAATAGACGTTGACGCCGTCGCCTACGCCAATGCCGGTCAAAGTACCCGTGGCCGTGTACTCCTTGATAGCCGTCGTCGCCCCATGGCCCAGCCGGTACAGATAATTGCCTGCGGCCGTCGTCACACTGAGGAACAGCTCGTTGCCCGCGAACGCGGCGCCACCGTTCACGGCCTCGGAGTTCAATACCGTGCTGACCGACGTAACACCGGATAGCAGGGTCGTCGGGCTGGTGAAACTGTCATCCGCGTACAAATACAGATTGCCACTCGCGCTATCGAGCAATTCCAGACCGGTCAGCGCTCCGGTCGGGCCATACAGTGGCGTGAAAGAGGTGCCCTTGATCGCCACGACGGTGGGCGCCGTGCCTGATGTATCCGTGTAATGGACCACTTCCCAGACATCGCCCGTGGTATTGCAGCCGGTGGTGCCGGCGATATGCAGGACCACGAACACCGTGGTGGCATCAAAGATATTGGTGGAGGCTTCACGGGAATCGCAGATCACGGTGTCTACCGCCGCCCCTGAAGTCAGAGGCAAGGATAGCGACCCGATCTGGGTTGCGGTGGGAGCTGAGGTGCTGGCAAGGTCCAACCCATACACGTGTATGTTGTTGCTCGTGTCGATGGCGGCAAACATGTACGCCGCCGGCGAGTAGCTGGTGATGGCATTGCTGCCGTTGACCGTAATCTGTTGGCTATAACCGAGGAACATGGTCGCCGTGCTGGTGCTTACGAACGTCGGCGTGGCCGCCAGGGAGGACGAAGGCACCACAAATATGCCGCTCTTGCCACCGCTACTGCTCGACACCGGGGTGGCGCCATACGGAATCCAGAAGGCCGTGCCTCCGGAGGCACCTGAGCTGCTACTGCTGGATGAGCTGATGCCACCGGATGAGGAGCTACTGCTGCTGCTACTGCTGGAAGAGGAGCTGCTCGAGGACGACGAACTGCTCGACGAGCCGGAGCTGCTGGAGCTTGAGGACGAAGGCGCGCTGGAACTGCTGCCCGACGACCCGCCACCACATCCGGCCAGGACTGCCGCGAGCAGCAGGCTACCCAGGAGTGCGGTATTCGATAGCTTGGAGCACGCGCAACTCCTCGCGGCGTCTGCGCTGCCCTGCAGCGAATCCAGGATGACAGGTGTCGACATGATCCTTGCTCCTCTTAAAGTTCTGTGCCGGTGTCTCAAGAGACGCTCATTGCCGGTCATTCGGGTCCGCCCGGGCCTGGGTGCATCGGCGCTCGCAGCCATTGGCGTTCTTTCGCCGAGCCAGGGCCGACGGAATTCCGCGTTCTTAGGGGAAATGCGCAAAGCGCGCCCGAAATGCCTCATTGGTGAGAAAAAAAGCTACCATCCGCTCCCATGTCCGACCGTTCCGGTCAGGTCAGCGACCTTTTGCAGCATTGGGTACAGGGCGATGAAAGGGCCCTGCGCGCGCTAATTCCGGTGGTTTATAAGGAGCTGCGGCGTCTCGCTCACTACCACCTCAAATCCGAACGAGCGGACCACACCCTGCAGAGCACGGCTCTGATTCACGAAGTCTTCCTGCGAATGCTGGGAGGGCAACCGCTGGCGCTGCAGAACCGGGCTCACTTCATCGCCGTGGCCTCGCGGCTGATGCGTCAAATCCTCGTCGACTACGCTCGCGCCCGCCGCGCCAGTAAACGCGACGGCGGCTGCAGAATTTCCTTCGAGAATCTCGCTGCGCTGCCTGGTAACGGCGATGCCGAACTCGTGGCTCTGGACCAGGCCCTCGATGAGCTGGCGCGGATCGATGAGCGGCAGGGGAAGATCGTAGAAATGAAATTTTTTGGCGGGTTGTCGGCTTCCGAGATCTCCCAGGTGCTGGGGCTCTCGCGCGCCACCGTCGACCGCGATTGGGCGACCGCTCGCATTTGGCTGCATCGCCAAATGAGCCGGACGGAGTAGCGGTGGCCATCGAGCGTTGGCAGCGCGTCAAGGAGCTGCTCCACCAGGCCATGCAGCTCGTGCCCGAGCGACGTGCCCGGTTTCTCGATGACGCCTGCTGTGCCGAGCCCGAGCTGCGCGCCGAGGTGGAATCACTCCTATATGCCGACGCCAACGTTCCAGCCGATTTCCTGCAGGGTGCGCCTGCGGCCGAGAGCCTGGCCGGGCAGTTTGACCGGATCGACTATGACAGTGGTTTGTTGGAAACGGGTCAGACATTTGCGCAGCATTTTCGGCTGGTCAGTAAACTCGGCGAAGGCGGCATGGGCCAAGTCTGGCTGGCCGAGCAAACCTCTCCCGTGCGTCGGCAGGTCGCCCTGAAGCTGATAAAGGCCGGTATGTACGACCAGGCGATCGTGCAACGCTTCCAATCGGAGCGGCAATCGCTGGCAATCATGGATCATCCAGCCATCGCCAAGGTGTTTGACGCCGGGGCTACGCCGCTTGGCCAGCCGTACCTCGTCATGGAGTATGTGCCCGGGCTGCCCATTACGGAGTACTGCGATCAGAAGAAACTCAGCATTCGACAACGCCTGGAGCTATTCGTCCAGGCATGCGAGGGCGTACAGCACGCACACCAGAAAGCCATCATCCACCGCGACTTGAAACCGCCGAACATTCTGGTGGTGGAAGTGGATGGCAAACCGGTCCCGCGGATTATCGACTTCGGGCTGGCCAAGGCCGCTGGGTCGCACGTTAAAGGCGAGAGCGTAGTTACACAATTTGGACATTTTCTGGGAACGCCAGGATACATGAGTCCGGAGCAGGTAACTCCCGGCACGCACGACATCGACACACGCACCGACGTCTACTCGCTGGGGGTCGTGCTCTACGTGCTTTTGACCGGCACGCGGCCATTCGAGACCAAGCAGCAGGAGAAGCAACCGCTCGATGAGTTACTGCGAAAGCTGCGCGAGGAGGAGCCGCCGAGCCCAAGCGCCAAGGTCAACTCGGATAGGGAATCATCAGCCGCGACCGCCGAAGCGCGCGGTACCGAACGCAAACAACTGGTGAGCCTGCTGCGCGGCGATCTTGACGGGGTCACGAGGAAGGCGCTGGAGAGGGATCGCAGCCGGCGCTATGGTTCGCCTTCGGAGCTGGCGGCCGACATTCGGCGCTACCTGAACCATGAGCCGGTCCAGGCGCGTCCGGCCAGCGCCGCCTATCGACTGCAGAAGTACGCCCGGCGGCACCGCGTAGCCGTAGGTGCGGCAGCCGGATTGGCGCTGTTGCTCGCCGCTTTCGCCGTTCTACAAGCGCTTGAACTGCGCCAGACGACGCACGAGCGCGACCGCGCGAACCGCGAACGCGATCGCGCGCTCTCGCTGGTCGCGCGCAACCGCGCGGTACAGGAGTTTCTGGATTTGCTCATCACCGACGCCGCGCAATCGGACAAGCCAGTCAGCGTGAGCGACATGTTGGCGAGAAGCGAATTGCTGGCGGCCAGCGAATTCCACGACGATCCCGAGGATCACGCTGCCGTGCTGGATATGCTGGGAATCCATTATCACACCACTGGCAACGACGCGCAGGCGCAGCCGCTTCTGCGCCAGGCGCTGGAGGCAGTGGCGAGTTCTCGCGACGTGGATTTGCGAGCAAAGATACGTTGCGACCACGCGCTGACCGTCGGTTCGCTGGGAAAGGTGGCGGAGGCAACGACTACGTTAAACACGGTCATCGATACGCCGGGCATCTCCAACGAACAGGCCGCAGAATGTCTAGAGTATCTCAGCTACATGGGGCAGAACGCTAACGACGCGCTCATGGCATTGAAGTACGCCAACCTCGCCCTGGAACGGTTACGCCGCTCGCCGCACGCATCGCTGAGTACCGAGGCAAACTTTATCGGCAGCGTCGGCTTCGCAGAGCACCTCGGCGGGCACAACGCGGAGGCCGAGCGCGACTACGCTGCCGCGCTGCAGATGTTTGCTCAAGCCGGCCGCGAGCGCAGTGCAAACGCGATATCGGTTCGCAACAACTCGGGAATCGTCAGCGACGGCGCGGGGGACTCAATGCGAGCACTGGAGATATTCGAGCAGACGCTGCAGATCGTGCTGCAGGATCCCGGCAGCCCGCAACCCCCGCCGTACCTGGTTGCCAACCTCGCGCGGCAGCTTGAGAACGTCGGGCGTTACGACCAAGCCCGCGACAAATACGCCCAGTGTGTCGAACTGGCAGGAAAATCCGGTACTGCGGCGCAAAGCATGTACTGCCTGGTCGGTCTTGCCTCGGTGTCGGTTTCGGAAGGCAATGCGGTCGCCGCCGAAGACTATCTCGGCCACGCGTCCGCCATCGCCGCCGGCTCCGTGCCGACAGGTTCACCGGCGGCCTTGGGACTGCTGTTGACGAAGGGACGACTTGCGCTCGAGCGCGGTGAGCTGGTGGAAGCGCGGGCGGTGCTGACGAGCGTGATCGATGGGCAACGACCGATCGCCACGACCGTCAGGGCCCTCCTCACCCGCTCAGAACTCGATCTGCGGGAGGCGAAACTGGCCGACGCCGGAGATGATGCCCGACAGGCACTCGCGATTTCACAAACGCTACAAGGGGGTATTCCGTACTCGACCCGTGCCGGCCTTGCGTGGCTGATGGTCGGACGCGTGCTTACCGCTCAAGGCGACGCGCACTCTGCGCACGATGCATTTCAATCTGCCGTCGCCCACCTGTCGCACACGGTGGATGCCACACATCCGGCACTCATAGACGCGCAGCGGCGCCTCACCGGGGGCCAATGATGGATCGTGCCCGGCTCGCCGAACGCAGAGCGTTTACTCGGTACAGGATGGTGGGGCCGGACGAGGTTTCTGGCGCGGCCATCTTTCTGGCCTCGCACGCAGCCGACTTCATTACCGGCGCCACACTTCCGGTCGATGGCGGTTATGCAATCCGTTAGCCGGCAAGGAACCGTGCCGGTGAGCCGGCGAGCCCTGCCGGGAGCTACGGAACCGCGCTAGAGAGATAGCGAGCCACGGTCTGCCTGTCCGGGTCGGAAAGTGCGAGATCTCGCGCAGCGCGATATTCCTGCATGGCCCGTGCCCGATCACCGAGATTTTCGAGCGCGTTACCCCAGTGCAGGCGCAGCGCGCCCCAGGCCGGGGCGTCGCGCACGGCCTCGGCATACTTCTCGCTCGCCTGCTTGAACTGCCCCTGCGCCGCTAGTGCCTCGCCCCAGTATTCCAACGGGTCGGCCCAATGCGGACCTCGCTCATGAGCTGCCGCCAGCTTCTCAATCGCGGCCGCGTACTGCTGATGCCCGAGCAGCGCCTTGCCCCAGTTGAAATAGGCCTGCGGCAGCGACGGCGCGCGCGCCACGCCAGCGGCAAAGGTCTGCTCCGCCTGCGGCCAGTCGCCGCGGTGATCGTAGACCTCGGCGCGGAAGCGGTAGCAATCGACATTTGTCAGTGTCCGCGTGGCTGCGATTGCCGCGTCCGCATCGGCGCGCCGCCCCGCCATCTCGTAGACGATTGGCCGCCGGCAACCTTCGCGAGGATAGCGATTCCGGTACGGCAGATCCTTCGCTGACGCCAGAGCAAGCCGGCGGTCCCATTCGTCCCAATACTGCGCGGCTTCCGTGTAATGACCCAGATCGAATGCGACTACGCCGTGAGCCATTGCAGTCTCAATCAATGATGACACACCCAGGTATGATCCCGGATCGCCAGCCGCATCGGGATTGGTTTCCAGAAACAGCTCGGCAGCAGCCGGGTCGTGTTGCAACGCGTAGAAGTTCGCGATGACCGCGCCGACAGCAAACCCCGTGGTCCCGTAGCCACCCGATGCATCGTAATCCATCCTGGCCTCGCGAATGGTATCGGGCAGGTCGAACTGTAAGGCATCGACATCGACAAAATTGAAGTCGACCGCCGGCGCTCCAAACCATCGACCGCGACGCGCAACCTGCGCCAGCTCGCGGCCTGCTGCCAGCGCTTCCTCCTCGCGCCCGGCCATCCCCAAGAACGAGACCAGGTTCTCATAGGGGTACAAGAAATTGCGATTCAGTGCGATTGCGGCGCGGTATTTCGCGAACGCCTCGGGCAGCCGGTCGAGGGTCGCGAGCACATTGCCCCACACATTGAGCAACACCGCCTGGGTCTCCGGCGGTACGGAGGCAAAACGGCTACGAATGAGCGCGATGGTGTCTTCGGGTCGGCCGGCGCGATGCAGGTAGTAGGCCATTGGCACCGGATCGGTGTGGCCATAGACATACTCGCTCGCCTGCGTGACCAGCGCAGGCAATTGCTCCGGCTTTCCCGTAAACGTTTTAGCCGGAACATTCGTTCCGCGCAGCGTCAGCGCCATGCCGTCGGCGGTTTCGGTCAGCTCGCCGCGGATCTCGGTGCGGTGCCCCAGGGCTTCGTGCAGCAGGCGACGAAGTTCACCGAAGGAGACGTGGACCTCGGGGATTTCGATCTGGACCTGCTCGGCCACGGAATCGATGACCGCGCGCTTGCCGATGTCGGACCGCGTCGACTCTCGGAGGCGAATCAGCTCATCAAGAAACTGCGCGGCGACCGTGAATGCATTGACCACGATCGAGCGGTCGGTAATGGCGCCGAAGAGCGTCCAGGCGATTCCCACCAGCAGCGCGATTCCCAGGGTGGCGAGCGCGACGTCGAGCACGAGGCGCATCCTGTCGTGGATGTGTTGCATGTGCAGGTGGCGGTTCTGCGCCTCGATGTGCTGCTGTTCCAGTCCTGCACGCTCGATCCGCCGCTCCAGCAGCGCGGCCTGCCGGTCAGCGACGATACGCTGTCTGCGGGCCAGCTCCTGCTGCTCGCGAAGGAATCCACTGAGCGCCTCCGTGACCGCCGGCCCTGCGACGGAAGCGTTGAGGGCCAGGCTGGCGATGCCTGCCGGGTCGGCCGCCGCGGCTGGCGCTCCGACGGCTTGCTCGAGATCGACTGCAGAGGCGGTGGCCTCCAAGGCCTCGGGCGAGGATTTTTCTTGCGTCATTTCCAGTCGTCGGGTTTGGCGTCGGTATCTCAGCGACGTCCAGCACGTGAGCGTCTGGCGCAATATATCCCTATTTCAGCGCTCATCGTCTACACCGCCAATTGCCCGCGATCGCTGTCGAGCTCATATGCATCCAGGCGACGGTCCAGTTCAGTCCTCCAACTCACTGAGTGAAATAGCGGCGGTTCAATAGCGCCCCGACTTTCGCGTAGTGTGCATCCAACTGGACCTTGGTCGTCTCCAGGAACTTCCTCAGGGTCGGGTCTGATTCACGCCCAACCATCACCCCGACAAGATGACGTTGCTCGTTGAGCGCGTTGTAAAACATGAGTAGCGCCTCCCGCTCGAATTCGACGCCGGTCTTGCCAGTGAGCGGGGCCAAGTCCTTGGCGAGGTCTGTGCCAATGGCTTTACGTTCGTCGCCCTCGATCTCGGACATTGCTGCCACGTCGATGCGCATGGCGGGATATTGTTTGGATAGCTTCTGCATGGTGTCGGCGAGCTGCTGGTAATAGCTGACCAGATCATTGGTCACCCGCGCCATTTCTTCGGGTTTTTCCTTAAACATTAAGAGCCACTTCAGTTTAGGAATCCCATCGGCCTCTTGGTAGAGCAGGCTGTAGCCGATGGATAACTGCGCGCGGGGCGCGTTCTTGTCCGGCGGAGGCTTTCTGGTATCACCTAGTTGGCTACAACCCGCGAGAGTCACCAAGAGTACTGTCGCGACGAAGCGAATCAGGGTTAATCGCGGGGATGCACACAGCATTTCAAAGTGCATTGGCTGCTCTTACGTTTCGTAGCCGAAAGGATCAACTGCGGTCCGCATACCGCTCCGAAAGAGCGGCTCTCGGAGAAGTGTTCAGTTCGAAAGTGCGGCAACTGAAGATATCACGCGCCTGTCGGATAAAGGATGAGTGCTCTGATGAATTGCTGCTGCCGCCAAATCAATGGCTTACGCATTCCAGAAGTAATTCGTTCAGCGCCTGGTTCATAAGGCGAGATGACACCACCGTGATCGAAGCGCGACGACTGGCCTGCTCTTCGCTGCACTGTCATCGAATTCTGCCGCTGTCAGTACATTCGGTACCCGCGCGGCAGCGAGATCACTTGCCCCACCGCCATCGGGGCGGCTCTCCTTTCCATCGGCCGGCAGACGCTGGCATCAATACGGCGCGGCGGATGTCTCGGTGTCCGCCGCGCTGGCGGGGGCCGGACTCGAGGCCCTGTTCAAGTAGAGAATGGCACCCAGGCAAATCACGTGGGGCAAGCTTAATACTCCGAACCAAAAGAAGACCTCGCCGTGACTGATCGAGAGCTGGATTCTCACGCCGACTGCAAGAATGACGACCGTCAGGCAATACAGTTGAGCAAACATCGGAAGCGACAAGCCTCTGGCAAACCGAATCAGCAGGTAAACGAATACCACGATGTGCGCAATGATCAGAAGCCACGGAATCGTTGCCACGCATCCCTTCCAGGAACTGAACAGCTTGACGATCGCTTGCGGCAGCGTGCCGTTATAACCCCCTAACACCGCGAATAAATAAGTGAAAACGAATCCTGCGTACACGGTGAAAAATGCCGGCAGCGACAGAATCAAGCTGCCGACTGCGGCAAAAATTCTCGTGCTTCCTTTCATTCGTCAGGCGCCCATGAAAACCCAAGCCTGAACGCCGGACTTTGGCCTGCACGATCGGATGCCGGGTTTCAAACGCCCCCCAGTGCCAGTTCGGCCGCCGCGAGGTCCTCGATCGCACTGCCCACGCTTTTGAACAGCGTGATCTCCTGGGTCGTTTTTCGCTTGATGGTGGAACCGCGAACCAGGTCGGAAAGTTCCCCGCGGATGTCCTCGCCCTTGAGGGCACCCGTGGCCAACGCGTGGAGCAGCTCTCCACTTTCGACGAGAGCTCCGGCGCGCGTGTCCACGTAGATAGTCGCGCGGGCCAGGGCAGCGTCATCCGCCTCCCGCATCTGTGGCGTGTAAGAACCGATGAGATCAAGATGTTGGCCGGTGCGCAGCCACGCCCCTTGCACCAGCGGGATCGTGGCAAGCGTTGCGCAGCTGATGATATCCGCCCAGCGCACAGCAGCCTCGAGATCCTCGATCGCGTCAATGTCATAAGACTTCCCAGCCAGACTTTCCGCGACGGCTCTGGCCCGCTCGGGTCGCCTCCCCCAGATGCGCACCGAGCGAATCGGACGGACAGCGGCGTGGCTCTCGATGACGTGCGGCGCCAAACTGCCGGTGCCGATCATCAGGAGGCGACTTGACCCCGGAGTAGCCAGGTAGCGCGCCGCGAGTGCCGAAGCCGCCCCGGTACGACGGCGCGTGAGCTCGGTGCCGTCGAGTAGCGCCCGTGGCACCCCGGTGATGGCGTCGAACAGCGTGTAAGTGGCGTGCACGGCCGGCAAGCCGCGCGAGGAGTTGCTCGGAAAGGCGGTGACGACTTTGACGCCGATGGAGGCACCCGATCGCCAGGCCGGCATGATCAGCAGGGTATCGGTCCGATTGTCCACGTCACCGACGCTATAGTGCTGCCGACTGGGAACCTGGCATTCGCCGCGGAAAGCCCGTTCGAGCGTGTCGATCAGCGGCAGGCGCTCCAGACGCGCAGCCACCGCATTAGCATCGAGATGCAGCATACGTCGGGCCGGCTCCTTCCCGGCACGGGAGGCTAGATGATGTTGTGCTCACGCAGCGGCTGGCCACGCGTATAGCGAGCATACGACAGCGGGGTGATGTCGATCGTACGATACTCGCCGAAGGTGATGAATTCAGCCAAGGCTCGGCCGACGCCCGGCGCCTGCTGCAATCCGTGACCGCTGAACCCGCAGGCGAGCAGCAGATTGGGGACCGCCTCGCAGGGTCCCAAAAAGGCGTTCTGATCGAAGATGTTGTAGTCGTAATGGCCGGCCCACGCACCGCTGACTCGGAGTGCCTCGAATGCCGGGACGCGATGCGCCAAGGCCGGCCACGCAATGTCCTCGAACAGGCGATGATCAACCTCGAAATCGTCCAGCGCGACATTGGGATCGAGCGTTGGCACCGGGCCGCAAATGAATTTATCCCCCTCAGGCCGGAACCATAGGCCGGAAGGGTCGACTACGAGCGGGCAATTCTCGATGGCGCTGGCACTGCTGAATACAAACACAGTTCGTTTGCGGGCATGGACCGGCAGTTCGATGCCCGCGTGCGCCGCCACGGAGCGTGAGTAGGTACCCGCGGCATTCACCAGCCAGTGACACCGCAGAGTATCTCCGCTGCTCAGGCGCACGCCATCTACGATCTCGGTGCCCGTCATCACCAGTGATTCGACCCTGGCGCGCACATAGCGCACGCCTCGACGCAGGTTTGCACGGCGCAGCGCTTGCAGCAGCGCGTAGCCGTCAAACCAGCCCTCGCCGCTCGCCGTGTCCGCGCCGGCGGCCAGATCGGCGGCGTTGATCCAGGGATAGCGCGCGGCCAGAGCCGGCGCGTCATAGAACTGAATAGTGACGCCGCAGCGGCGCTGCACGGCGACATTATTTGCTAAAGCGCTCAGGCCGGCAGGGGACGCCAGATACAGGTAGGTCGAATCCACCAGACCCAGATCGGCCCGTTCGCCGCCGCCGTCCGGTCCCCCGGAGCGAAGAAATTCCAATCCGAACGCCGACAGGGTGATATTGAGCGGTGTCGAAAATTGCTGCCGGATGGAGCTCGCAGAGCGCGCGCTGGCGGCAAATTCATAGGTCGGATCGGGTTCTACCACCACCAGCGTTCCGGCGAACGCGGGTTCGGTGGCAAGAAAATAGGCGATCGCGGATCCTACGGCGCCGCCTCCGGCAATGAGTACGTCTACTCTTTCCATGCGTCGTCTGCAGCAAGCTGCTCTGCCAGATCGAGCACGCTGGTAGCGGACGCGTCGACCGCTATGCCGGCACGGCTGTCTCCTTTGCCAGGTCCGTGCTCGTTCGGCCGCGCAATGAAAGCCGTTCGCAACCCCAGCGCTGCGGCCGCGGCCAGGTCGGACGAGTGCGCCGCTACCATCATCACCTCCGCCGGCTCACAATCAAAGGCCGCGGCGGACACAAGATAGACGACTGGCTTGGGCTTGTAGTCACGCGCAATCTCAGCGCCGAGAATCGCGTCCCAAACCAGACCATTGCGCTTGGCCAAATCGACCATCAGCGAGATATTGCCGTTGGAGCACGGCGCCAAGCGAAATTTCGGGTGCAGTCGTTCCAAACCAGCCTTAACGTCCGGCCACGCGTCGAGCCGATGCCAGGCAAGATTGAGTCGCACTCGAGTCTCCTCCGCCAATTCCTCGAGCCCGAAATCTTCAAGCACCTTGTCGAGATTGCGCCGATGCAACTGATCCAGTTTGCTGAACGGAATGCGGCCCTGGCGCACCTGGTCCATGGTCGGTTGATATTGAGCACGCCAGGCATCGGCGAATGCCAGCCAGTCGACGGTAATGTCCAGGGGCGAAAGCAAAGCCTGCGTCTCTCGGGCGATGCCCCGGCGCCAGTCGACCAGCGTCCCGAACACGTCGAACAGAAGAGCTCTGATTGGAGGAGAATTCTGGATCATTCGGATCTCATCTATTGCGGCGGCCTCTCAGCCGCAGCGGCTCGAAGGTGAAGCGCGGATGAAAAGGCTTCTGATCGTCTACCACACGCTCACCGGCGGCACTGCGCAGATGGCACGGGCTGCCGCGGCCGGAAGCGCCCGTGAGCCACAGGTCGTGCCGCGACTGGAAGCCGCCACCACGGCAGAACCGGATGCGTTGCTCGAGGCGGATGGTTACCTGTTCGCCTGCCCGGAGAATCTTGCCGCGATGTCGGGCTTGATGAAAGATTTCTTCGACCGCAGTTATTACCCGGTGCTGGATCGGATCCAGGGTCGCCCCTATGCAACTCTCATTTGCGCCGGTAGTGATGGCAGCAATGCAGCCCGCCAGATCGAGCGCATCGCCACCGGCTGGCGCCTTAAAGCAATCGCGGCACCACTCATCGTATGCACGCACGCGCAGACCCCTGAGGAAATCCTAAAGCCGAAACATATCAGCGGGATCGACCTGGCGCGCTGCGAGGAACTTGGAGCCACCATCGCCGCCGGTCTCGCCCTCGGAATCTACTGACCCCAGTTCGCGCCGGGCACGCAGTTTCGATGCTCGACGTCTACTCTTTGGCGGCGAATGGGTTGAGGAAGTTTCGCATATCGACTATGACATCGCGAATATTGCTGGCTTCGGCAAGAGCCGCCGGTGCGGCAACGTCATGCAGGTTGTCATTGACGCGGGAAAGTTCTTCGTCGGCCGTCGTGACGAAGGATTTCACCGCCAAGCCGAACTGCTGCTGCGAGAAACGGACATCGTCCGGACTCTTCATGCCCGTCATCATGAAAGCAACTGTGAACACTTTGACTGCGGCGCCAAAAACGGCGACATCCGCGTCCGCTATGGCACGGGCAGCGTCCGCTTCACGGTCGTCATGGTGAGACTCCATTTGCTCCAGGGTCTTGCGGGCCGTATTGAGGGCTCGCATTCGCAGGTCCAGCGCGCGCAGGGTGTTTCCTGCATCGGCGATGGTCTGAGCGCGTGCGGTGGTCGCGTTGGCCACGGCAAGCGCCACCAACATGAGTGCTGCCGCGATCATCCGGTATGGCATGCGGCTCAGGCCGGGGCGACGGGCAACTGCGCCTCGGGTACCCACCAGCCGTGAATCTGGCCGACGGCGCGCATCGGCAGCTGCACCACAGCGATCGGGCCGTCCGCGAGGTGCTCGGCATCGAGGATCACCAGATCGGCGCGGCCGCCCTCTTGCAGACGCGTCGCCACCCCCAGCAGGTAACCGGCACCCTCGGCGGCGTCGGCGCTTCGCGGCGCGAAGCAGCACTCGGCGAGCGAAGTCCCGAGACCCGCGTTATAGACCGTCGCGCTTCGATTCTGATGATCAAAGCGTGCGTAGCAGGCGCCTGCCATGCGCGGGTCCGGCACCGTCGGGTCGGGACATGGCAGGAAGCCGATCCGGTACGGCATCGTATGGTAGCGATCATCCTGCCGGGGCAGGCCGCCGACGTGCGGATACATCTGCTCCATACCGTAGGCCGTCGGCGCTGGCCCCGCCAGACCGACGGTGAGCCGCGTTATGTGGCTTGAACCGGTGATCGGATCCCAGGGCGAACCATCGCGCATTGGCATGAACGGAAAGGGATTGGACCTCGACATCTCGACGTCGACGATCAGCTTCTCGCCATCATCGAACGCACCCAAGACGTGGGTGGCACTTCGGGTCGGTCCCTCGAGCCAGCGTATGTCGCGGCCATCGCCACCGCGGCGCATGAAGCCCAGGTACGTTGGCCGCGAAGCGTCCCAGGACCAATGGATGCCTCCACCCTGTATCTGGGCTTCATCAAACGCCAGCGGAATGACATAGAACGCAATATGCTTCTGGGTGACTGCAAAATCGTGCAGCATCCCGACATAGGGAACCTGGATCTTCGCGTTCCAGATCACTTTGCCTTGTGGCGTGATCTCGAACATCGACACCACCTTGCTGCCAAACCCTTCGGCCTCATAGCCGAACGCCACCAGGTTGCCGCTCAGCGGGTCGCGCTTGGGATGCGCCGTGAACGTCTTGCTCGGCAGCTTGCCATCGAAGGTGTAGGTTGGCACCACGGTCTCGAGCGTGAGTAGATCGAGCGCGGCCGGCGGACTGTCCTCCTTGAGCGCGAGCAGCATATTGCCGTAGTTGATGATGTGCGTGTTGGCGGTGCTGCGACTCAGGCCCTTGACGCTCGGATCATCCTGGTAGGGATTGCGGTAGATCGGAAACAGAATACGCCCGGCCCGATCCTGCGCCAGATAACGCTCGTTGCGCACGTAGCGGCTGCGGTAGTCGGCGCGCCCGTTGTGGATCCGGAACATGCTCACGTGACCTTCGCCGTCGAACGGAATGTTGCGCGGATGCAGCGGATACTGCGCATCGGGCCCGACGCGGTAAAACGCCCCATTCAGATCGGCCGGAATCTTGCCCTCGACGTGGCAATCGCGCACCTCGGCCTCGAGCCGGTACAGGGGAGCGGGCGGTGGCGGTCCAACCGGCAGCGCACCGGGCGGTGAAGCCGCGGGCGAAGAGGCGACGGTCGATGATTGCTGCATGTTGTAAGCGTCTCCTGGCAACGACTCGCTATAGACGTGGCGGGTGAAGCGTACAACGAAACGCGCCGGGTCGCGCCACGAGCACGCCTTTTTTCATTATTGATCGATTGCGTCTTCGTTATTAATCGATTGGTGCTCGACCGGCTGTCCGGGATACGATGCGCCTGGCACGCGAATCTAACCATGGAACGGGCCATGACCACGCTGCGCGCAGCATCACTTAGCGTCTTACTGACGCTCGTCCCGGTATGCCGCGCTACTCAACCCAACTCAGACCTATCGGCGACCGGTTCTTCGGCAACGAGAGCGGTGAGTACAGAATGGCAACTGCCGACCCCGAGACTTGACTGGCATCCGAGCTGGGGCCGAACATCTAAAAGTGTTATGCGCGAACTGTCGAGGCGCGAATAAAGGGAGAACTAACCATGCGCGTGCGTTTGAGACACATTGGCCTGGGCACTGCACTGGCGATCGGAATTTGCGCCTGCGGCGCGGCACTGACGCGATGAATCACCCGCCGGGTGAAACCGTACCCGCGCCAATCACCATCGCCTTCTTCAAGAAGGAAGCTTGCGATAATCCGACGCCGCTGGGGTACAACTGCTTGTTCGACATCAAGGTTGCATCGACGAATATCGGTGCGTCGGTGTACAACGACATGCCCAGCGCCTGGTTTTACCAGGATAAGGAGTCGGGCAAGTGGGCGATGCGGCTGCCGTTTTGATCTTCCTACGCGACATGCGGTCCCGAAAGAACGGGCGAGGATAGCGCGCCACGCACCGATCGCTCGGCGCGCTTCGAGTGGGGGCTTTTCGGCTGACCGGTCTTCCGCCATAGTGGCTGCCACTATTGCAGAAGGCCTCTCGTAGGAGCGAATCTGACCAGGCGAACCGGCTGCGCCGATTTGCCGCTGCATGGCGGCCATGTGCCATCGTGGCTTGCCACGCGCATGGCGGCGCTTGGGCGTGTAATGACCGAGGCGATCGTGCATCACTACGGCCGCGACGAACTGCTGCGCCGGCTCGCCCATCCGTTCTGGTTCCAGTCCTTCGGCGCCGTCATGGGCATGGACTGGCACTCCTCGGGCGTCACCACCAGTGTCGTCGGCGCGCTGCAGCGTGGCCTGGCGCCGATCCAACACGAGCTCGGGGTATACGTGTGCGGCGGCAAAGGACTGCGGGGCCGCGAGACGCCCGCGCAGCTGGCCCGGATCGGCGATAAAACCGGGCTTGACGCCGCGGCCCTGACACGTGCCAGCCGGCTGGTGGCGAAAATCGATGGCGCAGCCGTGCAGGATGGCTATGACCTGTATCTGCACGCGTTTATCGCAACATCGGCGGGCCGCTGGTGTGTGGTGCAGCAGGGCATGAATGAGCGGCGGCGCGAAGCGCGACGCTACCACTGGCTGTCGGAGCATCTCGACAGCTTCCTTGACTCACCGCATGCGGCGATCGAGGGACGCAATCAGGGTGTCATCGTCAACCTGGCCGATGCGCGCGCCGCACGCAGCCGCAGCGCGAGCCTGCAGCTCGTGCTGGGCGGTCCGGATCGCACCGTGGCGATCCTGCGGCGCCTGCGCGCCCCGGGCGCCGCGTCGCTCAGCCTGTTTCCGCATCTCGAGCCGCAGCTCGACGCGCAGATCGCCCCCGAGGAAGCGCTGCCTCACCTGCAGATGCCGGCCCGTCACGAGGTGCGGGCATCGGACGTGGTGCTCAGGCGCCTGCACGCAGCGCTCGGTGCCGCGGCCGAGCGCGGACCTAAGGATTTCAGCGAACTGCTGCTGACGCCGGGCGTCGGAGCGCGCACCGTCGCGTCGCTGGCGCTGGTGGCTGAAGTGATTCACGGGACGCCGTCGCGTTTCTCGCACCCGGCGCGATTCTCGTTGGCGCACGGCGGCAAGGACGGGCATCCATTCCCGGTGCCACTCAAGGTCTACGATCAGACGATACGCGTGCTCAAGCGGGCAGTAGATCGCGCCAGACTGGGCAACGACGATAAGCTCGCGGCGATAGCGCGCCTCGACGCACAGGCGCGCTGGCTCGAGCGCGTCGCGGCAGACGGGCCCGATTTCGAGGCCTTCATCGGCGCGGAGCGCTCGCAGTCGCCGCAGTACGGTGGACGCACGGTCGCAGCAGGGGCGTGCGGCCCGTCGTCGGGATGATTCCGCGCCGCTATCCGAGCGCGGCCTGCAGCGTCTCCATCTCGGTCTGCGACTCCAGCATGATGCGTACGAAAGCCGAGTCGGTCAGTCCCATCGCCGCCGCCGCCGGCATTCGGGCCAGCGCCGCATCATCGGCCGCGTTGCTCGCCATCTGTGCCGCCAGGTTCACCGCGACGATCAACAGGTCCTGCAGGTCCGCCGGCCCGGCGTGGCAGCGCTCGACATCGAGCTGGCCACCCACGGCTACCGCGATCTCGTCCGGTAACTTCCAGTTCTCGATCAACGCCTGGCCGATACCCGGGTGCCAGTCGCGCAAGACGGCGTCATCCACGCGGATGTCGGTTGTGCCCTTGGGCGTGCGCGCGATGATGTAAACCTTACCGATGTTGTGCAGCAGCCCGGCCAGCAGCGCCTCATCGGGCCGCATGAGCTGCGACTCCTTGGCCATGGCGTGCGCCAGGGCGGCCACCCGTACCCCCTCCTGCCAGAACCGTTCCAGGTCGCTGCGAATATGCGACAGATCGGCCGCGTGGCGCACTTGCGCCGTCGCATACGCCAGCGCCGCGGAGCGGATGCTGTCGTGACCGATACGGGTGATCGCAATCTTAAGATCGGTGACCCGCGAGCCGCCTCGGTGCAGCAGCGTCGAATTGGCCATGGTCAGTATGCGCGCTGCCAGGCCGGCGTCGGAACTGACGACGCGCGCAATACGCTCGCTGGTAATGTTTTCGTCGCTCAGCACATGCTGCACGCGCGCGACGGCATCCGGAAATGAGGGCAAATCGACCCGGCCCGCCGATAGTTCCCGGGCCAGATCGCTCAGGAACCGAAACGGCGTCCCGGTGGAATCGGCGTCCGCAGGCTGCGATCTGATGGTCGCTGACACGATGGGCTTCTCCGAAAAACTACCGTCGCCTGTAATATCGGCACGCCGCCGCCATTCTTGAGGCGTGGCTACTTCAATTGACGAATTCGTTCGGCCGGGCTGATGACGTCGGTCAGGCGGATGCCAAACTTGTCATTGACCACGACCACTTCACCATGGGCAATCAGCGTGCCATTCACATAGACGTCCAGCGGCTCACCGGTCGTCCGGTCGAGCTCGACCACGGAGCCCTGGTTGAGCTGCAGCAGGTTGCGGATGCTGATGCGGCTGCGTCCCACCTCCATCGACAGTGTCACCGGTATGTCCAGCACCACATCGAGATTCAGTTCACGGTTTGTACCGGCTTCCGGGACGTCGGGCTTCAGATTGCCCAGGGGCGCCGGCTGCGCTTCGGTCGCATTTGCGGTCCCAGTAGTCATAGCTTTCCACCTATCACGACATTACTTAACACCGGCGGCTTGTGCCGCGAAATCCTTTGGGTGACCTTGACGGCCTGCTGTCCGCGCGAGGCGCCGTAACTGCCGCGCAGCACCGGGACGCCTTCCGCGTACAGCGTCACATGGCCGTCGAAATCGCAGGGAATGACGTCGCCGGGCTTGAGGTCCACGAGCCGGCCGAGCGACAGTGAGGTTCGGCCCAGCACCGGCACGATATCGACCTCGGCTTCCTCGATTTCCTCGCGCAGCGCCTGGGTCCAGCTGTCGTTGCGCTCCATGCGATCGCTCTGTACGCCGGAATCGAGCTGATCGCGTATCGGCTCGATCATCGCGTACGGCATGGTCACGTGCAGCTCCCCGCCCCCGCCTTCGAGGTCGATCTTGAAAGAGGTGACGACCACGATCTCCGAGGGACTGACGATATTGGCAAAGTGCGGATTGATTTCGGAGCTCAGGTACTCGAGCTTGACGTCGGCAACGATGTTCCAGGCTTCCGTGAGATCGGCGAAGGCCTGGCGCATCACCATCTGGATGATGCGCTCCTCGGTCATGGTGAACTCGCGCCCCTCGATCTTGGCGTAGCGGCCGTTGCCGCCGAAGAAATTGTCGACCAGGGCAAATACCAGTGTGGCATCGAGCACCAGCAGCGCCGATCCACGCAGCGGGTTGATCCGGATCAGGTTCAGGCTCGAGGGCACGTTCAGGTTCTGCGTGTATTCACTGAACTTCTGCACGCGTACCGGCGCGACGCCGATCTCCGGCGTGCGGCGGATCATATTAAAGAGTCCGATGCGAAACTGGCGGGCAAAGCGGTCATTGATCATCTCGAGCGTCGGCATGCGGCCGCGCACCAGTCGCACCTGCGTTGCAATATCGAACGGCCGTACCTCGCCTGGCACCTCCGGGCCTGGTGCCGTCGGCACCGCGCCATCGTCAACGCCCCTGAGCAGGGCATCGATCTCATCCTGATTGAGGATCTCGGCGCCCATACTCACTGAATCACGAAGCTGGTGAAGTACACCGCTTCGATGAGCTTGCTGTTGCCGCCTTCGCTGTCGACGACCTTGCGAATGCTCGCGAGCGTCGCCGCGCGCAGCTTCTCCTTGCCCTCCACGCTCATGAGCGTGGCGTTGTCCTGGCCGGAGAACAGCATCACCAGGTCGTTGCGCACGGCCGGTTCGAAATTCTTCAGCCCTTCGATGGTCGCCGGGTCGCGCGCCATCGCCTCGACCGTCACCTGCAGGTAGCGCGCGCTGCCTTCGCCGCCAAAATTGACTACGAAAGCGGGATCGAACTTGTAGTAGATCGGTGCCGCATGCGGCGCCGCAGGCTTGTCGGTCGCGGTCGCGGTCGCGCTCTCGGGCCGGGCGCTGGGCTTGAAGGCGAACCAGGCGCCCGCCCCGCCGGCGGCCACGAGCACGGCAATGACGATCCAGAGCAGTTTGCCCTGTTTTTTTGGAGTGATCGGCTGCACCTTCGGTGCAGCCTCTTTCTTGGCGGGTTCGGAAGCCATGTTCGGTGGTGCTCGCTGCGTTGCTGACGATCAGTTCCGGGCGCTCTTCACCAGAGCAAGCGTTGTGCCAGCGCGAATTTGCTGATAACGACGGAAATCTGTCGCTGCCACAGTGCACATTCAGGCGTACTCGTCGACCAATCCGAGCCCCTGTTGGGCCGCGACTGCGACCGGTTCGACAGTTTGCGCATGGGCGAGCGCCGCCCGCAGCGGATTGGCGCTGCTTTGGGAGCCGGTTCGCGGATCCTGCTGCACATTGGCCTGGCCGAGGCTCAGCCCGCCGCTGGCGAAGATCTCGCGCAGGCGCGGCACGGTCTGCTCGAGCGCAGCGCGTGTTTCCGCGTGCGCCGCGCTGAAGTTCACGTTGACCTGCGACTCGCGTACGTCGATGCGCACCTCGACCGGCCCCAGATGTTCGGGCGAGAGTCGCAGCGTCGCGCTCTGCACGTCGTTGTTGACGAACCAATGCACCTGGGCGGCCACCGCCTGCGGCCAGCCGCCACTGGCGAGCGGCACCGAGATCGTGGCTTCGGCCGCCGGAGCCTGCGTGGCCCCGCCGGCAAAGCTGCGCACCAGTTCGGGCAGTCCGGCGGGGCCCGTCACGATCGACGGCTGCGCGGTCTGCGATTCCGGATTCACGTTTTTGGCCTGCAGCGGCGCCGAGGCGGCGGGCAAGCCGCCGCCAGCGGCGGCCGACGAGCTCGCCGCATTGAGCGCCAGGGGTGCTGCGTGCGCCTGCTGCGCTGACGTTGCGGCCGTCGAACTGTTGGCGGCGCCGGCCACGGACTCCGAATTGCCCGCGCCGCCAACCGCAACAGCCGTGTCGGCTGCGGAACCGGCTGCGGGCGCCGCGTCGGCCCCGGACAGGCCCGCGCTGAATTTCGCTGCGGCACCGGCCGGCGCCGTGGCCGGCTCGCTGCCATCGACGGCATTCGCCGGCGCGTCGCTGCTGCCCTGGGTTGCGCTGCTCGCACCCGCCTCGCCGCCCAGCTGCATACCGCCGGCCGCCAGCAGCATCGCCAGCGCCACCGGGTCTGCGGGCACCGTGGACGCACTGGCGGTCCCACCCGTGCCGGCGTTGCCGCCGGTTCTCACCGTGCCCTTGGCGCCACCGGCTTTGCCGGTCCCACTGGCGGAAGTCTTAGGATTCGCGACGCTCTGGCTCGGCACCGGCGTTGCATTCGCGCTGATGTCGGGCGCCGCCGCGTTGACGGCCGGGCCGGCATCGCTATTCGTGTCGGCCGCGGTACTGTCGCGGCTGGCCGCGCCAGCACTGGTGTCGGCGCCGCACTCGCCGTCGCCCGCGCCATCGGCGTCGGCCTGGCTGCCACCGTCGCGAATGTACGCGAGGGCGGCCTGGTCACCCGAATGCGCCGCCTCGGCCATCGCTGAAGCAAAATGAGCCGCAGACCCGGCGCCTGGGCCGCGCGCACCGGGCGCTGCGCTGGCGCCATCCGTACCCGCATTGCCCGTGGCGGCGGTCGCAGCCGGCATCGCCGTGGTCTTGCCGCCGGCGATGTTCGCAGCGGTGCTGGCCGACGATGCCGATGAGACTTTGCCCGACATCAGCGTGCACCGCTCAGTCGCTGCGCATGCTCGTCCGATTCTTTCTGGCTGCGGCGCTCCTCGAGCTTCTGGTCCTCTGAGCGCACCTTGGCAATGACCTTGCGCACCGCAGTTTTGCGCGCCGCGGCCTCGAGCCAGCGCGCGCGGACACGGTCGCAGTCGCTTTGCAGCTGCGCGATGACACCCTCCTGCTGGCGTACCGCCTCGCTCAGGCGGGCGATGAAGGTCTGGTAGTCGCGCATGCCGGTGACACCGATGCCGGCGGTAGCACGCCGCTGGAACATGCTTTGATACTCTCCCAGATAGCGCTTGAGCTCCACGCAGCGACGCTCCGCATCGGCCATCCGGGTCAGTACACCGGCTACCTCGGCCGCGCATTCACGCTCCACCTCTTCCGCCAGTGCGCCCACCGGCTCCAACCGTTTCGATCGTTTCACTTACGTCCTCATTTGGGTTTGGCGGCTTCGGGCGTCTCCGCCATCGTCGCCGCCAGTTGGGCGGTGCTGTTGCCGAGGCTCACGCGCTCGCGCATGTCCTGGCGCAGGTAGCTCTCGATCTGCGGCCAGCGCGCGATCGCCCCATCGATACGCGGATCGCTGCCGCGCTGGTAGGCCCCGATGGTGATCAGGTCGCGGTTGTGTTCATACGCTGCCGTGATCTGTCGAAAGCGGCGTGCCAGCTCGAGTTGCGATTCGGGCACGATGTCGTGCATGACCCGGCTGACCGATGCTTCGACATCAATCGCCGGGTAGCGCCCGCCATCGGCGATGCGTCGCGCCAGTACGATGTGGCCATCGAGCACCGCACGTGCGGCGTCCACGATGGGGTCGTTCGGATCATCGCCCTCGGCCAGCACGGTGTAGAAGGCGGTAATCGAACCTTCCCCGGCGACGCCATTGCCGGCGCGTTCTACCAGTTGCGGCAGGCGCGCGAATACCGAAGGCGGGTAGCCCTTGGTTGCCGGTGCCTCGCCGATCGCCAGCGCGATCTCGCGCTGCGCCTGCGCGAAGCGCGTCAGCGAATCCATGATCAGCAGGACGTTGCGGCCGCGGTCGCGAAAGTACTCCGCTATCGCGGTCGCCAGCCAGGCGCCGTGCAGCCGCATCAGCGGCGGGTAGTCGGCGGGGGTCGCCACGACGACCGAGCGCGCCAGGCCCTCGCGCCCGAGAATGCGTTCGATGAATTCCTTCACTTCCCGTCCGCGCTCACCGATCAACCCGACCACGATGACGTCGGCCGCGGTGTAGCGGGCCATCATGCCCAGCAGCACGCTCTTGCCGACGCCGCTGCCGGAAAACAGGCCGACACGCTGGCCGCGGCCGATGGTCAGCAAGCCGTTGATCGCCCGGATGCCGACGTCGAGCGGCTGCGTGATCGGCTGGCGCAGCAGTGGATTGATCGGCGAGCCGGTGAGCCGCACGCTCGCCTCGGCTTCGATCGGACCCTGACCGTCCAGCGGCTTGCAGGCGCCGTCGACGATGCGGCCGAGCAGCTTCGGCCCGACGCGCACGGTGCCGGCGTGCGTACGCGGCACCACGCGCGCGTTGGGTTTGAGCCCGTGGATGTCGCCGGTCGGCATCAGGTAGAGCCGCTCGCCGGCAAACCCGACCACTTCGGCTTCGATACGCGAATCGTCAGCGCTGACGATCTCGCAGCGATCACCCACCGCAGCCTGGCAACCGGATGCCTCGAGCGTCAGTCCGACCATGCGCGTCAGGCACCCCGCCACGACCGGCGGCGGTACGTCGCTCAGGCGCTCCTGGTAGCGCGCCAGCGCGCGCGTCCAGCGCTCGGCCGCCGGCGCGTACATCGCATTCATCGCGCCGCCTCACCGGTGGCGGCGCTGCGCTCGTCGCCGAGCACGGCGGCAATCGCGGCACCGACGCGCTGTTCCACCTGCGCATCGATGGTCGAATTCTCACTGGTCACGCGGCAGCCGCCGCGCGGCAGGATCGGGTCCTCGGTGATGCTCCAGGCGCGCTCGCTGGTGACTTCGGTCAGCCGCGAACGCACCAGGGTCGCGTCTTCCGGATTGAGATGCACCCGCACGTCACGCGCCGTCACCGGCAGCAGCGACACCGTGTCGCGAATCACCCCGATGATGTCGTCCGGATGGATCTTGAGCTCGCGGCGCACCACCTGCCGCGCGATCGCGCCCGCCAGCACCGCCAGCTGCCGCTGCACCTGGGCGTCGACTTCGGCCAGCGGCCGGGACATGAACTCCAGGATCGATCCGAGCTGTTGCACCCGGCGATCGATCTCGGCCTGCGCCGCCTGCTGCTCCTGCCGCGCGGCCGCAAGTCCCGCCTCGCGGCCCTCGGCGTAGCCCTTGTCCCAGGCCTCGCGCTCGACGGTGTCGAGATCGGCGCCACGGCGGCGGCGTGCGACCACCGGTCCGTCGATCGGCGGCAGCTCCCACACCGCAGCGCCCGCGGCATCAGACATACTGCTCTCCGCCCTTGCCGCCCAGCGCCAGGCGGCCCTCGTCGGACATGCGCTTGGCCGTCATCAGAATTTCCTTCTGCGCCGCCTCGACCTCCGAGAGTCGCACCGGACCTTTGGCTTCCAGGTCGTCCTTCATCATCTGTCCGGCGCGTTCCGACATGTTCTTGAAGAATTTCTGCTTCAGCGTCTCGTCGGCCGCCTTGAGCGCAATGATCAGCTTGTCGCCCGGCACTTCGCGCAGCAGTTCCTGCATGCCGCGGTCATCCACCTCGGTCAGGTCCTCGAACACGAACATCAGATCCTGCAGCTTCTGGCTCAACGGCTCATCCACCTTGGCGATCTGGGCCATGATCTTGCCTTCCTGAGCGGTGCCGATCAGATTGAGAATCTCCGCCGCCGCCTTCGGTCCACCGAAGCCGCCGGCAGTCTTGCCGGCGCCGTTGCCGGAGAACTGCTTCTCGAGCACCTCATCGAGCTCGTTCAGCGCGCTCGGATGCACGCCATCGAGGGTCGCAATGCGCATGAGAATTTCGGCGCGACTGGCTTCCGGCAATTGCGTCAGAATCTCCGCCGCCTGATCCGCATCCAGGTAGGACAGCACGATCGAGATGATCTGCGGATGCTCGTTACGCAGCATCTCGGCCACCGCTTTCGCCTCCATCCACCTGAGGGCTTCCAGCCCGCGGCCGCTGCGTCCGCGCAGAATGCGGTCGATGACTCCGCCCGCCTTGTCGGCGCCCAGCGCCTCGTTGAGCACCTTGCGGATATATTCATCGGTGCCGACGCCGAACGAGGTCTGCTGATCGACGCTGTTGGAAAACGTGGACAGCACGTTCGACACCTCTTCGCGCGACACGGCGGACAGCTGCGCCATGGCCGCGCCGACGCGCTGCACGTCCTTGGCCCCCAGATGCCGCAGCACCTGCGCGGCGTCCTGCTCGCCCAGGGCGAGCAGCAGGATCGCGGCGCGGTCGACCCCCGAGCGTGACAGCTGGGCTTCGCTCATTGCTCGCCTACCCAGGTCTTCACCACTTGCGCTACGCGTTTGGCATCCTGCGTGACCAGACCGCGCGCCTGCACCAGCTGCTGCTCATAGGCGAGCGGCTGTCCCGGGGACAACGCCACCGTCGGTCGTTCCTCCTGGGCGTGGCCGCCGGCCGGCAGCAACTCCGGCGCCGGGGCCGTGAGCGCGTGGGTCGACAGATTCTTGATCAGTGGCCGCAACACCCCGAGCGCGAGCGCCACCAGCACCAGCGCACCCAGAATCAGGCGCGCCACGTCGCGCACCCAGGGCCGCTGCCAGAGCGGAATCACTTCGGGCTTGAGCGTCTCGGTGAGCTGCGGCAGGAACGGCTGATTGACCACGTTGACGCTGTCGCCACGGGCTTCCTGGAAACCGACCGCATCCTTGACCAGGCGCGTGATGTCATCCATCTCCGCCTTGGTCAACGGCCGTTCGGCGGCTTTGCCGTCGGCCCCGACCTGGCGAATGTTGTCCACCAGCACCGCTACCGTCACGCGCTTGACGCGGCCGGCGGGCTGACGCGAGTAGCTGACGGTGCGATCGATTTCGTAGTTGCGTGTGCTCTGCTTGGAGGTGTTCTCCGGCGTCGCCGTCGCGGTGGTGGTGGCGCTGCTGGTGGCCGCGCCCGCGGCAGCGGCACCTTTGGCGGCGCTGCCGGCTGGCGCGCTGGGCGGCTTGGTATTGCTGGCCGGGGCGGCGGTGCCGCCGGCCGGCGGCTGGTTGGTCAACGCACCGGGAATGCCGCCGGAGGCGGCGCTGCCCGAGCGCGAGATCTCCTCCGCGCTCTGCTCGCTGCGCACGATGGCGCTGTC
>Ga0302326_10003989_pt1 | contig 34458 bp, 31 predicted proteins | sample Palsa_T0_3_FD_202264 | JGI IMG/M metagenome (GOLD analysis project Ga0302326, IMG submission 202264) | Peat permafrost microbial communities from Stordalen Mire near Abisko, Sweden - Palsa_T0_3 | ecosystem: Environmental > Terrestrial > Soil > Palsa > Peat permafrost | place: Sweden: Abisko...
GGGCCCGACTGGGGGCGGTCCGCGACGAGATCGTCCACGCATCGGGGATCAGCGACGCGCCGGGAGCAGTCAGCGCACCGCTCACCGGCTCAGGCGGACTCTCGGTGTTCACGGCTGAGCTCAGCGTGAACCCCACCGTGGCGCGCGCCTACGCGCTGATCGGGCCGATCCGCCGGATCGCGAAGGCAGCAGGCGGCCCGACGACGCTGATCGGCGGAGCCGTCGCCGAGCAGGAAGACCTTGACATCGCGGCACACCGCGACAACGAGGTGATCTTGCCGATGATCATCGTCGCGGTGACGCTGATCCTTGGCTTGCTGCTGCGCTCGCTGGTAGCGCCACTGCTGCTGATCGCCACGGTGGTCCTCAGCTACGCCGCAGCGCTTGGCGCCGGTTCATTCGCCTTTGGGCATTTCTTTGGCTACGCCGGTGAGGATCCGTCGCTGGTGCTCTTCAGCTTTCTCTTTCTCGTCGCGCTCGGCTGCGATTACAACATCTTCCTGATGGCGCGGGTGCGGGAGGAATCGGCGAGCACCGGGACACGGCAAGGGATGCTGCGCGCGCTCGCGGTGACGGGCGCGGTGATCACCTCAGCCGGGATCGTGCTCGCCGGTACGTTCTCCGCGCTCGCTTCGCTGCCGCTCGTCGAGTACGCCGAGGTCGGCCTCGTCATCGCCTTCGGCGTGCTCCTTGACACCTTCTTGGTGCGAACCGTGCTCGTGCCCGCACTCGTGCTCGAGCTCGACCGGCGGATCTGGTGGCCCTCGGCGCTGTGGCGCTCGAGCGGCGAGGAGTGAGGGGGCCGCCGGCCGCCAGCCGCGCTCCGCGAGGAGCAGCTTGTGCGCCTGATCGTCCAGGAAACGGGTGTTAGGATGGCCGTTCGCCGCACACGCTTGCGCGGGGCGGCGACACGGGGCTATAGCTCAGCTGGGAGAGCGCTTGCATGGCATGCAAGAGGTCGTCGGTTCGAGCCCGACTAGCTCCATTCTCGCGATTCGCCGGTGATGGGGGGCGGAGGGCGGCAGCCCGCACGTTCGCCACCGGCAAATTTTGCCCCTGGCTCCTTGCCTTGACGGACCTATTCTGGGCTGACGATGCACGAGCGCTGGCGTGCCCTGACTCTCCTGACGCATCGCCCCGGAAGCGGTAAAGCCACGCGCGCCCGCCGGCGGACCGAGCGACGCCGGCCCGCTCGATTGTTCATCGTGGTCGTCACGGTGCTCTTCGCCTTCGGTGGCGCGGCGGCGGCGGGGACCTGGGGATCGGCGATCGGACGCTCGGGATCGACGGCAAGCTCGGGAGCGATGGCGGGAAGCTCGGCAGCGATGATGGGGAGCTCAGGCGCCACCGGGAGTTCCGGGTCCATGGGGAGTGCGATGGAGCACATGGAGATGCCGACGGCAGCTGCATTCGTTCCGTACGCGGCCCCGCTCAAGCCGTATGGATGGACCGTTAGCGCGTCGAGCACGGCGGCGGGGCACGCCGCCAGCGCCGTGCTGGGCTCGCGCCAGTCGTCGTTCTGGCAGAGCGCTCGCCTCGGCGGCCGGGTCGATCTGCCCCAATCGGTGACCGTGACCTTCACGAAGCGCATGGCCGTCTCGGGCCTGACGTACCTTCCGCATGGGATGCGCGGCGTGATCGGCCGCTTCGTCGTCCGGCTGTCGAGCGACGGGACCCATTTCGGTCGCCCAGTCGCGTACGGGAGGTGGCAGGCGAACCTGAACGTGAAGCGCGTCGGCTGGGTCGCGCAGGACGTTCGAGCCGTGCGGCTCACAGTGCTGTCGTTGTCCTCGCCCGCTGATCGCGCGGTCGCGATCTCACGCCTGGTGCTGGCTGGTGCCCCACGCGGCCAGTCCCTGCCCGCACAGGGCGGCAAGGGCGCACGGATCGCGGACGACTCGACCAACCCTTCCGTCGTCGGCCAATGGGGGCCCACGATCGGCTTCCCGCTGGTCCCCGTGGCGGTCGCGCTGATCCCAGGGGACAAGCTTCTGATGTGGTCGGCCGACTCTGAGCTCAACTTCGACTCCTCCGACGACGAGCAGTACACGCAGACGGCGATCCTCGACCTCGCGACGGGAGCTGTGAGCACTGACACCGTGAGCAACACGGCGCACGACATGTTCTGTCCGGGCGCTTCGATCCTCCCCGACGGAGACGTCATTGTCACTGGTGGGATCGGAGACACCGATACGAGCATCTACGACCCGTCCACGAACACCTGGATAGCCGGTCCGCAGATGAACATCGGCCGCGGGTATCAGGGACAGACGACGCTTCCCGACGGCCAGGTGTTCGTCCTCGGTGGCTCCTGGTCGGGTGCTGTTGGAGGCAAGCTCGGCGAGATCTGGTCGCCGACCGCGAACTGGCGCGAGCTGCCGGACGTGCCAGCCACGCCGATCTACACGGCCGACGACGAGGGCGCCTACCGTGCCGACAATCACGGCTGGTTCATCGCCACGTCCGGCGGCCGAATCTTCCAGGCCGGCCCGTCCGAGGAGATGCACTGGATCACGACCACCGGCGCCGGGTCGATCACGGACGCGGGGCCTCGGGGTTCGAGCGGTGACGAGATGAATGGCAATGCCGTGCTTTACGACACCGACAAGATCTTCACCGTCGGTGGCGCACCTGACTATGAGGACTCGAACGCCACCAACGTGGCCAACGTAGTCGACATCAGCGAATCCACGCCGACGGTGACGCCAACCGCGTCGATGACGTACGCCCGCTCGTTCGCCAACAGCGTCGTTCTCCCAACCGGACAGATCTTCACCGTCGGTGGACAGACATACGCCGTCCCGTTCTCCGACGAGACCGCCGACCTCTACCCGGAGATGTGGGACCCCACCACGGGCGCATGGACGGTGATGGCAGAGGAGGCCGAACCCCGCGTCTATCACTCGGCGGCCGTGCTACTACCCGACGGCACGGTGTTTTCCGGAGGTGGCGGTCTGTGCGGCTCATGCGCGACCAACCACCCCGACGGACAGATCTTCTATCCGCCGTACCTCTTCAACGCCGACGGGTCCCTGCGCACCCGGCCGACGATCTCCTCGGCGCCGACCTCGGCGCAGACCGGCCAGACGATCTCGGTGACCACGGGTGCAGCCGTCCAGAGCTTCGTGCTCGTGCGCTACGGCGAGGCCACCCATACCGTCGACAACGACCAGCGACGGATCCCGCTCTCGATCGTGTCCTCCGCGGGCGACACCTATCAGCTGGCAATTCCATCGGACCCCGGCATAGCTCTTCCCGGGCCCTACATGCTGTTCGCGATCGACGCGAACGGCACGCCGAGCGTGTCTGCGACGATCGACATCACGACGCCGCCGGCGTCAACGCCGACGACCGCGTACGGGCAGGCGATCGATGCCGACGGCCCAGCGCTGTATTGGCCGTTGTCGGACGCCGCCGGGTCGGCGAGCGCTGCCGACCTGTCGGGGAACGGGGATGTAGGCACGTTCTCGGCGTCGGGGATCTCGTATCAGAGTCCGAGCTCGACAGGCACGGGGATCACGTTGAATGGTGGGCAGGTGGTCTCGACGCAGCCACAGGAGGCTCCGACGACCTACTCCGAGGAGTTGTGGTTCAACACGACGTCGACGAGCGGCGGCGTTCTCGCCACGTACGCCGACACAAACGGTGACCTCGACCGCGTCGTGTACATGACGAGCAGTGGCCAACTTGATTTCGGCGTGCAGAACGGGACGACGAATACGATCCAGAGTCCGGGCTCATATAACGATGGTCAGTGGCATTTCGTGGTCGCGACGCAGGGCAGCGACGGAATGCGCCTGTACGTCGATGGTCAGCTTGTAGCGTCTGGTTCCACCGCGACGGCAGCGTCCTACATTGGCACCTGGCAGCTCGGTGGGTACCTGAGCAACAGCTGGCCGAACCAGCCGGCGAGCGCGTTCTCGGGCAGCATTGGCGACGCAGCCGTGTTCATGAGCGAGCTGACGGCCTCGCAGGTCCAGGCCGAGTACAGCGCCGGCGAAAGCGTCACGAGGACGACGCCACCACCACCACCACCGTCCAGTTCGCCGACCTCCACAATCACTCTGCCGTCGAACCAGTTCTCGACGCTGTCGCGGAAGATCGGCGTCGACGGCAAGGTGACGCTGCGGCTGGCCAGCGCCGACGCTGGCAGCTTCAACGCGCACGTCACATTCGTCGAGACGCTCGAGGTGACAAGCGGAAAGGGCCGCAACCGCCACAAGCACGTGGTGCATCGGACAGTGACCTACGCCAACGCGAGCGGTGCCGCGGACGGTCCGGGCACGACTTCGTTGACGCTCTCACCGACACGGGCGGCGCTCGCGCTCTTGAAGGCGCGGCACAAACTGCAGGTTACGATCGTGGTGACATTCATCCCGACCGGCGGTAGCGCGAGCCAGACGACCGAGCACGCCACACTCACCGCACCGACGCCGGACCAGCTCCGCCATGCGCAGCTATCGACGGCGCTGCGCGGCTTCTAGCAGCAGTTTCAGTGGTCCCGATGGGTTTGAGTACTGTCCCGTCAGGTCCATTCGCAAACTGCCGCCTGACACGCCATTGCGCGACTGGCCTTGGTGCTCACCTGGACGGTGTACGGGCCAGCCCCAGTGCTCAGGAATGCTTGGCGAGCGAAAGTATTTCGATGCGGGCATCGGCCACGTCGGCGGGATACTCGGTGACGTATGCATTCGTGCCGTCGCGGGCGATCGTTCCGAGCGTGAGCTTCCCGCCGGGCCCGGCGGCGCGGTTTGAGCAGTGGCTCGCCGAGTCCCAGTTGCGCTGGTAGCCATGCTGGTATCCCGGGTCGCGCCGGACCGTTGATCGGAGGCCCAGTAGAAGCCGGCTTCGCGCATCGCGCTTCGCCGGCCCGAGCAGCAGCTTCTGCTCGCAGCGGCCGACCTGCTCGTAAAGCAGCTGACCGCCTGAGAGCACCGGGTTTTGGAACGAGTAGTTGGCCCGTGTGGCGCGAAGCTCGGTCCGCGTCCCGGTCGCCAGGTCGACCTCAACGATCGCGCTGGACCTGGCGCTGCTCGCACTGAAGACCAGGTCGGAGCCGTCGATCGCGGGGCGTCCGATCTCTCCCGCGAGCGGCGCCGTGCTGATCGGCGTGCTTGTCGTCGGGTCGGCTAGCGGGACCGCGACCAGCTCTGCCCCGCCGCCGCCCGGCAGAGCGCTGATCACCAGCCAGCTGGCGGAAACGGCGAGCGCGCTCAGCGTCGCGCCGGCTGGCAGCGGAACCGTGGCTTCGGTCGCAAGTGTCGTCGCATTTGCGACCACGATGTCGGCCCCCTGCTCCCAAGCAACGTTCGCATCTCCGAGCGCGGGAAGATCGCCCGGAAGCGGTGACGTGGCCCCTGTCGCGCCCTGCAGGACGCCGCTGCCACCGATGCCCTGCCAGGCGACCAGCCCGCCGGCGGCGGAGGGGTCTGTCGCGGCGGTGGCGAGCGTCGTCAGCCGTGAGCCGAGACTGTTCCCGAGCGCAGTCGCGGCGGCGAGCGCGACAACGCAAAGGGTGAGCCCGATCGCGCCGACGCGGCGCAAGCCGAGCCACAGGCGCGGGTCGACCGAGATCCGGTCGAGGCGCCGCTGCCCATCCTCGCTGTTGAGATGCGGCGTCAGACAGGCGATCGGTATCGCGCGACCGACGCCGAACGCTGCGCCGACAATGATGCCAAGGCTCACGCTGTCGCCGGCGACGCTGATCGCCGCGAGCGCCCACACCGCGAAGGCGAGCACGAAGGTCGTGAAACCGAGGCCGAGCAGGACGCCGTAGAGCCCGCAGGCAAGCGGCAGAGGCATGATCCAACGCCAGCGTTCCGGGACCTGCCGGCGGATCTGCGGGGCGATCCGCATTCCGCGCCAGTCGGCGACTGCGGCCGCGGCGGCGATAACGCCGGCGAGTATGTCCCGAAGCGTTCCGTCGCCGTGGCCGAGAAGCTCGCCGAGGAGCGCGAGGCCACCAAACGTGACGACGCCACCGAGGATCGCACCGATCGTAAACGTCGCGATCGCCAATAACAGCACCGCGCGACGGGCGTCGCCCAACGCGCTGCCGATCGTGTCGAGCATCGAAAGCCCGCACGGTGACCATGCGCCGGCGACGCCGGCGACGACTGCCGTCAGTGCCGCACTCACGGCAAGCATGCTCAGCACGGCACGCTCGTGTCGAAATAGGTGACGCAGAAGACATGCCGGCCTGGGTAGCAGTACCCGGTAAGGGCCTGGTCGCCGTTGATGCGAGTGTTCGTCACACCGCAGCAATCGCGAATCCTCCGGACGTGCCCGCTGCAGCACCGATACCACGAACCGTCGAGGCTCAGATCGAGGTGGTGGTCCTTCCCGGCTGTCTGGCAGACCCTCGTCCGCGGCGCAGGTGTTACTGGCGTTCCGTCGGGGGTCAGCAGCAACTCGCCCTTCGCGTTGATCGGCTGATCGTGCGAGTCGACCGGGCGCCCGAGGTCGTCGACCGGCACGCCGTCGCTCGCTCGCAGGGGGTATCCGTTGCGATCGATGCGTGGGAGCCCGGTCGGGGCGGGACAGTTGCCGGTGGTCCATGTGTGGCCGCAGAAGTTTGTGTACGGCTGCGCGTCGGCCTCGGATGGGAGCACGAGCTGCGTGACGGTCTTAGCGCCAGCAAGCGCGATCACGACGCCGCCGAGCCTCTCGAGAAAGCCACGCCGGCCAGTTCGGCGGAGAACCTCCTCGCCGAGTGATTGCTCAGGCAGCAACAGCGAGGCCCGGCTGACGAGCACGGGCCGTGGCGACGATGCTCTCGAGCTGGGTTAGATTGTTGAACGTGCCCTTCGCGAGCGCGACGCCCGACGCGTCGAGCGCAACAGCGTAGGGGCTCCCCGGGATATTGGCTGCCGACCAGGTTGCTGCGCCGGCCACCTCATCGAAAACGCCTACGGCGAGGAGCGGGTCCGCCGCGACGTAGGAGATCGCCGGCTCCACCCGCCGGCACACCGGGCACCCCTCAGAGCTGAAGATCGCGAGCGCGAGCAACTCGCCTCGACCGACAGGGAGTGCTGCCGCCCAAGCCTGGTGCTCGCCGACCGAGGGACCCTCCTCGGGGATCTCGAGCGCTCCCTGCCCAGCGATCGAGAGTCGCAGCACGCCGACCTCGCGTGCGAGCGCAAGCACTACAGCGGCTAGCCCAACCATGGCGATCAGCGCAGCGACGAGACCGACCGTCAGCCACCGGTCATAGCTCGACGGCGCTGCCGGCAGCACGCCACTGGCAGCCACGGCGGCGAGCGCGGCGACCAGGATCGAGCGCAGCGGTGAAGTCCAGCGGAGCCGTGAGCGGCTTCCGAAGCACGCGCAGGGAAGGCCTTCACGGCCAGCGAGCAGGGCGCCGAGGGTAGCTATGGCGAAGACGGCAAAGAGCGCCACGGCCGCCCAAGCCGCTGCGCTCAGCCCCGCGACGAGGCCAACCGCGAGGCCAACCTCGACGACAGCCACCACGCCTAGCACGGCGTAGCGTGTTACACCCCCGGCGATCCCGTAGACAGCGAGCGCCATCGCGCTACGAGTCGGATCGCGAACCTTCAGCCCTGCCGCCAGCACGAGCAATGCGGCTAGTCCCAACTCCAGCGCTGTAGTCACTGTCGTGTCAGCCGGCCAGTTCGACGAGGAGTGGCCGCCATGGAAGGCGCGAACATATCAGCGATCACTCGACGACGCGGTGGCGGACCAGACGGTGAGCGAGGCGGCTGCGTGGTGCTCGGCGACCGGGGTAGCATTGCGTCGTTGGTTTCGTGCGCGATCGAGTCTGGGGATGCCATCGATGGACGGCCTGGAGAGCTCTCGTTCGGCTCCTGGCGTGAGTGCTCCGCCGGATGCGGCTGACTCGCTGCGCGTGTCAGCTCGCGTGCGGGGCGCGGCGCGCCGGGAGCGGCGGCGCGAGCCTGCGGCTAGGCGCCGGCGGCGACGCCGGCGCATCTTCGTCGGCGCGGTCCTCCTCGTGCTGGCGGTGCCGACGCTCGGTTCGTACACGAGCTGGATGCTGGAGCCTACGAGCATGACCTTCAGCCAACGCAGCACCGAGTGGGTGAGAGCCGATGTGCCTTTCGGCAACTGGCTGGTCGACGAGATCGAGCACATCGACTACACCTGGAATGCACCGAAGCCGGGCGGGCCACAGCTAAAGAGCCTGCCGGCGGTCGGGCTGCCCCAGCCGACAACTAGCCAGACTCCGTCGGATGGAGCCCGTCTCAGGTCGCACAAAAAGTAGGATCGTCGGCGTGCCAAAAATCCGGAGCGGGCGTCCCGTTTGGCCTGTGCTTTTCGCGATAGCCGCCGTAGGAGTTGGTGCGACCACCGTTGGAGTTGGTGTCGCCGGCATCGCGCTCGGGAACACGAGCGCGATTGGCGCGACAGCCGTGACCGGTGCGAGCGGCCACACGGGCGCGACACTGACGGAGGACTGGCCGCCGCGGGTCAAGCCGATCTTTCCCCACCCGCTACCCGGCGAAGGCGTCTGGAGGCCGACGGGACCGCCGGTCGACGGTGGCCCACCGGTGCTGGTAACTGTCTTTCGTACCGAGCTCGATTATCCGCGGCTCGTCGCCTACGTCGCGTGGTTTGACCACACGCGCACCGCGATCGGTTACTACCCGGGCCGCTACGAGCCGCCGCAGGCGGCCGTACGCGGGCCGATGATGGTGCCCGACGACCAGCGCTGGCGGCTGCTTGCGACCTTTAACGGCGGCTTCACTCATGTGGACGGCGACAATGGCTCGGCCGTCAACGGCCGCGTGAACGAGCCGCTCAAGGACGGCAACGCGACCCTCGTTGGCTACCGTGACGGCGGCATCAACATCTTGGACTGGAGCGGCGGCGCGAACGCCGGCCCGGACGTCGCCTGGGCCCGCCAGAGTCTGGCCCCGATCGTCTGGAACGGAAAGCTGAACCCCGAGTTGAACGTGAACCCGAACAGCCCGCAGTGGGGGTTCACGCTCGGCGGCGTCACCCGCGTCTGGCGTACGGGCGTTGGCATCGACCGTCGCGGCAACCTGATCTTCGTTGTCGCTAATGACCAGACCGTGATCACGCTCGCGAAGATCCTCCAGCACGTCGGTGCGGTGCGGGCGATGGAGTTCGACATCAACCCCGACTGGCACACGCTGATCACCTACACCCACGACCATGGTCGCCTCGTGCCCGAGTTGGTCGAGCCCCAGCCGAACCAGTCGCCCGATCGCTACCTCGTGCCCGACGACCGCGACTTCTTTGCGGTTTACAAGCGCCTGCCCGGTCCGATCACCGATCCCCTCGAGTAGGAGCCTGCTTCGGCGAGCAAGGGCGCCACCAGCAAGCACCGCTCAAGCGGCGGATCGTCAACTCTGACTTTCGAGACGGTTTGGGCGATGTGCGCGTCTCTTCATCGGTTGGGCGCTCGGAGCTGAATAGAGGAGCCGGGCCGAGCGGCTTCTGGGGTTGGCCGCGCACGACGACTCATACACGGCCTTGACGACATGTTCCGGTGAAACGCCTTCGTAAGGCGCTCGAAAGGTAAGGCACTGGTAGCCCTGCCACGATCGTCGCAAATCGATCGCAATCCGCACACAAAACGCGCGCGCATCGTCACCGGCTGAGAGGCGCGAGACGCCCGTAAAAAATCAGGTTTTGCGCCGCCGCGTCCTCACTCGCCGGACGCATGGCATGCTAGAGGTCGTCGGTTCGAGCCCGACTAGCTCGATCGGTTGCCATTTTGCCGCCCAGGCCGTCACCCGCATCAAGCGCTCAGGCTGTTTGAGCTACGAGTGCCCGGCGCCAGCTGATACTGCCTACCGATTGCCGCGTGCTCGCCTCAGCCGGTCAGCCCTTGATCTCGTTGTGAACACGAGCCACCACCGGCTCGTTAATCTCAACACCCGCCACCGCGAGGATCGGCAGAAGGGTTACCCCAAATGCCTCAAATGCCTCCCGCGACTCCCAAACGTCGAAGACCTGGATCTCGCCGTCCGTCTCAAGAGCGATGTGGGAGATACGTCCCTCAGGGGCTCCGGCACCCGCTTCCTCAAGCTGGACGAGCGTCGTGTCGTACCGCTCCTGCGTAAAGCCCTTGGCAGTGATGTAGAACCCGAGTGCCATTCGATCCCGACCCCCTTCGCGCAGTCTGCGCGGTGGTTTGTCCAGCGATGGTCGCGGACTGTACTCCTAGGAGCGACGAGCCACCTACAGCTGCGGACGCATGCACCATGAACGAACACCAGAGTCGTCATCGCGGGGCCAGGACCGTTCTCGGACGCTGAGGGAAACCGCCGATCGGTGGGTGAGCGTGCAACAAGTCAGGAGAGCCGCCTCGGCGGCGGGGGTACTGCGCGATAGAGCCTGTCGAAAGGCACGTCGCTTGGCGTCTTCTGGCACGGTATCCACGATGAGTCCTCCTGGGCCAGCCGCCGATTCCTTTGACCACGTTACAGGCGCTACGGGTACCGGAGGGTTTGCAGCCCGATGAGAGAGGCGGCGGGAGTCCCGCGGACTTCGGCGACTTTGCCCCTGGCTCTCAAGCCCGTCGCTCCGAGGGCCTAACGTTGTGAGCGGCGGGGTTGACGGTGTTGGATTGCCGGGGGCTCGCGAGGGTGGTCCAGCAGCGCGGTGAGCAGATCGGCGAGCGATGACCGAAACCGTGCTGGTCGTTGTCGAGGAGCAGTTCGGTGGTAGCGCCGTCGTGGATGGCGATTACGGCTCGGGCGAGTTCTCCGGCGGTTCGCAAGGACGCTGGGAGGGCGGAGCGATCGATCGCACGCCTGACAAGCAACGTGCCGGCAGACGCGGTCTATGTCGCTCCGATCGAGCTCGTGATCCGCTCCTCTACCGCCCCACCGCTGCGCGCTGCTGAGTAGCCGATTCGCTGATCATGGCGCGAACCACAGGCGAACATCAGAGACAGCCCGAGCGGCTGCGATCGCCTGCTCGGCGGTGACGCGGCGCTCGGGGCTGGGTGCCTCGGCGAACGCGCGCGCGTAGGTGTTGAGGCACGTCATCGGCGAGTGGCCCAGCTGCTCCGCGACCTCGACCACGTTGCGACCCTCGTAGATCAGCAGCGAGGCGAAGCTGGCGCGCAGGTCGCGCGGTCGGCTGTCCGGCTGAAGGCCCGCAGCCGTCGCGGCCGGTCGCCAGACGCGCCGGCGCCAGTTTTGCCAGGCGTAGCGCGTCCAAGCTCCGTCATCATGCGGAAAGACGAGAGGACCGCTGCGAGAATGCTCGCGCCACGTTCGCAGATCGTCCTTCAGAGGCTCCAGCAGACGCACATGGCGCTCGTGGCCAGTCTTCGAGGCGCGGACGCTAATCGTCAGCTCGCCGACCTGCCACCACGTCAGCGTCAGCGCCTCGGACTCGGCCCTTAGCCCGCTGTAGGCGAGCACGCTGACGATCGCCGCGTCCCGCTCGTCGAGGCGAGAGCGGATCGCCTCGACCTGCTCGAACGTGATCGGCGCAGGTTGGCGTGTTGGCTTGGCTCGCGGCTTACGGGCGACCCGTACCGGATTGCCGTCGATTAAACCGCTAGCAGCGGCACGCTGCGTGATCGTCCCGAGCAGCGATGCCGCGCGCACGATGGACCTGCGGCCGTCTCCGCGCTCATCAAGACGTCCAAGCCAATCCTCGACGGTCGATGGCTTGATCTCGCGCAGCCCATAGCCCCCAAGCTCGGGCAGGATCCGAAGATTGAGCGCCAGCGCGTATTGCTCCTGCGTGCGGGGCGCGAGTTGCGGGGCCGTGGTTGCCCACCATTCCTCGACGAACTCGGCAACTGACGTGTCTTCGACAATCGGACGATCTACGGCCCGCAACTGCTGCCGCTCACGGCGGATCTCCGAATCAAAGTCGCGCGCATCGCCGACGCTGTCAAAGCTTCGCTGGCGGTTCGTGCCGCCCTCACGCCAGCGGACCTGCCATCGCAGCCTGCCGCTGACGGTCGCCTTGTGAATCGACATTTGGCCAGACGATAGTCGTCGACCATCGGGATCCGATGCACCGCGCGCGCTTTTTGCGGGAGTCCTTGTCACCTTTGACTCAAGGCATTCGGTTAGACCGCTCTCCGCGGGCGCCGCCAGGGTGTCCCGTCGCCGCCCCTACCTCTCGGTTCGAGCCGATAACTTCGCTGAGGTTCGGGCCGCTCCTGATCGGTCCTGATCCCTGATCAGGAAGCAGACGCGGAGCGCGTAATTGAGCTAAGCGTTCAGTTCCCGTCCGTGGCGTCGTCCGAAGTCGGCGGCAGCCAACGTCGTAGCGTGTCGATCAGCCAGTCGCGTTGGATCGGTTTGCTGAGGTAGTCATCCATGCCGGCGTCCAGGCACTGCTCGCGGTCGCCTTGCATCGCGTGGGCCGTCATTGCGATGACAGGTGTCCGCGGGCCGCCGTTCTCGCGGGCGCGGAGAGCGGCGGTCGCCTCGTAGCCGTCCATCTCGGGCATTTGGCAATCCATCAGGACCGCGTCGTAGTGCTGTTTTGAGAGCATCTCGAGAGCTTGGCGTCCATTGTGCGCGACGTCGGTCCGGCAGCCGCAGCGCTCGAGCGTGCGGACCACCACGATCTGGTTGACCGGGCTGTCCTCAACGACGAGTACGAACGGGGCTGTTGACCATTGCGGCTGTGCGGCGCCGCCTACCTCGAGCGGTGCCAGTGGTCCGGCGGGCGTTGTCGCCGGCTCGTAAAGGAGGAGTTCGATCCAGAACGTGCTGCCGTTACCGGGCTCGCTTGTCGCACCGATCGTTCCGCCCATGAGTTCGATCAGCTCGCGCGAGATCGCGAGGCCGAGACCGGTCCCGCCGTACTTGCGTGTCGTCGACGCATCGGCCTGCGTGAACGGCTCGAACATGTTTTTGATCTGCGACGGCTCGATCCCGATCCCTGGGTCGATCACCTCGATCCGAACGGTGCTCGCGGCTCCATGCTGCGACGCGACAGTGGCGCGCACCACGATCCTGCCCTCGCCCGTGAACTTGACCGCGTTGACGATCAGATTGAGGAGGATCTGATGCAGCCGCCGGCCGTCTCCGCGCGAGAGCGACGGAAGCGCCGGATCGATCTCCTGTACCAGATCGATCCCCTTTGCGACGGCCTGGCGATGAGTGGCAGCGCACGCCGTCGCGATTGACTCGCGCAGCGAAAAGTCGTTCAGCTCCAACTGGAGCTGGCCTGCCTCGATCTTTGAGATGTCGAGGATCTCGTTTATCAGGCCAACCATCAGTTCGCCCGAGCTCGCGAGATGCTCAGCGAGCGAACGCTGGTCGGCGTCAAGCGGGCTGTCGAGCAGCAACTGTGTCATGCCGAGCACGCCGTTCATCGGCGTGCGGATCTCATGGCTGATGTTCGCCAGAAACGCCGACTTCATGCTCGACGCCTCGACCGCAGCGTCGCGCGCAGCAGCAAGCTCGGCCGCGGCACGGTTGCGCTCGGTCACGTCCCGGGTCGACGCGATACGACAGGCGCGACCATCAAGCACCACATCGTTGCTCGTAACCTCAACGTCGACGACCGTGCCGTCGCTATAGCGATGGCGCCGCGCCTGCGCCCGGCGAAAGCCGAGACCCTCCTCGTTCTGCGGCTGCAGCGAGCGGAGATATTCCGCGTGGTCTTCTTCCGGAATCAGGTCGGTGATCGACAGCTCGAGCAGCTCCTCGCGCGCGTAGCCATAGATTTCCTCTACCGCATCGTTGACAGCTAGGAACCGCATCGTGCTGCGGTCATAGATGAACGTCGGCTGCGGGTTCTGCTCGAACAGCACGCGATGCATCCGCTCACTCGCCGCCAGCTCCTCGCGGCTCGCTGCCAACGCCCGCTCAGCGCTGACCTGCGCCGTGATGTCGTTGATGATGCTCCACGTACCCACGACGTTCTCGTCCTCGTCGTGCAGCGGCATCCTGAGGACCTCCACCCAGGCATCCGGGCGATCATCGAACGTTTCGTGCTCGATCTTGCCGCCAGCCTCGCCCGTCGCCAGTACGCGCCGATCCTCGTCACGCGCGGCCGCCGCGTGGGACTCGTGGAAGAACTCGCTGTGAGTCCTACCGATCACATCCTCAAGCGAGCGTCCTCGCGCATAGGCATTCAGCCAGCCGGCGCTGACGAGCACGAACCTGCCGTCACGATCCTTGAACGAGATGCGCACATTCGCGCTTGCCAGCTCATTTCGCAGACAAAGGCGCTCAGCAGCCTCCTGCGAGAGGCCGCTCAAACCCGGATCAAGTCGTGAGTCGCTCAAACAACACCGAGAACATCGACGCGTACAGGTCCTGTATCGGCCCCCACGACGAGGTTCGTGATCTCGGCGCCGGCATATCGACGCCTGAGCACGTGGCCGCCTTAGGCAAGCTGACGACCAATTAGCGCCGCAGCCAGCGAAGCAGGCCCGAGACGCGCCGTTTGCGCGATTCGCGCGTGGCCGCAATCCGATGCGAGGCTGACCTGGAGCGCCTCCCGAGCAACCTTGCCGAGCGCGGCGACGCACGCCGTCACCGCCGCACATACGAGATCCCGGGCGGGCACGCACTCGTGGCGGGAACTGACCGCGCTCAGCGCCGCCCACGACAGTAGTTAGACCGGCGCTGGCCGGCGCGTCCTGCGCTCTTAGGCGCTTATCCGTCGATGAAGTTGTGTTGGGTGCCGCGCGCGATCAATGCGTCGACGCCGCGCGTGATCTGTTTGGCGCCGAGCAACGTGGCGATGCGGCGTGGCTCTCGCGGTCGCTGGGCGCTGTCAGCACGGTCTTTGCGCGCGATTTGAAGCAGCGCCAGAATCGGCGGCGCGTCAGGTGGGAGATCCACGATCTCAACGGCATCCAGAGCGCCAACCAGCGCCAGTAGGCGCTCGACCTGCCGGAGCCCGCGAACCAGGACCAGCCGCCGCCCGTCGCTGCGAGCGCTACGACTCGCGTCGGCAATCGCGCCGACGCCTGAGTTGTCGACACGCGTCAAGCCGCGAATATCGACGACCACGATCCGGGCACGCCGCGTGACTTGGCCCAACACTTGCGCGAACTGCGGCGCCGTCGCGCGTTCCAAAGTACCGGTGAGACGAATCCATGCCGTGCCGCGACCGCCGTCGCCCAACGTACAGCCAAACGCTGGCCCGGCTGCCGCCAACGGATTGGAACGAGAATCAGGACCGACCTGCGGGTGGGTCATGGCCAACCTCCGAGGGGGTGAATAGATCCTCGAAAGTCAGCTCGCGCTGCCGGCCTATTTCCGGCCGACTTCACAACCATGCCCTTCGCCAACCAGGCTACTCCGCGGTCCGACTCGGCGCAATAGCCCCGCGCCGTTCGACGTTGCCTACGCCGACGCCATTCGCGGACGATCCGGCAAATCAGTCGCTGGCGTCGTTGCGTTCGCGCTCGCGCTCAGCGCGATAGGCGGCGACGGCGGCATAACGCTCACTCGGCGACGTCGCACTCGCGAGCGCGTTGGCAAACCGTCGCGCTGTGTCGTCGACCTTGTACTCGTTCTGGAGCGGCGTGTAGGGCACACTGAGATCGTCCTCCAGCGAAGGCCGCGGGGATGGGTAAGTTCCTCCCCCATGCCACTCAGACCGCCGCCATTGCTGCGCGCCGGCGTCTGCCAGGGCGCCTACGCGCGCGGCGCTTCCGCTGCGGCGTTGATCCGGCTCCCAGACAGAGGCGAGAGCGGTCAGTTCCACCCGCAGCGACAACAAACGACTAGTCGTCCGGTCCAAGCCGGCCGAGCCACCCTGCCAGCGCCCTCGGAGTGTCAGACGTCAAGCGGCCGCGCGAGCGACGAGATGCGCTCGATACACCTGATGAGTCCCTCGTATACCGCTAGATCAGCATGGAAAAGGTGAGGGGCGTCGGGTCCTCCGGACTCGTTGATGGCGCCGGACACCTCGCCGGCGCGATCGCTCAGGGCCTCGACGAGGAGCGGCGTGCAGAGGACGCAACCAGCTTCAGCCGCCTCGATTATCTCCGCGCAGCCTTCGAGAACCGTCTGACGCTTCCTGATATCAGCGGCAGTCGGAGGGGCAACCGGCCAGTCGGGCCAGCGCCAGTCGTCAAACAGCGGATGGAGGGCGGCCCGAACCGCGTGAATCTCCTCGCTCGTGCCGTTGAACGTCGGCGTGCCGTTCACGATGGCCGTCACCTCGTCCTCGGCGATAGCCGCCGGCGCCTGGTGCGTTGGGCGCTCGTCGACCGGCGCATAGTTAGCGATCAACGTAGCAACGTCATACTCGGTCACGTAGCCGGTGTAGTGGTAGCGGACACGCACCCGGTTGCCTTGTACGGCCAGAACGTCAAGGGGCGTATGGGCGATCTTGTCCTGCCACACCTCACCTGCCTGTGGAGTCGCTTGGGTCATGGCCGGGATGATCGCCCCACCCGCGCCAAACACAGGGTTAAAAACACGACCCGTATTAGAACTATCGCCGTCCAGCGCCGAAACGCTCGAAGCCCAGCGGTCGCGCTCGTTTACACACAGCGATGGCCTGTCGGCGTACTCTGAGCAACGCCCAAATCTTCACGCTCCGCCGCGAGTAGCGCCGCCCCCCGGGGCAGCGTCCGCCTTGGCTGGGGCCGTCCCTTACGAGGGCCCCGTCGCCCCCACGGGCAGCGGCTGGGCGAATACCCACACTGCGCCGGCCAGATCGTGGTCGGTCGGACCACCGATCAGGATCGTGCTTGCGTCGCTCGAGATCGCCGCGCTCGAGCCGAACTCGCTGGCGCCGCTCGCGGCCGCGGGAGTGAGCTTCGCGCCCTGCTGAGCCCACGCACCGGCGGCGCTGCGCGTGAATACCCAGCCGGCGCCGCCGAAGAAGTCGTCAAACGGACCGCCGATGACGGCCGTGTTGCCGTCGCCCGACAGCGCCACGCTCGCGCCGAACGCGCCCCGGCCTTTCTCGCCGCTCGGCGTGAGCGCGCCGCCTGCGCTCCAGGTCGTCGCGGTGCGGTCGAACACCCACACGGCGCCGCTGAACTTGTCGTTGCTTGGCCCGCCGAGAAGCGCCGTGTTGCCGTCGCCGGACAGCGCCACGCTGTCGCCGTAGCTCTGACTGCTGCCGCTGTGTCCGCTCGCCGGCAGCTTTGGTCCCTGTTGGGCCCAGCTCGTCCCGGTGCGCACGAAGACCCACGCCGGCCCAGCGCTGCGCTTGCTGACGCCGCCGACGAGGGCCGTGTTGCCATCACTCGAAAGCGCCACGCTCGAGCCGAACTTGCCGCCGTGGCTTACGCCGTTGCCAACCAGCGCGGGCCCCTGCGGGGTCCACGTCGAGCCCACCAGCGCAAAGACCCATACTGCGCCAACGCCGTGGTTCCCGGGGCCGCCAACCAGCGCGGTAGCGCCGTCACCGGAGATCGCAACGCTCGCCCCGAACCCGCTCGATTTGCTTTCGCCGCTTCCCTCGAGTGGTGCGCCCTGCTGAGCCCAAGTCGTGCCGTTGAATGTGAAGACCCAGACCGCGCCGAGGCCTTTGGAAGTCTTCCCGCCGACGAGCGCAGTGTCGCCGTCGCCAGAGAGCGCAACGCTCCCCCCAAACTGTGTCGCCCCCTGAGCTGTCAGCTTCGGCCCCTGCTGCGCCCAACTCGTGCCGGTGCGCACGAACACGTAGGCCACTCCCGCACCGCCGGAATGCCGCTCGCCAGCCAGCGCCGTGTCCCCATCAGCCGACAGCGACACGCTGTGACCAGCCTCGTCGTCGGCATGCGCGGGAGTGGTCGTCAGCTTCGAGCCTTGCGGGGTGAACTGCTCGCCGCTCAGTTCGGCGGCTGCTACCGACACGGCGCCGGCGCCCAGGCAGAGCACCGCGCTGAGCATCGCAAGCCGCGCGCGCCGCGAACGTCGGCGAGCAGCGCGGGCTCGCAGCACAGCGTGGGCGTCGGCGCTCGCATCCATCAACTCAACCTCTCGTCCGTTTGTCGGGTGCGCCGCGCCAGTGAGAGCGCGTCAGCGATAGTAGACGTCGACGGTCGTGCCTATCTGCACCCAGTCACGGATCGTCAGCGAGTCCGGTATCGGCACGCGCAGGCAACCGTGGCTTGCTGCGTAGGGCGGGACCTCGGCATAGCCGTGGATCGCATCACCGCCATTGAAGAAGCTCGAGTTGACCATGCCGTCATTGTTGGTTCCAAACTCCTGCATGTAGACGCTGAACGTTCCGAGCTGAGTCGGCGTCGATGGCTTGCCTGAACTCATCGGATAGAGCGCCTCAACGTGGCCGCCGGTGCCGATCAGCGCGAGCACCTGATGGGTCAGGTCGCCCTCGACGTGGCGGCCCTGCCACGGGTAGCGAACGGTGAACGCGCCCTCACCCTCAGCGAGCTTCGCGAACACCGTCGGGTCCGCCACCTCGTTCCGAGCCATGCCGGTCATCTTGCGAAACGCGAGCACGGCGCGCGCCGTGCGGGCGTCGTAGACGCCAGGAGCGCCGACGACGTAGTGGACAGCCGAAAGCTCGTCCTGGAGCAAGCGCACCTCCGGCCCGTGCTGCCCGAGCGCGAGGTCCTGTCCAGCGGCGGCGACAGTAGCGCGCGCGGCAGAGGCCGCCGGTGCGGCGGCAAGCACCAGGACGCAGCTCACGCTAGTCGCCGCTACGAAAAGAAGCCGTGTCAGGCGCATGGCGCGCCAGCGTAGCAAACGGATTGGCGCCCAACCCCACTCCGCCCAAGCCCCGCGCGAGCCACCGGCGTATGCTCCAGCTATGGATGACAGCGCGGTCGCAGGCCACATCGAGGAGCTGGTCGCCGAGGAGCATCGACTCCTAAGCGGCGCCACGGGCGCTGGGCTGAGTGCCGAGCAACATGCGCGCCTCGATAAGGTCCGTGTGGAGCTCGACCGCTACTGGGATCTGCTTCGCCAGCGACGCGCGCGCGAGGAGTTCGGGCTCGACCCTGACTTCGTTGGGCCGCGGGGCGACGCGACGATCGAGAACTTCCAGCAGTAGCCCGTGCACTGCGCGGGCGCGGCCTGCCGCCGTCGCGTCCCGGGTCCCGCAAGCCGCAAGCCCGCAAGCTCAGCTCAGACCGACGCCCACCGCTCGCGCCGGTACCTCGCCCCACAGCCGCTCGAGATCGTAGAAGGCGCGCACCTCGGGCAGAAACACGTGGACGATCACGTCAAGGTAGTCCAGCAGCACCCAGTGCGCCTGCGTCAAGCCCTCGATGCGCCGCGCCGCGACCCCGTGCTCCTGCTTCATCCCGAAGCGAATGCCGTCGCAGATCGACTTGACCTGGCGGTCGCTGGTCCCGGAGCAGATCACGAAAAAGTCGGTGTAGTCGATCGTGCCCCGCAGGTCGAGCTCGACGATGTCAAACGCCTTCTTGTCCGCCGCCTGGCTGGCGATCGCCTGGGCCAGCTGATCGGGCCTCACGAGTAGAGCCTCCGTTGGTCGATGTAGTCGCTGACCGCGTCCGGGACAAGGTAGGTGATCGGACGCCCGCTGCGGACACGCTGGCGCAGCGCCGCTGAGGAGATATCGACTCGCGGCACCTCGACGTAGCTCACTCGGTCGACGCCGCCGAGCACCGCGAGCTGCTCGCGGACCTCCTCGCGCCTCGCGCCAACGCGCTCGGCAACAGCAAGTCGCGCCAGCTCGAGGATCGCCTCGGGTTCGCGCCACGTCGGCAGCGACAACGCCATGTCGCCTCCGACGATGAACGTCAGCTCGTCACCCGGCTGGCTCGCATGGATCTCACGCAGCGTATCGACCGTGTACGACGGGCCCTCACGCCTCGCCTCGAGTTCGGACACGCCGAGCCAGTCGCTGTGCGTCGCCGCCGCGAGACGGCACATCGCGACGCGGTGCTCGACCCCCGGTTCGTCGGGCATCGCCTTGTGCGGCGGGATGCCCGCCGGCATCAGCAGCACGCGCCCCAGCTCAAGCTGCGAGCGCGCCTCGCTGGCGACGAGCAGGTGGGCGAGGTGCGGCGGGTTGAACGTCCCCCCGAGGACGCCAATCCGCCTCGGCTCCGGGGGCGCCGCCACGCCTTCAGCTGCGGACGTGACCGTCGCCCTCGATCAGGTACTTGTAGGTGCACAGCTCGCGCAGCCCGATCGGCCCGCGCGCGTGCAGCTTCTGCGTCGAGTTGCCGATCTCCGCGCCCATCCCGAACTCGCCGCCATCGGTGAAGCGCGTCGAGGCGTTGACGTAGACGCATGCCGCATCGACAGCCAGTTGGAAGCGCTGCGCGGCGTCTTGGTCGCGCGTCACGATCGCTTCGGAGTGACCGGTGCCGTGCTCGGCGATGTGCTCAACCGCCGCCTCGAGCGAGTCGACGACGGCGACCGCGAGTGTCAGCTCGAGGTACTCGGTGTCCCAGTCCTCAGCGCTCGCTGGGGCGATCTCGACCGGGCGCGAGAGCTCGCGGGCGAGCTCGTCGCCGCGTAGTTCCACCCCCGCCCCGACCAGCGCCGCCGCCACATCGGGCAGGAACACGGCCGCGACGTCGCGGTGCACGAGCAGCGTCTCGGCGGCATTGCAGACCCCGGGGCGCTGAACCTTGGCGTTGAGCACGATCCGCCGCGCCTGCTCGAGATCGGCCGAGGCGTCGACGTAGACGTGGCAGTTGCCCGACGCGGCATAGATCACCGGCACCGTCGCGTGCTCGAGCAGCGCCGCCTTGAGCCCCTCGCCGCCGCGCGGGATGATCAGGTCGATTTGGGCGGTCTGTGTGGCCAGTTCGCGCAGCTCTTCACGACCACGCCCTTGAATTACCGCGATCGCGCCCTCGGGCACGCCGGCGCCGCTCGCCGCCTCGGCCGCGACGGCACCGAGAATCGAGTTCGAGTGCGCCGCGCTCGACGATCCCCGCAGCACGACCGCGTTGCCCGACTTCAGGCACAGCGCGGCGGCGTCGATCGTCACGTTCGGCCGCGCCTCATAGACCACGGCGATCACGCCGAGCGGCACACGCAGCTTGCGAATCTCAAGGCCATTCGGCCGCCGGAAGCTTTCGAGCAGCTCGCCGACCGGATCGGGCAGCGCGGCGATCGCGCGCACGCCGCTAGCCATCGCGGCGACTCTCGCCGGCGTGAGGGCGAGCCGATCGACCAGCGCCTCGCTGAGGCCCGACGCGCGGCCGGCTTCAAGGTCGAGCGCATTCGCCTCGAGGATCTCCGGGACGCGCTCCTCGAGTGCCGACGCGATCGCCTCGAGCGCGGCGTCCTTGGTCTGCGTGTCGAGTGTCGCCAGCACCCGCGAGGCGCGCTTGGCCGCCCGGCAGACGTCACTGAGCGTTTCGGTGGCAATGGCCATGCCCAAAGGTTACGGATCTCCGTCGCCCAGGCCGAACCGCGCGCGCACGAGTCGCGCTGCTCGCGCTAACTCACGGCTGCGTGACGGCGCTCGCGCCCTTGTCTGTCAACGCAAGACAGCGATTTGTTGTAGCGCACGACACGACGGTTGGGAGTCGGCCAAGGCCCAGCGCCGACGTGGGCCTCCAGGACGCGCCGTCCCACTCGAGTGCGACGCCCGTGGTGGACGATGTCGCAACACAGAAAGACGGATTGGTGCACGACACCGAGGTCAACGCCGGAGCTCGACCGGACACGGTGCTGTAGAGCCATGTGTAGCCGTCCCAGATGAGCGGTTTGGTGAGGGTACCCACCGCCACGCAGAAGCTGGCCGTGGCACACGAGAGCTCGCTCATGAACCCATTGTCTCGGGGTATTGCGTTCCCCAGTGATTCTGCGTTCCCCGAGCTCCAGCGCCACGAGGACCCGTTCCAGTAATCCGGCAGGTTGTCGTGGATGTTCGCGCAGAAACTGCTCGACGCGCAGCTGAGCACGCCGTTGCCGTCGGTGCCCCCGGTCGCGCCGTCCCGTTTACTCCATTGGCTGCCGTCCCACACGAACGATCCGACGTTGCCGAGGGTCATGCAGAAATTGGTGCTCGTGCACGACACGCCGTGGACGACGTCGTACTCGCCCTCCTCACCGACGTCGGTGTAGAGCCTCACCGGTGCTTGCCAGCTGCTCCCAGTCCAGGTGATTGTGTAGTCGACGGTGCGCGCCATCGTGCTGGAAGCGCCGATAGCGACACAGAACGACGATGTCACGCAGGACACGCCGGAAACGAACGCGACCCGACGACTGACGCGGGGCGCAACGTGCCACGACGAGCCGTTCCAGACCGCCGTCTGGCCGGTGAAACCGACCACAAGACAGAAGCCGCCGCGCGTGCAGCTCAGATTCGTCGCCACGCCCTCGCTGCTCACCACCGGAGCGCTCGCCACCGATTTCCACTTCAGCACGCCGGACGCAAGCGCGGCGCTACTGAACGACATCGACGTCGCGGCAGTCGCGGCGACGATCGCAAGCGCGACGGCACATCTCCCCCACCCGTGCCTACCGCGTCGCACCGCACAAACGCTACCGCACGGTCCGGCGGCTCATCAGCGACGCCCACGACCACAAATTCGCAAGGCCCATTTACGGTGAAGGCGGTTGCCGGCATGTACGCGCACGCTAACTCCCCCTGACGTTCCGCACGATTCTCACCAGTGGCGAAACGGGTTGTCGGGATAGTCTCGCGCAATGTTGCGCCGGGCGGGCGGTCTCCCAGCAGCGCTGGTCACATTGGCGTACTTAACAGTTAGCGCGGCTCGTGTGTCTACGTCTCGCGCCCCGCGCAGGCACGGTTCGCGGCGGCTTCTCGGTCGCGTCGCGGTGCTGATCTTCCTTGCCGCGTTATGCGTTCCGGCGGCGGCGTCTGCGTCCCCGGAGGCGCGACTAACGATCAAGGCGCCAGGAAGTGTCAGCGTCGGCGGCTTGGCCACCGTTCAGGGACAGGCGTCCCACGCGGGAACGGCGAGCGTCGTCGTTCAGCGTCGGACGCATTCCGGTTGGAGCACAGTCGCCGAGGGGTGGCCGAGCGCGCGCGGACGGTTTGCGTTCACCTGGATCGTCGGCAAGCAGGCCGGCGTCTTGTCGGTCAGGGCCGTTGCCTCCCGCCACGGTCGCGTGCTCGCCACGTCGCGGACACGCGAACTCGTCATCCACCCGCGCGAGGGTGGCGCCGCCGTTGCCGTATCCCCGAACACGCGCGTGCTCGCCGCCTCCACCGTGTCCGCTGTGCCAGCTCCTGGGAGCTCCGGGAAGCTGACCTACTCGGGCGGCAACACCCTCCAGGTGGGGCAGATCGTGGCCATCGGGCAGGGAGTTGCGACGCCGGACGGCTTCCTCGGCCGGGTGACCGGCGTCGTAGTCAACGGGCAGCAGACGACCGTGACCACCCAGCCTGCAACGTTGTTGCAGGCGGTCCCATCGGCGTCATTCAACGAGGCCATCGCCTCGACGGCCGCCGTGATGCAGCGGGCGAGGCGCGCTCTGGCCCATGCGGCCGATACGTCGGTGACTTGCCAGGGCTCAGCCGACGCGAGCGTCACGCCGGAGATCTCGTTCGGCGCCTCGCTTGATCTGGCTGGCGATTGGTCACTGCTCCGCGGGCTTGAAAGCGTCAGCTTGACCGCCGGGGCGCACGCCACTGCTTCGCTGACCGCCACGATCGAGGGGCAGGGATCGTGCTCGCTCTCGCCGACGACGGTGTTCGATTTCGCCGGACCCGACGCCACGTTCTTCGTCGGCCCGGTACCGGTGGTGCTGACATCGGACATATCGGTCGATCTTGATGCAGGCGCCTCCGCCAGCGCCCAGGCGACCACCGCGATCAGCGGCGGCTTCTCCGCCGAGGCAGGCGTCGGCTGGACCAAGGACGGCGGCTTCTCCCCAATCGACCAGTTCACCCCAAACTTCACCTACACGCCGCCCACCGTCACCGCGGACACCAGCGTCGAAGCGGACCTGACGCCAAACATCGACGTTCTCTTGTACGGCGTCGCCGGCCCCCAGCTGAGTTTCAAAACCGGCTTGGCCTTCGACGCGTCCACCACGCAAGACCCCTGGTGGACGCTAACCGCACCCGTCGATCTCAGCGCCAGCCTCGATATTCCTGCGCTCAAGCTCTCTAGCCCCAGTCTTGAGCTCTACAACCACACGTTCACGATCGCCTCGGCGGACGGACCGTTCCCCAAATCGACGTTCGACGGAAGCCCCGGGACTGGGCCGCCGCCGAGCACGATGGGGCCGTACACGATGCAGAGTTTCGCGACCGACGCAACGCCAGACGGCGAAGACGTCACCGACGTAGATGGACCGACCGGCGAAATCACCTTCGATAATCCGCTCCAGCACGACTTGGCGGGTATTGATTGGCAGACCTGGAGCAACGGCTACTCGGGTGACGTCTATGAGGACGACACCGCTGACGACGACACCAGTGACTACGAGGCAACGATCACCCTTCCACCCAAAACGGGCGCGTTTTACCTCTACGCCGAGCCGGACGAATTTCAGGACTTCGACATGTCGGCAACCGCCGACGACGGCACGACGTCGGGCGACACAACCGTGCTCGGGGAGGGTGGCGCTCAGTTCTTTGGCTTCTACGCGCCCTGTGGCCAGAGCATCTCCTCTGTCCAGGTCACCGATACCGGCGGCGACAGCGCAATGGCGGTAGGCGAGTTCGGCATCGCCCCGACGTGCTGAAGCGCAGTTAGCAACGACTCACCATCCGTATGGCACGCTTACGGCTGTGGCGTGCAAGTCGAGCCGGCACCGACGCAACGCGCTGAGCGCGGTGAGTCTCGGGCTTGCGCTACTGCTCGCCGGTTGCGGCTCCTCGGGTGGCGGCGTCGCCCACCTCGGCAAAGTCAAGCTCAAGCTCACGATCCCGAAACCTGCAGCCGTGCTCACGCCGCAGAGCCTGCCGGCGGTCGAGACGGCGGTGATCAAGTTCGCCACCTGCATGCGCTCGCACGGCGTGACGAACTTCCCTGATCCGGGGGCGCCGGGCGCCACGAGCTCGGCAAAGGCAGTGATCAACCCGGACTCGCCGACGGTCAAAAGCGCGGTCGAGGCCTGCAAGTCGTTGCTCCCGAGCGTCGCTTCCGGCACGCTGCCTGCGCTCAGCGGAGCGCTGCAGTCAGATTTCCTGAGAGCCGTGGCGTGCATGCGCACGCACGGCGTGCCGAACATGCCTGACCCGACGTTCGTCGACGGCGTCCCGCACTTCCAGGGCATCCTCAAGAAGGTCGACGTGAACTCGCAGGCGTTCCAGTCCGCATTGTCGACGTGCAAGTCGCTGCTGCCGGGCGGCGGCGCGCTCTAGCGCCACAGACGCCTGCGAGCTCGCCCGCGGGCGTCGTCAGCCGACGAACGCCGCGCCACGATGGCCAGCGGTCCCGAGGCTGGTGAGGAAGCTCTCGGCCGCGTCCTGGACCCGGTCTAGGTTCCCCGTCGCGAACAGCGATCGCCGAGGCCACTACTCCGCCTGAGCAGGCCCTCAGGGGCGTCTACTGCGCCTTCAGGCGACTCTTACTCCCAAGGAGGGCGAGCCGCAGAAGCTGCGGTCATGATCACGAGATGTCGCGCTGGCGCTCGCCTTACGACCGTGAGATTCTCGGCCTTGCGGTGCCGGCGTTGGGTGCGCTCGCCGCCGGGCCGCTCTACTCGCTTGTCGACACGGCGATCGTGGGTCATCTCGGCGCGAAGCAGCTTGCTGCGCTCGCACTCGCCGCTACGGTGCTCGCAGCGATCGTCGAGCTCGCGGACTTCTTGTCCTACGGCACGACCGGGCAGGTCGCGCGTCTGCACGCTGCTGGTGCGGGTCTCGAAGCCGGCGAGATCTTCGCGCAGGCTCTGTGGCTTGCGGCCGCGGCAGGGGCGGTAGCTGTGGCCGTGCTGCTGCTCGGCGGAGGACCGTTTCTGTTGCTGATCGGCCAGGGCGCGCACGTCCAAGGCAGGGCTCACGAGTACCTTGACATCGCGGTCTGGGGAGTACCGGCGCAGCTCGTCGCGCTCGCTGGCGAAGGCTGCATGCGTGGAGTGGGCGATCTGCGAACTCCGCTGCGGATTCTCGTAATCGCGAATGCAGCGAATGTCGTGCTCGAGGTCGTGCTCGTGTACGGCGCCCACCTCGGACTCGTCGGCTCGGCGCTTGGCACACTCGTCGCTCAACTCGGCATGGGCGTCGCGTTCGGGCGGCGCATGCTCGCAGCGCCAGCACGCAGCAGGAGGCCGAGCAGAGCACTGATTCGTCCGCTGCTGCGCACCGGCAGTCACCTCACCGTGCGAACCGCGGCGCTCCTCGGTGCTTTCACTCTCGCCTCGGCGCTCGCCGCGCGGTTCGGGACCGCGGCCCTCGGTGCACATCAGGTCGCCTTCCAGCTCTTCCTTTTCCTCGCGCTTGTGCTCGACGCGATTGCGATCGCCGGCCAGATCCTCGTCGCACGGCTCCTCGGTGGTGGCGATCCCGAGGGCGCTTGGCGCGCCGCCGTGCGGATGATCTGGTGGTCGATCGCCTGGGGCACCGCGTTTGGGCTGGTGCTCGTGCTGGCGAGCGGCATCGGACCGCACGCGTTCACGAGCAACACCAAAGTGCTCAGCGACAGCCATCACGTTTGGATCCTGCTCGGCGTGATGCAGCCACTCGCCGCCGCCGTGTTTGCACTCGACGGCATCCTCATCGGAGCCGGCGACACTCGCTACCTGGCCTGGGCAATGGCGGCCGCCATCGCGGTGTTCGTGCCACTCGCGCTCTTTGCCAGCAATGTCACGGGCCTCTGGTGGGCCCTAAACGCGCTCATCGCAGCTCGTCTAGTAACGCTCATGCCGAGGTTCGTGCGCAAACGCTGGGCCGTTACCGGCGCGCGCCTCGCGAGCAGTCCCCGAGGGAGCTAACCCGGTCAGTGCCAGCGCTACGCGGCCGCGTTGAGACCGCGACCGCGACCGCGACCGCGGTCAAAACGAACGGCTCAGTACGTTCGGTTGGGGGGGGATCCGTAAGGACGGCAGATTTCCGTGCGTTGCTCCGACGCGCGAAACGCCCGCGTTGGGATGTTCCCCCTAGAGCGGTGGGACTTGTGCGACGACCTGACCGTGATAGAGGTGATCCTGGCTACGGCAGCCGGCGTCAAAGAAGAACTGCATGCTGTCGCTGTGGACGCCGTTGTAGCTGGCGTACATGGTTATGTGTCCGCGCGTCCCGACCGCGCACGCGGGATCCGTGCTCGCGGTGACCTCCAAGGAGGTCTTGATCTCGTTCCCCGGGTAGCCCCACATCATCGCGTCGTGGGAGTGATAGCTGATGTGCGGCCCGACTTTTATCGCGATCAGGCTCGCGGGAGCGTGAACGTCTTCGCAGATCCTGCCGGAGATCCACTTCGTATTCAGATCGATGTCCCCCCAGCCCCACGCGAACACGCCCTCCGCTCCGGGGAACGACTGCAAAGCGTGGAATCCCCACGGCGGGATGCCGCTGCCCGGCGGGATGCCACTGCCCGCATAGTTCGCCCAGTGGGCGCAGCGCGGGAGCGGAGCTCCCTGCGCCGAAGCGGTCATGGCAGCCGAGCCCACGCCCAGAGCAGCGCATGCGATGGCAATCAAGCCCAGCGGCCGAAATATCCGGGCGCGCGGCACGCGAGCTGGTGTACGGGGACTGGTTGGTCGCCCGAAAGCGGCCATTCGCCTATTCAGTCGCATCATTGCTCCTTCGGTCCAGGGTTCGCGCCGCGATCCGATCCGCTGGCGCATGCTTGACCGGTTCTTATGTATCGGCGGCCCCCCGGGCTCGACGTTAGTTTGTGATCCGCCGCTGGACTATTGGGCAGCAGCGGCGGCGCGGCCACTCCCTACGAAGAGCACCGATGTCCGGTTCTGTGATGCTGGATCGTCTTAGTTAGTGATGGCTCTTCAAGCCTTGATCCAGTCGGAGCAGCGCGTTCTCGTCGCGCCGCTGTCGCTTGCGCTTGGCGGTCGCGACACCGCCGAGACTTGGCGCGTTGCCGAGCGCTTCGGACGCCCGTCGGTCGTGACAGGATCGCTGTGACGCAATGTTGAGTGCTCACTACCACATCGAAATGACTCGCCTGCGGAGTGCGGAGCTCGAGCAGCGCGCTCGGCGCTACAGGGCTTCGCGCAAAGAGCCGCCACCGCTGCCAGCCGCCCAGCCGGTCACGATGCGAATCGGCACGCTGCCCGACAGCGCCGGGCTCGAGCAGATCGCGAAGCGCAAGCTGCGCCGCTCACTTCTCGCGCCGCTGCTGATCGGTGAGCTAGCCGGTCGGCCGGTCGCGGCGCTGTCGCTCACGACCGGCGCGATCGTCGCCGAGCGCCAAAACGCGGCTGATGACGTCGTCGCGTTGCTGCGGCTACGCGCACTACAGCTACACCGCGGAGACTCTCGTGCCCGCCGCTAGCACGACGTCGGCAATCTCGCATTGCGGCACGGCGACTGTGCTTAGGATCTCAAGGGTGTGCACACCGATGTCCGCTTCTGTGATCCTGGATCGTCTTACTTAGTGATGACTTTTCAAGCCCTGATGCAGTCGGAGCGGCGCGTTCTGATCGCGCGGTTGTCGTTCGCGCTCGGTGGCGATCGCGACACCGCTGAGGACTTGGTGCAGGAGGCCTTCACGCGGGCGTGGCGCGCTCTTCCGCAAGGTCTTAGCAGCGAGCGCCAGCGCGCGTGGCTGCACCGCACAGCGCGGAACCTTGCGGTCGACGAGCTGCGACGGCGTGCGAGGCGGCCGACGGTCGTGGTCGACGATATCGATGGAATCGAACAGCTTGCCGCGGAGCCGGACGCTGCACGCGAGGCACTCGCGACACTGACAACGCACGAGCGGTTCGTGTTGCTCCTGCGCTTCGAGGCTGGTTTTGCGCATAGCGAGATCGCGCGCCTGCTGGAGACATCCGAGGACGCGGCGCGCAAGCGGGTCGCGCGCGCTCGCGCGAGTTTTCTCAACGCGTATCGAAAGGCTCGCTCGGACCCAACGCCGCTCGTGCTGTTGCTGATCAGCGACGATGAGGCCGCGCCATACGTCCGCTGGCTCGAGCACGCCGGAGCCCGAGTCAGGGAGCTGCACCGACAGCCCTCGGAGCGTGAGCTGGCGTTGGCTGACGGACTCGTGCTCACGGGTGCCGGAACCGATCTGCACGCCGGCCTCTACGGTGAGGCCGTACGGAACCCGCGCGGCGAACCAAACCTGGCTGAAGATCGCGTGGACCTCGCGGTGCTCCAAGCCGCGCTGGCTATCGATCTGCCGTTCGCCGGCGTCTGTCGCGGTCACCAGCTGCTCAACATCGCCTCCGGTGGGAGTCTCTACCAGGACGTCATTCGAGATGGCCTGACACCGGTCGGGCACGACGACGGGAGCCACGTCATTGAGACGACCGCGGGTGGGCGAATGCGCGAGCTGTTCGGTCGCTCGGCGGACGTGCACAGCGAGCACCACCAAGCGATTCGCCGTCTCGGCCGGAGCCTGCAGGCAACCGCAAGCTCACCCGACGGCGTCGTCGAAGCGATCGAGCGCACTGACCGACGGTTCGCGGTTGGCCTCCAGTGGCATCCGGAACGCGACGTCGGGGGCCGCGGCGACCGGATCGCCGAGGCGCTCGTGGTGGCGGCCCAGGCACGGGCAGCATGAGGCCGTCGACAGCGCGGTCGGGCGCCCTCAAAGCGACGGTCACTTGGCTCAAGCGGGCGAGCCGCCGCGTCCGGGAGGTATGGGCTGAACTCGATTACGCTCAGCGGCGTCTACTGGAGATCCAAACCGGGCGTGCCCTAATCAAGCCTGAACATAGACCGTGGATCTCCACGCGCGTGGAACAGCTCGAGGCCCTTTACGCCTGCGAGCCGTTAGCGGCGGAACACGACCCCGAACCGATCCGCGAGTTTTAGGCCTGCTACTCGCCCTGAGGCCGGCGCCAGGCGAGCATCACTCCGTCGCCGATCGTGAGGAGCACGTTGTTAACGCGTGCATCGTTCTGGACGCGGCTGGCAAAGGTTCGTATCCCGACCGTGCCCTCATCGGGGTCGGTCGCCTCGAGCGCGGATCCGGAGCGGAACAGGTTGTCGGCGACAATCACGCCTCGTTCGGCGAGCTTGGGCATGACGGCGTCGTAGTAGGCCGGATAGTCAGCCTTCCAAGCATCGATGTAGACAAGATCGAACGGGCCCTCAAGCTCAGCGATGCTCTCCAGCGCATCGCCGACGATGAGCTTCACGCGGCTCCCGTGTGCGCTCGATTCGATGTGGCGGCGCGCCGCCGCGGCGGTGTCCGGATTGACCTCGAGCGTGGTAACCGTGCCGCCCTCAGGCAGTGCCGCGGCCATCGTCAGCGCGCCAACGCCGGTGAACGTGCCGATTTCGAGCACGTTGCGCGCGCCACCCACCACGATCAGCGCCTCGAGCAGCCTGGCCTCTGCCAGCCCGCTCATCATGCCCGGCGAGGAGGTGTTGTCCTCTGTCCACGCAGCCGCGCTCGCCACCGGACCACCGAGCGGACTCGTGTGCTCCTCGGCATATCCGACCGCCGCTGGGGCGATCAACTCGCTCACGCCCCAAGGTTACAACCCGGCTTTCACTGGCAACCGTCGCGCAGGGAGTTAGTCGAGCACGAAATAGTCGCGGTGGACGGCTTCCTCGGGGGCGCGCCGCAGGACCTCGTGGATCGCTGCGGACTGCAACCCTTTGACGCGCCCGAGGTCCACTGAGGAGTAGTTCGAGATGCCCTTCCCGAGCAGGTCCTCACCGGCGAGGACATCGATCGCGTCGCCGGCGTCGAAATCACCGCGAACCTCGGTGATCCCGACCGGCAGCAGGCTCGTGCCCTCGGCGCGCAGAGCTCGCGCCGCGCCGGCGTCGACGAGGACCTTGCCGCGGCTGGGCTTCGCGTACTTCAGCCAGAGCTTGAAGCTCGAGTAGCGCGTCTCGCGCGCCACGAACACCGTGCCCTCGCGCTCCCCGGCTAGGACGCGCGCGAGCACACCCTCGCGTGCGCCGTTACAGATCGTCGTCTCGATCCCGGCCGCGGTGGCCATGTCGGCGGCGATCACCTTCGAGCGCATGCCGCCTGAGCCGTGTGCCGAGGTGCTCTGCGTGATCTCAAGTGTCTCCAGCGCGGCGAAGTCCTCGACGCGCTCGATCAGCTGCGCATGCTGGTCGCGCTGCGGGTCGGCGCTGTAGAGCCCGTCGGTGTTCGTGAGCAGCACCAGCCGCTGAGCGCCGACGAGAATCGCCACCTGCGCTGCGAGGAAATCGTTGTCGCCGAAGGAGATCTCGTCGGTCGCCGTGGTGTCGTTTTCGTTGATCACCGGCACCACCCCCCATTCCAGGAGCTTGCCGAGCGTCTGGCGCGCGTTGAGGTAGTGCATGCGCGCGCTCATGTCAAAGAACGTCAGCAGCACCTGCGCCGCGGTCACGCCGTGGGCGGCGAGCAGTCCGTCGTAGACCGGATAGAGCCGGCCCTGCCCGACGGCGCTCGTCGCCTGTAGGGCATCGACCGTGGTCGGCCGCGCGTCGAAGCCGAGCGTGCGGACACCGGCGGCGATCGCGCCGCTCGTGACGATGACGAGCTCATCGCCCGCGGTGCGCCGCTGCGCAATCGCGGCGCAGACGCGCGCCAACACGTCGCTGCGCAGCGTGCCGTCATCCTCGGCGACGATCGCCGAGCCAAGCTTGATCACGCTCCGCGCCACGCCCCGCAGCTTAGGCCACCGCCCCGCATCCAAGTGTTGGCGCGCGCGCAGGTCGATCGCCGCACGGTCGCTCCCGGTCGCGCCGCCTGGCGGCGGCCGCGCAAGCGGCGAGCACAGCCGAGCGCTCTCAGCATCCTCTCGGGTCTGACCCAGCTGAATCTGCGCTCGCGGATCGACACTGCTTTCGTGAACACCCCGAAAGCAGGAGGACCGATGAACCGGATATCGACAAGGAGAGCACGGACCGTAGCGGTGCTCGGAAGCATTGCCGCCCTCGGCGGCGGCGCCACCGCAGTGGCGGCGACAAGCGGTGGCAGCTCGTCGCCGAAGCCCGTTTATGCGGCGCGTCAGGCCGATTGGAGCGCCGGCGCGGGCAGTCCGTTGACAGCCGGTGAGCGCACGGCGCTCGAGGCGGTCCAGAAGGCGGTCAATGCCGACACCACCTCGATTGCCACACCCGTCCTCAGTAGCGCGGTGAGCGCTGGAACGATCACCGCCGCACAGGAGCAGGATCTGCTGACGCTGCTGGCCGAGTCGCCGAGCGGTGCGGGGCCAGGCCCCGGCGGCTTCGGCGGAGCGCGCGGCCACGGCGCAATGGGCGCGCCTCCGACCGGTACCACCTGATCGGCTGAGCCCACGGAGCGGCTAGGCGCACTTGCTCAGCCGCTCCCCGAGTTCACGGGTCGAGGTCGAACAGCACGCCGGCGATTTCGACGTCGTCGCCCGGCTGGAAGCCCTGTTCCTCGAGCGCGCGGATGACGCCGATCTGGCGGAGCCGCGCCTCGACGTGTGCGAGCGCTTCGTCATTGTCGAGGTCGTGGCGTGCAATCAGCTGGTCGATGCCGTCGCCGAGGACGCGAAACGGACCGTCACCGTCGCGCACGACGCGGAACCCGCGGCCGCGCGCCGGGCGGAACGTGAGGTGCTCGGCGAGCTCGGGCTCGTCGCTCAAAAGCTCGCCCGGGGGCTCATGCGGGACGGCCCGCAGCAGCTCGGCTGACAGCTCGGCGATGCCTTGACCGGTCGCGCTCGAGGTGATGAACACCGGCACTTCGCCACCGAGTCGCGCGCGCCAAAGCGCCGCCTGCGTGCTGGCTTCCTCGGCGGCGACGAGGTCGGCTTTGGACAGCGCGAGCACACGCGCCGTGGCTGCCAGTCGCGGGTCGTGGCGCTCGAGCTCGCGCTCGATCGTCGCGTAGCTCGCCTGCGGATCGCTGCCGTCGAGCGGGGCGAGGTCGAGAACGTGGACCAGCAGCTGAGTGCGCTCGACGTGCACGAGGAACTCGTGGCCGAGGCCCGCCCCGTCGCTCGCGCCCTCGATCAGCCCGGGGATGTCGGCGATGATCAGCTGCCGTTCGGCGCCGTCGAGCGTCCCGAGCACCGGCTCGAGCGTCGTGAAGGGGTAGTTGGCGACCTTCGGCGTGGCGCGTGTGAGCCGGGCGAGCAGTGATGACTTGCCGGCGTTCGGGAGGCCGATGAGGCCAACGTCAGCTAGCAGCTTGAGCCGCAGATCGAGCCAGACCTCCTCGCCCGGGAGCCCCCGCTCACCAAACCGCGGCGTCTGGCGCGTCGCCGTTGCGAAGTGCTTGTTGCCGCGTCCGCCGGCCCCGCCGCGGGCCAGAACCACACGCTGACCGGGCCGGAGGAGGTCGTGGAGATCGCCGTGGTCGGTACGCACCTGCGTCCCCGGCGGTACGCGCACGACCAGCTCGGCGCCGTTTGCACCGTGGCGCAGCGAACCGGCGCCGTGACTGCCGCGGCCGGCCCGATAGTGCTGGCGGCGGCGAAACGACTGTAAATCGCGCAGCGCCGGATCGCACTCGACGACGACGCCGCCGCCGTGGCCGCCATCGCCACCGTCGGGGCCACCGCGCGGAACGTGCGCCTCACGGCGGAAACTGAGGCAGCCGTCCCCCCCGGCGCCCGCCGCGACGAATATGCGAGCCTTGTCGTAGAGCACGCGTCCATTGTCGATGAAAGCGAGCCGTATGAGCGATGACCGCGTCTTTCTGATCACGGGCGCTTCCACGGGAATCGGTGCCTCCACCGCGCGTCTGGCCGGCGCCGCTGGTCATCGTCTGGTCCTCGCGGCGCGCTCGGTCGAGCGGCTCGAGGCACTCGCGGGCGAGCTCGGCGGCCCGGATCACGCGATCGCTGTGCCGTGCGACGTCACTGACTTCGCCGCCCAGCAGGCGCTCGTCGCGCGCGCCCTCGAGCACTTCGGCCAGCTCGACATCGTCTTCGCCAACGCCGGCTTCGGTGGCGCACGCACGCTCAGCGACGATTCGCCCGACAGCCCAGAGCGCTGGCGCGAGATGGTCCTGACGAACGTCCTTGGCGCCGCGTACACGATCCGCGCGAGCTTCGCCGCCGTCACCGCGGCGCGCGGCCACTTCCTGCTCACCGGCTCGGTCGTTGGTCGCCACGTGGTCCCGGGCTCGCTCTACTCGGCCTCGAAGTGGGCGATCACGGGTCTCGCCGAGGCCCTCCGACTCGAGGTCACAAAAGCCGACGTCCGCGTGACGCTGGTCGAGCCCGGCATGGTCGACACGCCCTTCTTCGATAACAAACCGGCGATATCGCTCGTGGCCGACGACATCGCCCGCGCCGTGATCTACGCCGTCTCACAGCCGCACCACGTCGACATCAGCGAAATGCTGATTCGCCCGACCGGCCAGGCTCGCTGAACAGCAAACGACGGTGTGCCCGCCAGCGTGCGACGTGACCCGTACGCGCTCACGTCGTGAAGAGCGGCGGCCGCGAGCTGCGGTGGCCGCCCCGAAAAATGCGGGTGAGCTACTCGGCGGGGTCGATTGAGACGACGCGGCCGCGGCGGCCGGTCGAGAAGACGACCTTGCCGGGCGCGCGGGCGTAGAGCGTGTCGTCCTTGCCCATGCCGACGCCCTCGCCGGCCTTGAAGCGGCTGCCGCGCTGGCGGACGATGATCTCGCCGCCGCTGACG
>Ga0302326_10003990_pt1 | contig 34456 bp, 29 predicted proteins | sample Palsa_T0_3_FD_202264 | JGI IMG/M metagenome (GOLD analysis project Ga0302326, IMG submission 202264) | Peat permafrost microbial communities from Stordalen Mire near Abisko, Sweden - Palsa_T0_3 | ecosystem: Environmental > Terrestrial > Soil > Palsa > Peat permafrost | place: Sweden: Abisko...
GGATGCTTTCAACAAGATGGCCACCAAATTGCGCGCTTACCGGCAGGTCATGGGGGACCAGATTCTCCAGGCGCGGCAGATGACAGAGACCACGTTTTCGGCCTTCCCCGACCCGATCATGGTGCTCACTGCGGACGGCCGTATCAGCTTTGCGAACCCGGCCGCCAATACCTTCCTCTTCAAGCTTGGATTGAAAGACGGGCTTCCAGCCAGTGTGCAGGAAGAAGTGGATCGGGTCATCAAGGGAGCGCCGGACTACCTGCCGACGAGCTTCGACCGGGTAATCGTCTTTCGGGTCGATGAGCAGGAGTTGTTCGCGCTGCCGCGCGTCATCGGCATGCGCGACGATTCCGGCGCCATCTTTGGCGCGGCAGTCGTGCTCCAGGACGTGACCCGCCTGCGGCTGCTCGACGAGGTCAAAACAAACCTGGTGTCGACGGTAAGCCATGAACTGAAGACGCCCTTGACCAGCGTGCGCATGGGCCTGCATTTGCTGCTCGAAGAGCGCATCGGCTCGCTCAATTCGAAGCAGACGGAGTTGCTGCTGGCCGCCCGTGAGGATTCGGAGAGGTTGCTCCGAATGATCAACGATCTTCTCGACCTGGCCAAACTCGAATCAGGGCGCACGGCCCTCCCGAGCCGGCCGGCCGATCCGCGGGAATTGGTCGAGACCGCCCAGGAAGATTTGCAAGTCCTGGTCGAATCACGCGGCTCCAAGCTGGTTACCAAGATCACGCCGGGGCTGCCGAAAGTGTCGGTGGATTCGCGCCAGATCGCGCACGTCTTCTCCAACTTCGTGTCCAACGCGGTGAAATACGCCAAACCGGGTGAGGAAATCGTCCTGCGAGCGAAGAACCAGGAGGGCCGCGTGCGCTTCTCCGTGATTGATCACGGCCCGGGAATCGCCCCGCAATTTCAGACGCAACTTTTCGACCGATTTTTCCGCGTTCCCGGTTCCGAGAACACCGGCGCGGGACTGGGCCTCGCGATTGCCAAGGAGATCGTAATCGGGCAAGGGGGAACCATCGGTGTCCAGAGTACCCCGGGCAATGGCAGCGAATTCTATTTCGATCTGCCCGCCATCAAAAACGGGGAGAGCACATGAGCCAGCGAATCCTGATTGTAGACGATGAGCCGAACGTCCGGCTGAGTTATCGAGTGACTTTGGAAACGGAGGGATTCGCAGTTCGTGAAGCGGACTGCGCGACGAAAGCCCTCGAGCAATTTTCGAATTTCCAATTCGACCTCGCGATTCTGGACATGCGCATGCCGGAAATGGACGGCCTCGATTTGCTGGCCGAGATGCGCCAACGCATGATCATGACGCCAACGGTGATCATTACCGCGTACGGCGATATCCCGCATGCCGTGCGCGCCATGCAGCTTGGGGCGATCGACTTCCTCCAAAAACCGCTGACACCCGAAGCGCTGCGCAGCTTGGTGGCGGAGATCCTGGCCCGACATTTGCCAGCGGAAGCACCGGCGACTGCGGCGTCCGTGCCAGACAATTTTGCCGGCCAGTTGTCTGAAGCCAAGCGCCTTCTCAACTTGCAGGTCTTTGAGCCGGCGTGGACTCACCTGTCGCGCGCCCTCGAACTCAATCCCGACTCGCCGGATGCCCTGAATCTCGCCGGCGTCTATTTTGAAATGCACGAGGACTATGAGCGTGCGCGGAGGCTTTATGGGAAGGCCGTCAAGTACGGGCCCTATTACGAGCCGGCGCAGCAAAACATGCGGCGCATTTTTGAATTGTTTCATTTTGGCTCGAGCGAGGAACCGCTCGCCCTCGGCGATGACCTGTGATGGTCCTTGCCTACCGATTTGCAGTTTAACACCAGCACCACCAACCGATCCGTCCATATGACTGACATCCTCTACATCCTCGCAGCCGTCGGCTTCTTTGGCCTGATGATCGTTTTCATGTGGGCCTGTGACAAGGTTTAACGAGTTCAACAATATGGAAAATACTATCGTCGGCTTCATTTCACTCGCACTGATCTGCTACCTCATTGTCACAATTGTGCGACCGGAAAAGTTTTAACTTAAGGCACCATGAATAGTTCAGGCTGGATTCAATTGATCCTCTACGTCGGCATCCTGCTGGCGATCACCAAACCGCTCGGTCTCTACCTCTGCCAGGTATTGGACGCGGACGGTAAAACCTTCCTTGACCCGGTTTTCAAGCCGTTGGAAAAGATCACCTACAAGCTCATCTGCGTCGATCCGAAGAAGGAGCACGACTGGAAGCAGTACACCATCGCGATGTTGCTCTTCAGTCTCGTGTCAATGCTCTTCAGCTATGCGATCCTGCGCTGGCAGGCCGCGCTGCCGCTGAATCCGCAGGCCATGCCGACCGTCAGTCCGGATCTCGCTTTCAACACCGCGGCCAGCTTCACGACCAATACGAACTGGCAGAGCTACGGCGGCGAATCGACGATGAGCTATCTTTCGCAGATGGTCGCCTTGGCTATCCATAACTTCTTGTCCGCAGCGGTCGGCATTGCCATTGCCGCGGTGATCGTTCGCGGCATCGCCCGGCACAGCGCCAGGACCGTCGGCAATTTCTGGGTCGATTTGACGCGCATCACTTATTATTTGCTCCTGCCGATCTGCATCGTGTTCGCGCTCGCCCTGGTCTCGCAGGGCATGATTCAAAACTTCAAGCCGTACGACGCGGCCAGCTTGATCGATCCCTTTACCACGCAGGTGCAAAAGACGGACGACCAGAAGAATCCCGTCTTCTTTACCACACAGGTACAGAAGACGGACGATAAGAACAAACCGATGGTTGATGAGCAGGGCAAACCCGTCATGGTCGATCAGAGCATCCCGGTCATGCTCGACCAGAAAGTAGATACGCAGACCATCGTGCAAGGCCCGATGGCCTCGCAAATGGCGATCAAGATGCTCGGCACCAATGGGGGCGGCTATACCAACGCCAATGCGGCCCATCCGTTTGAGAATCCGACGCCACTTTCCAACTTTCTGCAAATCCTCTCGATTTTCGCGATCCCGAGCGCGCTCACTTATTACCTCGGCCGCACCGTGAAAAATCAAGGACATGGCTGGGCGGTTTGGGCGGCGATGTTTTTCATCTTTCTCCCCGCGGCACTGGCCTGCTGGCATTACGAAGCGGCGGGCAACCCGATCGTCGCCCAACTGGGCGTTGATCCCGCCGACGGCAATATGGAAGGCAAGGAAGTCCGCTTCGGCGTTTTCAACTCCGCGCTCTTCGCGACGATTACCACTGACGCCTCGTGCGGCGCGGTCAACTCGATGCACGATTCCTTCACGCCGCTCGGTGGACTGATTCCGCTGCTGAACATCCATCTGGGCGAGATCATCTTCGGCGGCGTCGGAGCCGGACTGTACGGCATGCTGGTCTTTGTGGTGCTGGCTGTTTTCATCGCCGGCTTGATGGTCGGCCGCACCCCCGAGTTCCTCGGTAAGAAAATCGAGCCGTACGACGTTAAGATGGCGTCCTTCGTCATTCTCGTGCTCGCCTGGTCCATCCTCGGATTCTCGGCTTGGGCGTGTTTGAGCAAGTGGGGTGTGCCTGATCCTGCGACGCATCAAATGACCGACGGCACGAACAACAACGGCCCGCATGGATTCACTGAAATCCTCTACGCCTACAGTTCCTGCACCGGCAATAACGGCAGCGCCTTCGCCGGCATTGGGGCGAACACCCCGTGGTATAACACGACCCTGGCCTTCGCCACGCTGGTCGGCCGCTTTGCGATGATCGTCCCGATTATGGCTTTGGCGGGCTCACTGGCTCGCAAGAAGCTCGTGCCGGAGAGTGCCGGGACCTTCCCCGTCTCCGGGACGCTGTTCACGCTCCTTCTCATGGGCACGGTGCTCATCATCGGAGCATTGAATTTCTTCCCGGCGCTCACGCTCGGTCCGATTGTGGAACACTTCCTCATGCATACGGGAAAGCTGTTCTAATCGAAATCGCCAACCTCTATCTCCACTAACATGGCCGCTAAATCTCATTCCATATTCGATCCGGCGATTATCGTGCCGGCGATCGGCGAATCCTTCAAAAAGCTCAATCCCCTTCACATGGTCGGAAACCCGGTGATGTTTGTCACCGAGGTCGGTGCGGCGGTCACGACAGTCCTGATGTTCTTCGGTGGCCAGGGTGCTCCTTTCAGCTTTCTGCTGCAGATCACGCTTTGGCTATGGTTCACCGTGCTCTTTGCCAACTTCGCGGAAGCGATGGCGGAGGGCCGGGGAAAGGCCCAGGCAGATGCGCTGCGCAGCGCCCGGACGCAGACCTTTGCCAATCGTCTGAACAATGGCGCGACGGAACAGGTGACTTCGGACTCTTTGCGCAAGGATGATATCGTCATCATCAAAGCCGGGGAGTTTGTGCCTGGCGATGGAGAGATCATCGAGGGTGCGGCAACGGTGGATGAATCTGCGATTACCGGTGAATCCGCACCGGTGGTCCGCGAAGCGGGCGGCGACCGCAGCGCGGTGACGGGCGGCACGCGCGTTCTTTCAGATGTGATCAAGGTGCGGATTACGTCGAATCCGGGCGAAACCTTCCTCGATCGCATGATCGGGCTGGTTGAAGGCGCCAAGCGCCAAAAGACGCCAAACGAAATCGCGCTGACGATTCTGCTCTCAGCCCTGACCATCATCTTCCTCGTAGTGTTGATAGCCCTCAAGGGATTCGGGCTCTACCTGGGTGTGGATTTCTCGATCACCGTTTTGGCCGCATTGCTGGTCTGCCTGATTCCGACGACCATCGGTGGTTTGCTCAGCGCCATTGGCATCGCGGGCATCGACCGCCTGGTGCAGAAGAACGTCCTCGCCATGAGCGGGCGGGCCGTGGAAGCAGCCGGCGACGTGGACGTGCTGCTGCTCGACAAGACCGGCACGATCACGCTCGGCAACCGCCAGGCCGTCGAATTCATTCCCGCCCCCGGCGTGACGGAGAAGCAACTGGCCGAAGCCGCGCAGCTTGCCTCCCTCGCTGACGAGACGCCGGAAGGCCGCAGCATCGTCGTGCTCGCCAAGACGAAGCATGGTCTTCGTGGCGTTGAACTGCATGAAATGCCGAACGCGAAGTTTGTGCCTTTCACGGCGCAGACGCGCATGAGCGGTGTGGATCTCAATGGCACGAGTTACCGCAAAGGCGCGGCCGGTTCGATCCGCGAATGGGTGGGTAAGTTGCCCAGGGAAGTAGAGCAGCAAGTCGATGCCATCTCCGCCCAGGGCGGGACGCCGCTCGTAGTGGCCTTGAAAGAGAAGGCGCTCGGTGTCATTTATCTCAAGGATATCGTCAAGGGCGGGCTCTCGGAGCGCTTCGCGCGGTTTCGCGCGATTGGCATCCGCACGGTGATGATTACCGGCGATAACAAGCTGACCGCGGCAGCCATCGCCAGGGAATCGGGTGTCGATGACTTCCTCGCGGAAGCCAAGCCCGAGGACAAACTCGCGCTCATCCGCAAGGAGCAGGATGCCGGGCATCTCGTGGCCATGACGGGAGATGGCACGAACGACGCGCCTGCGCTTGCCCAGGCCGATGTCGGTGTGGCCATGAACACGGGCACGCAAGCGGCCAAGGAAGCCGGTAACATGGTGGACCTCGACTCAAACCCGACCAAGCTGCTCGAGATCGTCGAGATCGGGAAGCAACTCCTGATCACGCGCGGGGCACTCACCACCTTCAGTATTGCCAACGACGTGGCCAAGTATTTTGCCATCATCCCGGCCATGCTGCTCGGCACCTTCCCGCAGATCGCACCGCTGAACGTCATGCATTTGGCGTCGCCGACCAGCGCGATTCTCAGCGCGGTGATTTTCAACGCCATTATCATCATCGCGCTCATCCCGCTCGCGCTCAAGGGGGTGAAATTCCGTCCGCTCGGCGCGGCGAAGATCCTCCAGCGCAACCTGCTCATCTACGGCGTCGGCGGCGTCATTATCCCGTTCGTCGGCATCAAGGCGATCGACATCGTCGTTGCGACCCTTCACCTCGCTTAATCTCATGAAGACCATCCTCAAGGAAACCATCGTCTCCATCCTGGCGACCATCGTGTTTGGCGTCATCCTGTGCGGCCTGTATCCGCTCCTTATCTGGGGCGCGGCGCAACTGCTCTTCCCGCACCAGGCCAATGGCAGTCTGATCGAAGGCGCAGAGCGCAAGATCGTCGGCTCGGAATGGCTGGGCCAGAATTTCACCAGTGCGAAGTATTTCCAACCGCGCCCTTCCTCGGCAGGCGCCGGCTATGACGCGCAAAGTTCCAGCGGCAGCAACCTTGGGCCGACGAGCAAGAAACTCATTAACGGCACCACCAAGTCAATTGCGGTGCCGGGTAAGGAAGCCGGCACCTATGCGCCTGCACCGGATGTGGTCGATTTTGACGGTGTCAAGCTGCGCATCGTCAACTATTGCGAGGCCAATGGCATCGCTTACGAGCTGATCCAGGATGGACAGCCGGTGGATCCCAAGACGTTCAAGACCGACAAGGGCGATTACGATCCCGTGAAGTTGATCACCGCCTTCAATGACGATGCCAAACCCCTCACGGTCAAGCCCGCCAGCTTGATTCCGGGCGACGCAGTGACCGGCTCCGGCAGTGGACTTGATCCACACATCAGCGTAAAGAACGCGCTGCTGCAAGCGGCCCGCGTCGCCAGAGAGCGCAAGATGAGCGTGGATGCTGTGAAAGCCGAAATCGAGAAAGCCACGGCCGGAGCGCAGTTCGGCATCCTCGGGGACGCCGGTGTGAACGTGCTCAAGCTCAATCTGGCGCTCGACAAGCTCGCCGCAAAGTGAGTTCCGCGACGACCCATGGCCACCGAGCTGTTCCCACCAGAATGGGCCGGATTTCATTACCGGTTTCCGGAGAATCAGCCTCTTGGTCAGCGTGATCGCCGGGTCCGCGCGTCGTGCAAGATACGATCTCTAAATGCTTTGTTTCGTGCAACTTGCACGATTCACAAACCCTCGCGCCTACGTCGCGTGTGGCATAAACCTTTCTCCATCAGCATGTAAGGTGCGTCGGCTCCGGCCATGGCACGGCGGAAGCTGTGGAACTACGCTATGAAAACCCTATTTGGCATTACCCCGGTGCCAGAGCGTTTAGACGGATGGCAGCGACTCATCCGCCCGTGGCAGCCACCCCTGCACGGAACGCCCTTCGAGAACGTCGTTTCCTTGGTCCCAAAAACCACAAATTAGACATAAAGCCCTCTGGAAAGGCGTGGCGGCGTGAAGCAGTGCAGCATCATTGATGTTGCGAACTGATTCACGGCCTTCACAAACGCTGGCGCGGGCTTGCCCCACGGATGCTTCGCCAGCCAGCCAAAGCCTAGAAGCCACATAGGCATTTGTCCTATACCCTATCAGCAAACCGTCCGGCACAGGAATGGTACTCACCCCTATTAGAGGTATTTCCCGCCGGCCCTATACTTGAAGTAGATGGTCATGAAAATTCTTGCTCAAACGATCAATCCCCGCGCGGATGCACTACGCACCAGTGACCGCAGTAGCTCTATTAACGACGAGCGCAACGCCGCGCCCGCTGCCTTCACCGATCGCTCTCCACGCTCTTCCCAACAGAGTTGTGTGATGAACAAACAAATCCTTGTCGTGGACGATGAACCCAACGTCCGCCTCAATTACCGCGTTACCCTGGAAACAGGGGGGCTTGACGTTTGTGAAGCGGACTCCGGCCCAAAGGCGCTGGAACTCTTCGCAAATCAACGATTCGATCTGGCGATCCTGGACATGCGCATGCCGGGAATGAATGGCCTCGACCTGCTGGCGGCGATGCGAGAGCGCGGCTTCAAGACGCCCGCGGTAATCATTACCGCGTATGGGGATGTTCCCCATGCGGTGCGCGCGATGCGACTGGGAGCTATTGATTTCCTGCAAAAACCGCTGACGCCGGAAGCGTTGCGCAGCCTGGTCGCCGAGATCATGGCGCGCCACATTTCTGTAGTGCCGTCGACGTACCAGGAGCCGGTGCCGGATACTTTCGCCGGGCAGTTGTCGGAAGCCAAACGACTCCTGAATCTTCAGCTCTTTCAGCCGGCCTGGCCCCATCTCGCCCGCGCCATGGAACTGAATCCCCAGTCTCCGGAAGCTCTTAACCTGGCCGGCGTGTACTTCGAGATGCAGGAGGATTATGAACGGGCAAAAAAACTCTATGGCAAAGCGATCAAGTACGGTCCTTACTTCGAACCGGCGCAGCAAAATATGCGGCGCATTTTTGAGTTATTCCACTTTGGTTCGAGCGAGGAACCCGTGAATTGCGGCGACCTCTAGCGACTGCCTCAATTCAGGGCCTGAAGGACGCGGAAGATGCCGCACCAGGTAAAGCGGGAGCTTCGGATGCCTCCTTCGTCGTGGCCGGCATTGACCTCCTCGCGCGGAGCTTTGCGCTGAGACAACTTTCTGCCAGAAGGAGACCAGGCGAGATGCCGCTCTTCAGACCGGATCGCCATTCGCAGGCAGGACGTTGAGCGGCGCGGTTTTTTGTGTTTCTCATTGCCGTGTCGGATTTGCAGTTTACCGTCAGCAAGATCCGCTAAACCATGCAAGAAGCCGAACCTGCCGATCGACCCAGCGCGGATGATTTTCTCGCGATCATCCGGCGGCAGCAAGCTGGCAAATTGAAGGTGTATCTCGGACCCTGTGCGGGGGTGGGCAAGACCTACGCGATGCTCGTCGAAGGCAACCGGCTGAAGCGTCGTGGGGTGGATGTGGTCATTGGTTACGTCGAACCCCACGAGCGGGCCGAAACCAGCGCGCAGGTCGGCGACCTCGAGATCGTCCCGCCACGACTCACCAGCTACCACGGCATCGCCCTCAAGGAGATGGATGTTGACGCGATTATTGCGCGCAAGCCCACGGTCGCGTTGGTGGACGAGCTGGCGCACACCAACGCACCGGACAGCAAGAACCGCAAGCGCTACGAGGACGTTGAAGACCTGATGCGCGCCGGAATCAATGTCATCAGCACCGTCAATATCCAGCATCTTGAGTCACTCTATAATTTTGTCGAGGGAGCCACCGGCGTGCGGGTGAAGGAGCGCGTGCCGGACGAAGTTCTCGCCAAAGCCGACCAGGTCGTAAACATTGACCTGCCTGCCGAAGACCTCCAGGAGCGCCTCCAGGCGGGCAAGATTTACCCGCAGGAGCGGGTTGAGGCCGCGCTGGCCAATTTCTTCACCCAGAAGAATCTCACGCGTCTTCGCGAAATGACGCTGACCGAAACGGCGAACTACCTGGACCGCAAGCAACGCGACCAGGCCGAAAGCGAGCAGAATGTGGGCTCCCTTGGACAGGTCATGGTCGCGATCAGCAGCCAGGGCCCCGACCCGGGGCGTCTCCTGCGCAAGACCGCGCGCCTGGCAGCGCAACTCAACGCCCAATGGTACGCGGTTTATGTTCGAACGCCGGCCGAGTCCGCGGTTCGCATTGATGCGGAAACGCAACGCAAGGTGAATGACACTCTGGAAACGGCACAGAAGATGGGCGGCTTGGTGTTTTCCATGAAGGGCGAAAGCGTTTCCAAGGCGCTCGTTTCCTTCGCGCGCGAGTATGGCATTACGCACATTGTCGTCGGACGTCCCGGGAAAAGACGCCTGCGACAATGGTTCCAGCTGACTCTGCACGAGGTCCTCTTGCAGGAATTGCCGGAGGTGGATCTGGTCGTGGTTTGAGGGGGAAGTGCTGTGGGACTCGATCGCGGAAATATCGTTTTATCCTTTAAGTTTTAAGTGTCATTTGCGGTGCCCTTATTCGAGACCCGGCCGCCTGCGCGCAAATCGGGACTGGCGCGGCGCAGGTTTCCGCGCAGAAAGTGGGTGGTGGCCCAATTTCGCTTTTTCTTCGTTGTCCTGTTCCTCTCCACGGTCACTCCGCTCCCCGCCGCGGAGGTGATTCCGCCGATGGAGGCGCCGGTGTGCAATCACGTGCGCTTTTTCCCGGCGCCTTCGCGCGAGGAGGCGATGGTGGGGGGAAAGATCAGTGGGTCGAATGTCTCCGCGACGGAAGGCTTTCATGTGCTGGCGGAGATCAAGGAGAAGCCGCGGGAACAGGCCTGGACGGACCTCGTTTTTTCGAACAAGAAGCTCTACCGCTGGCTGCGCTACGATGCGCCACCGGGTTCGCATGGCAGCCTCGCCGAACTCGAGTTTTACTCCGGTGATCGTCGAATCGACGGCTATCGCTTTGGCAGTATAGGCGAGAACAAGGGACGTGGATGGCACTATGCTTTCGATGGTGATTTGTCGACTTGGGTGGAGATGGAGCAGGCCGATGGGCAGTACGCCGGCATCGACCTGGCCGAGCAGGCCACGGCGCGCACCCCGAAGTTCCTGCCGGTGCCGGCTGGTGTGCAGAAGCCGCTGGAGGTCGCTTTGAATGAGCTGACGCCGTATGCCACGGTGCGCTACACGCTCGATGGTTCCGTGCCGACGGCCACCACGGGCGACCTCTACACCAAACCGATCAAGCTCGACAAGACGACTACCGTCACGGCCTCGGCCTTTGTCGAAGGTTGGGCTGCCAGCCCGCCGCTCATCGGCACCTATCTCATTGGCCCGGACGTGCGGCCGGGGCTTGGTTCCCTGCACGTCGGCAATACGATCACGGAACTGCTGGGGCAATTTCCCATGTACGTGCGGACCACCGGACGCCCGCACGAGTATCGAGCGTTTACCATTCCCGGCACCTTTACGAATCAGCTCTGGAATGAGGCGCAACAACAGCGCAAAAGGGAGTGGGGTGTCTCCCTGGGTGTTCTGCACCGCATCGATCACCTCACGCTTCAGCCACGTGATTTCAACATCCCCAGGGAGGCGCAGTACGACCAGCAGTTTATCGACGCGGCGCGGCAGATGACCGCCGACGTACAGCCCTGGCTCTTCGCGGAGTGGGTGGAGCGCGACCGCCCGCGGCCCAGCGACAAAGGCGAGGTCCTGAGCACGCAGATGACCACGACGTTCCCCGCGCTAACCTGGGAGGAGTCGATGGGTGCGATGCTCGTTTATGTGGAGGATTTGCAGCGGAAAATCGCCGAGACGGACAAGGGGACAAAACGGGTGCGGGTGCTCCCCAGTAATCTGGCCATGGGTTGGATTCGGAACAGGATCGAGCACGGCGAATTCCCTGGCGCCGGGCGAGGGGACTTTTATCCGCTGCTCTTTCGCGACAGCGTTCATCCGAACCCGAATGGCGCCTATCTTGTGGAGCTGACCTGGTATGCGGCATTTTACCGGGAATCGCCGGAAGGCAAAATGCTGCCCATCGGGACTGACCTCACGCCCCAACAGGCCTCGGCCATGCAAAAGCTGGCGTGGGATGTGATCGAGAATTACCCGGATTGCGGTATTTACGAGGAAGGCAGGACACCGTCGGGAAAACCGCAGTTTGCGCCGGCGGCCCATGCGATCAGGGAAGTAACGCCGGTGACTCTCTCGTCCTCGACGGCGGGCGCGTGGTTTCGTTACACGCTTGATGGAACGACGCCAACTCGGACAACCGGTTATGTCTATTGCGGTGTGATCAGCGTTCGACCCGGAATGACCGTCAAGGCCGTGGCATTCAAAAATGGCATGGCGGACAGCCCCGTGGCCGAGGTGACATTTGCCGTGGATCGACCGAGGCCGGGAGTGGCGGTGCCGAAGTAGGAGCAAGCAAGTGCTTAAGTGTTCAGTGTTCGCATCGACGCGCGATGTCGCGCGGCGAACTCAGCACTCCGCACCACGGACTGAGAACTAATGTCAGTCACGGTGTGTTCCTAAAGCGCGGATCGTGGAAGACGAACGGCTCTTTCTCGCCCAGCCAGACAGGATAAATGCCATAGTTGGTCCTGATCATTTCCTCCAACATCGACTTCCAAGGGCGGTCGGTGACGGCGAGCACGCCGGTGTTGGCGCGCTCACCGTCGAAGCCCTGGAACCATCGTCCGGTGACGGATTGATCGATCAAGGTGAACCATTCGATGCCGACGACGAAGCCGAGGGAGGCGCATTGCTCGACATAATTGCGATAGGCGAGGCCGCGCTCCTGCTGGGTGGCCACCTCGCGTCCCCCCGCGAGCCCGCTTTCCTTCGAGGCGCCCCAGAAGAATTCACTCATGATCATCGGGCGCCCGCCGGTCCAGCGATAGACACGGCGCAGGAACTCCTTGTCCACACCATTGGTGTAATAGTTGAAGGACATGACATCGAGATACTTTCCCGCGATGCCGCAAAGCTGCTCGTCGTTGATCGTGCCGGGCTGGAGGCGGCAGCCGATGAGGAGATGATTTGGATCGTGGCGGCGGAAGGATTCCGTGATGAGGCGGAAGTATTCGTCAAGAAAGACGCCGGTGAAATCGTGGACGTCCTGTTTGGCGGCGGCAGATTTCACGTTGAGGACGCGATCGGTGAGGTCGTCGAAGTTCGCGGCCTCGCTCTCCCATGCCGTATTAAAGGCGGCGATTCTTTGGTATTTGGCGACGAGCCACTGCACGAAGCGCCGCTTGCAGGCGTAGTGGCCGTCGAGCACCGGAACCATGTGCGGGATATTTTCGTAGATCGGCTCATTGACGATGAAATAGCCGATGATGAGGGAATCGTTGGCGTGCGCGGGAAGAGATTTCGCCATGTTTTCTTCCAATCGCGCCCGATTTTTATCGTCGAAGGGATCGAAGGTCTCGCCGATGCTCGGCAGGCGTGGAATGCCTTCCCACTCGCTCAGTGGCAGGTGGGCGACGCGCGGAAATTGCGCCACCTTCTGGGCCTGGTTATCGACCGCGGAGAACGCGCCGAATGAGTTGAAGCCCCACGCACGCAGACGTTCGATGGTGCGGGTAGTATAAGTTTCTGGATCGTACGGCTGACCCGTCTTGCGGATGACGTTGGCGAGATAGAAGGACAGGACACTGCCGCCCGAATCCTTCTGCCAGGCGGTTGCGAACTCGCCGTCATGGGGGGGCAGCCATTCATAAGCGGCCTCGCGGCCTTTCACGAGTGTGTAATCGTCGCTCGGGTTTGCGCCGCACAAGCCGAGGTGAAAGAAAGCATTCCCCTTCGGATCGACCAAAAACCAGCGGCCGGTCTTCTGTTCGACGTGGAAGAAGCCGGTGGCCTTCAGCCCCAATCGCGCGCTGCTGCCCGGCAGGCCGCCGCAGGCATCAATTTCCGGTGGATGGAGGGTCGCAATCCAGGCCTTTTCAGTGTCGGTGTCGGCGTTGAGTTCGTCCTCGCGGTTGACCTTTTGTGGCCACTCTTCGCGTGTCGACTGGCCGAATTTATCGACCAGCGGATGTGCCTTGCCCCGTTCGGCATCGGTGAACCGGATGGCGAAGGTCAACTCTTTGCGGTCCGCCAATGGCGTGGTGCAGCGAAAATGGAAGATCGGCCAGTTCCACTCGCGGTTATCGGTGAGTTGGAGAAAGGAATACTCCGGTGTTTGGATTTCCAGGCTGCGGCCCTCGTAATCGGTAATGCGCAGGGCCAGGGCATGCCCTTGGTACAGGTGTGGCTTGGCCGGCCTTTCCTTTGGAAAATCAGCTTCGGTATCAGCGATCTTCCACCGCCCGCCCTGGTTGAAGGAAATCGGGATGTGCATTTCCAGGACGACGTATTTGACGTCTGGCGGCGTGCTCACAAATTTGACGTTCAACCGGCCGTCGACGGCGAGTGCGAGTTCCACTTGCGCGCCACCGTCGTATTTCAAGGTCGCAGTTTTTCCTCCGGGAGCCTTTTCGAGGAGCTTGTGGGTGGGCTGCTGACTTGCGTCGAGGAGCACCGGGTAGGCGAGGGTGAATTTCCCGAGACTGCCCGCGTCGATGTCGAGACCATCGACGGTAAAGCGGAATTCGGCAGCCACCGCGCGAGGATCGAGGTTGACGAGCAGGAGGGAAAGGAGGATGAGAAACCGGCGCATGAAGGAGGAGAGAATGAGAGGTTTGAAGCGGAGAACCGACAAGGCTTTTGTCGAACCGCTGGCCAAACTTGCGGCTCGCGAGTGAAGTGGAGGAGCCAGAAAAGACGTGCCCCGGGCTCCTTTTCCATGCCAGAACGATTTCCAGCGCTTGTTTCCGATGTTGATTCCATCCCGCTTTCTTTCAGTCGTCGCGTTGCTGGCGAGTTTCGCGAGCCCTTCGCTTCGCGCCGCGGACCTGCCGAAATCAATTTCCGACGTCCGCGCGCCCATTCGTGTCGGAACCCCGCCGTCGGACTCGATCGCCGGCCTCGTGCGGCTGGAGAGTGGCGAGATCCGATTTTACGACTATGGCGATCAGGTCGACGTCAACATGCATCACTATCCCGATCGCCTGCCACGGAACTACCTTTCCAGTCAGGACAACGGCCTCACGTGGGAACTAAAGCCTGTTCCTCCGGGCCACTTCGGGGCGGACGCGCGCAGCCCGGTCTCCGGCGAGTACCTGCGGCTGATTGCGAAGGACGATGGCGTGCATCTCATCAAGTCGAAGGGCGGGGTCGATGGCCAATGGTTCGAGCGGAATATCTGGGAGACGCCGGTTCGGGCGCCGGATTTCAACAACACGCGACCGGCGGTCTTCATCCGCGGAGGCCGGCGCGTGTTGGTGCCGTTCACGGACTTCCGGCGTTTCAAGCCCGAATACCTCGACCAGGCCGGCACCCTCTATTCCGACGACGATGGTGAGACCTGGAGCCGCTCGAACATGCTCGCGGCGCCCGCGCATGAGCCGAACGAGCGCGACAAATCGGTGCGCTGGCAGAATCTGGCCTATGAACCGACGGTGGCGGAGCTGCGCGACGGCCGCGTGTGGATGATCTTCCGCACGTCGACAGATTATCACTACGAATCCTTCTCCGAAGACGGCGGGGCCACGTGGAGCGCGCCACGTCCGTCGCCTTTCTATGGTACGTGCACCACACCCACGATCGGCCGATTGAAGGACGGCCGGCTGCTCTTTGTCTGGAACAACACGACGCCGCTGCCGGAATTCCCAAAGAATGAATTTACCGCACCCTATCTGGGGCCGGCGAACACCGGGCAGGGCGAGGACATGTTCACCAATCGCGACGCGGTGCACGCGGCCATCTCCGACGACGACGGCAGGACCTGGCATGGCTTTCGCGAGCTCTATTTGAACGTGCGGCGCAACGATGGGAACTATGCGGAGACGTGGGGCATCGACCGCAGTGTGCATCAGCCCCAGTTCGTCGAGGTGGATCAGGGACGGGTGCTGGTGTCGGTGGGGCAGCACTGGCTGCACCGCTCGCTGGTGCTTTTTGATCCCGCTTGGCTCTCCGAAACGGAACGGAGAAGCGATTTTGCCAACGGGTTGGACGACTGGTCGGTTCAGGGCTATCTCGCTGGGATCCGCGGACATTGTGCGCTCAACCGCTTGCCGTCGGCGACACTCGTGTCCGACCCCAATCAACCGTCGCGCCAGGTCCTGGAGGTTCGCCGCATGGAGCGGCGCAACCTGTTGCTGCCGCAGAGCGGAGCGACCTGGAATTTTCCGGCGGGGCATGCTGGCACGGTCGAAACGCGTCTTCGCTTGAATAAGGGCTTCGGCGGCGCCCGGATTGCCCTGCTCGATCGCTGGCTGAATCCAACCGATCCGACGGCGCATACACTTGCCATGTGCCATCTCGACATCGCGGCGGACGGAACCACCAACGCCGGAACGAAGATCGAAGTCGGCAACTGGCACACCCTGAAGTTTCAGTGGAAAGCTTCCGAACAGGGGAGCATGTGCGCGGTATTCCTCGACGATCAGCCAGGGGGTGTGCTGCTTTCCTTTCAGCGGCCGGCCAATCATGGTGTGAGCTACATCCATTACCAAACGAACGCGGACGCGGCTGACAAGGGCTTTCTCATCGGGTCGGTGTCGGCAAAAGTGCAGCCGTAAATGGCCGTCCCGGCGGTTCTCGCACTGTCGGGGCAAAGAAAAGGAGCGCTCGCGGCATTTGCTTGATGCCCCTAGCCTCCACGCATCCGTTTCCCATGATTCGATCCTTTCCCTTCACAGTCATCACAGCGCTCCTGGCCGCACTGCCGCTTGGCTCCATCCCGATTCTGGCCCAGGATCAGGCGCCGAAGCCCATCGCGGCCTCGCTGCAACCCTTCGTGGACAGCCACGTCCTTGCCGGCGCGGTGACGCTGGTGGCCTCGCGCGACAAGGTGCTCGACCTTTCGGCTGTGGGCTACGCCGATGTCGCGGCCCAAAAGGAAATGGCGACTGATTCCCTGTTCTGGATCGCCTCGATGTCCAAGCCGATTACCGCCGCTGCGCTCATGATGCTCGTCGATGAAGGAAAGGTGAAAGTCGATGATCCGGTGGAAAAATATCTGCCGGAATTTAAAGGCCAGATGGTCATGGCCGAAAAGGACGATGCGCACGTGCTCCTGCGCAAGCCGAAGCATCCCATCCTGGTTCGCAATGTTCTCAGCCACACCAGTGGGCTGGCGCCCCATTCGCCGATCGAAGTGCCTACGCTGGACCTCTTTCCCCTGGAGACGCGGGTCCGGAGCTATGCGGCGCTGCCGCTGCAGTTCGAGCCGGACACGAATTACCTTTATAGCAATGAGGGGATCAATACGGCGGGGCGCATCATCGAAGTCGTGAGCGGGAAGAAGTATGAGGATTTTCTCGACGAGCGGTTGTTCAAGCCACTGGGCATGAAGGACACGACATTCTGGCCCGACGCGGCGCAGGTCCCGCGCATCGCAAAATCGTACAAGGGGAACAAGGACAAATCCGACATCGAGGAAACACCGGTCAGTCAGCTCCGCTATCCGCTCGATGATCGGCAGAACCGATATCCAATGCCCGCAGGCGGACTTTTCTCGACGGCGGCGGACATCGCGCGCTTCGGGCAGATGCTGCTGAACGGTGGGGAATTTGGCGGGAAGCGCTATCTTTCGGAGGCGGCGGTGAAACAGATGACGAGCAAACAGACGCCCGACGCGGTAAAGAACAGCTATGGGTTTGGCTACGCGGTCAATGGCGGAACGTTCGGCCACGGCGGCGCCTACAGCACGAATATCCAGGTTGATCCGAAAGTGGGGCTGGTCCTGGTCTTCATGGTGCAGAATGCCGGCTGGCGCAACGACGAGGGCAAGAAGATCCTCCCGGCGTTCACCCAGGCGGCGATCGATCAGTTTGGGAAATAAACTTGGTTTCTGGTTTCCGGTTTCTAGTTTCAGGTTGTCCGTAGCAACAACGGGTCCGTGTTCGAACGGATAACCAGAAACGTTAAACCAGAAACCCTTCCTTTTTCGTGTCGCCTTGGCCGCAGAACTACGATCCGCTGGGTAATGCGGTTTTATCCACGATTGTGGCGGCGATCCCGGTGGCGATGCTGCTGGTGGCCATCGCGTTATTTCAAGTTCGCATTCACCTGGCGGCAATCGGGGGATTGATCGTCGCGCTGGCGCTGGCCATCGGCGTTTATCGCATGCCGGCGGACACCGCCGCGGCTGCGACCGTTTACGGCGCGGCCTTCGGACTCTTTCCGATCGGCTGGATCATCCTGAACGTCATTTTTCTCTACCAACTGACCGTGATGCGCGGACATTTCGAGGTGCTGCGCGAGAGCCTGGCGCGGGTTGCGCCGGACGCCCGCATCCAACTCATCCTGATCGCCTTCGCTTTCGGCGCGTTCGTCGAGGGCATGGCCGGATTTGGCACGCCCGTGGCCATCACGGCGGCAATCCTCATCCAGCTCGGATTCAAGCCGCTGCATGCCTGCGGCCTGGCGCTGATCGCCAACACGGCGCCGGTGGCCTTCGGCGCGCTCGGCATCCCGATCACCACGCTGCATCAGGTGACCGGTCTCGATGTCCATCTTCTTTCCGCGATGATCGGGCGCCAGTTGCCCTTCTTCTCCATCTGCATTCCCTTCTGGATCGTCGCCGCGTTCGACGGCTGGCGCGGGCTGCGCGCGGTCTGGCCCGCGGCGCTCACCGCGGGACTCGCCTTTGCCGTGCCGCAATTCCTCGTCTCGAATTTCCATGGCCCCTGGCTGGTGGACATCATCGCTGGGGCATCGGCCATCATCGCGACGATTCTCCTGCTTCGCATCTGGCAACCGCGGCACCTCCTGCGCCTGGACCGGCCGGCCGATGGCAGTGGCGGATCGGCAGCCGGCGCCGACGCTCCGCTCGATCAAAAGACAGTCCTGCAAGCGTGGATGCCGTGGGGAATTCTCACCGCCTTCATTCTTTGCTGGGGGCTGCCTCAGACGACGAACGCGCTCAATGGCCTCACGGCCTCGAAGCAACAAAGCGCGGCCTCCAAAGACAAAATTGACCCGCCCAAATTCACCATGCCACACTTGCACCTGCGGGTGCAACGCATGCCGCCGGTCGTGCCCGCCGGCGCCGATCCGGAGTCCGCCGAGATCAAGCTCGATTTTCTTTCCGCCACGGGCACTGGAATTTTTCTCGCCGCAATCGTCGCGGGATTTGCCATGGGTTTTACGCCCGGTCGCATGCTGCAGGCCTATGGTCGCACCATCTGGCGGGTGCGCTATTCGCTGCTCACCATCGCGGCCATGCTGGCGCTCGGCAACGTCACGAAATTTGCCGGCACCGATGCCACCCTCGGGCTGGCCCTGGCCCGCACCGGATCGCTTTATCCATTCTTTGGCACGTTGCTCGGCTGGCTGGGCGTGGCCCTCACGGGCTCGGACACGGCATCAAACGTCCTTTTCGGCAGCCTCCAAAAAATCACGGCGCAACAGCTCCACCTCAGTCCGATCCTGATGGGCGCGGCCAACAGCGCGGGCGGTGTGATGGGCAAAATGGTCGATGCGCAGAGCATTGTCGTCGCGAGCACGGCGACGGGTTGGTACGGCCACGAGGGCGCGATCCTGCGTTATGTCTTCTGGCACAGCCTGGCCCTCGCCACGCTCATGGGCATCTTCGTCTATTTGCAGGCCTACGTTGCGCCGTTCACCAGCATGGTGGTGAAATAAGCCGCAACTTGACCGCAACAAAGGGGTCCACGAACGACTTCATGACGCCAACGCTCAATGCTGCGGCGCGTAGTGTTGATGAAGTCGCTCCCCGGCGGCGAGCGCGGCGGCGTCACCGGTGCGCTCGTGGTAATAGAGCAGGGCCAGGGCTATTTCGCCGACGTTCGGCTCCTTTTCCGGCCCCATGAGCATCTTGCTGCCAGGAAAGACGAGCTTCTTCCCGTCGGCGCGCACCGCACCATCCGCGCCGATGTGCGCCAGTTCCCACTGCACGGCCCTGGCTAACGACTCTTCGATCGAGCGATCGGGAAATTGCAGTACGATCTCCTGCAGGCGGACCAAACTCGCGGCTTCGTAGCTGGTGTCTGCGCCATTCTTTTCCAGGAACACACCATCCGCTGGACGATAAAGTTTCATGCCTTTGTCCAGGAACTGGTGGCCGGCTTTGAGGAGCGACTCATCACCGAGCAAGCGGCCGCAAAACAAGAATGATTCCGCTTCGGAGAAAAGTCGGTCGGGCCTGGCGCGATCCTCCCACAGTAAGCGTGCCTGTTGCGCGGTGAGCCAATGCATGGCTTTGGCGATCGCTGGCTTGAGCGCATCGATGCGCTCTTTGAAGTGGTCGGCCAGCGGCGATTGCTGGATCACGAGTAAACTGCGGCTCAATGCGCAAAGCGAGATAGCCGCGGTCGTGGGCGAACCACCAAAATCGCCAGCTTTGGTCTGGTGTGTAAAGACAAGGTTTGCCGCGGCCCAGGAATCGTCCGCCAGGGCTTCATCGCCGCGTGCTGCGGCGAACGCCAGCTTCATGGTATCGTCGAGTTGGGACGGTACGACCTTGGGGCCGGCATGGTCGAACCCCGCCGAGCCGCTCGTGTCCGGCGGGGTGGCGGAATAATCGAGCAACTCCGTCGGCATCCGCCGCAGGATTTCCGCAGGGTTGCGCGACGGGGAGACCGGTGGTGCCGGGAGAGTCTGCGCCATCGTAGCCGCGGCCAAAAGAAGAACTCCAAAGCCAGACCCGCGCAGGAAAAACGACATGCGGTTACCATGCCGGCAATCGGGCTCGATGACATTCTTTTTCGCGCACCCGGCGGGAATTGCAGCGGGGCGGGTGTGGAGGTCAGAAGGGAAATTTCAGTGACGGCAGGCAGTAGCGAGGGTGGCAACGCCACGTCATTTGGAAGGCGCCCCGGGGAATGGAGCCACGAGATCGTATCCTACGCCTTCATTCGCTCGATGTGGGCGCCGAGGCCGTTGAGCTTTTCGTCGATCAATTCGTAGCCGCGGTCGATGTGATAGACGCGGTTGACCTCGGTAACACCTTCACTGTGCAGGCCGGCGAGGACGAGCGCGGCGCTGGCGCGCAGGTCGCTGGCCATGACCGGCGCGCCGCTCATGCGCTCGACCCCCTTGATGATGGCGGTTGGGCCGTTGAGTGAAATGTCCGCGCCCATGCGCTTCATCTCGGAGACGTGCATGTAGCGCTGCGGGAAAATGGTTTCGGTGATCACGGAGATGCCGGGTGTCTTGGCGAGCAGAGCGCACATTTGGGCCTGCATGTCGGTGGGGAAACCGGGATAGGGTTCGGTGGTCAGTTCGAGCGGCTTGGGAGCGCCGTTGGGCGAAATCGTGATCGTGTCCCCGTCGGTCTTGAGCGTGAAGCCGGCGCGGGTGAGCGCGTCGGTCACGCAAGTGAGGTGCGCGGGCTCAACGCGTCGCAATTGCACGCCCTTGCCGGCAATGGCCCCCGCAACGAGAAACGTCCCGGCCTCGATGCGGTCGGGAATGACGGAGTGCTCGGCGCCGTGGAGTTCCTTGACGCCTTCGATGACGATGCGGCGGGTGCCTGCGCCTTCGATTTTTGCACCCATCTTGACGAGGAAATTCGCCAGGTCCTCGACCTCGGGCTCGGCGGCGGCGCTGTCGATGACGGTGATGCCCTCGGCGAGCACAGCCGCCATCATGACGTTGTCGGTGCCGAGCACCGTCGGGCCGAGCTTGCCACGCAGGTTCATGGAACTGCCCCTGAGTTCGCCAGCGAAGACCTTGACGTTGCCGGCCTCGATGCGGTGCATGGCGCCGAGGGCCTCAAAGCCTTTGAGGTGCAGATCGATGGGGCGGTCGCCAATGACGCAACCGCCCGGCAGCGAAACGGTCGCTTCCTTTTCACGGCCGAGCAGGGGGCCGAGGACGCACACCGAGGCGCGCATCTTGCGGACGATCTCGTAGGGCGCGTGGGTGGTAATGTTTTCGGCCTGGGCGGTGACGACGCCGCTCGCACGCTCGACCTGCGCGCCGAGGCGCGAGAGGATCTGCAACATGTAATGGATGTCGCTGAGGTCCGGCACGTGATGGATGACGCACGGCTCCTTGGTCAGCAACGTCGCCGCGAGGATGGGGAGCGCGGAGTTCTTTGACCCGCTGATTTTGACGCTGCCGCTAAGGCTGGCGCCGCCGTGAACAAGGATTTTATCCATAGGTAGCGAAGATGAATCGGTCTTTGCCTTGGTAGTCGGTTTGGGGGCGGATGTCTTGGAAATTGTGAGCGGCCAGCAGCGCGGCAAGAGGTTCCGCCTGGTCGTGGCCGATCTCGAGGGCGAGACGGCCGCGAAGGTGCCGGGCCGCCTGCGGGACAAAGCGTCGGAAGACCTCGAGGCCGTCGGGGCCGCCGTCCAGGGCGGAAAAGGGGTCGTGCTGGACTTCGCGAGCCAGTGTGGAGATTTCGTGGCTGGCGATGTAGGGAAGATTGGCCACGATGAGTTCGAACGCACCGGTGACGCCGGAAAGGAGGTCGCTGGTGAGGAACTGCACGCGCCCGGCGAGGCCGAGCCTTGTGGCATTTTCCCGGGCCAGAGCGAGAGCTTCCGGAGAGACATCGACGGCGGTGACGCGGGCCTCGGGCCAGGCTGCGGCCAGGGTCAGCGCGATGACACCGCTGCCGGCGCCGACGTCGAGGATTTCGGCGGCGGGGTTTTCGATCCCGGACTCAATGAGCAATTCGCAGAGTCGCTCGGTTTCGGGCCGCGGGACGAGGGCGCGCTTGTCGCAAAGGAACGTGCGGCCGTGGAACTCGGCCGTGCCGAGCAGGTGCTGGAGCGGCTCGCCGGCGGCGCGACGCTTGACCAGGCCGCGCAGAGGCTCCAGTTCCGGTTCGCCGAGCGGGCGGTCGAACTCCAGGTAAAGATCCATGCGTTTTCGCTGGAGCACATGGGCCAGCAGATGCTCGATGTTCAATCGCGGGCTTTCCAGGCCGCTTTTTTGGAAATACGCCGTCGTCGCCTGAATGACGTCGATGACCGTCTTCATGGCGTTTCGTCTTATTCTTCCTCTCCCGCTTGATCTTAATCGCGACGGCCCCTCGTGCCGGCGCGGGACAGATCAAGATCAAAAGGAAGAGGACGGTTTAGACTCCAAGCCATCCCTCAGCTCCGCCCCTGATATTTGCTGAGCCTGGCCTGTTTGCGAATGGCGTCGAAGAGTTTGGGGAGGGCGGTTTTATTCGCGCTATTGAGGAGGAAGGTTGGGACGCCGCCACCGGAGTCTGAGTAGATGGTATAGGTAGCGCGCGTTTTTCCGGGGCCGGCCGGCTCCAGCAGCCACGAACCTTGCGTGATCTTTACGCGGGTCACGCCTTTGATTTCGGCGGGGCCGAGGTCGTTGGCCGCTTCCCAGCTGTTGCAATAGATCATCCCGCCGGCGGCGCAGGGAGCGCTCTCGCATTTGACACGGACGGTGTAGTCGCGATCGCCGACGATTGGCGGGGAAATTCGCTGGTACCCCACGCGCTCGTCGGCGGTGCGCGTGATGATCTTGGTTTCGACGACGTAGGGCATGAACTTCGGATATTCGGTGGTGTCATCGAGGACGCGTTTCACGACGATCGGTTCGGCATCGATGATCCCGACCGCCTTGCATTCACGGATGGAGGAGCCTTCGTGGGGACGGGTGTAAACGGTGAGGTTGTCACTATGATTGGCGAGGGCCCAGCCGTCGGCAACCTCTCCGCTACGACCCGCTGGAATGCCCACGGCGAAGAGGCCGGTGATACAAATGAGAATGCGAAAGAAGTGCAGCATGACGCGAGTAGATCGGCAAGATGCGCCATTTTCCGATGCCGATCAACCGGGAATTGGTCCGACGGGCTTGATTCGGACGGCGGTTGGGCGCACAGAGGGAACAGCGAAAAAGCCTCCCCTGACCGCTTTCTATGAAATCCCGCCTGCCGGAACTCCTTGAGAAACAGCCAAAATCGTGGCTGTGGGCGGAATCGGTGCTGCTGGCGTTCTTCATCGGGGCCATCGATTATATCACCGGATACGAGATCAGCCTGGTCCTGTTCTATTCGATCCCGATTTTGCTGATCACCTGGTATACGGACCGCGTTTCGGGGGCGGTCATGGCGCTGCTCTGTGCGATCATCTGGTGCTGGGTGGACGAGGCGGCCGGGCACCCCTATTATTCGCGCTGGTTTCAAGTGTGGGACACCGTTGTCTGCCTGGGTTGCTTCCTCTTTTTCGTCGCGGTTGGAACAGCGGCAAAGGCGCGCATTGTCCTCCTGGAACGTTCCCGGCAACTCGAGCAGGAGATTGTTCGTATTAGCGAACGAGAGCAGCGCCGCATTGGGCAGGACTTGCACGATGGTCTTTGCCAGTACTATGCGGCCGTCGGATGCGCCGCTGGCTCGCTCAAGCACAACCTGGAAAAGCAGAACTCGCCTGCGGCGAAATCGGCGGCGGAGATCGAGGAATTGATCATGAAAGGGGTCGGCCAGACCCGCGATCTGGCGCGCGGCCTGGCGCCGGTGGAAAGCGACGAGCGCGGTCTCCAATCCGCGCTCGCGGGCCTGGCCAGCACGACCCGCCAACTGCTGGGAATCGACTGCCGGCTGATCTGCGACATCCCGGTGGCCATCTTTGACAACGCTCACGCGAACCATCTTTACCGGATCGCGCAGGAAGCCGTCAATAATGCCCGCCGGCACGGCCGCGCGACGATGGTGCTTCTACGGCTGGAGAGTGAAGGTGAAGAGGTAATCTTCGCGGTCGAAGACAACGGAACCGGTCTTCCCAAACCGTTGCCCGAAAACGGCGGAATGGGCTTGAGTGTCATGCAGTACCGTGCACGTATGATCGGTGGGCAATGGAGAATCGGGCCGCGCCCTGAAGGCGGCACGATTGTTGCCTGCTCGTTTCAACAAATAATTCCCAATCCTCCAGTTCATGACGATGATCGCCGCTGACGACAAAACCAAGGTTCTTTTGGTGGAGGACCACGCCATGTTTCGCGAAAGGCTGGCGCACATGATCCGGGAAGATTTTGGCATGACGATTTGCGGGGAAACCGACAACGTCCGGGAGGCGCTGGCGCTGGCGCGCACCGCGAAACCGGATCTGGCGCTGGTGGACATTACGCTCAAGGGGTCGAGCGGCCTGGAGTTTCTGAAGGATCTCCGTGCGCAGGAGATCCAATTTCCGGTGTTGGTGCTCTCGATGCACGACGAGGCGATCTACGCGGAGCGAGTCCTGGCGGCCGGTGCGAAAGGCTATATCACCAAGCACGAGAATTCGCAGACGCTGTTGCACGCGATGCAGCATGTCTTGGGCGGAAAGGTTTATCTGAGCGCACAGATGACTGAGAATCTGCTGAAAAAAATGAGCGGGCAGGAGGTCAAGGTCGGGGACGTCAAACGCCTCACGGATCGCGAGTTGGAGGTCTTTCAACTCATCGGCTCAGGTCGCACCACTCGCGAGATCGCGGAATCTCTCAATTTGGGAATGACGACGGTCGATACCTACCGGACCCGCATCAAGGAGAAACTGGGACTGCGCAATGGCACGCAACTCCAGCACTACGCCTCGCACTACGTGCAGCAAGGGATGAATCCCGCGGAACCGCCTCTGTAAGAGGGCGTCTAAGACTAAGTAGCGTATTTTGCTACGGTACAAGTAAGAAGCTTACGTCAAGGCACGGTCGGAGGCTTGCTTTATGGCTCTGGTGTCCATGAAGCATTCCTTCAAATCTAATCCCGCCTTTACGCTCGTCGAAATCATGGTGGTTGTCGCCATTATTGCGCTCCTCGCTTCCATCGCGCTACCCAGCTTCCTCCGCGCCCGCAAGCGCTCCGAAGCGACTCGCATGCTCGAGGACCTGCGCATTATCGATGAGTCGATCGACCAGTATGCCATTGAAAACAACAAGATCAGCGGCGCCAGCGTCAACTGGACCGACGTTCAAATGTACGTGAAACAAGGTTCCGTGCTCTACGACTCGGACGGCATGGACCTTTTCGGAAATCTTTACGTCGGATTCTCCGTCGACACCATTCCCAAGCTCCGCTCCACGACTTTCCAAAGGCTGTCCGACGTCGCACCCCTCAGCTTCTGGTCGCCGTACTACCCCTGACGGGACTCCGGCGACGCATGATAGGCCAGGGACGCATGCCGAGCGGCTGGCGAGCTTGATGAGCAGCACTTCCGCATTCGGCGCAGACGGTGAAATGATCCGGCTTACGAGGCGGCGCCGTTCTGGGCCTCTTCGAGCCGGCCCTGCACATCGGCCGATTGCAGCCCGGCAACCATTTCATCGAGATCGCCTTCGATAAATCGATCGAGGTTGTAGAGCGTGAGATTGATCCGGTGATCCGTCACCCGGTTCTGGGGAAAATTGTAGGTGCGGATCTTTTCGCTGCGATCTCCGGTACCGACCTGGCTTTTACGCTGGGCCGCGTATTTCTCCGCTTCCTCGCGCTGTTTTACCTCGAGCAGCCGGGAGCGCAGAATGGTCAGCGCCTTTTCCTTGTTCTTCTGCTGCGAACGCCCGTCCTGGCAGCGGACGATTGTGCCCGTGGGGATGTGCATGACCTGCACGGCGGAATCCGTCGTATTGACTCCCTGACCGCCGGGACCGCCCGCGCGGCAAACCTCGATGCGGATTTCGTCGGGCTTGAGTTCGAGATCGACTTCCTGGGCCTCCGGCAGGACCGCGACCGTTGCGGTGCTGGTATGGATGCGTCCCTGCGCCTCGGTGGCGGGGACCCGTTGCACCCGGTGCACGCCGCTTTCGTAGCGTAGCGTGCGAAAGACTTGATCCCCGCTCACCTTGAAAATGACTTCCTTCATGCCGCCGAGTTCGCCGCCGCTGGCCTCGAGCGACTCGATCTTGAACCCGTGAGTCTCCGCGAAGCGGGTGTACATCCGGTACAGGTCGGCGGCAAAGAGCGCAGCTTCATCACCTCCGGTACCGCCGCGGATTTCCACGATGGCGTCGCGATCTTCATTGGGATCGGGCGGAAGCAGCGCGTATTGCACGGCCCGCTCGGTCTCGGCGATGCGCTTTTCGAGCTCGGGAATCTCCGCCGCTGCCATCTCCGCAAATTCCTTGTCCGAGCCCCGGGCCAGTTCCTGGTTTTCCGCAAGCTGCACGCGCGCCTTTTGCAGCACTTCCCAATGGGCCAGCAATTCCTTGAGCCGGGTATGTTCGCGCAAAATCTCGCGCGCTTTGCGTGGGTCGTCGTAGAGGTTTGCGGACGCGATTTCAGCTTCAATTTCGCGAAATCTCTCCGCCTTTTTCTCAATCAGGGGTGCAAAGTCCATTCTCTTTCCAGCGGGTGGCCAGCCGGGGTTTTTAGGTTTTAAGTTCTCAGCCCTCACGCTCGCTGTCCGACGCTGCGGGCGGGAGGCCTCTTAATCTGGTTGAAATGAAAACGGTGAAGGTGCGAGAGGCACCCTCACCGTTTCGAGATTTTTGAATGCGGAGCTAAGCGTTCTTTTTCCGGCCTTGGGCGCCTGCGTAGCGGCGGGAGAATTTCTCGATCCGGCCGGCGGTATCGACAAACTTTTGCTCACCGGTAAAGAAAGGATGGCAGGCCGCGCAGATGCCGATCTTGATGTCGCGCCTGGTCGAGCGGGTGTGGTAGACCGCGCCGCACGCACAGTGGATCGTGGTCTCTTGGTAGTCGGGATGAATATCTGCTTTCATGGCTCGGAAAAGGGAGTAGGAAACTAGCTATCAAACTCCTCTTCGCAACGAAAAACTCCCACAAATCTTAGTGACCGACATTTCCCCCGAAAATGAGATTCTGGCTGCGTGGCAAAAAACCCTCGCCCGCTTTGGCCAGAGTCCGGCCATCTACTCGCCCACCGGCGCGGTGCTGCGGTCCTTCATGCAGATCGGGCTGGAAGCCTTGAAAATTGGGCGCACCCTCGAACGCCTTGCCCCGCGCTCGGTGGTGGCCGTCCAAATCGGGAACAGCGAGCTTTGGCCGGAGCTGCTGCTCGCCCTCTGGCGGCGTGCATTGATTCCCCTGCCACTGGGCGACATGGGCCAGACGGAACTGGCTTACACCCTCGGGACGTGCCGGGCCGCGGCGCTGGTCACCAACCAGGGTGGTCCGCTCATTGTCCATCGCCGGCCCGTGGCGGCGGATGCCGCCGCCTGGCCGGGCCCGGCGCCGGAGTTTCTCAAGTTGACGTCGGGCACGACGAGCACTCCGCGCGCCGTGCGCTTCCGCGCCGGCCAGCTCCTGGCCGATTGCGAGAACATCTGCGCGACGATGGGGCTCAGCGAATTTGACGTGAACTACGGCGTCATTCCGCTCTCTCACAGTTACGGCTTCAGCAACCTCATCACGCCGTTGCTCACGCGCGGGGTGCGGCTCGTGATCAGCCGGGACCGGATGCCGCGCGCCGTCCTCGATGGGCTGGCGAATACCGGTGCGACGGTCTTTCCGGCAACTCCGGTGTTCTTCCAGAAGCTTGGCGAACTCGAGAACGCGCCGAAGCTTCCCGCGCTTCGGCTCTGCATTTCCGCGGGCGCGCCGCTCACGCGGCAGGCGGCGGCCACTTTCAGTGTCAAATTCGGCCTCAAAATCCACACTTTCTATGGTTCGTCGGAATGCGGTGGAATCGCCTACGATGAAACTGAAGCGCGTCTTTACGAGGACGGCTTTGTGGGCACGCCCATGAACGGCGTGGAGATCGTCCATGGCGCGGAGGAGGCGGGGCCGATTGAAGTGCGAAGCGCCGCCGTGGGGGACGGCTATTTTCCCACCGAAGACCGCGAAACGCTGGGTGAAGGGCGATTTGTGCCGGCCGATTTGGTGCGACGCACCGAACGCGGGCTATTCCTGGCCGGGCGGACGTCGGAAGTCATCAACGTTGCCGGGCGGAAGCTCAACCCTTTCGACATTGAGGCCCGGCTGGCGGAATTTCCAGGCGTGAAGCAGGCCGTGGTTTTCGGCGTGGAATCTGCTCTGCGAGGCGAGGAGCCTGTGGCCTGTGTCGTCGGGGATGACCTCGAACGGGAGGAATTGCTCCGGTTTTGCCGGGAGAAGCTCAGCCCGTGGCAGGTGCCGCGCGATGTCTGGCTGGTCGGCGAAATCCCGACCAACGAACGTGGCAAGATCAACCGTCGCGTTTTGGCTGAGTACTATCGCGAGCAACGCCCAAACCTCTTGTGACCGCGCTCGTTGCCGATGCCGAATGCCAGGAGCACGATCCCGGTCATGGCCACCCGGAATCGCCCGAACGTTTCACCGCGGTCCTTTCCGGGCTGGGGCGCGCGGGCGTGCTGGAAAAGCTCGCCAGGATCGAGCCGCGCGCGGTGGTGGACGGCGACCTGAGGCTCGCGCACGATGCCGATTATCTTCGCCGCGCCGAACACGATATCCTCTCGGGCCTTTCTCAACTCAGCACCGGGGACACGGCCATCTGCGCGCGGTCGTGGGACGCGGCGCAGCGAGCGGTGGGCTGCGCCCTGGCGGCGGTGGACACCGTAATGACCGGCCACGCCGCCAACGCCTTCTGCGCGGTGCGGCCACCGGGACATCATGCTTCGGCCGGTCGCGGGATGGGCTTTTGTGTGCTCAATAACGTCGCCCTTGCCGCCCGGCACGCCCAGCAGCGGCACGGCGTCGAGCGCGTGCTGATCGTCGATTGGGACGTCCACCACGGCAACGGCACGCAGGACATTTTCTACGACGACGGTTCGGTCTTCTTTTGCAGCACGCACCAATGGCCGTGGTATCCGGGGACGGGACGCGCGAGCGAAACCGGTGCGGGCGCCGGCAAAGGGACCACCCTCAACGGCCCGCTGCCGGCGGGATCCGGGCGTGCGGAGATCTTTGCCGTCTTCGAAAACCAACTTCTTCCGGCGATGGAGAAGTTCCGTCCGCAATTCGTCTTTATTTCCGCGGGCTTCGATTCGCGCGCGGGCGATCCGCTCGGCGATTTTCTGCTCACGGACGCGGATTTCGCGGACCTGACGAGGCTCGTGCGCGGCATTGCCGATGAGCATGCGAATGGCCGCGTCGTGTCGCTCCTGGAGGGAGGCTATCATCTCTCTGGGCTGGCGAGCGCTGCTGCGGCGCACGTGGGAGCGCTGTGCGCAAGTTGATGGTTGAGAGTTGAGAGAGCGTCGGCTGGGGCCGCCGTCGTCGGCGCTTCGCGCCGGCCTCGTTCATGCGAACGCTGCGGAGCAGCTATGCGACCAGTCGTGTGGCGGTCTATCAACCATCAACTCTCAACTATCGACTGGCTCCTTCAATACAGCCTCGCCGGCTGGCCGGTGCTCTCGAGCACCGAATGCCACAATTCACTTTTCGGGTCGACTTTGCGCCGGCCCTGGGTGGCGAGTGCGATCGGCAGGTGGACGAACGCGCCATGCCAGCGTCCGACGAGCATGGCGGTCTTCCCGGCCATGGCCGCGTGCACGGCGTGCTGGGCGAGTTGCGAGCAGTAGACGTTGTCCTGGGCGTTGGCCGGCACGCTGCGGATGATGTAACTGGGATCGAAGTACTTGAGATTGCACTCCATCCGGCGCTCTTTGAAAAACGCCCCGATTCGCTCCTTCAGGAAGAGGCCGATGTCTCCGTACTTCCTGTTGCCGCTGGCGTCCGCGCCCATCGCGCTGGGAATCAAATCCTGGCCCGCTCCCTCCGCCACAACCATGACCGCACCCTTTTTCTTGGCGAGCCGGTAGCGGAGCGCTTCGAGCAGGCCGCGCTCGCCCTCGAGGGCGAACGGCACTTCCGGGATCAGCACGAAATCCACGTTGCCACCGGCCAGCGCGGCGTAACAGGCGATGAACCCGGAATCCCGTCCCATGAGGCGAATGAGGCCGATGCCATTAACGGCGCCGGTGGCCTCCACATAGGCACATTTTACGGCCTGCACCGCGACGGCGAAAGCGGTCTCAAATCCGAACGACTTGTCCAGGAACATAATGTCGTTGTCGATGGTCTTCGGAATGCCAATGATCGCTTTCTTGAGTTTGCGCCGCTCGCATTCCGCGGAAAGTTCAACGGCGCCGCGCAGCGTGCCGTCGCCACCCACCACGAAGAAGAGATCGATATTCATCTCCTCGAGCAGGTCCACCATTTCGCCGATCTTTTGCGGTCCGCGCGAACTGCCGAGGATGGTGCCGCCGAAATTGTGAATCTGCGACACCGATTCGGGCTTGAGCAGCATCGGGGTATGGCCGTAGCGCGGAATCAAGCCCTCATAGCCGTAGCGAAACCCGTAGACTTTCGTGACGGCGTAGCGGTAGTGCAACTGGCTGACGATGCCGCGAATAATATCGTTCAGTCCTGGGCACAAGCCGCCGCAGGTGACGATGGCGGCCGTGGTGCGGGCGGGATTGAAAAAGATCTTCTCGCGCGGTCCGGCGGCCTCGAAACTGAATTGCTCGGTGGTCGCCTGCGGCTCGAAATCGCGATCCAGGGAATGGTTGAAGAGGACGCGCTCGTTTTCGGTCCGGAAGTTCACCTCGACTCCGCCGCCGATATGACGCAGCGGAGAAATGATTTCACACGGCCCGAGTGATTTGATCGTGGTGTCCATGACGGGCGAGATGAATGCGCCGATTCGGGCGCAAGCTCAAGGAACGAATGCCCCGTTTCATACATTTTCCCGTCGTCGTCGTTCCACGCGTCCATCCCGCGCCATCCGTCCATTTGGTCCATCGCGTTCATCGACAACATGGATCTTTAGCCCCATGGCGGCGCCATTCAAACTACCGTTCGCGCATCGAGCGACACGCGTTGCTTGCCAAGCAGGCATCCGCTTTCCATCATCGGCACGATATTGTAACACCGGTCTCCCTCCGAGACCACAACCCGAACCCATTATGGCCTACGAATTACCCAAACTACCCTTTGCCTACACCGATCTTGAACCCACCATTGATGCGGCGACCGCGGAGATTCACTATTCCAAGCACCACCAGGCGTACGTCACCAACCTCAACAAGGCCTTGGAAAGCGCGCCGGAGCTGGCGAGCAAGAGCGCCGAGGATCTGATCAAGAATCTTGCATCCGTTCCCGAGGCGATTCGCGGGCCCGTCCGCAACAACGGGGGTGGGCACGTGAACCACACTTTTTTCTGGAAGCTCCTCAAGCCCAAGGCGGAGGGCGCGCCGGTCGGCAAGCTCGCCGAGGCGATTACGAGCACCTTCGGCGACTTCACGCAGTTCCAGGAGAAATTCAATGCCGCGGGTACCGGCCGCTTCGGCTCCGGTTGGGCTTGGCTGCTCGTCAACGGTGGCAAACTCGAGATCGGCTCGACTGCCAACCAGGACAATCCGATCATGGGCAAGGCCGTGGCGGGCATCGAAGGCACGCCGGTCCTGGGGGTGGACGTTTGGGAACATGCTTATTACCTGAAATATCAGAACCGCCGCCCGGACTACCTCAAGGCCATCTGGAGCGTGATCAATTGGGCCCAGGCCGAACAGAACTACGCTGCCGCCGTGAAGTAGCGCGAACCGGCAGATTGATCGCCTGTGCTCCGGGCGGGCATCACAGTTTCAAGCGCCGCATCGGAATCTCCGATGCGGCGCTTCCTTTTTCCGGAAATCGGAGGAGCTGGCCAGGGCGCGAACGTAATCTGCCCGCTCACTTCCCAAGCTGCAGGCTCAGGTCCTTGCCCGCCGGGTGTTGGTGGCTGGCAAAGAGCGTCAGGGCGCCATCGCCGGCCTTTTTTAACAACAAGGGTTCGCCGTCGAACGAGTCGTGGTAGGTGGCTGCGGCTGCGGCATCGAGTTGCGGGCCGTGCTGGAGCGCCGCGTCGAGCATGGTGCGCATGGTGGCGATTGCGTACTGCTTTGCCGCCACGCTGGCTGGTGTGGGGTAGCTGGCGCGAACCAGGAAGTGCGAGCTGCGCGCGGCTTCTTCGTCCAAGGCTTTTAACTCCGGCTCAGCTTTTGACCACGGCTTCCCGGCAGCGGCCTCGGTCCGGCTCTGGAGAGAGCGCAATTCCGCGAGGGCGGCCTGGATAGCGCCCGGCGCGAGTTCGGCGGCCAAGGCTTCTTTGTCCTCGGGTTTGCTCCCACCAGCGACGATGGATTGAAGGAATTTCTCGCCATCGGCCTTGGATTCCGCCGGCTCGGTGAACTTGCGTTCGACCCAATCGATCAACCAATGCTCCCCGCGATAGGCGGCCTGTGTGGTGTGAAGCGGAGGCAGGGTCTGGAGCATGGCCGTGTAGGATTGGCGGGTTTCCGGATCCCAACTGAGGCAGTGACGCGCCGCTGCACGGATGGCATTCGTTTCGATGGCGAACTGGACGAGATTGGAAATGAGCAGATCGCCGGCGCCGGCATGCCGCGCCATGCGCTGCGTGGTGAGGAGCCAGTCCAATCCCTCTTTGGTCTTGCCGCTGGCGAAGGAAGTCTCGGCTCCGAGAATGGCGAGGCTGGCCATCTCCAGCATCTTTGAGGTGTGCGGGAGCGCCATCTCCGGCCCGTCCTCCGTGGGTAGCCCCCAATCGCACGGCGCGGTGGAATTCGCCGCCTTCTGCATCAGGCGCAGGCTGGATTCGCTGGTGAGCAGACCTTGCGCCTTGGCCGCGTCGAACGGTATTTTGCCCGACGCCATCGCACCGAGGTCTTTGGCCTGATCGTCCGTGAGCTTGGGAAGTACTGCCGCCGCCTGCCAGTAGAGGAGCGCGGGGTTGATGGGTGGACGGGTGGTCTCTTCAGCGCGGAGCGTGGAAGCAAGGGCAAACGCCCCGAGGGCGAGGATGAGCAGGGTGGTTTTCATAATGGTGTGCTGTGGATGGATGGAAACGGAAAGCGGAGCGCCGCGTCCGCCGGGGAGGCATTTAGATTCTCGCGGCGGCGGATTAGCGCAGAGCGGTGTTGAAAACGGGGGACGATGCGGGAAGCAACTCCGCGGCATCGCGGTCCAGTGCGGCGAAAAGCGCGGCCTCACCTTCCCTGGCGGCGGCTTGATAGCTGAGAAGTGAGGCCGGGGCTGATGGTATCGCCGATGCGGCGGTCGCCACCACGGGTGCTGCGCCGTGTGGAGAAGCCCGCGGTATCCAGAGGACAATGATGGTCGCAGCCAGGACTGCGGCGGCGCCGGCTAGGGCGGGCCAGGAAACAAACCATGGCTTGGTCGATTCCCTCGTCTCCAGGGCTCGAATGCGGCGCATGGTCGCGTGGTGGAGCGCCGAATCGAAGGGTGGCTCCGGGACCCTCGCCGCATCGCGCTGGAGCGCTTCGCGCATCGGTTGGTCGTCGTCCGGCATCGGAGCATTCATGTCACGATTCCTTCACTTCTTCCTTTTTCGGGAAGATTTTCGCGTCTGAGGTTTCGCGTCCGTAGCGGTGTTCATTGGATGTTGAATGTTGAATGTTGAATGTTGGATGTTGAATGTTGGATGTTGCGGCGGAGCCGCCTCGCGATTTTGTGGGTTAATGCGCGGCGCCGCGCAGCTGGTTCACTTTTTCTTTCATCCGGCGGAGTTTCGTGAGTGCGTGGTGCAGCCGGCTTTTGACTGTGCCGGCGGAGATGCCCAGCGCGGCGGCGATCTCCGTCTCACTGGCCTCGGCGTAGAAGCGCAGCCGCACCACTTCGCGATGTCGCGGCGGCAGCGCGGTGAGCATGGCGCGCAATAGATCCGCTTCCGCATTTCCCGCGTTTTCCGTTTCGCTGGCGTCCACCGATTCAAACCGGCTGGCGGCCGCCTGCTCTTCGAGCGTCGCCAACGGGAGCCTTCGCGAAAACCAACCCAGTGTGCGGCGGTGCTGCCGGAGAAGGATGACGTAGAGCCAGGTGAAAAAGCGACACGAGCCATCGAAGCGGGCAAGGCTCTTCCAGGCGGCGATCATCGTTTCCTGGACGAGATCCTGCGCGAGATGACGATCGCCGCAAAAAGCCAGCGCCTGGCCCGTGAGCCGCGGTTGCAATTCCTCCATGAGGCGAGAGAAAGCCGCAAGGTCCCCATCCCGCGCAAGCGCGATGAGGTCGGCGTGGTGATCGGCTGGGGAGGTGGGCATGCAGCGCTGGAACTTTATGCCGCGCCGGTGCGAAATGGTTCAGAATATTCTTCCCGCCTTAGAGGGCGTCTAAAAAGTAGGGATGGGTCGCGTTGCGCGCAATTCTGGCTCGGGCAAGGCGCGACGAAGGAGCATACCCTCTGCGGTCTGTAACTGAGGAGCAACGCAGCCCAAGCCAGAATTGCGCACAACCCGAAGGGCGAGGGTGCTTTGGGCCGTCTGGCGGTCCCGCAATTGC